>JAABUT010000426.1_pt1 | contig 69722 bp, 81 predicted proteins | sample 5559281 | NCBI WGS metagenome assembly JAABUT01 (sample SAMN10711880, study PRJNA513359) | rock metagenome | isolation source: Antarctica rocks | place: Antarctica: Victoria Land, Ricker Hills nord | collected 2016-01-04 | reverse complement strand
AGGTTTGGGTTCCAAATCAGTATTATCGAACTTATCTATCTCCAAGCACTAAGACTAGATTACATGTAAATTACAGTGTGGCTGGGTCTTGGCATTCCGAGAACATAGCTCGTCATGCTCCGTACAATAGCCCTCCCTTTACCCCTCTGAAACCACATTCCCCCCTCACTATATCCCGACCTGCACCTCACCCCCTCCCAAACCTCCGATCGAAAAACTTCAGCACCCCCATTACACTCGCCGCCTCGACCTCAAACGCCGTCAGCCCTTCCACACTCCTCTCCTCCCTTCCCAATTGCCCGCTCACACTGGCGCTCCCTCCTGGGATGGTTTTCAGCTCCGGTATCCACGCCCCTAGTTCTTGGGATGCCTGGTCGAACGCGGGGTGGCCGGAGAGGGTTCGGTACGCGTCGGCGCAGGAGAGGGTGGGGCCGGTAATTGCTTGCGTTGTAGGCGCAGCAGTGGGGTTGGAGGGGAAATTTGAGGGGCCAGCGTGGGATGAGGTGGGGTTTTCAAGGGTAAAGTTTGTGGAGGGTGGGAGTTGGGAGGTCGGGAGGGGGCGTGTAGCGGCAAGGGATTTGCAGAAGAGCGTGCTCGAGGAGGAAGACTGGCATTGGGCGCAGGTGCCGGGGCCGTTGATGCAGGTATTTGATGTTAAATTCGTGGAGGATGGCTGGGAGAATGCGGGCTGGGTCTTCTGGTAAGGATCTTGCTTTTTGGCGGCGTCGGCGGCCATCTCAGCGCATATGCAAGGGGTACCGTCTGTGCAGAAACCGCAGGAATCATCTGGCATGGCTAGCGCGGGCATTGATGAGGTGGATGTAGTGGTTGTAAGGGTAGAAGGCTGGTGTGCGGAGATTTGCGTAGTAAAATCGATCTCTGTGGCTTCGGTGTCGGTCTCTGTGCTCGTAGTATAGCGAGAACGTTTGCTGTCGGTAGTGGAGAAAGGAGAATGAGAACGTTTGTAGGAGGTGGAGGACACGTCCGGGAGAATGTTACTCATTTCCAAGGCTTGAGCGATGCATTCGCAATGGGAGTCTTTGGTGCATTTGCCGCATGACATGGCAGCTAGGACTTCCATGCATTCACAGCGGGTGTCTTTACTGCATTTTCCGCAGCCCATGGGTACGTCTTTTGAGAAGGGCTCCGGTGGTTGTAGGCTGTCTTGGGTTCCCGACGCGTTGATCCGAGTGTAGTCCTTGATTGTACGAGGCGGCAGTGGTACAGCATCGGTGCTGCTAGTCTGGGGGCTTCTCAAGAGATGTAGTTCGTTTTCGGCATTCTTCCGTAACTGTTGTTCTTTGCTAAAATCTAATTCGAGTTTCTGATACCTCTCACGCCATGAGACCAGTAGATGGTTGTAGTTTTCCACGTCAGCTTCAAGCTGATTAATGCGGCTTCGTAATTCCTCCTGCTCTTTCTCATCCTCTTCTTCCATCTGCTTCATCTGCTCCTCCAGTTCTCCTACTCTCGCAGCTCTCCTCTCCCTGAACGCTCGCTGTGCCGCTCTGTTCTGAGCCTTCCGCTTTGTCGGAGGAGTATCGGCAGCAGGCTTGCGCCCAGGTTTCGGACGAGGTGGGATGATCCATTCTTTGTTCGTGAAGATTGACGGTGTTGGCAGGGCGCCTGGCATTGGTGCCAGAGGCTTATGCATTGTGGACGAGGCCGCTGGAACTAGAGTTTGCGGAGATGCGGCGGACATGGGCGATGAGGTGCTCGAGGCTGACATGTTTGCCAAATTGCTGGTGTCACTTTATCATGTCGATACAACAACTCCGAAACATGAACAATTATCTATTACAGGAATCAGGGCGATGATGAGGCGTGGTTGAAGAGTGGTGCCTGTGTGTGGGTACAATATGGACAATCTGATAAGATCGTAAGGATTATTCCTAGCGTCAAAACCTTAAACGGAATTGCTGGAACCCCTAGACTGTCTGTTCCCTAGGACCAATTATACTCGAGTACTTCCTAAATCTTTCCAAACGAGTCATCTACTCGTACACCACTCCTTCAAGTGTGACTCAAGAGTGCCCACTGAGGTACATTGGGGTCAGGTATAGTTCGTAGGTGGAGGCACGATTGATTGACGGCGCGCTTGAATTTTCTAAATTTTTCATTACACAGCTACGTTTCGACCAATCTCTTCTCTAGACTCGTCTTTTTCGTACTCTACATGGCTATGGCTTCGCTGTTACCATCACACGAGGGTCTGCTGCCATACTGGCTCCTCCTTGTACTCCGCGCTTTTCCCTCCTGATAAATCGTCGACTGACACCTTTTTCAGATATCTTCGCTCTCAGTCTTCAACACAATGCAATGCTACCGCACCAGATCGCACGCTCTCCGCACCTACTCCGGCCCGGCTTCAGCTGCCCAGGTTACAGATTTCGGCGCTCGGATGTTTGGCACCTGGACGTTTCTCTCCTGCGTGATCCGGCTATATGCAGCCTACAAGATCAACGTAAGGGAGGTGTATGTGCTAGCGCTGTGGACGTACGTTATTGCGTTAGGTCATTTTGGGGCCGAGTGGTTGGTGTACAAAACCATGATAGCTGGGAAAGGGTTACTGCCTGTGGCGTTGGTGCCAGTGATTAGTCTGACCTGGATGCTTATCCAGTGGGACTTTTATACTAAGTAGTGGGCCAAGCTGCGAGGATATTCTGTCGGCAGCGCAATTTGTTGTTGTGTGCTTGATAGCTTTCTGGTCGTTCATAACAGCGGCTGCTTGGTCAAATTCTGCTCCTGAGTTAACTTAACATGATCGAACATATTATGTATGCTGTAATTATTTGTATAACCTTTTACAGATGTACGCTACAGCGTTGCCAAATTGTTTGGAAAAGACCGTCTCTCAGGCTCGCATAGTCACACATTCTCCCATGACCCCAGCGGTAGCCCTCAATTGGTGAAGCATCTCCATATTATTCGGAATCGAAGTTTGAGAGCCCTGAGCCCACCCCAATCGTTGCAGAAACATTTGGCCAGCCAGGGCGAGAAAATAGAAAATCACCGAACGGAGACCCCAGTCCTGGAAGAATAATCGCGATGGTCCGGAGCAATGTCGCTCTCAGCTCCATGGAACCCACAGCAATACGAAAGGCAGATCGAGGCCCATCAGACGAAACAGTGGACGGCCGAATCGGTCACAACAAAGACCAGGTCTTAGGCAAGCACGTGGACATCATCAGGAATCAATCCTGTGCTACCGATGCCGCGTCCTAGGAGCCTACGATGGTACGCAACAATGAAAGACATTTCCAATGGTGTAATCAAGTAAGAACAGCATCTGTAGCCAGTCCTGGCGAGTCAGAGTTCCTGGGTTGAGGGCATTGAAATGGCTAGATCCGATATATGACCGGCGTTGTAGAAGTTGATAGCCCAAGCGCGATACCGAGAGCTGCTTGCGGGTAGAATAGAACCATGGCTACAACCTGATCAGTGATGAAATCCTGTTTAGCTCTTCCCATCGATAGCTGCTGGTGATTACTCATTGCAACTGGACTACGGAACTCAGGGCATCTCATCGTAGATGGCTTGATTGCATTGTCGCACCTAAGTCGATCATGGAAATCCGTAGGAAGAGTGAAGCTTCCCATCTTTCAACCCCTCGGTTAGCAGAGTGATATATAGTCCAAAAACAATGTTCTAGATAGATTCGTAGCGGAGTTAGGTTTGACGAGGTCCTAAAGCAATAAGGCTATCCGATAAGATTATCATGAAGGCTTATGTATCGACAAGGCTATCAACCAATTTCGGAAACCTCCTTCGTTACCGCCGAAAACTTCCACCCTCATATGTGCGCCAACCGATGAGACTGCTTGACGCCTTGCTTACACCGTAGGTTTACTTTCCTAATTGAGCCCTAGTCGTGGTCGACGCAAGGATCATCGCAACTGACCAGGCAGTACAGAAACATTCTGCCTCGTAACAGCTCTACTTCGCTTGCATCGGATACGTATCAGATCAGTGCGGTTATAGTTTGCCGGCGGCACTATAGATCAGGTTTGATGACTTCTGCCTGCTTTGTTTCCCGTACAAAATAGTAGTCACACAAGATGCATCCAGAAGGATGCCGCGCATCCCGTGCACAGCATATGGTATCTAAATCCCTCGAAAAGTCGAATATTGATGAGACTTCACAAATGTCGGCCATTTAAGATAGATGTCTAGTTTCATTGATGCTGGTACTGTAAGAATCCCCTAGGACTCGATTTGTGATCGGAGATGGTCATCAGTTTATCAGTGATTCTTTTTCTACTGTCAGAGGTTTTCTATTTGGGATTGGATCCCATGCCGGATGAGGCCCGCTATTGGGGCTACGTACTTATCGTTTTGTCCTCTTTCGTCCCAATCTCTGGTTTTTAGTAATGGCTGCTAGGCAGAATTTAGGCTCCGTTCTTGTCGTTGGTGATTGTGGATTTCTTGGTCATAGGATTGTTGCTCAGTTAATTGATTCGGACGCAACTACCAAGATCTCTGTCTTAGCCCTCAAAATTGATCGTAATCGGAATCCCAATGTTTCGTATCATGCTGGCGATATATCCTCCAAAAGCAATGTTCAGTCCATCTTCAACCGAATCCGGCCTCAAATTGTCATCCACACAGCATCCCCTCCGCCATTCGCTCATAACATGGATTTTCTCATGCGAGTCAATGTCGAGGGCACACGTAATCTCCTAGTATCCGCGCAAGAAGTAGGTAGCGTCGTGGCATTCGTGTACACCTCCAGTGCTTCTATCATTCACGACTCCGTGAATGACCTCGTTGACGCGGATGAGAGCTTCCTGGTTCTCTACATGCCAGTCCAACGAGTACCTCACAGTCACACCAAAGCCTTGGCGGAAGATCTCGTACTTAGTGTCAACCGTAAGAATGGCGATATGCTGACGGTTTCACTGCGCCCTTCGGGTCTGTTTGGCGAAGGTGACCCTACGACAGTGCGGCCAATGGTGGATTCGGCAGCCTCGGGAAAGTACAAGTACCAAGTTGGCGATGGCAGCAATCTCTTCGACTGGACCTACGTCGAGAATGCTGCACATGCCCACATTCTAGCTGCCTGCGCCTTGCTCAAAGCCCATCGGTCCTCTTCGCCTACGTCAGCCGGTGAACGCGTTGACGGTGAGGCTTTTTTCATCACCAACGATGAGGCAACACCTTTCTGGGACTTTGCACGCTCGCTCGGGGCTGCAGCAGGTTACCCCACGAAGTTGGAGGATATACGGGCCGTACCGAGAATAGTTGGGTTGATGATAGCGATGATCGCTGAGTGGATGGTTTGGTTGACTTCTTTGGGGCGAAAACAATCTAGTATGACAAGAATGGGCATCAAGTATAGCACTATGACGAGGACGTATCCTATTGACAAAGCGAAGAAACGGCTGCAGTACAAGTCGCTTGTGGGCATGGAGGAGGCAACGAGGAAATCGGGAGAGTCGTTTGTGAGTGACTCAAAAAAGACTGAATGATTGATTGACTAGCGAGAAGGCTTGCAACTTTGACAAAGGAACTCACAACTATGAACCCACTCGCTCAACGCCTACTAGATACATAGCCTCAATTCATGTGCCGAAGAATGCTCTTCGTGCCGTTCGCCGCACTGAAACTTTGTTTCCCAGTTTATTCCTTCCAAAAACCTGAAAGAGGGTATCGAAAGCGATATCCTGTGTGTACTATATTGCAGACTGCTGACCCAATACCCCCTCCGCAGTCCCGCAAGATTCCAGGTCTCGGTGATAACCAAGATGATACTGATCCCACTTTTTGAGAGCAACCAAGGTACGACACGAAGCTAACCAAGCCAATGAGAAGGTCTTCTCGTCTTTTGCGAGAGGTGTGGTAAGGATCCCGCGCGCCCCAAACTGGCGTTGCTTATTCGTGAGCGCCATGCCTAGCTGAGGTTTTGGTTTCACTTGGGCAGTTGCTCGTCTGACTGGGACCGGTGCTCGTTTGCTCGGACAGGTGCAACAGAGCTTTGATAGTTAGAACGCTTTGTTCAGGGTTTTCCGAGGGAGGACTTATGATGGTTCATGATCGCAAGCCTCGATACACTCCCTCCTAACCTTAGCGATCCCCCTCTCAAGCCAAGATCAAAAAACCCAACTGCCGTCCAACCCTTCCTTCAAAACAGCCCCGACAAACCCCCACCCCGACCTTCAATAACCCACCAACATAGGTACCAACGCTACCTCAACAACACTACGGCTTTAAACACGAAACACTCTAGCACTACTTCAATGAGATTCTGGGAAGATGATAGGGTACAGTCTAACGTAAAGCTAAAGGTCTAGGGGACAAGTATCTTCGTTCAGGAATGGAGATAGTGGAGAATGTAGCAGATGTAGGAGAGAAATGGGTGTCATGAAGGTACCTTTATGGAGTACTATAGGATCGGCAAACTAGCACAGTTGAAGAACAAACAAGGACAAACAGATCTGTAGACGATTTTTTTCAATTTCGCAGCTCGCTTCACATAACAGCGAAACCCCCTCCCCAGGTCCAGTGTATACCTCACCTCATCGAAAAAAGTCTCGAAGTCAACCAATGAGAGAGAGACGCTGCCTTGTTACAGTACTGAACCTCGTTGCGAGTTCCTAAGAAGAGTGTCTTGATCAAGTTCCGATTTTCTAAAGTAAGCCGTTCCGTACCTGAATGATCCGGGAGGTATGGGGAGGTCCATGCTTTTGAGCCGGGGTGAAGGTCCGTTTGTGGTTTGTGTTGTATGTTTGGGAGGATTGTTTGAGTTGGTGATGATCTGGTCAAGCGATGTGCGGTATTGAGATGTGCTTGTTTTTTTCTTCTGTTTTTTTTCGCCCTGGATTGCAGATTAGATGTTTTAGGGTTGGGAGGGCGGTGGGAAGCTAGAGATTGGGTTTTGGGTGCTTGGGATGGGGGTCTGGGCTGGTATGCGTGTGGAGGAAATGTTTTGGTGATGAGAGGGAAAGGTAATCGCGTCTATTTTATGAAGGGAGAGAAGAACACTTTAAACCTAATAAGTTTACTTACCTGCCTAAGAAAATCCTCCTTGAGTGCCACCACTTACTCCAAAACATCTGCGTTCCCCTTAGTGTCGACTGCAGTTCGCGGCTTCACCGTCACAAGGACGTCTTGCCCCTTGATGGGACCCATGACGCCCAAGCTCGGCTTCTTTCGATCTAACACCGGGAACGCTTGCTCTCCACCGCCTGCCACCGGAGGTAACGCAACATCGAAGCGGTGCAGTACCAGGGCAATAAAGGTGTAGATCTCGGACCGTGCAACGAAACGGCCGGGGCACATGGTCGATCCTCCACCGAATGGCTTGTAGCTCTTGCTTATCGCCAACCCCTTGTTCTTCAGGAATCTCTTTGCGTCAAATTCCTCCGCGTCATTCCCAAAGAACTCCTGGTTAAGGTGCATTTGACGAAAGGGACTTAATATCTTCATACCTTTGCGGAGATGCTTTCCACCAATGATGATGGGGGTTTCGACGTCGCGGATCATGGCTGCGGAGTTGTTGAGGCGGAGGAGTTCGTGGTAGAGTGATGTGAGGTGGGGGGTTAACGTGAGGAGGTAGGAAAGATTGATTTTGTCCTTGGAGAATGCGGGGGCTATTTCGGTTTGCATAGTTTGGAGGAGGGAGGGAGAGTGGAAGATGTGAGCGAGGATCCAGAATGTGAGTTTGTGCGCGTTTGTGCTGCTGCTGTTGTGGTAGAATGTTAAAATGGGGTTTTTACAGGAATCGGTGTCTGAAGGGTTGACGATCGAGGGGATAGAGAATATTTACTTACACCCAAAAAACAACCATCAGCATAGCCGCAATATCCCTCTCCCCGATCCCAATATTCCTCTGCTCTTTCCCCAGCATCTTGACCAACCAGCACGCATCTTCTGTCTTTTCCAGCGGCAATTTTAAGAACTCTACCACAACATCCAAGATCTTATCCTTGACAGCATGTGCATCCTTGGATAGGAAACGCGGAAGCTGATACGTAAGCTTCCAGCTCTCATCGTCAAAGTCGTAGAAGTATTGGAGGAAATTGGGATCGATATCCAGGAGCGCGTCTCCGAAAATGGCTCTTGTGGTGGCTTTGACGATGACTTCGCGGCACCAGTCGGATAAGGAGACGGTTCTCTCATGAGGTATGATCCGGTTGATGGTCGAGGTTGCGCCGGGTCCAGATGAAAGATGGTCCCATTGCAGCGAATCATCGATGTACCGCAGGATCTTCCCTTGAAAAACATCAAATTGCTCTCCAGGATGTAGTTGTCCCTTATATAAATCACTCTGGTAATGGGTAAAGCACTTATACAGCGGGTTCTCATTCTGCAGCATTGAGGTCGACTTTTCCTTGGCAGCAAAACTTCGAGGATCTTGAAACATCTTCATCATACCGACAGGAGATACACCTAGCTGGTTAAAGAAATCTCGAACAAAGGCATCGTGGTATAAAGTGGGAATTTTGTAAGCGTCGGCAACTTCTTGAGGGTGTGTCAGGACGACCATGTCTTTGCCTGCTACAGTGACAGAAAAAGGACCGGGGGTGTTTCGGAAATAAAAACTAGACGAGCAATGGCTGTGAGAAATAGGGTGTTGATTTACGGTGGCTGGTTTCTCACCGTCCATGGCTTAATACTGCGTCGGCATCTCTGAAGAAGGATATTGCGTGACCTATGGCCCTGAGATCAGTCCTTCGGCAATGCTTTAATCGGGGATCCAAAGCGCTGAGAGAGTTACCAATGTCTATTGCTGAAGTCAGAATACATATCTTTTTTGAAGACGATATAGGCTTACATGGTATCCAGTATGGAAGCCGCTTTGGCTCATTCGGACGTAAAACTGGGAGGATTGCGAAAGTCCATAGCCGCCACAGTAGAAGAGATGCGATGGCGCAGATAATAACATATGAAGCTACACGACCGATAAGATGCTGAACGAGGGCCAGGATCGGAGTAACGGTAGCTGTATTTGCTTGAGACATGCTTTCACAAGCGAAACAGTCGATTTTGCTAGAGAGTCTCGTCGAGGTCAAGATCAAAGTGCAATTTAGCCGCCTACAAGAAAGATTGGTATGAAATCGAACCTAATGCGGGCATTGCGATTTTCAGATGTTGGAAAGATGAGGCTTAGGCAAAGTGTGAATGTCTTACGGGAAGACACGCAGTTTATTGCACAGAGAGTGGAGGTTGTAGCTGGTTTATGGCGATCAAGTCATATAAGCTCCGCTGTACCTCGAGGTTGCAGCAAAACTAAATCTATTCCAACGATGGCTGCCACTCGTGACATTGACATACTGTAGCTCCCGTGATGAGGAGCCCGATGGTGTCACAATAACAATGAGAGTCCGTAACTTCTTCTCATAAGCAGAACAGGTAAAGCTTTCGGAAAGTTTAGGGAGGATTGTTCGAATGAGTCTCGCTCTTCATAAAGATATAGTAGCTTAAGAAGCTTAAGATACAACAGACAATCGAGATATTATGTTAGTCGTTCAAATAAGCAACTGGCAGGGCTCACCATGGCTTGTAACTGTAGACAACCCTATTCTAACAATCAAGCGCGCCAATCGGATTTCTCAAAGTCACAGCCAAATTAAAATCCGAGGCTCAAAATCTGTATACCTATGGGTTTTGGACTATGATACACACATATGTCGACAGCTAAGAAACGAACAGTTGAACCTCAGCTTAATATTCTATAATCATTCCCTTCTCGTCCTCTTTTGTTGTGATTTATCGAATTGCTCTTGAGCAATTTCCCGCCGTCTCTTTTCTTCGTACTTTTTTGCACGCCTCAATTCTTCAGAACTTCGTCCTCGTGTCTTTTTCGCGTCCTGATCTATGACCAAAGCGCCTTTGGCGCTTGTCACAGCCTGTCCAGCTGCGCCCTTGATGTCGGCTATCGCACCTCCTATTATTCCCTTCTTTTCCGGAAGAGAAGCTGTCTTGGCCGGAGGCTGGTAGGTATTCATTGTGCCGGTATACGGCGTTCTGGGTGGGGATTTGGTAGAAGGTGGCGGAAGGGGCTGAAGACCGAGATATTGCCGTAACCAAGGCTGCCGCAGGAGCCATGATTGTGAAAGAGAGAGCACAGCGGTGGTAAAGAAGGTGACTTGCATGCATCCCGGCCAGAAGAGCATGACAGTTCCCGTCATGGCGGGAAATACATAAATGAGCATCTTGTGCATTACTGGGGCCATTGCGGCGGCGGAGCCTAGTTCTCCTCCTTTCTGTAGGGCAAATGTTAAAACAGTTCATCCATGGTTCACTGGAAATAGCCTACCTTAAAAGTATAGTGAAACGCGCCAGCAGTGACGATTGGTAGAATAAATAAAGGATCCGAAAGTGTAAGGTCCTGCAACCATAAAAGCCCTTGAGTATCCAGTCCAGGCACTGGTAGGTCCGCCATGCCACGCATGAGTCTAAAAGTCCCAAAGCCCAGGGGGATTTGCAGCATGGGTACTGCCAATCTCCAAAGTTGAACGCCTGCGGATCGATACATATCCTGGATCTCAGCAGTGGCAGCCAACATTGCTTGCCGGTCTCTTGCCGCTTTTGCAGCTGAGATGCGAGCCTGGATAGGCTTGACAAGCGGTGTAATTATGGCCAGTCGTGCGGAGGTATCGGAAGCATTGACATAAGCTTTGAACATGACCAAGCGGACAAAGACGGCAGTTAGGACAATCGAAGCCCACCATGGCGTTCCAGTCCATACGTGGACGTGTTCCAGAAGGGTTTCGACAAAGGCAGTCGGGCCCCACCCGTAGTCAAGCCCCAGGTCTTTGAGATAGCCAATATGTTCTGTTACTGAAGAAAAGTCGGAGGTTGTAACGCTGTCGAGGGAAGTATTGAAACCGTCTTGAGGAACTGCAATGGGTTCGACGTTGGTAACTGGTGTAGGATCGGGTATGCTTGAGGCGAGGCGGACGAAAGGGGACTGTATCAAAGGACTCCTGGCAATACTCGGCGCCCGCCAGGGATTCGAGGATCTTGAGAGGAGATGCGTGCGGAGGATAGATCGTCGGGGAGCTATAGCAATGTTCGAAGAAAACTATATAGCATTTAGCATAGCTGTAAGGACAGCGGGAGGAACAAGAGGATGCCTACGCCTCTGCATAAGGTTGGCACTTCCTTCGACTGCTTCGTTTTGATAAGTAGAAAGGGAAATGGCCTTCCAAGACCTCTTGAAGGGATCATTGTATTGAAGTCTGGACCATCATCTGAGATGGTTGACTACATAGAGTATCCCAAGCGCGGCGTGCTGCGGAGAGCTTTCCGCACTTTTAGACATTTTTAGCTCACCCACAATCGACATTTTAATCCTTAAAGAAAGGTTCAGTTGATGCGCTTAAGTGGCTGTTATACGAGTGTATTATCTAGTAGCTTCAGATTATGTATACTTCGGCAGTAGTACGTGATAGTGGAGAATTGGATGATCATTATGCTCATCTACATGCTTCACCCATGGGCCGCTGCGGAAACCTCTCCGTATCAGAACATGTAAAAATCGTTGGCCAATCTCCTCAGAACTCCTATGTGTTGAGCAACTGGAAATTCGAGATACAAGAAGTACCAATAGCAAACATTCACCCTCCCCAGCAAGGTCATGACCATAGACGATTGAAGTTGATGAGAATGTCGTACATTCATGTAAACGTTGCTCTGTTTGTTTGATTGTTTGCTGACGGAATTTGAAATGAAATATGTATTCCTGTGTATAGGAACTCTACCTGGAAGACCTACTGCATATTGGTATAGAGAGCTCAATATCCATCCTTTTAATCCGGCTGCGTTACATACTATAAATGTTTTGCGACAGGAATCATAGAAGCAACAACCAAGATGGGATATGTGGTGGTCTCTTTGGTTTCTTGATGGCCTTGTCACGATGGCGTAGTGATTTATTGTTTAATCTGAGATTTGAACGAACTTTGAGACGTTCCTTGTATGAAAACGATTGTAGAATACAGGAAGACTGAAGTCTGAACCCCTGATCAACAACTTTCGGACGCGACTCGACAACTTATCGAGGCTGCCTGCCAATCTGGAACAGCGACCATGTCTAACTCAAGCTGGCAAAAGAGGTTGAAATGTGAGTAGATAGGAAAGATAGTTGGAATTGTGTAAAAGACTATCTGGTTTTCTAATTGTGCACTTCTGCGGATCCCTCGATCAACGACTAAACTTCCGATATTGAATGCGACTTACCAGTGTAATTGCAATGGACTGAGCGAGGAATTATCCCTTCGAGAAGATATTACCGAAGGTGATTGTTTTGCCTACCGCTCAGGCTTTGGACTTGCAATCTTATTACTCGTCCCCATGCAAATCAAGATGCTATGCCTAGACATGCAAGACCAGTTATTCTACTTCCAGATTGACTTGATAAATTCATAGCTTGCCCTAAACCAAAAGCCTTGGAGACGAGGACTGAATAGACAATGCTCTCAGATGGTAGTTTCACTGGCAATGGCCGATTCGAAGCCACGAACGACGACTATATGCTAGACGAGAAACAAAAGACGATAACACTCTTTAAAGTCTATTGACAAGGAAAGTCTGTAAAATCTTAAGAACATTCCGACTGAAGTTCACAACCTTGAACTTACAAAGGCGCTGAGAAGAGACTTCAAGAGCAACCGAGTCAAACAACACCCGAAGCAGCAATATATATTAAACGATTGAAGCTGGGTCATTGATATTGATGGCGGAGTAAGACAGAATTCGCGTGAGGGAATAACAGATGCGGCTGGGAATGGCAAGCCGAAGTTTAAGAGTGAGAGAAATGAAGAGAACGACGCGTCCTTGACGAACAACGGCTATAAAGTCATTCCATACTCATTCTATTATTTTCGTAGAAATCGTCCAGGAATGGCAATGCCATGCGTTCGAACCATTAAGGACTTTTCGCAGAGGCTGCAAAAGAAGCTTAGGATGAGAAAATCGTGAAACTCATAACAACGCTGGCCCGTATTAATTTGGCGACCTTAAGCCTTATCTATACGAGCTGATTGTCGATCGAGTATTGCGCAAGCCCCAATTTGGGGCACCCATCTCACGCAGCCACGCAGCTATGATATTGCTGATAACAGCCCACACGCCTTGACCGATGCTGCACAATGCCTATATAGATTCTGTGTTTCGCTTTTCCAACGCCAGCGGCTCGTAATTGGGACGCACTTCGCCATCTATGAGATCCTGCATCTCAAGCCCCCTTCTGTACAACTGATGGCCTGCGTGACACAGCAATATGATATTGGAAGATGTGTAATCTGTCATTCCAGAGATGTCAGATCGTCCAGCTCCCCATCCCTTCGTCTTCTTTCTATAGGATCATCCCGTAGTTCAATGCCCGGGCCCATCGATCTAGAGGTACGTCCACTTGGAAAGATCTGGGTCATACCACAACCTTATTAGTTGCCTGTTGAATACAAGGACGTATATTTTGCGGGGCTTAGGAAGCTACGCATCTGTCTCAAGGCTTCTGCATGCCAATTGGAAGATGTTCACCGCTAAGATGGAGAAATATACCTTTGTCCCTGACCACCCTAGTCTGAAGGCCGCTTCATGGGCGAAGAGTTCTCCAAAGCCTAGCATAAGGCCGTTTACAAATGGTAACAGCAGATTGATTGCTGCTCCTCGTAATAGACCCCATATCGTTGGGGGTGAGTACAAGATCAGGGGCGAGCTTGAGGAGGATGGCGGTGAAGGGGAGAGCTCATTGTTTGCGGACGAATAATTTTCGCTGTCGGAGCGAATGGTCATAGAGGATCCGGTCAAGTCCTGGGGATGGTCCGGGAGCTCAGAACCCATGTTGCTCGTAGAAAATTCAAGTGCAATGGTGGACAGCTTGTCATCGATTCATCTTTTGGATGTGCGATTGAGATGGTGGAGGAAAATCGGAGCCGGGGATGTTGAAGCTTGGACCCGGAAGTGACGTTGGCCGAGGTGACTGCGACTTGAGTCTGCGAGTCTCAGGAAATCATCTTCGACTACAACAACGCCTGAACTCACTAACTACCCTGATCTTCGAAAGCTCAGCAGAAATACATCTATTACCAGCTTCACACTAATCTAAAAGATGGAGGCCGAGCAAGGCGCTCATGATACTCTCATCGCACAACTCACCAACTTAACGGGTATTGCACCCCATGAAGTAAGCTCGCTCTCCTACAGAAACGCTGGCATTAACCAAGCCGCACACTGAAAGTTTTCGCAGGCCCAGCAGTACCTTGAAGCAAATCACTGGGACTTACCTGGTGCCGCTGCCGAATACTATGCGTCGCAGGAAGAGGGTGATTCAACAAACAACGCGGCTCTATCGACAGACGACCACGTGGAGCTTGATTCAGACTCAGATGATGCTCTGCCTGACGCTCCGTCAGGTCTAGGTAGAGGACGCACACTGGGCAGTGACTCTGTTCCTCAACCGATTCCCACAACCTCTAGCATGCCCCCACCGCCACCAGCGGGCTCAAAGCAGCCGTCAAAGAAGTTATTTGCTACCTTGGGTGATCTGGGTGGAGGCTCAGCTGGTGGGCATGCAGGTCACGGCCACGATGACGAAGATGATGGCGAGGATGATGAGAACCATGACCTGTTTGCTGGAGGAGAAAAATCCGCGCTGGCCGTGCAAAACCCTGATGATCTAAAGCGCAAGATCATTGAGAGAGCAAAGAAGTGGGCTCTCTGCGGCTGGATAAGTAGGAACTTAGGCTAATAGGATACTAGAGATGCCGCCAAAGCAGGCGGTAGCAGCGAACCAACACCACGAACTTCACGCTTCAGTGGTACTGCGCGAACCCTCGGCGGCGACGATACTCCGAGCCAAGTCATCGAAGATCCCACAGCAAATGTCCCACGCCGAGCACCTCGAGTCGAGCGCCGTCTCCACTTCTGGGAAGATGGGTTTTCAGTTGATGACGGCCCACTATACCGCTCAGATGATCCCGCAAACGCACAGATTCTCCAAATGATCAGAGCAGGCCGTGCGCCAATGGCAATCATGAACGTAGAGAAGAGTCAAGAGGTAGAAGTCAAGCTCGAGCAGCACCAAGAGAAGTACAAGGCACCAAAGAAAAAGTACACCCCCTTTGCTGGCGGAGGTCAGAGATTGGGAAGCCCCACGCCTGGACCAGGAAGCACTCGCGAGGCCGCTACTCCCTCCGCCCCTGCAAGCACTACACCCGCAGCATCGACCTCCACTGCACCGCCAACAGTAGAAGTGAACGACTCCGAACCCACCATATCCCTACAAATTCGCCTCGGCGATGGCACACGACTCACTTCCCGCTTCAATGCCACCCACACCATCGGCGATGTCTACTCCTTCGTCACGGCCTCAAGTGCACTAAGCACTGCCCGGGACTGGGTGCTGATGACGACGTTTCCAAGCAAGGAGTTGACGGACAAGGGCCAAAGTCTTGGGGATTTGGCGGAGTTTAGGAGAGGTGGGGTTGTGGTGCAAAAATGGAGATAGGGTATGATTGATGATTGGCATTGCATGAGTGGTGTTTGGGAGGGCTAGGGAAGTATGGTGGTTTGGCCAAAATCTAGATATTAGACTTCGGAGGATCAAGTTAAGTCGTTTTGATCAACTACAATATCCCCCATGTCGGGTGTAGGTATCGTGACTTAGGGCACATGATCTGTAATGTAGCTGTGAGGGGAGGTAGGGACGATGAAACCTTCCCATCGATACATGGATACATTTCTTCCAACGTGAATTCGATACTTAGAACTTCCATCTGAACTACTGGTATATTTTGGGATATGTATATTAAATATGCCCGAAGATGAAAGCCACACCTTAGCGCTTTCTTATCTAGAAGGGCGCTTCGATCAGATCCACTGGCGGAGCACACATCTGAGCTATACTGGCGCGAGCACCTACCTCTTAAGCTAGGTACAGGACATGCTAACTTGTATGATGCATCCTCTTATGTATAATGTGGGCACCTGATCTTAGTTCCACCATATCAGTACAACGAAAAATAAAAAGGCGCCTAACCCTACGGCGCGTCAACCGATTCCACGCCGTCGACGATTCCAGCCGCTTGATATGATCGGCGTCAATGAACGCGTTCCTAAATTGCCTTTCTGATCCACTAACAAAGTAGCCGGTATAGGGATCTCGGATGAGTCGTCGCCATTCCGGTCCGTTAGACTATTGTCAAAGTTTTGGAAAAAAGGACGCAAAGCGTCTGGCTGCTGAGACAATTCCCAGTCGTCTAGTAATCTTATTGCCAATACTTGAGAGCACAGGAAATTTGAGGTCGTGCTTCTCAGTTGTGGTATTAGCCTTTTTGGCAAATTCGGGGGAGATCGTTATCAGAGTGACGCCCTTTGCTTTTATTCGTCGAGGTATTTTGCAGAGCTTGGAGCTGAGATTGATGAAGGGATACCATTCGCCGCGGTAGAAGGAGATGAGTAGTGGTCCTTCATTGGGCAAGTCGGCGCGCTTTTCACTTAAATGCGGATTGTATTGCTCAGGCAAAATAAGGAAATGGTATCGCCGATTTTTTGTGCCTGGTGGAATGGGCCTTTGAAACTTGCGTAGTACGTAGGTACTAACTCCGAGATATTCGGGGTCGCCTTCTTCTGGAAGCTCTTGTAGACAGCGAATAGTCCATGCGCGAGACTCAAGTTTGCTGCTGGGACAAACGGTAGAGACATTGTAGCGGTAATCGAGAAAAGCAGAGAAGAAATATCGATGTAGTGGGGAGATGGCCGATTGTAGACGAGAAGCTTAATGCTCTTATAGAGTCGCAGCGATGCCGGTTTGGAGTGATTGAGGCTGGTTTGGAACCATTGATTCCTCAATGTGTAAATACTTTCGCATGATAGCCCGGAGTGCTATTACTGGGTTAAGTATAAGTTGTTATCATCGCCAATCCGGTTAGACTAAGGAAGAAGTCTTTCTGCTTTTTGTGGGTGACATGACTTTGATAGTCGTGGCAGTGGTAGTGTACAGTTAATGCAGTGCAATACCAGTACAAACACAATTTTTTCCGTAAAGACATAACCGAAAGAAAAACTAGATAAACACACCATTGATTGATGTTGGAGGGTAGCCTAGTCAAGGTCCGCCCATTGTTTACTTTCCTTCTTCAAGCTCTCTTCAACACATACGCCAAGTGGAACTCTGTTAGGCAAAGACGGTGCGCACAGGCTGGCAATAGCAGTCTTCCACCTAGACGTACGGATATAACCCTATGTATCTAAGGGGATTTGTTGTCCGCGAGGTTTCCGCTTGTATTGACACACAAGTCTACCTTTTTCTCTCATTGTAGCTCACGCCTCGCCAACGCCATGGGAGCTTTGACTGAACATCTGATGATAACCAAACTGAGAACCTGATTGTAACCCTGAATATGAAACGCATTGAATCTTAGAAACATCGATTGCATGCGCGATTAACGACAGGTAGTTTCTTCTCGAAACCTCGTAAGATACCAACAGAATGCTGGTATATGGGTCACCAGCACATCATTCCTTGAAGGTAGGCAAGTGAGCATTGACTGCTGAGGTTTCTGAGGTTGAACAAAGAAAGCGATTGGAAGCGGGTTTTTGAAGGCAGTTGTTAGCGCGATTTGGATCGCCGGTCGTCCATTGGCTAAAACAGCCGAGGCTTCCTTCTCCACCAAGCTTCACGATATCATAATATCATCAAGACTTGGAATCAACATCACTGCTGGTGATTTTCAGTACATACAGCATGCTGGCCCAACGGATCACACGTTTGTCAGCAAGGCGGCGTAAGACTCCACCTATCGGCCTTGCGGTAGGCTTAATTGGTACAGGAAAACTTTCGCTGACTTTCCCCAGTCCTTGCTCACCAACCAAGCGCCCTTGTCTCCTCCAGATGTTCAGCACCAGCTTCTATCGCCTTATCTAACTCCCGGATCCAGTCGAGGTGAATTAACGATGTTTTTCATTACGTCAATGTCTCCTTGTTCCCAGCTATTTGCCTTTAGCTGGACCCCCACTAATTCGTCCTCTCTCCTAGACCCGCAGCTACCACAAATATCGCTCCCCAAGATGCCCACTCCATTCTCGCTGCTCAACGTCTCAACCGCCCCGTCTCCCCTCACCTTTCCATTTACCAGCCCCAGATAACCTGGTACCTCTCCGCCCTGAACCGCATCACCGGCTCCGCCCTAAGTGGGGGTTTCTACCTCTTTGCTGCTGCCTACCTCGCTGCTCCTTTGTTCGGATGGCATCTTGAATCTGCAACCATGGCGACTGCGTTTGGGGCTTGGCCGATTTGGGCAAAGGTGGCGGCGAAGTTTGGCGTGTCGCTGCCGTTCACATTTCACAGTTTCAATGGGGTGAGGCATTTGGTGTGGGATACGGGGAGAGAGTTGAGCAACACGGCGGTACAGAAGACTGGGTGGATAGTCGTGGGGGCGACAGTGGTGGGGTCTGGGGTTTTGGCTATGATTTGAGGGCTGTGGGAAGGGAGGTTGGAATCTGTCGAAAAGACTGGATTCGATTTCTCGAGTAAGAGGCAAAGGGTATTGCATTCGTGCTTGCTATTTATAGTTCTGCAGTAAATATTCAGAGAGCATTATACATTATTCCCAGCAAGCACCGTGACCGTACCAACGAAAGTAGCCATCGATAGAACATGAACGAAGTACGCCATAAATGTCGAGATGCCAACAGAAATTCTCCAGTCAGGACTTCCGCTATTTCGAGAAGAGAAGGCAACGAGCTAACAGCGACTCCTGGACATGGCGGCATTTACCCCCGCCTTGAGATGGCACATCAAGTTGGTGAGGTCCCAGGCAGTTGAATCCAATGGAACGACGATGAGGGAAGAAAGCCCCATGCTTCCAAAGAAAGCGTGCTTCTGCCCTTATAATTAGGAGTGAACATCACAACAGCTAGTATGAAGTCAGATACATACCGAGCTCATAAGCACTATATCCAGTATTCATTTTCGAGGACTCGAGTACGAGCAAGACGTGTAGGACTTGGAGGAGGAGGCCCTGGGGATGGCCGTGGTGATGGATTGTCTGACCGCGACATGTTTCCTGGCTGAGCGATATGTATCGAATTAATCGGAAAATGCTTTGGTCGATGTCCTAAGCTTGCTTGTATATTGAGAAGATGGGGATCAGCAAGGAGGTCAAGGGATGAAGATGCCCCTCTTATATCAAGAAAACTCTGTGGTGTGGAAGGACCAGATAGGAAAATGTTTCCGGATCGAAATGTTTCGGAAATTCCACTCAAGCCAATTAGTATAATGGGGAGCTCGCCGAGCTAGTGTATGCAAGATCTCATGCACCCCAGAGTGGCAAATCAGCATATCTGACTACCAACATGTGTGTTCGAAGTCTATGCAAGGGCAGTTCCTGTCACCCAGGTGCTGGGACCTCGGATACCGATGCCTGGCACGGTAACTAGCATAATAGAGCGATATACATCCACAATAGCGTGTTCCCGTCGATCGACGGATACGAACAGATACCAAGGTAAGTCGTTACGAAACTCGTGTGTAGCCTATTAGCAACACTAAAGTGCACACCGAGGCCTCGGATAGGCATGTGTAAGCACCCAAAGTTTGATATCCTGGCAATTAAAGTCGGAAGATAAAGCAGGAACAGAAAGGGGTGATGAGCTGTCATCAAGACATCGTATACTCGGCTGTAACGTGTCACAGTGGAGATTGCTATGGTAGGTAAGCCCAAGATGCACACGGGAGCAAGAAAATGAGCTGGTCATCAACACAGGAAGACTTCAGTCCGCGGAGTCTATCTAAGTAGCTAGACTTGGCAACGCTGACAGCCGGCGACAGAGACAAGATGTTCCGATACGACAGCTCTCTATGTACAAAAAGAACTCTAATTAGCGCACCCCTTCAAGCCACGTTTCGTTCCATCGTCATAATTTTTTGGTCAACATAGATCAAAAACGGGTGAAAGACAGGAGACATAGATGTGCTCGAATTTGCGGTCATTCAGCAATGACGTTGTGGAGATGGTGAGATGTTGTGCCGCGCCAAACGCGGCTAGGTCTTTGCCGCTTCACGACCACAAAGCTTTTGATTGAAGATTAGAGGAGTAATTATACTATATCTGACTCTGACAAATGTGTCTTTTGACTTGCTGAGAGCTTCAGCCTCTACGGAACATGTGTGAATTCTTATCTTCATTATAGGCTCGTGACCGCAATGGACCCGGACCATGTACTAACTAATTCGGAGTAGATAACATTGAAGCGTTAGCTTTGGCTAGAATTCAAATCTTGCCGCAGCCTTTCACGGGGCTTACAGTTTGGATGCTTTCCATGCGAGCTTAAGAGCCCGTTTTCCTTTCGTTAACAAAGCTCAGTTCTACAACACGTTCATGATTCAGATTTTCTTCCTCTCTATTCTTGGCCACTTGAAAACAAATCAACTCTCTGCCTAATATCAGATAAGCGCCCAAAATGTCAGTTTGGAACCCTGATAATATCAAGGATGTAGCCGAATCTGTTGGTATCTCCTCACTGAGCGAGGAGGTTCTGCAAGGTCTTTCCTTAGACATAGAATATCGATTAGCGCAAGTTCTGGAAGAAGCGCTCAAATTCATGCGGCATAGTAAGAGGACTACCCTTTGGACACAAGATATCGCACAAGCTTTGAGAACCCTCGATGTAGAGCCGCTATACGGCTATGAATCGACGCGGCCCCTCAGATTTGGGGAAGCGTCCATAGGGCCGGGACAGCCACTCTTCTATGTCGAGGATGAGGAGATGGATCTTGAGAAGCTTATCAATGCTCCATTACCGAAAGTCCCGCGGGAGATGTCACTTACTGGTAAGCTGGTGATGGTGATTTTAAGAATCTTCGCTAAGTCTTTATATAGCGCATTGGCTAGCTGTAGAAGGCGTCCAGCCCTCAATCCCCCAAAACCCTACAACAGCCGACTCCCGGAACCAAGAGCTTGTTCCTAAAGGCCCTGGCGCAAATCCCAACCTCGCCGCCATCAGCGGCAACGACAATGTCACCGTCAAGCCTCTAGTGCAACACATCCTCTCCAAAGAACTGCAGCTTTACTTTGGGAAAATATGTCACGCCCTCCTTGATGAAACCAATGACGATCGCGTCTCCGCCCTAGCCAGCATCCGCAGCGATCCCGGTCTTCACCAACTAATTCCCTACTTTGTACAATACATCGCCGAAAAAGTAACCCACAACCTCAAAAATCTTTTTGTCCTCACGCAGATGATGCAACTCACCTCCGCCATGCTCGACAATCAAAGCCTCTACGTCGACCCCTACATCGCCTCTCTCATCCCCCCAATCCTCACCTGCCTCATTGGTCGCCACCTCGGATCCTCATCCTCCGACCTCCCTGCTAGTTCCCCCATTCGCCAACTCGCCGCCTCCCTCCTCGGTCTCGTCGCCAAAAAATACGCCAAATCCAGCCACACACTTCGGCCGCGCCTCGCTCGCACCTGCCTCAAACACTTTCTCGATCCCACAAAATCTCTTGGCTCCAATTACGGTGGCGTTATAGGCTTGCAAGCGATTGGGGGTACGGAGGTAGTCAGAGCGCTGATTGTGCCGAATCTGAGGGAGTATGGGGAATTGCTACGAGAGGCTCTAGAAGGGAACGATGAAGGAAAGAGAAAGGACGCGGAGATTGTGCTTGGGGCGCTGGTGGAGGCTGTTAAGGGGTTGGAGGGAGACAGCTTGGGGTTGTCGAACGGATTTTCTACAGGAGATGCAGAAGAGACGAGAAGAAAGCTGAACGAGAAAGTAGGGAGCCTGCTGGCGGAGAGGTTTTTGGAATTGGGGAGGCCGAAGTTGTTGAAGGCGATATTGGAGGAGTAGGAGACGCTTTGAGGCATAATTAGCAAAGTTAGGTTTCTTTGTTCCTGCGAAGGCGTCAAGGACTATGGCTGGGGGGGTGTCGATTACAGATGGAAGGTATTAGGATTGCGAGGGAGAATGGCTTTGCGGCTATGTAACAGATTTCGTCTTTAATCTTCATCTCAAATGGCTGGAAGATCCCACCAGCCGGCCAGTCTGCCACGTCCATTGAACGCCCGCGCAATGCAATGCTCTCATGAAATGCAACAAAACATCCAATCTAACATCTCAAACCACTCCATTTCCACTACTTCGTCCCTCCACAATCCCTACCAGCTCCCTTGTGATTTCTTCAAAAACGCCACAAAGAGAGCAATCCCTATATTTATCCACCAACAACGCCTTCTTATCCAGTGCCGAAACCTCGTTGTGTTCCGCAGTCTCTCCGTTCGCCTCACCATCCATTTCGCGTTCTTCATCTCTTACCCCAACAGTTCCATATCTCGGCCTCCTACCCTCCTCTACTAGCGCTCCCCACTGCGTTTCTACCGGCACTCTTCCTAGAAACTTAACGCCAAATTCGCTGGCCATGACTTCGCCTCCGCCCTTCCCAAATAGGTTCGTACCGACGCCACAACACTCACAAACATACCCGCTCATATTCTCTATCACGCCTAGCACCCTCACCCCCACCTTTTCGCAAAAGTTGATCTCCTTGCGCACATCCGAAATGGCGACCGCCTGCGGTGTTGTTACGACAACCGCGCCAGCAAGTTGATTATAGCCTGGATTCGAAGGAGTGTTCGGAGGAAGTTGTTGAAGGAGGGTTTCAGCGAGCGAGATGTGCTCATCTGATGTGCCAGGTGGGGTGTCGATGAGGAGATAGTCGAGGGAGGGCCAAAGAACGGAGGTCAAGAATTGGCGGACCATAGCTGTTTTCTTGGGGCCGCGCCATACTACGGCGGAGGATTTGTCAGGGAGGAGGAAGGCAAGGGAGATGGCGTGGATGGGGCCGATTGGGGTTCCGTCGCTGTTTGCTGATGGTGGAGGGATGGAGGAGCCATTGTGAGAGGGTTGGCTTGGTGCACTGTTTGGGCTACCATTTGCGACATGTGGATGATTAGGGGTTGGAGAAAGGGTTTGCGACGGGTGTACCTGCACGGGTAACCAGCCTCCAGGCGCTTGGGTGATTTTGGAGTCTTCGAGACCGAGGAAGCGGGGGATGGAGGGGCCAGTAAGGTCGATGTCGAGGATACCAACGGATTTTCCGGCCAGGGAAAGGGAAAGTGCGAGTTGGGTTGTTATAGAGGATTTGCCGACGCCGCCCTTGCCCGAGAGGACCTAGTTGGTGGGGAGGTTAGTAAGGTGGGGATGTAAGGGGGACTTGGAGGAGGAACCTACTACAACGATGTGTTTGACGTTCTCTAGGGACATTGCAGATATCTTGAGTTGCACATAAAGCGAGAACCATTACAGCCCAAGGAAAACTCAGAGACAAAAGCTCTAAAATCGCGATTATCAAGCCCTCCGTCATCGCAGGTAGAGTTGCGCCGGCATCCCAAGCCTTACTCTACCCGTAGCGCGTCACTTTAGGCTCGTTGCCCGTTACGCCTCGCCTTCCACCCTCACAGTCACGAGATCATGCTGCGCTTCATCGTTCACCGTCGACTTCTCCAGCAACCAAAGTCCCTGGTCGGAACCGATTTTGCAGGACAGACCCGCCACAAAAGTAATTATCGAAACAAAGCAAGAGCTCAAGGTCCACGAAATACTGTCCACCGCCCCCCTCAACCCTCGCCGCTCCCAAAACGCCCCGAAAACTCGCCTGCACAGACGGAGGGCAAGGCATCATCGACAGATGCCGTATCTGATGCTTTACGCAACGCGAATCCACAGGAAAACAACCTCCTAGCACCAGTCTACATTCCCGAAGACCCAGATGGCGTGCTTAACGAGAAACACCCAGCGGCGGCCCTCTTGGCTAACTCCGCCATTGTGGTGCAACGACAACTTGAAGTCATGAACGTGATGCTTGGGTTTGAACAAGCCAATAAGTACGTTATCTTGAATGGGCATGGAGAGCACATTGGGTATATTGCCGAGAGGGAATTAGGGATGGGCAATATGATGGCTAGGCAGATGTTGAGTACGCATCGGAGCTTCACAGCACATGTGTTCGATAAGCATGAGAAAGAGATTCTGAGGGTAGGATGTTCGCAAATGCCAGGTCTGAGAATATATTAATTGTTATATAGTTCCACAGACCGTTCTCATGGATATCATCCCGCATTGGCGTCTACGATCCTCTTCAAGTGGCAGCAATGTCACATTCTGCATCAACGGCTCTACAAAACCCTACCACTGGGTCCCTTTCCTCAGGGGTCAGCCAGCCGCCAGCGCAAGTCTCTCCACTGGCTCTTTCGGACATGCGCATAATAGGGGAAGCTCAACAGCAATGGGCCCCTCTACGCCGGAAATATAACCTTTTCCTCTATCGTCAATCTCCAAACCGCGAGACCGATCTGGGGATTCGCCAAATATCTGCAGGAGATCTCCCCCTCTCGGGCTCACAGCAATTGCAAGTATCGGAGGCCACCAAAAGCGGCAGTGACGGTGAATTTGGCCAGTTTGCCTACGTTGATGAACCATTCCTTTCATGGGATTTCTCTCTCCTCTCTGCGGACCAACGTCTCATAGGCTCTGTGAACCGCAATTTTGCAGGTTTCGGTCGCGAACTCTTCACGGATACGGGAGTATATGCTCTACGAATGGATGCCGCTGGCCTAGCCGATGAACCTCGCCATCTTATTTCCAAGACCGGTGAGAAAGCTGAGCGAAGCCCACACGCTGGTATGACACTCGACCAGAGAGCTGTCATGCTCGCAACAGCCGTCAGCATTGATTTCGACTATTTCAGCCGACATAGCGGATCCGGAGGTATGGGCTTCATGCCCTTGTGGTTCCCCGGGATGGGCGGGGGAGCCGCAGCCGGCGAAGCTGCTGAAGGTGCTGGTGCTGTAGAAGGCGCAGCCGGTGGTGTTGCTAGGGGTGCAGGAGGCATAGGAGAAGGGGCTGTTGTGGGTGCAGGGTCCGCGGCGGGGTATGAAGCTATGCAGAGAGGCACATCTGGAGCTGAATCAGCGCCATCGTCGGACTCACCGGGTTTTGGAGCTGGGCAAGCGCCGCCGCCACCAAGCCAGCCTGGAGAAGGGGAGGATGTTTGGGGTGAAGATGATGATTATTGGGGTGGAGGAGAAGGGGGCAGTGGGGGAAACGGCGGAGAAGGTAGTGATGGAGGCGGAGGGGGTGGGGATGGTGGAGGTGGAGGTGGCTTTGACGTTTCCGATTGGTTTTAGAGGAACAGGACGGTCAGGTGTGGATTTAGCGGCGGCGCTCGGGTGGGTCAAGATTGGGATAGATCACTATTGTGAATATATTACGAAGCAACGAATTTCGGTACTAGGTAGTCTATCACTTAGACAAAGTAATTCCATTCAATTCTTCAGACATCCAAAAGCCCGGTGTCATCCCAGCCGCCACTCACTTCACTCCACCGCCACCCACCTATCCCACTCTCCAACCACCATCTCTAACTGTGCATACCAAACAACCCCCCAACCCCACCTATCTCAAAACCTCCCCCAGACCCCCACTTACCATAACACATACACATCCCCCACAACAATGTCCTCCCCCCTCTCCACCCGCCGCCTCTTCCACGAATACCAACTCCTCTGCAAACACTCCCCCGACGGCATCACCGCCGGCCCCATCTCCGAAGACGACATCTTCACCTGGGAAGCCCTAATCCCCGGCCCCGCCGACACCCCCTACGAGGGCGGTGTCTTCGTCGCCGAAATGAAATTCCCCCGCGACTACCCGCTCAGCCCGCCCACCATGCGCTTCGTCGGCGACGTCTGGCACCCCAACGGTAACCCCCCCCCCCCGGGTTCCGCGCCCCCATCCTTTTCCGAGCCAAAAAAAAGAAAGCTAACAACCTCCATCAAAGTCTACCCCACGGGCCTCGTCTGCATCAGTATACTGCACGCGCCGGGGGAGGACCCGCACCACTACGAGCAGGCGTCGGAGCGGTGGAGCCCGATCCAGAGCGTGGAGAAGATCTTGATTAGCGTGATGAGTATGCTGGCGGAGCCGAATGATGAGAGTCCGGCGAATGTGGAGGCGGCGAAGATGTGGAGGGAGGATCGGGGGGGGTATGAGAGGAGGGTGAGGGAGGGGGTGAGGAGGAGTTTGGGGTTGTAGGTGTTGGGGGTGGAAATGGGGGTGGGGGGGGGGAGTGGAAGCGTGAGGTGGGCGTTGTGTTTTGGGGAAGCATGGTATTGGAGTTCGAGCAGCTATGCGTTACGGGGTCTTTTCATGTAGCTAAGCTAAGTCGACATCCCGTCCTTTTGTTCAGACCATGTCCTATCTTTCTTCTCGAGCGCATTCTTCCGTTCCGAATAGCGATGTTACGTCGAGCGCTGCGATTTCTTATCCCTGTTCCGTATTCCCTACGCCGTTAGCAAGCAACTGCCCCTCCAACCACCCCTCCAAACCCCCTTCCCTCTCCGCCAAAAGCTCCATCTCCGCCTTCACCCCCAACATCAACATAACCTGCAACTCCCTTCTCCACTCCCTCTCCCCACCATTCTCCTCCAGCGTCGCCTTTTCCAACATTTTCACTGCCTTCTTTCTATCCCTGACTGTCAACCTTAGCAGTCCCTTACTCTCGTCAACAGCCTCGTCATTGTGGAGATCGCAACTGCGAAGACCTAACCAGCGCATGCTCGGGACGATGAGGTTAGCGTTTTCGTGGGAGAGGTTTGTGGAGCCGTGTTTGTAGGTTGACATTATGGCGATGCCATCGGGGTCGAAGTCTACGAGGGCGTATATTGGGGTGGTTGGGGTCAGGGATATGGAGAGGAGACGGAGGAAGGCGCGGGTGGCGATGTCGGGATAGCCTTTTGCCTGGATTTCAAGGGATTTAGTTTGGATGTCTTATGGCTGGGGAGAACGGGTATACGGTGAGGATGATCCCCTTTCCAGCTTTGGAGTTCCGGTAGTATTCGCTTGATGCCAGTGTACGAAAGGTTGACTGATTGACTATTAGCGACAGCAACTTGGTACGTGATAACACGGTGAAGCTACTTCTTTCTCAATGACTAAAACCCAAGCGACTACAGATACATCGATAGCTTGGATTTCTTGAACGTCATCGATAAGCATCGCCTAGACATAGGTCAATATCTCTCTAGTAATGTAACTACATGGGATCTTTAACCGCTGAACCGGACCGCACTTGCTTCGTCGTGCCATCTCTGTGCCTTAAAGTAAAGTCGCCCACCACGAGACCTTTTGCAGCTGCAGTCTAGAAAAGGTGAGCTGTCTAGACTCACCTTTGGATAGAACTGTGAGGAACAGGGGATGCGCTTACAACGTTGAGATTCGCCCTGGGGACATCAAATGTATATGCCAGAGCATCGACGCACCGATCAACTACGACCTGCGTTTTGAAAAGAGAGGGGTCCTTATAGTAGATGTTTCTTAACGAGAGCCATCAGTATTATAAAAGACATCTTTGGATGGAAAAAGTACCTTTTCGAGACAACGATGTTGCTAGTCAGCGCCTCGTGCATCAGCTCCAAGATGCGAAATAGCACCGCTACGCTCTTAGTCAATGATAAAAGGAATACCTATCATAGAAGACGTACTGAACTTCCAAGCCTCATGAGCTGTACGTCCAGGAAATGTTACCTTGCGGACCTCTGTAATAGGGTCAATGCTATTGTCCCCATCGATCCCCGAGACTGCAGAAGATTTCTTGATCTTGATTGAGATGTAGAGTTCATCGCTGTTGTGGAGTAGATCGTCAGTGACAGATTGGAATACTTTCTCAATTTTGGCTATGGCTTGGGGATCAGCTTCCCGTATTCGCGAAGGAGGTAGCAAGAATGGTCCAGTCGTCGATGAGGTGGAGTTGTCAGTGCTGCTAATGGTTAACAGAGGGCTGGTGCTTGCTAAGTCTGCATCTGGCGTAGGTTCCTCGACGAAAAAGTCCTCATTCAGAATGTATTCTCCCATGATGTACTGAGGTCTCCGCTATAACCCGAATCGTCCTGATTTTGCAAAAGGTACTGTAATGTATGGCAGAAGTGGAAGACTCGATATCACGATTAGTAGTAGACAAGAACGCTCTAAGCGAGTTCTAATTGGAAAAATCGTCTACAGTGATATGGGATTTTCGCACAGAGATGTCTGGTACAAGAGGAAGAATCAGCTGTAAAGGCTCTTTTGCATGACTCCTCGTTACTCGCTCTATGTCTTCTTTGGGATGCTTAAGGAATAAATATGCAACGTTTGTTGGGTACTCTGGACAAAGTAGGGCAAACAGAAAGCTCTCAACATTTTTTGTACTACAGAGGCAACACGTTATTAACAACATTACCCTCCATGGAAACTATGGTCTTTTAGAACCTACGCACGAGACTCGATCATAGTGGAGCTCTCAACTCAGACTGTCGGAACGCCTCAGACCAAAGATTTCTACATGCATGATGTCTGCTTCTGGTTTGGCTTCGATAGACGTAGGACAATTCAGAAAGGTCCCATACTTGCATTTTCCTCGTCATTCAGGTTTGTGCTTGTGCGAGCAAATGAACTACAACGAGTTCAATTGAAGGGCTTTTATGAAAGTCTTCATCCACTATAATACTTCGATTTTCTTGGAGAAAAGATGTGAGTCGAAGAACTTCGGAAGGAAGAAGACATGATACAGATTGTTGTTTCGCATACTGTCGATCGTGTAGATATTATCGACTATCTTATTGATGTGTTGGTTGCTTTCGTCAGGGAACATTTGAGGCTCCTCCAGGTAGGCGTGGTACTGTAAGTCTGTATGTAGGTTATGCCGCTCAAAGCACATTAAACGCTTAGCGCGTCTGCCATGTCTAGCGACACGGACTAGACGCTCTTGGCATTTTATTATCTCTTACCTATCTTAGAAAGTACTTTGGACGCTCGACGATAACGTCTGGCCTATTCTCGAAAGACTCGGATTGACTTTCTGAGGAAAAAGCACACACTGCACCAACGAATCGAACCCACCGTTAAGAACGATTCTGCAGCCTATATCTACCTACCTTATCTCCTTTGGAATGCTTACCGCAGTCAATGACTAAATACAATCTTGGACAGGCTGTTGAGAACCCCGTATCCTGGTTGACGGTAATCCTGCGTACCCTGATCGGACACTCTTTCTTGATGGGTCTAATGGGAGGCACCAATCCGCTGTGCCGGTAACTTCGAGGTGGGGATGCTGTCACCATGTCCTTGTACCCACGCGTCGGCAGGTCTTGTTGCCGGTATTGAGCGGGGCAGCCGTGGGACGTTCCTTTATCCTTGAACGAGATGGAACTTTGGTCCAAAAGCTGTTATCGTGGCTGGTGCCCTGCAAGGTACCGCGCCAAACCAGAAGAAGCAGCTGGATGGAACTTCAACTTCGGCATCCAGGTACCGAGGACTACTATATAGACCGCAATAGCCACTGGAAAAAATGGAACGTGCTTTAATCTGTCAATCTACACAGGACCTCCACGTAGCCCAAGATGTTTCCAACTACCATCTTGAAGCTTTTTCTACTCACATTCTTCTCCGCCCTCTTCGTAGGATCGAGCAGTGCCAAACGATCCTCTGATGATCGAGGAGACGATGCCAAATCTGACCAGTGCACGACTAACACAGGTATCGCTGGCTTCCAAGTCTCCTAAGCAACATGAGCTGAGTAGACCATAGTCAAGGGCAAAGTCTTTCCGACTTTGATTGATGTTTCAACCGAGGACCTGGCTTATGGTCTGGAGACTGGCCTTTTCTCCAGCGTTGATCTAGTAACTGTGCGTGAATCTCACTCATACGGATCCAGCGTGATCTTTATATTTATAACATAGGCCTATATCGACCGCATCAACGAGGTCAACTCGACCCTGCACATGGTCGAAGAGATCAATCCAGATGCCCTAGCTATTGCCGCTCAACTGGATGCAGAAAGGACACAGGGAAAACTTCGAGGGTTCGTCGATGAAAGTCGTCTGGGTAATCGGTCCTAACTGTTCGCAGGCCGTTGCACGGCATGCCTATCCTTATCAAAGCCAATATTGGTACCGCTGATAAGATGAGCACAACCGGTAATCTGGGCATTCTGGATCCTATTGGCAACACTAACGCATTCAGCTGGGTCTTTTGCTTTGTATGGTGCGAAGCTACCTCGCGACTCTACGTTAGCTGCGAAACTCCGACAAGCTGGCGTAGTTATCCTTGGCAAAACTAACTTGTCCCAATGGGCAAACTACAGGTCTACCAATAGCTCCAACGGTTGGAGTGCCTATGGTGATCAAACCTATGCTGCCTATGCTCCCCTTCAAGACCCAAGTGGAAGCTCCAGTGGAAGCGGTGTCTCATCATCAATTGGTTTGGCCCTCGCTACTCTTGGCTCCGAAGTAGGTTAGCTTGTATTCCCGTTATGTTAACATTTACTGATATGTTTCCAGACTAGTGGCAGCATTCTCAGCCCTAGTAACGTCAACAACCTCGTGGGTATCAAGCCCACTGTCGGCCTTACCTCGCGTAGTCTTGTTATCCCCATCAGTGAGCACCAAGATACCGTAGGTCCAATGGCCCGTACCGTCAAAGACGCCGCATATCTCCTCCAAGCCATCGCCGGAAAGGACGCCGCGGACAACTACACCTCTGCCATCCCATTCGATGACCTCCCCGACTACGTGGCCGCCTGCAAATTCTCAGCGCTTCAAGGTAAACGTATCGGCATCCCCCGCAATGTGATCACGCCCAGCAATACTTCTGGCCCCATCCTCGCCGCTTTCGCTAAGTCAATCGACATCATCAAAGCCGCCGGCGCCACAATTGTGGACAACACCAACTTTACCGCTTACAGCGCTTTCAGAAGGTCAAATACCACCTCCATAGTGCTGGATGCAGACTTCATCGTCGATCTTAAAAAGTACCTTGATCAATTGACTAGCAACCCCAATAACGTCCACTCCCTCGCCGACGTCTCAAACTTCACGCACCATTTCCCTCAAGAAGATTACCCAGATCGCAACACCCAGATCTGGGATACCACCCTTGGCCTCGGCTTCAACAACACATCCCCTCAGTTCTGGGCCGCCTATCAGCAAAATCTCTACTTCGGTGGCCCTGGCGGTGTTTTTGGGGCCTTGAAAAACTATTCCCTTGACGCACTTCTCCTGCCCACGGCGTACTCTCCTGGCGTTCCTGCTATCGTAGGATCTCCTGTCATTACTGTCCCCATGGGTTTCTACCCAGCGAATCAGACGATTGTCAAGAACGCGAGGGGAAACTTGGTGGCAGTGGCGCCGAATGTGCCGTTTGGACTCAGTTTCCTCGGTGCCAAATGGAGCGAAGCTGACCTTATCGGTTACGCCTACGCCTACGAGCAGAGGACTTTTGTTAGGAACCGGGTGCAGCCGTATATTGTAAGTAACACTGAGCTGGGGAACGTGGTTGGGTTTTAGAGCCTCTGATTTGGGACGGGAAGTAGGGAGGGTTGTCGAGTAGATATCAAAGGTGCGAACACATGTATATACTGAAATTATCAAACCAGGGGATGAAGTCCCTAGAAGGATATCTATCTGTTAATGTTCCTTCAAACTGCCTATATAAACCCATTCCGACTGTATATTTCTGGTCTTCTTCCAATGCCTCTCCAATCCTCGGTACTCAATGTTACTTTTCCAACCACGTCTTTTCCTCTCCAAACCTACAATCCAAGAAATGACCTACCGATAAATCAAGCAATCTGAAGCATCAAATGCAAAAATGCTTCCAGCGGTCAATAATACAGATGATTGGCTGAAAGTGACGAGCATACATCTCACGCTATCCACTACCGCAAGAAAAAGACACTCCCGTCGGGCCTCTTACTCGATTCAAGGCATCTCACCCGGCAAAAATCGGGGAGCCCTTTTAAAAAAGAACGCGAAAGACAACCTGACTTATAGTCCGCCGATGGTTCGAATACAGAAAAACGATCATGGATTTTACGGCAAGGGCATATGGACTGGGTGGGGTGTGACAGACCTTCCTCTGAAACCCTAACGACGAAGCAGACCAAGGACCACAATTTGCTACATCTCGTCCACCCCCAGTAATCCTTTCCCCTCAATAATCAGAAAGCCCTGGCTCTTCGATACAACAACAACCACCGTATCCACTCGCACCCATCTTAGCACGTAAATCCTTCACACCCACCAGCCCCAACCCCAGCCCGCCTACCCGAACACTCAAAACTCCATCACACACAGGAAGTACACATCTAAACGCCAGGCCCGCGCTGACATGCACTCACTCCAACAGAGCACCAGACACCAGCCAAAACCCTAGCTTCTGCCTAGCCAGGACGGTGCAGCAAGGTCCAACTGGACGAGATCTGCGTTAGTGACGTCCCTGACTGGTGTGTGCTGCGCTCGAAAAGTGGCGTCAGTATCGTATGGTCTAGATCGCGGGTGATGTTATCGCGTAGGATGAAGAAGAAAGATTTCAGCTGAGCCTGAACCTGGATAGGAGAAAAGGGGTACGGTTAGGCGTCCAGCGTCTCAGCTGTCAGCTTGCGGGGGGGGGGGGGGGTTTAGGCGCTGGGGTTTGAGTTGCGGGGTTGAGGTCGAAGGTGTGAGGTGGTACTGTAGTGAAGGGTGGTGTGCTCTGCTAGATATCTTCTGTGCATTGCTTCAACGACCGCGACGGAAAAGTATAAAAAAGCACCTCCACCGCCCGCCTTCCTCCATCGCCAAAACAAATCCCGCCCTACACCAACCCCCAGAAAAAACCAACCATGCCCCCCCAAATCAACATCCTCCTCACCTCCTTCCCCGGCCTCGGCCTCGGCCTCCCCCAACCCTCTCCATGCCCATCCCGGATTCCAGCACAGTCGACGACATCGCGCACCTACCTGCCCCCCTCGCAGCAACGCGCGTGACCCTGACCACGACGTCGAACAAACATCTCCCCCTTTGCTCGGACGCGCTGCCGTCGTCGTTCTCCATTGCGGCGAACAGGCTGCCTTTTGCGCTTATCGGCGCCGCTGGTGGGGGGGATTTTCCTAGGAGATGTGCGTTTTGCTGGTGGTGTTTTGTATATAAAAAGAAAGAAAAGGGGGGCAGGGGTCGTTGCTTGGGCGGAGAAGGGCTGGTTGATGTTGAGAGTGGTGGCGCGCAGATGTTGAACTTTCGGCCAATGATGCGAAAAAAGATCAAGCCACGAGCGATGCCAATAATTTGGCGAATAATGACCCTGGCGCGCCGGCGAATGAGACGAGTCATTTTTCGGATGATAGTAGTTCTGATGCTGGGAATGCTGATGCCCGGGGGGGTGGTGATGCGGGTGGAGAGTAGGTGTGAGGAAGTATTAGCAAGAGGTTTATGGTGTGTTTTTGGAGTCGGTTGATGGGGAGGGTGATGTTGACCTTTCTCTCCGTTCTGTAATCAAGATAGCAGTGGAGGTAGACGTTGTTCAATGATTCAGCCAACGCCCGGGTCATGATGGTGACGAAATCCTACTCAAATTACAGTTATACCTTTTAGCTCTTATCATCTTATTCTAGATCTCTATGACTCGGAACAGCAATATGAGAAGGTATAATCACAGCAGCATCATAACCTACCATATCTGAGGCGGTTCGGATATCGGCAACCTAATCGGATCTTGGTAGTCCTACTTGTATATCCTTTTTAAAGAGGAGGCACATTTCAACACGGTATAACGCAATGTTATTCGCTCGCAAAGTCTTCGAGACTCTGATTCAGCTTTGTGAAGCCTCGGTCATTCACCTGCAAGATTCTGCGTAGTGAATGCACGGTGATGCCATTACAGTAGGCGACCAAATCTATCCATTCATCTCGATCCTCTAAACCATGCCACAGCGTTCACCTGCGTGTTCTGCTGGTTGTTGTGCTGAGATGTATCCAATATTCATATTTCAATTATCTTGGGTATTTGCTATACTGACTGTCTTTTGCGTAAGCGTATACTAGGACTTGTGTTGTTATACGGACATCGCTCAGAAGAACATGATGTCATCGAGCGCTCTATTTGATATACGGCGGACGGTAAAGTCATGCAAAGGCTCCTTAGAAACGGCTCACTTCGCAGTGCTGATCTTGTCGCAGCTTACAAAGCTCAAATCGATAAACATGATGGATATCTGCATGCCATGCTGAGCTGGCCATCTCTAGCTAGCCTAATAGATACTGCGAAAGTCCTGGACCGGGAGAGAAAGAAGGGCAATTGCGTATTCCACTGCATGGGTTTCCGATCGTTCTCAAGGTAATTCAAGCTAACGGTTTACTTGAGTTGTTTGCTTGGAATGAAACCGTCAGCAGGCAGTTTGGCACTGCTCGAGTCGGAACCGTTTTGGAATGCGATGGCTGTGGATATGTTTGTTTGAGCCTACCAATAACGAGACATTTCTGACAGGATCGTATAGCTCGTTGCCGCTGGGATCATCATATCAGGGAATGCGAACCTTAGCGCCAGTGAGCCCCCAGTATTTACACTGTTTTTAATGCGAGTATAGGAATTGTCAACTTCAAGTGGAGTACCTTCCTCCATTCGAAAGGATGTTACTAAGTCTTGAGTAGAGGCAATTTGACACCAAGCAGATGGTCTGCTGTTGGAGGCCAAACACAGTCGGCCTAATTGCGCGAAGGACTTGACCCCAATGACAGTAAAGATAGACATAGCGTAAGCGAAAATGGGCAGTAAATGGAGTGGAAAAGAATCCCCACTGATCTGGCATTTAGAATCCCCCGGGATCCTCGAGTGGTTCAGCGTTCGCAGTATCTGTAGGATATGCGCCGATATCTATAGGCACTGCGACTGACGGCTCGCTTGTGTCTCCTGCAAGAAGGGCAGCTCTCCATACAATGGAGCCCACCATAGGACTTGTCCCACAGGCTGGCATTGTGCCCGTCGCACACCCGTTCGATTCGGCCGGGCCAATGGCAATGACACCTTATGATCTTGCCCTAGTCCTTGACGTAATTATAAAGAGAGAACCAAGTGACGTACTGAGGAATAATTAGAGAACTGCTCTAATTGGCACCTGGGACAATATCCCGGTTGTAACATTGGATTCCGATGTGTGGCAATTTCCCCCAGATTATCTAAAATCGGCGGATGAGGCAACGAACCAAATTTTGGGTCTCGACTGTTTTGCGTGGTTCTTGCTAATTCTTGCAAAGAATGGAGGGATCCGCTTGGGATACGCAAAAATCGAGCCTGTGGCACGATCTTCTAAGGGGAATGTACCTTTGGTACTTCCCAAGGGATCTGACTTCGAGAGAAATAAGAGCGAGTTGATGTTTAAAATTTGGTATCATCCTTCTGGTACAAATGGCTCCTGACAAGCATAGAGGTGAGCTTTCGTCATGAATTGAACGGATACCTGCGAGACTAGCAAAGACTCCTGTCCGTAGCCTTGGGAAATCATACGCTTCAACAATGAGAATGTAGAGAAAGAGTTCCTTCCAAGTAAGGACTATTCCAATAGAGAATTCATGCCACGAAGACATCACAGGACACGCCAATCAAGCGATCCTGGAGTCAGCAGAATAATACAAAATTTCCTCCAAAAAGTACAAAGCGAACTTTGAGCAACTTCGGCGTCTCGCTAGAGATCAAGGCATAGAATTTAATCTCAATAAGTACGATGTAGATATCATCATAGGTCCAACGAACAGTATACTTTCTTCCTTTGCAACTTCCGGTGGTAAGTGATAGCCATGAAGCGTTTCTGGTCCAGATGTTCAAGAACACTCAGGACACCCGGTCGCGCCTATGCCCCTTCCCTATCTCGAATACAACGGTAGGCTATTTGGTCTTTCGGCGATAGCTCCTGTTTAAGGAGAAGCGTTGCTGCTCAAGGTGCAAAGCGCTTGGGAAGCAGCTTTTGGTCTTAGGCTCCCGTCTCCCGCCCTGATTGATTGACGTTTAGCAAAACTTGAGGCAGACTAATCTCTGCTCCTCGTCTACTGTATGACAGCGTTCTTCACTTTAGATAGAATCTTAGTAGATATGCTTAGCTTCGACCTAACAACTTCGTTCTGTTCCCGTTTGCATCTTGCCGACATATATTCTGCGGATTTTTTCATGACGTAAGCGGTGCCATCGCTGTCAATTCCTCGCGCTCACTCAAAGGTGTACTGGTGCATTCTTGCTTAGCTGGATCGCTAGATCTCCATTCAAGACATTTCAAGTGAGCTTCCCATCTGGTTTTTTCTACAGAAGTCTTCTCTTCCAGATCTTACACGTTTTGTTCCTACTTGGCTCTTTTTAATTGGACTTTCGCGCACGAAGTTTCTCAAGATTTCGTCGAAAAATACATCAGCCGCTCGCTGCGGCACGTGACGCGCTTATCTCGCTTCTGCGGGTTATCTAATACCTCCGAACGACAACTTGATGATTCGTTTGTAGGTACTAAATCTATTCGGGAAAGTCAGCATCTGTGGATTGAACAGCTTCCCATCATCTCATGCAAGTGAGCGGAATTGATGAAGAAGTTGGTAGGACGCTAGACAGGAAGTTAATGCAAGCCAACTTATCTCCGCTTGACTATGCAGTATGATCCCTAACGGTTTTAATCCGGACCCTTCGGCTCCGTTCTCAGACCCTTTCATTATGTACATATAAGAACCTCCTCCTCTACGGAGACATGGCATTCATAGTCCACACCCTCCAAACACTCTCGTCTATACAACCATGTTCACCGAAATCACCCGCCGTGCGTTCCTAAACAGCGATGTTCCCATAGTCAGCTACGGCCTCCCTTTCCCAGAGACCTGCGCCAAGCACGTGGAAACCACTTTCAAAGCCTCGAGAGTTTATATTATTGCCTCTGGCTCGCTGGCGAGGAATACGGATGCTCTCACCAGGCTTCAAAATGCGCTTGATGGCAAGGTCGTTGGGACACGTATGGGTTTGAAGCCACACACCCAGCTCGATGAGGTACTGGAGATGATTCACGAGGCGGAGAGCCTAGATACGGATATAATTGTGACATTAGGAGCTGGGACAACGTCAGATGCGGCGAAAATAGTTGCATTTGTAAGTGAGACTTTGCGCAGTAAAGACCTCAACTAATATATATAGGGCCTAGCGAATGCTGTAACATCCATGGACGATCTGAAACGCCTGCCAAACGTCTTCGACACCCAACAGCTTGCGAATGCAAAAGCACCTACAGTACCCGTCATCGCTATCCCTACCTCGCTCTCTGGTGGCGAGTACACTATATACGGCGGAGCCACCGACCCAGTCACCAAAATCAAATACCAATTTTCCTCGCCTTGTCGCGGCCCAGCATTTGTTATCCCACTCACCACGCCCCTTTCCATCTGGCTCAGCACTGGAATGCGCGCCGTCGATCATTGCGTCGAAACTCTCAGTTCCCTAGTTAGCAACAAGCTGTCCGATGAGCACGCTAAGCGTGGGCTTGAGTGTCTTGTAACTGGATTGCTGGAAACGAAGCGAAATCCGCAAGATGAGGAGGGCAGGCATTTGTGCCAACTGGGAGTTATAGACGCAATGGTGCATCTGCAGCAAGATATCCATCTCGGCGCCAGCCATGGAATCGGGCACATGCTTGGGCCTTTGGGAGTTGGGCACGGGGAGACAAGCTGTATATTGTTGCCAGCAGTATGCAAGTACAATGCTGCTCACAGGGCGCCAGCTCTAGTTCGCCAGCAGGAAATCCTACCATTGCTCTGGAAGCAGCCAGCGGTCAGAGCAGTGCTTGAGGCGCGCGGACTCAAAAACGGTGAAGTTGACCTTGGAGACGTGATTGATGCTGTTGTCAGAGAGTTGGGGTTGCCAAGGAGTATGGAGGAAGTGGGCATTGGATGGGAGAAGATGGATAGATTGGCGGAGAATTCTTTGCATGATTTATTTCTGAAGACGAACGCGGTACCGCTCTTACGTAAGGAGCAAGTAATGGAGGTTTTGGATTTGACTTGTGGAAAACCCTGAGAGGCTAGTATTGGCGTTTCTCATTTCCGAATCATAAACGGCAATATGTATTCTATAACAGTCAAATTTTCCCAATTTTAATCTTCTCGTTTTCGATTTTGCAATCGCTTCTCCGCCGACCGAGTTGGTTCTCCAAGTAGTCAATTCAATTAGATCTCCATCCCAGAGTCGCATCGTAGATTCCGAGAATAAATAGCATTCATAATTCTAGTCGTGCGGATTCCGCCATTCTTGGTTTTATACTTGTTTATAGAGATGTATCAAAGCTGCGCACAGAGCTTTCTTCCAATTGCCCCCATGTGTCTATCAACCTGCCGTCACTCATGCTGGATGGCCTCAGTTCTTCTGTCGAAGATGTTGGCAGATTGAATGATCGGAATATGTTCAGTACAAGGTGTTGGAAAACAAGTTCAGACGGAACACATTATAGGCGGGTTTAGCCCTACTCGTATTTACGAGGTTTCCGCGCGTACTGGGTTTCCGCGCACTCTAACCTAGAAAGGTTAGATTTAGACAGTATCGAGTTTAGCGTGCTAAAAAGGGCACTAAGATAATTAGCCATAGTTAGCGTGCGCGGAAACCCAGTGGGCGCGGAAACCCCGTAAATACGAGTATGGGGCGGAGATTACCAACCATATTTCACCCAGATTTCCAATACAAGGCGCGATCCAGGTTGGGTCTTCAAAGACCGTTATACTTGGGAAAGCACACCAGTTTTAATTTCTCCCTATACGAAAAGAACCATTACCTTAAAGACAAATGCTGAGAGGGAGTCGCTTGCTGCTGCCACGACTGCCAAGACATTGCGTCATTCGTGACGCATCTCAACTGTCAGCTTTTAGGTCTAATTCCCCCAACCATCAAGGCGGTAAACAGAAAGCTTCACAATTCCACCATTCCACAATAGCCCTCACTATCGAGCTATCTTCCAAGGCAGCGAAAATGACATCTCCCATCGCCAAACGCCAACGTACCTCACCATCAAGCCAGCCCTATGAGCTCTATTACTGGCCCGGTATGCCAGGCCGTGGAGAGCACGTCCGCCTAGCCTTTGAAGAAGCCGGCGTGACCTACAAGGACGTCTCTAACGAGACCAAGGATGGCTTCAAAATGGTCGTAGAGCAAATCTCGGATAAGAATACTGGGGAAGGCTCGAATCCTCCTGCGTTAGCTCCTCCTATCCTTCGCCATGGTGACCTCACAGTCAGCCAAACCCCGAATATCCTCCTCTACTTAGGGCCTCAATTGGACCTCGTGCCCTCACGGGAACAAGACCCCAATGGTATTTTCCACGTCAACTCGTTAACGCTGACAGCGTTGGATGGGTTGTCAAACGAGACTCATGACACGCACCATCCGATCGCTATAAATCTGTACTACGAGGACCAGAAGGAAGAAGCAAAGCGCAAAGCGACGGATTACATCGAGAACCGCCTGCCAAAATTCCTGAGGTATTTCGAGCATGTGCTGAAGAGTGAGGCTAGTAAGGGTGGGGAGTGGCTCTATGGTGGAAATTTGACATATGCGGATTTAGTGCTTTTCCAGACCATCGATGGTGTGCAATTCGCTTTCCCAAAGGCAATGGGCAATTTGCAAAAGTCGAAAAAGTACAATGGTGTCTTTGGACTTGTGGATAGGGTGAGAAACCGGGATAATATCAAGGAATATCTGGCGAGTGATAGGAGGCAACCGTACAATATGGGCATTTATAGGCACTACCCGGAGCTGGACGCCGAGTGAACTTGATACTTCATCCAGGCAAAATACAACATAGACATCTCTGAAGCAGAACCCTTCAGGTTGCATCAAAGCCCTAGTGAGCTCGTGCATCTGTTGAATTTCAAGGGTATTTCAGAACACCGACATGTACTTCAAAGACCGCTGTGTCGCCACGACCGAGTGTCAAGTAAAACCAAGCAGCATATCCCGCACCCCTTGCTCTCTTCTTAGCATCGTATATCAAGAGAACCTCCTTTTGCGTTGATTCTTCCAATTGCGCAAACCACGTCCTGTTCACAAAGATTGACATCTTAGATTCAGTACCTCTCTAGATCGAGTCCAATAACATGGAATTGAACCGAATAACATAAGATCACCCAAATCAATCCTAGAGTAAAGCTAAGCGATCCTATCTTGCCATTGAGACGATGTGAGCGCCACTCTCAGTGGCATGGTCGATTTGCGTGGAGATTGATATCTGTGTTCTTTCTGTTCGAAGGCCTTGATCAATTGTCATACATTCTTCTTCTTCTTCTTCTTCTTCTTCTTCTTCTTCTTCTTCTTCGGCTTGTTGTTCTATCTTGTAGACATCCTTTCGATGAGGTCCAGGTTGTTTCCTGTTTGCTCTTCTTCGCAAACGCTCTCGCTTAAACTTTTCTTCCGCAACCGCGTCACGCTCATTCTCCTCGCCACGTCGGATCTGTGATTGCATTGTCGTTGAAAGCTTGAACTCACGGTGACGCGAAACCCTGACGGATTCTGAACTCGGTGATCAGCGCTGTCGATGCGGTCGAGACTGAGACTGTCGAAGATGACGGACGTCGCTCAGGAAATAAAGGCACAGTCTTGCAAGCGAAGTCGATCAGACCAGTCTCTTTGTTTCCTACTACTTTTTGTTTTTGAAGAGAGGTAGTTGACGAGTCGAAGAAATATCAAGGTACAGCTTTCCAAATTCCGGACAAGAACAGTGGGGGTCGAAAATCATACCAGTGAAGACAACGACTGAATAACATAATTCAATCTAAATAAGCTTTTGATACCTCGTACCATCAACTGAGCGCTCAGGTATTATTTAATCTAAACGGCAAATGATCATTCTAGAAAGCAAAAGCTGGGGCGTTAAGGAGACTATGCAACATGGCGATGAAACCGAAGTTCTTCGCCAACCGTGTCCCCAGCCACACCACAACGTTGCTTGTTTATTTTGATGGTTTTATCGCCATTTGGTACGGTAGGCTGCCGAGATTGCTTACTACTGAGTGCTGGAGGGATTGGGACAGCCAAGAAAGTCCGTGGGGAGTCGGATGTTCGGAACGCGACCGCAGAGATTTGATGATGTATCCCGCTTAGAGGTCTCACTTGTTGTGAAAGGGCGCTTGACATAGTTATCCAGACCGGGACAACATTCGGAGGTCATGCTGACAACGCTGTTGTACGGTACAGGATTCTCCCATATTATATCGAACCTGGGTACCCGTTAGCGTCATGTTGCCTATTTTATATTCACCCAGACCTACGATTTATCTGGATACGTGGGCGCATTTGCATCACCCAAAGCCATCATGATGTCGGTCAATCGCTTATGCTCCCAGCAAATCAGGATATTTCCTGGGCCAGTATAATTGCCCACGACGTTCGCGACGCAGGCGCTGTCGTCTCTCTGGCAAGAGGTGTCTATGGTCATATTCAGGCTTAGCGCCAGTGGCTTGACGGTATCGTATGGCCGTTGTTGTTTGCCGCTTTTCTGGGGTTCTTGTGCCATGATATGGCTAATGTTGTAATGCGACTTGGCACTGAAGACGTTGACAAGGCATTGAGACCGCTCCAATCCTTGAGGGTTAAGACCACTGCCGCTGACTGGCTTCTCGCCATGGCGTATCAGGTAAACGGTGGGAGTAGCATTGGTCAGAGTAATAAGACCCAAGAGGAGGAAATATCGAAAGAACACATCGGTTTTACAACCAATGCAAAAGCCAAGGACCATTTCCAAAAACTGCAGGGGGTTTGCGTTTACGCCGTTAGATTCGGGAGTCCCACGATCTTTATATGGCTGTCAACATTCCAGCATCACAGAGAGCGCACCATGTATCTGATTTTTTCGAAACGTCCGTCATGTGGAATCGGACCACTGACGCTCGAGGCCTCGGTACCAGAGTAGTGTCGTCGAACAGGATTGCTAGCCCAAGGCACGGGGCGTAGCCGAATCGGGTATATGTGCGCTTCGCCCGGTCAGGACTAACAACCGCTATTCTTGCGCCGGAGACAAGGTAAGGAGGGGATTCCAAGGACGGCGCGCGCGCACAGTAGAACCCATAACAATGCGTTCTGGAAGATTATCTTCCACGCTCCATGGTGCGGCTGCGCAATTCGAAGCCGAACACTTAGATCTAGAGATACAAATCACTTAGATCTAGAGATACAAATTTCTTGTTGCCTTTTGCTACGAGCAACGGATGATGGGTCGCCTGGCCCCCAATTGCAGTGCCCAAAAATCCGATCTAAGGCCGTCTCATCTCAACATCAATGATGTATTGTTTTTCTTTAGTTGTCTAAAGATAAAATTGCAGAAACAGTTCCTGCATTAGCATTTCCACGAGCGATAACATCTGATTGGGTCGACTAGTGACGGGTGATCCACGCGGCTACGGTACTCTACTGCCCTGCAGCTCCCGCTCAACCAGCCAGCGGAGGTTATTTCAACATGTGCGTTCACGCTCTCCCAGCACGGGGTTGTTAATGACGATTTGACTGGACGACTCATCATACTTGTCCTTCCTCCAAGTAACAAATTGCCTCTTGAGTTTTTACCGCACCAGCCTGAAATTATATAAGGCTGTAGGGCTGTAGGCCTCATATTGCCATCACGACCAATCGATCACTCACGAGCTGATTCCATTGGCCTAAACGTTCTATGACTGCTCTCACGCTGATCCCCCTTTTGTTCCAACCTTTTTGAACAGCTTGAACGTGAAACATCAGCTCAGCCGTAGGCCCGCAGCAACATGGCTTCCACGAAACCGCTCCTGACCTTTCGACTCTCTAGCTGACGATTCTATCTTCCGCTGCTGTACGACCAGCTTGTACCGAACCCCAAAGGTCTTGGCAAGGCCCCCCCTGGTGGTGGCTGTTCAACAATCATCATTCGCCTTATCGAAAAGGTCTATACAGAATAGTTCCAACATCGAGGCTGTACCATCATCTTTGCAATTTGCCCATTGACGCTTTCTCCCCGTATGACTCTTTCAATCGAATTCCAACACAAGATGGTTTACTGTGCCTCTTCTCCTTCCGTTAAGGGGTCAAGGCTTCGTCTGTTATATAAAGGGCCTCTACCGAAGGAAACAGTCTGTTCAACAGACCAAGCTCGTGCTCTCTCTCTCTCTGTCTCACCAGTCTACCATATAAAACAATCTCGTGAATCTTTTCGCGTTGTACCACCCAGCCACTCTTTGCTTGCTATACCTACATCAAAGCACATATACAGTCTCTTACGCATTAGCCTCCAGTGATGAAGGCCCCCCAGTCCTTACTTTTTGTACTTGCAGCAACGGGTAGCATTGCTGCTCCTCTTGACCCTCGCCAGTCGAGCAACGACTGGCAGACTGCTGTTTGCGCAACGCCAGAGGTCACCGATGCTTCAATAGATCAAAGCAAGCGCTGGAACGCTGTTGGCACTGAAGACGCCTGGGCCGCTGCTGTGAAATCATGGACTTCGGGTGCCGGTAACGGTCTTGCATTTACGCAGCAAATCAGCAACTTTTTTCATGGCCCTGAGCAGATGTTCTGTGGCAATGAAGGTGCAAGAGACGGTTGTGCTTCGTATAGTGTTTGCAACAACGTGAAGGTACCGGCTGGCATGTTTATTCTCAACTCGTTTGTTGCTGTGAGCAGTGTGAGTAGCTATCGATGAAAAAGTTGATTCTCTTCTGGGATTGCTGACGGTGTTTTCTGCAGATGAACTACAACTTCTACGACGCTATGAGCAAGGCAGAAACATCAGTCACCACAACGATGGGAAAGTTTGCTTCCACTTTTGCTCCGATCGATGACATGTCGGCCGGTCTGAAGTTGGCCTTGGATCTCGTCGGTCTCGGCTTTGCGCTTGCTGCTGCCCCAGTGTGGAACTCTGGTAAATCATCTCCAAATACTCGAAGCGTACAGCAACAGATGTACTGACCAAGCCAGCCCTCAAAGGCGTCCCCTTCTTCCAAGCCAACGGCAACACCCTCGGCACACTCAAAGACACAATCAACCCATTGGTCTCCAATGGAATTACCATTGTCAAAGACACTAGCATCCCGTCTCAGGTCCTTTCTGCTCAAAACAGCCTCAACAATAATCTTGACATTGTGGTCAAGACATGGACCAAGACTCTCGACACCTTCAACTCTCAACTTTTCAATGGCTCCGACCCTTCCAATAAAGCTCTCTACAGCATCATCACCCAGGGCAAAGTCCTCGGAGCTGGATTCCAAGAGGACGCCCTTTTCGTGCAGCAAAGCGTCGAAAAGGCTATTTACGGTTATCTGATCCCGCGAGCATGGCCAAAGAGTAACTTGGACTTGCGTCCTGTCATCCTGTATGCCCCCTCAACCCCCTCTCCACAATCTTAGTCACATCTAGCTAAACGACCCTTCCGCGCCAGCGATGCCCAAGCCCCCTGCGGCACCGTCAACCCCTCTTCCCAATACATCGACGACGGCGATGCTTCAGGCGCCTACGTCTGCTACAAAAACAACATCTACTACATCATGGCTGCCTCAGGCATCAGCGTCGACTGCACCGGCGGCGGCGATACCGGCACCGCCTGCACGAACCGAAACTTCAACGTTCTCCCCGGTCTCGACACCCTCGACGGCAACAACTGGGGCGGCGTCATCCGGGATGATTTTGTCGCTGGGTAGCCTCCCTTTTCTTCCGTCCCTATCCCTACTTTCCCTATTATACAGAACAACGCTAATTTCTTTCTAAAACAACTAGCGCCGTCGAATCTTTCAAAGCAAATGGCAACAAAAACGGCTGGGGTTCTATTGACATGACCAACGGCGACGCCGTCAACGCGATTGTTGAGAATGGGCTGCGCGCCCCGGGTGTGATTCAGTTGCCGGTGTGTACGCCCCAGGAGGCATTTAATAATTGGGCGAATCATGGACGCATTGGGCATTCAGATCCGCCGAATTACCCTTGCAATTGAATGGGCGCGTTATGACGGGCCTTTGGGGCAGTGAGGATTTGGGAGGGAAGGGTGGGAGAGTAGGTCCGTCGAAAATAGGTACGATCGACACTTACGGGGTTCACTACTCCGATATGCCAAGTCACATATCGTCTGGTTTAGACATACATAGCATTACAAGCCCCCCTCGGCATATTTTATATTCAGTAGAAACAAGCAAGAACATTACCGCCTTCAACCAATACATTTTACCGGCCTCGGGACCTTGCACCGAATGGGGTAACATAAAAATACCTATCTTTGCGGGTAACCAACCCATTCGAACTTCCAATTGTGCTGGGTATCGAGCTTTCTCAAAGTAAGCCGTGCCCCATCTGGTGGTATCCAGTGAAATTCACTCAATCCGCTCAAAAACATTTCGGAAACCCATCCAGAATCGACCCCGTAAAAAAGTAAACGAAGTTGCCTCCAGCGATACGACCATTCGCAGCGGTTTCTGGTTTTCCCGGTCAGAGGCCCACGAATCTACATATATATTCAGAGATACGACCGCTCTCGTTTTATCTCGACCAACCTCGACTTGGAGGATCGGAAAGGAAAGTATAGCGTTAGTGGTGTACATAGATGAAGTGGGGTTGGGGATGTACAGTATCTATGGGGTGTGTTTGGGCTCGGTTTTTTTTTTTTAAAAAATAGATGTTTTAGTGTTTTAGGGGGTTTTATCACGTAGAGTATAAAAGCATATGGCTGGGCCCTCTTGTAAGCTTTGTATCCTGGTACCCATATTAGTTGCAAATCTACAAGACTTAAACAACAATCTAGTCCGTCTAGTAGGGGATATGTAGATGTGTTTTGTCTTAACACCCAGCCATCCAAACCTCCAGCGTTCTAAAATTGCTAACACCAGCATCTTGTAGATGACTCACAAGCAGCTTTTCTTTCCTTCGCTGTAGCCACAAACTAATACCATCGGTCTCAGCTCGCTTACAGTAAATATCCCATTTGAGGACTTGCTTTGGAGACGTAAAGGGCCACGGTTACTGTACACTCTCGAGTCGGTTTTTAGTTTCCGGACCAACTATAACTGATCACCCCCCATTTCTAGGGGCCCTCACCTGAACTTTTAGATAGTCTATTGCCCCGAATTTAGGTGGGGTGCCCCTAGAAATGGGGGGTGATCGGTTATGGTCGGTCCCGGAAACTAAAAACCGACTCGAGGGTCAAGCCATTATGGAAGACTATCAATCCGCCCTTCCTGGCCATTTTAATAAAAATTTATTTATCACATGTGTTTAGGCAGATATATATATCCGTATCGCCGTCTCTGCCTCTGGGTAAATGAAACTCGCGAACAAGATCTATGCAGATCCTCTGGATATACGTTTTTGGAGTTTGGGCAGCCATGATGCCGCAACGCCCTTTCCCGGAATTATTTTTTTAGGCGAGTTCGTCAAGGCTTGCTGCGCAGTTTTGTTCGTTAAAGGCGGCTACTTGGACCGGTGGCGAGGGTCTCGCATATCTCCGTAAAAACGTTTCACAGTGGAATTGATACCCATGTCGCAAAGATGGGCAAGCTCTCTCTGCTCGAAGTCCCGGTTTGCGCATTTTGCGAGCCTTCACCTCTGAGTTCGTGACTCGCCGGGGAGGTCGTTCGATAAGGGGGTCTGAGTTTCTGGATGATCTTTATCAGCAGTGTTGTTAGATCCACTGGCATCTTCCCCGATGTATACACACAGCTCTTCTCTTGGCGTCATATACTGTCTATACCACACACCCTTCATCCTTTTTCCCTATCCGGTTTTCCTACAATTCACCCTCCCTCCTCATTTTTAAAGAAAAAACAAAAGTCGCCAGCTATCTTTTTGGGTTCGAAGCTTCATGGATAAAAATTTTTTGGGTGATGAAGGCAGGGGATATGCGGCCTTTTGAACCACGGATTTTCGATTCTTTCTGTAAACCAGGAATATGCTGATCGCTTGCGATGCGTGATGGGAAGGAAGGAAGGAAAGCGGATGCGTGAGTGGGTGGGTTTGGATGTGGGCGGATTTGGGAGGAGATGACGAGAGAGAAAGAAAGAAAGAGAATGAAGGGGGAAGGGAAAGGGGGACAGGGGAGGGGGGAAAGGGGAGGGCTTGTATAGTATCGATTACTTAAATGCTTTACATTCGGCCCTCACCCCATGATGTCTATTACGCCTTCATATCCTATATGCTCACCTCCTCGCACAGACACCCGCTGGCTTTGAAGATATCGATGATAAAAACGAGAAATATCGTGCCGTCGAGCTGGGCGATGCCGGGGAGGAGCTGGAAGGCGGGGCTGTTGGAGGGGCAGAGGACATTTTGCGGGGATGGCGGGAGGGGTGGGTTGCGGGTCCAGAGTTTAACGAGGCGGGAGTTGGGTGTATGGTCGATATCGCGCTTGGCGGCTTTCTCGCAGTCGGGCATGGCGAGCAGGTAAAAGGTCTTGTCAGACGCGGGCTTTGGCTGCGTCAGCGTCGGAGATGGTTAGGGTGCTATGCCAGGGGGGTAGTTGGTTGCTGGAGTCGTTTTGGACGATGATGGTTGGGTGACCGGTGCCGGTGAGGTTCCAGGGTTGGGGGATGAGGAGGCTGTAGAAGGCGTTTTCCATTTGCAGTTGGATGTCATAGAGGTTGGCGGAGGGTTTGGTAAGGTTGGTGTTTATCCAGGCCCCGGTGGCGAAGGCTTTGGTTAGGGGGGCGGTGTCATTGGGGGCGCCACTTAGGAGATGAGAGACCTATTCGTGTAAATAATGAGTAAGGTGGGTGAATAAGGTGACTTACGTAGCCACTTAGGGATTGCCTATAACCTTGGATCATGGTATCCACGATCGTAAAAAGTTGATTTTGACTGGTCAGACCACTCTGTGCACTGCTCATAGTAATAATTATCAGAGAAATGCCCTAAACAATAAATTGAACCATAACAAGTTGTTAATGGTACTTGACGCTGGCAGATTGTCCTTGGTAAAAGCCGTTGCACCACTCAGCATTGGGGACGAAGCACTAGCCCATTATATCGTGCACAGTCGCAACGTGAGGACTCGTTGTACGCATCACGTCGAAATTACCGAAAGACAGCAAAATTAGTCATGCAGCTGGGTTCTCTGTATCAGTGCAGTAAGATGGAGCTGGACAATTTCCCTCGCTGATCGTGCAATTCATATCTGGATCTCCATGGAAAAGATTTGAAATGGCTGGTACGTATGGAAGGGGCACCAATTTGAGGGCTACTTTTATCATTTTGAAAGACCCAGCTTGCATAAGAAAACGCATTGTCGGCGTCGGCTTGAGCCCATCGGGTTGCAACCGGAGCTGCTGCGTTCGTGATATCGGCAGTACACTGTGCGTTTTCCCAGCTGCCGGAGACCTGCGATTTATCAGGAAGATTTGAATATGCTGATTTGGTCGTATTGGATGTTGGACTCGTGCTGGTGGCGAAATTGACGGTCAAAGTAGTATTCTGTGCCGTAGTCGTTGATATGGTTGGTAGCGTCGAAGGCAATACGAAACTAGAGCCATTTGGACTCGCCGCAGGACTTTGTGACGTAGTTGTCGATACGCCTAGAGCCGGTAGACTCGAAGGTGGTGCAACGTTAAAGCTACTTGAGCTAGTCGACGATGGCAAGGCGCTTTGGACAGTCGATACGCTCGCTGGGGAAGAAGTGCTGGTCGAGGTGGTCGAGCTGGACCCAGGTGGTGGTCCGCTTGGATCAACACACGGGGTGCCATCAGATTTTTGGCACCTCAACGAAGCCTGCGGTGCCGGTACAGCAATTGCTGCGCCAGCGAAATGGCATACAAGAAATAGCAACGACGACGGTATTATGGAGAACAGCAGCTGCAGAGTGTGGTAAGACGTGATTGAATGCAGCGCCAGCAACGTCTTATGAGAAGTGGATGCTCCGTGTGGGGGTCCGTGAATGGGTCCCCATCATCATCCTGTCGACGGTCGTGCCTGATTAGATCCATGGTTCCATCTTCAGTGCCGCGATGACATCAACGGGCTTGACCGCCTCAAGTTCAGGGGGCAGACAGCCTAGACAGGCATACTTATCTTGCCGTTGCCGCAAACAGTTAGAACCAGGAGAATCGGTACCTGACTAGCCACGAATAGTTCCAGTGCGGGGTGTTTCAGATCTATACCTTGCCCAAACGGGCAGACGTTGAGATTACACTAACACAGTAGGCTCTAAACCGTGCCGCCTTCGTCGATCTTTGTCTGCTGTCAATTTTCAAGAGATGAAACAACCACCAGAACGTCAAATTCGGTTGGCCCAGCCAAAGAAGCAGTAAGCTATAGAAAGTGTGACATTTTCTTGACGGTACCACAGTAACTTGCCCCTCTCTGTTACAAAAACCGTTGCAGACTATGATCGAGATACACCTAGTATATTGTCTTGGTATGACAAAACCCTTCGAATACTCCAACCGAATGACAACAGTTCTGTAGAATTCAGTGGGCAAGATTTACTAAGGGACACTTGAAGCAGCCAAAGAATTACTTAGAGCCACTCAGCGTAAAACATCAGCTAAAAAAACTTACTACTTAATGAAGTCAGTCATAAGAAAGAAAAGTGTTATTGCATGCATAGCATAACAGAATGTAAAATTTCAGATCTATAAAACAATTTCAATAGACAGTGTATAAATCCAAATATCAAACAACATGGGAAAACGAAAGGAAATACTTCGGATCCCGCTGCGTCGGTTCAGAGCTCTTGCATAGACCAAGGGTCCTACGCTATCCGTTGCATGCCCTTTCTTCCCCTTTCTCTTTTTCTTCTTTCTTGTCAAGAAAACTTTGGTCGTCTTCACCAGCAAGTCCCAAACGAGGAGCAAAAAATACCCAGCTCCAACCCATCATCGATGACAGCCAAGGGGGCAGTGATGACGAAGAGTAAAATCAATCGGGCTGTCAAGCTGGCAAGATCTGGGTTCTCGCATAATTGAGGGTTTGAGCCCTCATCAAAGATGTAATAGGCGACGAGCCTAGCTGTCGTTGATCATAATTGACCTGCAAGGTAGATTGTCCTTTTGCGACGAGGTACGCTCAGGCTTCCAGCCCTGAGTACCGAGACCTCACGCTCAGCTGGTTGGCGGATAATCACGACACATGCCCGAGGGGCCGTGGCAGGTGAGCAGGTTAGTGATTGCAAAGGATAATCACTCTGAAAACACACACAGACTCGACGCAAGGAGACACGGTCCACTGGCCGAAAGCCTTCAGAGGTCGAAGATTAGTTTTAGGCTACTTAGACAAGGACTCGTGCAACAACAGAAATCGGCGAAATTTGTCCGTCATAGGAGATTCCACAATCACTTCGTGGCCCAGATGGACATTTCCCATCACTCGAAGCACAGTGTCCTGGTCCCGAGCCAGTCCGCATGGGCTGCCTCTTCGGCACCTGCTCCCCTCGCTTGTTCCTCCCTCCCCCACTATCGTCTTGCAGTGTGAATGCCCCTTTAGCAGGCGAACCCACAGTCCATGTCCTGAACCAAAGCTCCAGGCGCCCGAGCAAGACCTCCAACGGTGCATCTAGAAGTATCATTTTCCGACCACTGATCGGCCCCATACGCAAAGGTGATGTGTTCCGTGCTGAGTGAATTTATATCTATATAAGAGGCGACTTCCATTGTAAGCGGTAGCTGACTATCAACGCTGACGGAGGGGTTAAGGTCGGTTTTGTCCAAGTGCCCGATCTGAACTCCTTTGGCATCTTTCAGAGTTACTTCCACGGCAAATTCGGCGTTTTGGTTGCTGGGCCCAAGCCCGCTCAGTGTGTATAGGGTGACGTGCATACCACAAGCACCTGTTGCGTAGCCGCGAGCTGCGAGGTCTGAGTCCCGAGTTGCGAGAGTTGCGGTGGTTGGGAGGACGGTGCTGGAGATGGTGGAGAAGAAGGTCGCGAGGGTCGCGAGAGTGACGATAGAGGATGAGAGAGACTTCATGATCGGAATTGAGGACGTGGGAAGGTAGTACTGTCGACACTAAGGAATGGAAAGTATGCTGAAGGATCAAGAGTCTTTGGAATAGGCTACTATAAACACTGGTCTTTGATCTTTGCTGAGGTAAATGATGAAGATATTCGCATGCTGTTTGGCAAAGGAAGGAAATTCACCGACCTCTTATACCTCTCCATAATTCGCTTGAATGATGCTTCATCCTAAGTAATATTTGCTGCGCCTTCCAACATTCATCGATCGACTCTCATTCTATTTGTTCTCTTCTTCCTTGGTATGTGTTAGTCGTCAAATTAGGCCGAAATCCTTCAAACCCGGTTGGAATAGGAAATTGCCTTGTTCACTGCCGGATAGCCCTTATAATTGGGGAATCGTACAGCTCAAGTATCTAAGAGATTGTTCTATTGTCGCTATTTGTTATGTTGGCTTTTGCGGGTACGCAGATTGAACACAGCTAGCTCAAGTCGAGTATCCTTAGCAAGTCGACCATCATGATCTACCATATAAAGGAATACGCTAACATTCATTTCGGCACCAAAGATAGAAAGAAGATAGCAAGTCTAATGCAAGAGACTAAGAAAACAGACCGCGCAAATGTTACCAACACGATCATGATTGCTCGAAGCATCCAAACTAGACCATTAGCCACCTTCGGCGCTGAATTAGTATCATAGAGCTGAGATTTAGTGATGAGCTGAGGCATTCTCGCCGCAAAATAACAATGTTCTAGAAAGCAGTTTGGATTTTGATCGTGTCAAGCATAAAGCTCGTATATCCCTTTGCCCGATGGTTATGGAGCCACCCTAAATATAGCATCAGATCACCACTCTAGTAAGGGAGTTCGGGTAGTTAGTAAGCAGTGAGCATTCGAATTGGCTCTGCCATTAGTTGCCGTACCTAATAAGGTTAAGCTTCTACCATCATAGGTTTAGCTGTATATCTGATGCTATATTTAGGGTGGCTCCATAACCATCGGGCAAAGGGATAGAAATGTGTTTGCTCTCTGCCTTACTGTTGTAACGGATCGGCAATGATATTAAACAAAAGGCAATCCAGTACTATTACATAGTTTCGCTGGTAAGAGAAACATTTTTTTAGTCTATTCCGTACTTTACTATCGATCGACTAGCGTTTTCGCGGGTTGGCATGTTCTTCGCGAAGCCTGGTAGGCAGACTGCCAGGTGGCAGGTGTGGACCTCGATCGTTAAATAGACACCGGACGTTTCAACCAGTGGTCCCTGTACTGCGCCATGAAGCTAAAGGATGTAGCGCTGCGCCTTACCTAAATTATATGTAGTGGGCGCTTGAATCTTTTCATGAAAACTTCTTCAAATTCTTCAAAAAAGTACATCACTGCCGAACACGGTGGAACGTAAAGTACCTTAAGTACTACAGTATGAAAGGGAGCTTGAGCATTCAGAGGTGAGATACAAGGCTGAGCGGAAAGGGCGGAAACCAAGCCCCGCCAAATTCCGCCCTCCCATGACGTTCTTCCCCTCCACGGCCTGTTGCAACGGGTGAACAAGCCATAAGAGCGAATTCAATCAATTCACGAGCCTCTTCCTTGACCCTCACCTTGTAATATCCGCCATGCCTCCCCTCCGCATAGGATACGTCCCCGGTACCTCTCACCCCCCCCCCCCTTCCAAGTTACCTCCTTCCTCAGACTCAATCCCCCCCCCAGCCACAAACCACCCCCCCCACAGCACCCCCCGTTCTCTGACCGTCCCCACAGAGCACTTCTCCACCCCCCTCCACTTCGCCCTCACCCACTTCTCCCTCCCCTGCACCCTCATCCCCTTCCTCTCCGGCACAGGCCACATGATCACCTCCCTCCGCTCCAACGAAATAGACGTCGGTATCGGCCTCACCGAAGGCTGGGTAGCCGGCCTGGCGCAGCCCCCGCAGCAAAAGTCCGGGACGCAAGCGCAGAGAAGCGGAGGGTATAAGATCGTGGGAACGTATGTTGAAACGCCGCTTTGTTGGGCGATTTCCACGGGCGCGAAGCGCGTGGATATAACGGATGTCGGCGAGTTGAAGGGGAAGAAGATTGGGGTGAGTAGGGTGGGGAGCGGGAGTTATGTGATGGGGTTCGTCCTCGCGGACTCTCGCGCCTGGTTGAAAGCTGCAGGGGACGCTCCCTTCTCGGTAGTTCCTCTTCAGACCTTTGCGAAATTGCGGGAAGCGGTGAACGGTGGTACGGCCGATTTCTTCATGTGGGAGCATTTCACGTCGAAACGCTATTACGACAATGGAGAAATAAAGAAAATAGGAGAGATGTATACGCCGTGGAGTAGTTGGAAGATAGTCGCTAGGGAGGAAGTTTTGGAAGAGAGAAAACAGGAGTTGGAGGAGATGTTTGAGAAGTTGGATTTCGGGGTTAGCTATTTTGAGGGACATCAGGAGGAGGCGGTGGAGTATATTAGTACGGAGTTGGATTATTCGGCCGAGGATGCGAGGGAGTGGTTGAAGACGGTAAGGTTTGCGAAAGGGGTAAGGGGGGTGATGGGGGAGACGATAAGGATGACGGTGGATGCTTTGAAGAAAGCGGGGGTGGTTGAGGGGGAGGTGAGAGTAGAGGATATGATTGGTATAAGAAGGGATAGCTAATATTCAAATGAAATCCTTGGAGTAAATCATTTTGAAGTAAATGCAGATCTGGGTATATTGCTCGCTTGTGACGGATTCTTGATCATAAATGGTGTAGTAGGCCAACGCAACACCTGCGACGGCTAGCATTCCAGTACCAAAATATCTAATCATCCTCAACAATGCACGCTTCTCTATAACAAACTTTTTTGCTCGAAAACTCGTGGATTCCTGCTTTTGCTTTGGAGGCTGGCCTAGCGGACCAAATAGGCCTGTGATCAACAAGTCCATTGTCGGGATGAAGCGGCCTAAGACTGGACAGTTTTCTTACATGAATCGTACCATTTATCAACAGGGCGTTGTACAATGATGGCTTTACTATCTGGGTATGCTTCGAAGAGTTCAGGGATGAAGGCCGCTGTCGGTAAGTCGCACACGGCCTGCAACAAAAGTCAGCCGAAGGATATCCGCAGCAAGCAACTCCCCATACCTGATAATGACCAAGCAATTGATCCCAGTCCTTCCTTTCGAATTTCTTGCCTTTTCCGTAGAATTTCGCCGCGAAGGCCTCTTTCTACATGTCACAATCTGGTGGATTCTCAAAGACGGAATATATATGATAGGTATCGACGTATCCCAGCCTTTTGAGGGCCTGGCGCATTGCTGATGGAACCATGAGATTAGCATGTTGCATGTCTGTACAATTACATTCGTACATTCATGTTCACAAGAAAAGAACTAAAATTGGGAGCCGGTACGCATGAACCCGAGTACGAGTACTTTCATGGGCACGACTCTTTCGCATTTGCGGCGATCGACGGTGCCATCGACAAACAGCTCGGGGAAGCGCTCTCTGTCGCTAGGCATTGTGGACGCTTTGGTAATTTTCGTGGAGGGGATAGTCTCAAATCAAATTGAAAGAAACTGATTTCGTAAACTGTTCTCAATTCCAGTTGAAAAAAGGCGATTTCTTAAACGAAAACGAAAGAAGAAATCCCGAGTTCAGACTGAGCTCTGATATTCGCATGGTAGCTGAACCGCGTGACATAACCCAGACTCGCTCCTAAGGTACGTATGGTACGTGGCCGTTGCCTGGCTGGGGCCCGAAAATAAGCGGTCGTGAGCAAGCTCCTGGGCGAATTGTAGCTTATCTGATCTCAAGGACTGGCGGTTTACAGACAGTCTACAGACCGCTTAGCGTCAGATATTCTTCTGGACGTCGATATGAGCGAAATTCATCTCAATGTGAAGGTTTAGTTTGGGAAGAAGCCGCTTGCACGATTGCTCGAAGCATAGTGAGCATTCTTATACCTTGCCCTTGGAAGTAAGACGAGGCGTGGAGCGTGTGAAAGGTGCAGATCAAATATGCAATTGCAGGGACTATTAGCAGCCACATGCATGGAACAAGGGACACTGAACTTGCTGATACGACGATGAGGATGGTCTAACCGGACGGACGAATGCATTTAGAGTTGGCAGCATGAGTTTGACCCATCGAAGAGCAGTTGAAAGGAAGCTAGATAAGGGTGGCTAGAAGGGGGCTAGCCACAGCACTAGTGCGAATATTCCCGTTATGACTAGGGTGCGAAATGTATTAAACATGTTTATTGCCTAACCAAATTGGGTTAGTCAAAAACGTGTTTTAAACACGTTTATTGAAGCATGTTTTAAACACAGGGGTATATATAAATAGCATCAATTAGATTGTCACCTCACCGTCGACGATGTTATTCAGAAACTCCTCCAGCACCTCATCGTTTGAAAGATTTAGCCTAGCCATAGCAACTACCTCCTGCAGCAGTCTATCTTCCATATTCAAAAGCTTCTCCTCATCGATTTCAATGCCCTGTGTAGAGTCTGCTGACGAGTAGTCTCGGACGTCATTTGACGGTGACAGTATAAGCACTCCACTGCAGGAACGATTCGGTTTGGTAGAATTATGCTCTGAAAGGCATCAGTAACAGCCTGATTGCGAGGTTTGCCACCGCGTTGAGGAGGCATAGCTGGTGGTAGCCTGGTAGGAAGATAGATCTACTCCATGGAGCAATGATGACAGCGAGGTCAAACCCCCTGAGCTAAACCAGATAGATTTAGCTTGCTTACATAATATAAAACCAATAAACAAACATGAATAAACCGCTAGTGAGTTTTAAACACGTTTATTGTAGAATAAACGGTTTTATTCGCTCCCTAGTTATGACGGGCAGACGGAGTCGACATGCCGACATACCGACATACCGACATGCCGACAATTGCACATAGAGAAGATGCTACCGTACTTTACACCATATTCTTGTTTCCCTTGGAGAGAGAGAGATCGAGGACAGCCAACTCTGATCTTGATCGGCTGATCCAAGCGGCTAATTCTACTCACGGGACCTTGACCTTGTATAGTTGAGCGGGGTTAGATACACTTCACAGACCTACCATAATGACTTTTCCACGAAACTCCCTACGAGCCTTTCTCGCCCACGCTAAGAAAACGTTCGACACAGTAATACAGCAGTCTCGGAGAGTAACTATAGTAGTGGGAAACGAGTCTGCCGGTTGATTCCACTGTGTCCATTCCAATGTTGTATCCAGCAATAACAAACCACCCCAGACCTCGATTCTCTGACTTCCTCAATCCTTTACGCCTATCTTCGCTCTCTATCACCGCCTCGAACGGCTTTCACACCACTCTACATCCCATTACTCAATACCCCTGCTGCTGATATCAGCCTCCGTCCTGAATTCAACGCTCTATTCCAGCATGCCAACATCTCCGCCTCACATCTTATCACACTTGATGACCTTCCCGCATCCTCCAAGCTTGAAGAAAATCTGAAGCCCGCAAAAACCCGCTGGATCTTGGTCGATCACAACAGGTTACAAGGGACCTTTGGCTCTATATACGGCTCTCATGTAGTTGGGGTAATTGACCATCATGAAGAGGAAAACATTGTGCCGCAAGAAACAGATCCCGAGCCACGCATAATCGAGCATTCTGGATCGTGCACTAGCCTTGTCGTGCGGACTTTGCAATCCACTTGGGACGCAAGTTCCAGCTCTTCGCTCACGTCAGGCGCTGCTCACGCTCAAGGAGAGGCTGCCATAGATGACAGTGCTGTCATACAAACGTGGGATGCGCAAGTTGCGAAGCTGGCCCTTGCGAGCATCCTAATCGACACAGCGAATCTAACAGCCGAGGGGAAGGTTTTTCCTGCGGATAGAGACGCGGTGGAATACCTGGAAGCAAAGATTCAGTCGTCTGCAAGGGAGGCAAGGACTTGGGATAGAGCTAAGTTTTACGCAGAGATCAATGCAGCCAAGAGTGATATTGGAGGCCTGGCACTCAAGGATATACTGAGAAAAGATTACAAAGAGTGGGTCGAGGGGGAAAGGAAGCTTGGTATCAGTTCGGTCGTCAGACCGTTGGAATTCCTCGTTGGGAAATCTTGGGAAGAAAGACAATCGGAAAAACAAGGGGATTGCTTTGACATTGCCATTTCCGACTTCATGTCTGATTGTGATATCTCAATCTTTGCAATCATGACCACATCCACCTCCAAGGAAAAAGGCTTTCAGAGAGAATTGTTTCTGCAAGCGCATCACGCAGTTGCCACTATTGCCTCCAAATTTGCCCTACAGGCAACGGCAGAGCTCGGACTTGAAGAGCTGAATGTGCCCGGTGTTATCGAGTATAACACATCTCCGGAAGGGCCAACAGAACAGCTATTCAGGAAGGTTTGGAATCAGAAAAATGTGAGCAAGAGCCGGAAGCAGGTGGCTCCATTGCTGCGGAAGGCCATGGGATGAAGTTGCTTCAGTCCATAAGCACTGCTACTGAACAACACCAAAACACGATTACTCAGGGTATTGACCAACCTCCTCGTCGACTCTATCATCGTTCGCCTGTCGGGAATAACACCCGGAGCCGATGAGTCCTCCATCTTCCACCCACGGTGCCATCTTCACGGCCAAAAATCCTGCATCTCTGTATATGTATGTCACAGAAAGCTTCGAGAGCCCCCGGGGCCGCCGCCCGCAGTCCGACGTCTACCATACAGCCTTTGAATGAAAGATCTAATATAGGTAACCTTTGGAACAAGCCACAACAAGCAGGCGGACATCCTCCCCCCGAAGCGTATTCCCCAACACCGTGGGTCCGATAACCCAGCAGTGTGCTAGATTTCTTATTCTCGTTACGCCAGAACAATCCAAGGCGACCTAACGAATCCTATTCAGACGAGCGCATCCAAACGGCATCACATCCGAAAAAGCCACGAGATCTCCACTCTAGCAAGAACGGTGTAAGACCAATTTCAGGCGAATGCCATGTTTGAAATAGCAGCTCAACAGCCTATATCCATTCCCACTATAGCAATTAAATATCCTCATACCAAACACCGCATCACGTCTAATACAGCACCCCTTTTCCCTTTCCCCATCTTCCCTAATAACTCTTCTTCCACACACCACACCAAACGCATCTCAACCCCACATCTTAGTCCCTGCGCCCTCGTTCAAGACAGTGCCTTAGCAGTGACCGCAAAAAAAGCTAGACGTAGTTGTGCTGTCTCGCTCGGATTGAAATTTAGGATTGATCTCTCGTCTGTATCTTGTTTCTTGTTTCTTGTTTCTTGTTCCTTGTTTCGAGTTTCGAGTTTCGAGTTTCGAGTTTCGATTTCACGTTCAACATTTGATAGTATAATGAAGTGATCTTCTATCAATGTTAAGCTTATTGAGTTGTGAGCAGACATCAAGATCGCTGTAGTAGATATGAGCACATGCAATCATTGACGACGCTCGTTTGTCGTGTCATGTTTCGAGATGAGATTTCTCAAGTCTCTTTAATAAACTCACACTGAGCTTCGTACTGGAACATTAGATCATCGTAGATTACTGCGATAGACTGCTACGGTATAATGGAATCTGACGCATAACTGTTATATTGTTGTAGAATTACTTTACCACTCGAACTTTGTCTCTAAAACGATTAAGAAGGATAATATTAAGCGCTGAGAACTGAATCAGCTATGTACATAGCGCGCGTAGTGCGCGTACTGATTAGCTACTCTATCGGGCCATGACTCTACTTTACTACAAGATTATAAGACTGCCTTGTCAGCTTTCTATGCTTCTACTCAAACACGGGCCTACCCATCACCCTTTATCGACCTTCGTTCGTATCCCAAAGAAGCTCTAGAACCCACTGTGAGGTGCCAAGGACTTTCTTTGGCCGAAATTCCAAAGTAACAGAGCCCAGAAACATGTCGGTGAACGTTCTTCTTCTTCTTATCTTCCCTGCTGACACAGCTCCCTACGAGTCTTTTTTCGGCTCACCAGTGGACGACAAAAAAAGTCCATGTAACCATAAGCGCTCGAGGCATCCCCCTCCCATCAAAACATCCAATTTGGCTATATACATCGAATTTGTTATCATGCAATCCGACTTAATGAGCTTACCACCAATATTCAAATTACCTGTTACATCCTCAGAGCAGTTCGCTGGATCTAGCTTGTAGATAAATAAGGGAGCAAAACACGAAATATGATGGTTTTTGGTGGGGAGGGATAGGGGCGCCTCGGCTCAGCCGCTTATGGTTACTTGATTTTTGTCGCCCCCCCCCTGGTGGCTAGTCAGACCTCTGAGCAACGACGTCGACTAGCGAGCAGCAGCCGCAGCCGACGCTGACGACGACGAGATTTAAAGTAATGCCTCCGAGCAAGGTTCGTCGGTTCAACCGCCGTCGACGCCAACGAAATACTGAACAGGCCTCTCTTGCACGCAATTCCCACCGACTAAGCGAGCGGTTCCGATGGCAGACGACGACGGCGCCGACGAGGTGCTGCTGATGGCAGCTTTGAAAGCTTCTGAATTTCGCCCCGAAGCAAAAGAAAGGCAACAAGCAAATTATGTAGATAGGAATGTTGGATGGCTCTGTGTCGGGTTAAGGAGATGGTGTTTATAGCATAGCATAGGTAAGGTGAGGTGAGGCTCGAGATAAGTGTTGATCGCAATGGAAATATTTAACTATAAGACTGTTTAGAGAAAGATACGTAGAGGTTTTGATAAACTGATAGCGGAGGCACGAAATTGGAGTGAGATGTTGAGGAAGAAGCATGACGAAAGCAGGTTATTGTATAATATGAGTCGAGAAAAGAATGACGGTGATGAGAGTTTCGTGAGCGCAAATCAACGTCATTCTACGGTTGATCTGAGAGAGTACTGTAGGGTATGAGAGTACCTAAAAGCAATCTTATACCAGAAGATGAGATGATTTTGAACGGATAATCTACGAACCAGAGCCAAACCGAACCTCGAGCAATAAATCCCCAAGCTCAGCGCTTCGCTATCTACGACAGCTCTCGGCATAGAAAGCCTTTGCGCAACCCAAACGTCAGCCTACCCCACGACATCATGCCACACCCAAGGCGCCAACGTCGTGTCAAAATTCCCTCTCCAAAAGTTGTTCAAGCAAACCTTTTGCTGATTCCACGGCTCTCCTCCCAATCCCATATCCCACGCCCAACTCCCCAGATACGCATACGGTTTCGCATTGATAGTCGTATCTACCCCTTGTTGCACCTCGTTGCCAATCTGCCTCGCCGTATCGCCTCCTTTATCATGGATATCCAGCCCGGGACCTTGGATATGGTAGATATTCGTCATGGAATGTACCATCAACCAGCCCAAGGATATGGCTCCGGGGTTAGCGGTGCAGGGCACGGGGTTCCGTTTGAGCGCGAGACCGACACGACAGAAGACGATTATGGGGGCGCGTCCGGAGCCTTTGAGCTGAGCTGTGTAGGCTGGGACGACGTTGTTCGGGTCGGGGTGTGCGTCGCCGCAGTTGTTGTAGACGTCCTCGCATGTGGTGCCGATAAGATCCAAATTCCCGGATTGGGCCTGCAGGATGCGCGTGAACACGTCGGCTACCTTGTTCGCGGTTGCGGGGTCGCTGCCGAAGAAGTATTTGAAGGGGAAGTTGCCAAAAGAAGCGGCGGCGATGAGGGCAGCGCCGGCGAGATAGCCGGCGTCTAGCATGGCGGTTTTCATGGTTTCGTAGTCGGGACCCTCGCATTTGCCGGGAATCATTCGGAGGCCTCTTGTTGGGTTGAACTGGCGGGTTTCGGATTGATGCGGCTGTCCATGGACGGTCCATGTGAGTTTGAGGGGTTCGGACTTTATGGTAATGTCCGAGAGTTGTGCGTGTTTGGTTCCGACTTCTTCGGTGGTCGAGGTTCGCGCAGTTTTGGAACTGTGCTCAATGCCGCGAACTATCGATGCCAAAGACACGATGATGTGTTTCGTATATGGTTGCACTTCGGGATCCAGATCGACGTAGTCTGTCAGATTGAATTGCCGCTTGAATTCTTTTCCAGCCGGCAGATTCAGGAGCGTAGGCTTCCCGGTGTTGAGGTACAACGATTGTGTATAAGCGATTGGAATGTCCTTGCCACTTTCGTCCGTGATGCTGAAAGCCTTGGCGAGTCCGCGGGTGTCAAAAACATTGTTGCGATTAGAGACCGAAAGATCGGTATTGCCACTGTTAACGATGGATACCGTAAGAATCTCCGGGTCATTAGATGAGTGTCGAAGGGTGCCTGTGAGCTGTGCATTGGACAACTGCAACAGGGCGTTAAGAAGGACAAGCACGATGTAAAATTGAGGTGATAGTGGGGCCATTGTTATACAGTCCTTGTGGAGGTTATGCCAGAGAGTTAAAAGGGCAAGGACTTTTCAAGGTGGATAGAGAGGAGAGCTGCATATATGTGCAGCTTCAAAAGTTATAAATAGAAAAGCAACTCCAGCGTCATTACGCACAGTATTCGGAAGGTCTTGCGCTGTCGGCATAGGAGAATGTCTCACGCGGCAAGCTTCGAGTCTCTCAGGGGGGGGATCTTACATCGTCGGAGCGTCATCCGGCGCGGCGAATTGAGAGGAGCCGAATGAGAGGTAGCTGCGTCTGCATATCCGGCCGAATCGTTAGAAAGGACTTTGGGAAGAAGCTCGATATAGGAAACAATGTTTAGTAACAAGGTATGCACTGCGGCGGTGGCTTTAAGCGACCTGCGGTACAAATCCTGTTGTTTGGTCTCTGAAACGCCAACGGTTTCTCAAAACACACCGATATGCCCCATGGTTGTAGCGGGTGCGCGAGTACCGGGTTTCACGTGACTAGTAGATATCGATTCAATGTGCAAGTTGCGACAGACAGAGCGGGTATCGCAAGGTCCAGTATTAGATTTGCCCATATGTGTGAGGTCGTCCACTCGGATTTCCGACGTGAAACAACGTACAGTAGTCTTGAATCTAGAAAAAAAGATCATGAAGAGTATTGAAAGTAAGCGGAGATAGCAGCTCGGAGAAAATCTGAGATACTTGAGAGATAAGGAAAGAAATCTTTACGACGTGTACGAACGGAAGTCAATGAGAGAAGAAACGCTTGACGGGAGGCTTCCATAGCATGCAATCCTCGAAGCTGGCTCTTGGGTTCCCTATCCCCAGGCATTCTGATATGAGTTGAAAGGTCTTCACGTATTTCAACTCGTTTGCAAGCAAGCCGCAATGCCTCAACCGTTTGAAGTCTGCATGAGTGCGGGTTATGTTGTTGCTAGGTGAGAAATTCCCTTATCTTATCTTATCTTATCTAACTGAGGCCTCGGCACCCATGGGGTTGAGGTCTTTGGTTTGGGTGCCCCCTAGCCCCTCAAACGTCACCCTCAAGAGTTGAGTTTGTTAAGTGTACATTCAATTCAACGATCACAATATAAAATACAACAGAGAATATATTTGGAAATTGTTAAAAAGTATTTGAATTCTGTAATACTATCATCAGAAATATGATGAAGAAATTGAAAAGAAGAATAAAAATTAAATCAGTAGAATTAAGTTATGAAGTATGTAAGAAGTATGTAAGAATCACTCAGCGTTACTCTCTTCTCTTCTCTTACCATTCTCATCGACATTTTTCCGCGTGTTTAATTTTCTTTGCCCTTGACTTTCAACTTTTTTATTCTTCACGCCCACCACTATAACATATTCCATCACATTCTCTCACATTCTCCCCCCCTTCTCACCACCACCATCACTCAACCATTCCAAACCCCCCCCTCTTCCCCCATAATTCCCTTCCTCATTCCCCTTCTCTTCCCCCTCCCTACTCATTCAAGCTCCCTGCCTTCCCTCTTCCCCCCCTCTTTTCCCACGACAAAAACCCACATCAATGAAAGCAAAACTTGCAGTATAGCAGCCTGTAATAAGCTTGGGAAATTCTAACTCAATTGATGTTTGTGTAGTATGTAGTGAGTCGACTACTAATGATTAGTCAGAGCGATAAATGAGGTTTGCTTTCTGTCTTTCTTACTAAATGAAGCGACGGACTTTACGGATCGAAAATTCGAGACGTTGCGCAAAAATTGTGGATCTAGTGTAGCTTGTCGCTTTCTGCCTCTTTTGAATCACTGTATCATTTCTAGTTCTTCTTGAGCTGTTTCCTCCATCTTCCTCAATCATATGAAACAACTTTTCTACTTTAGGAAAGTTTGATTTCATGTTTTTCAAATCGATGTTCTGAAGCTTTCTTCTGCCAGTGAATTTTGAAAGATCAATTAAAAAGATTGATATTTCAGATAACTTTGAAGTTCGATAATTTTTGAGAGAGATGGATAAAAAGCCTACATGTCGCAATGTTGATTAAGTCTTTCAAGTTTTTTGATGCTCGCTGGTGGATTTTTGTTCAACTGAATCAATACGCGCAAGCGGAACGCTTGGTCGTTGTTAGGGTGGTATCACGGAAGGACGTTGGGTTCTTGCTAAACAATCTGTAACCTTAACCTTAAGGGGTTTGTACAGTACATGCTTGCATCTATCCTAAACACCACACCCTGAATTTGATCGTCGTAGTGATTTATCCAAAACCATTTTTCTGAAAAAGAAATATAGAGAGATATATACAACCACCTCTTCCCCCCTCCGGCTTCTTCCTCCCCACCCACCCCCTTCCATTTTAAATCAACATCTAGATCGCACCCCTCGCCAACCCCCCTTCCCCCACAGCCACAACCCTCGGCCCCACATAACTCCCCCTCCGCACCAGCCAAAACCCCGCCACGAACACCGTCAACCCCCCCGTGATCAAAGACGCATAGTTCATCGTCTTAGCCGTCACCGGCAGCGCAAACGGGAAGCAGAAGATAACGATAAACGCCATGATATACAGCACGGATGTCGCATTGACGATATAACCCACGGGCCCTTTCATCCAGAACCAACCCGGCGCGATGTTGGCGCGGCGGCTGAGCAGGTGGGGGAGGATGGCGGCGAGGTAGGAGAGGGTGGAGAGGATGACGTAGGAGCCGACGAAGGCGTTGAAGGCGGTGGTGGAGCCGACGTAGATGCAGCCCATGACGGTGCAGATGGCGCCGCAGAGGGCGATGGCATTGAAGGGGTTCTTGAAGGTCGGATGCACGCGGCTGAAGAACTTGGCGGCCGGGGTGGCGTTGTCGCGGGAGAGGGTCCAGAAGGTGCGGGAGGCGGTGATGTAGCAGCCTATGGCGGTGCCGAAGGTGGGCAGGAAGGCGAGGATGAGGAGGCCGACGGAACCGCTGGCGGAGCCGGTGGCTTGGCGGTAGATTTCGGCGATGGGGAAGGTGGAGCTGGAGGTGAGGACGGCGGTGAGGTCGTTGACGGCGTAGAAGATGGCGATGAGGTAGAGGAAGCCGGTCCAGAAGCCGACAATCATTTGCGCGAGGATGGCTTTCGGCACGTTTTTGCTGGGGTGTGGGATTTCTTCTGCGAGATGCGTCACGGCGTCCGGGGTGCCGACGGCGTAGGCGCCGTTGAGCATACCAGCGACAAACACGAAGCCGTTGCTCGTGTAGCCGGTTTGGTTCGACCAATCGTGCCAGACAAAGGAGTTTGACGCATGTCCCGTGCCATTTATGGAGGGCATGACGGCACACACAATAATGGTGATGAGAACGCCCACAATGATGAGGAAGCCCCCCAAGATTTCGATTTTCGGCAGCGCGCGGTTGGCGAAGAGGACGGTAGCGCAGCAGATCCAGCCGCAGAGAAGGTAGGCGACAAAGACGTGCCAGGCGTGGGCTTGGAAGTCGGGGCGGAAGGCGGCGTACATGGCGACCACTTGGTTGCCGAGGATGGCGGTGATGGAGGAGGCGCCGAAGATCCAGGCGAGGAAGTTCCACCAGCCGGCGAAGAAGCCGCAGGGGCGACCATGTTTTCCCGCTGTTATGGTGGCCCAGTGGTAGACTGAAAGAGGGTCAGCATGGGAAGTGCGGAAGTGTTTGGATTGTAAGCGACATACCACCGCTGGATGACGGCATTGATGAGGCCAGCTCTGCGAGTGACGCGGCGATAAGCCAATAGAAGACGGAGACGGCGATACTATAACATGGTCAGCCTTGTCCTCTTGGCATTGAAGGTTCCAAGCATACAATTCAAAGATGACTCCAGGTGGACCTCCATTGTAGATAGCAACAACCTGATCATGGTCAATTCTTATTCCAGTCCCAACTGATCGAGATATTTACCACACTGCCACCGACGGATGTCCAGCTCACGCCGGTGGTGATGGCGACACCACAGATACTGAGAAGGCTGAAGTTTCTTTCGAGCTCCTGCTTATGGCCAGAGGCGTTGATGCCCACTTCGGACGAAAGCTCCGACGACGGACCCGACGCCTTCTCCAACACGCCTGTCTCAACGGCTTTGTTGTCCTTGACCACTTCCATCCTTACGCCCTTTCCTGGTCACTTGCGATGATATGCAGGTACTCGGTTACTCCTCTCAGGCGCACAGAACTCGCATTGGGGGTCGGGGAAAGAAATGTTGCTGGAAGGTTATCGGGGGAGCGACATGGCAACGGATTGGCCTGCAGCGTGCACGGGAAGAGCCCCGAGAATTGATTGCTTTTGTTTCGCCATGTGGGGATCGTGGAGGGAACCAGTTGAAATTGGCGATCACCGACCAGGATGATCGTTATCATGGCTCGATTGGCCTCGAGTAGGGGTGGATGGGGCATCATCACCGGTACCTACTGTACTCTGCAGAGCATCCAGCACCAGCAAATCTTCAGGGTCGGCCAGGGCCTAGATTGTTGATTCTTTGGTACACTACGGTACATACAGTACGGTAGGTATACTGTATATGCATGTTGATCTGAGATATCACGTGTTTGGAATTGCCGCGTCCCATGACTAGAATAGCGATCCTAACCGACTTTATCGCCTTACTTTTGGCCGAAGTGGAGTCGATCTGCCGAGGACAAGCCGGGACCTGGCAAGTGCAGACGATGCCGTGCCCCCACCGCGCGGAAGCCAAATACCCCTCCCCGCAGTGATTTTTTGGGGGGGGGGAATCACTCCAACAACGAGGTCTCTCCTTGCACCTGGACAGTAAGGTACTTTACTACCTAGTAAAGTACCTTACTAGGTACGGAGTACGGTAAATGAATTAAGCCCAGAAAAGATACGTGTGCACGTCAAAAGAACTCTGCCATACCGTAGTTGAATCTACGTAGGTAAGGTAGTGGTGGTTAAGTACGGAGTACTCCAGACGGAGTAAGCGAAAAGTGGAATATTTTCGTGGGGGGACCTAAAGCTTAATTCAACGAATGAGATCACGGCTCCTTATCGCGTTAGTCTCAAACCCAGGAATAGAGTACTGTAGAGGAGCACGCAATTTCATGCACCCCAGATTTGATAGTATGCAGCATGAGATCGATAACGGGAATGGCGACTGCAGGTCATAAGGTATGTACCTTACTCAACGTCAATCCGTTAGACAATAATCTGCAACAATTCGACGTTTTCTTTCCACCAAGCTTCACGGCAGTCAATTGGTAGTGAATAGAACGAAGAAAGCCAGCCCTACCAACTGGCCGGCTTAATAGTGCGGAACCGGGACGAGCCTGCGTAACCAGCCGTCGAGGAATCATCTCCACGAACTGGACTTGCTCGTCCTGATGGGCTTACGGGCGAAGCCACGAATCGGCCACATCCCGTAATTGGAGCAGTGAGGTTAACGGATAAGACGGGTTTTGATATTATCGTTGTTTTGATTCCGTACCTCGGAGCGCACAGCGATCTAAGGACCAAGATACTGCCAGCCTAAAGTACTGGGTCCAAGATCCAACGATTCCATCCGGGGCCGATCATCTCTAATCAGTATATCTTACAACTCTGTACCAGTGGGCCAAATTGGTTGACCATGGTTCTCTCGGAAGGAAGGAAAGATCTCCATATATCATGCTTTCCTGTGTGCCACCCGATTATCCCCGTCTGGATGGCCAAGAGGTCCTTGGAGTCTGAAACATCTAGGGTATCGTACTTGAAAAACTCCGATGGGTTACCTCAAGGTACCAAACCCAGGCCCAGGAATCAATTCCAATTAACGTGCTTTAGTCTATCATTACTCTACTCGTACTACTTTACTTTACTTTACTTACACCAAGGTACTCGGTACTACTTAGCATTGCGACCTTTCCTACTCGCTTTCACGACGTTGCACGGGCCATACTGCGTAGTCGTAGAACTTCCGGAAGCGCAAGGACTGTGCGCTACTTTCACTTTTATATCCAAGGGAATCGCAATTAATATTCATGATAGCCGAGTCGTCCCGCTCAAGTTTTTCCGTTTCGTCTCAATCGGGTTCTAGCCCGCAAGGACTGTAGCGCCGAATAATTGCCCGAGCGATCGAGAACAATATCAACCCAGGTACCTTTGTCTGGATAAGGAGTGCTGGAGCCCAGCAAGCGGGATTCAGGAACGGAAGGATGGCCGAACCAATCATTGATGTGCAAGCGAGATTCGAGGGCAAGCCCCATCTTCCAGATTTTCCACTTTCGGTCATTTGCTCAACGCCTTCGCCTGGTGGCGCTGTACCAGATCCAAAGTTGACCTGACCTAGTCTTATCTCAAACTCCCAGTTGCAATTTGCACGTGAAGAGTTCGTTCAGCGTTGGTGACTTGATCAGCCCTGACGCACAGATGATTCCCTTATGCTCGCCTCCCCTCCATGAAGGAATCAAGTAGTGCGGATAAGTGAACGTTGTTGACGAGAGAGTCACTTGCTGCTTTTCTCCTCTCTTGCGCTGTTCTTCACCATAGTGTGTGGTGTCCCGTAATCGGTGGACACACGACTCTGAATTCCTCATGATGGGTCTTTCGTTCAACGAAAAGTTTCCCAGGGAAACATGGACTTTATACGGCTTTGGCCTACTCGTCATTTTCGTTCGTCTGTGAGTCTTTGCCGCTTCTATGCGCTGGGCTCTTGTTGATCATCGACCGTCTAGCATATCACGCGTGAGGAAGCTGGGAATCACCAAACTCCAAGCCGATGACTATATCATGGTCAACGCTACGTTTTGGTACACGCTGCTGGCGGTTTCCATCAACAAGATGATTGCTGGTGGAGGTTCGAATTTCATGGCCCCCGAGGACGAAGCGAGCTTGACCCCACAAACGGTCAAGGAAAGAATGGAAGGGAGCAAATGGGTGTTGGTGTCGGAACAAGGCATGATCATCACCATTTGGAGTCTGAAGCTTTGCATGTTGTTCATATACCGACGATTAACGTATGTTGCTTCTCCTTCAAAACACCGTCTGAACATCTTCATCGAGTTCTCTTGGAGTTGTTCTCTTGGCTCAACGGAACATCATCTCGATCAGTCTTCACAAATCTAAAGCCCGTACTGACCTGTAGCCGATCAACAGGAACGGATTATCACAAAAGAAATCCATCAACGCCCTTTTCGTCTGGGTTGGCCTCAGCTTTGTCGGAACCCAACTCTGCCTCTTCCTCGCCTGCCGGCCCTTTCAACAATACTGGGCTGTCCCAGCCTCGGATCGTAAGTTCCCTCCGCTTTCACCATGGTCCTACAAAAGTTGTAGGGCCATAAGCGACTGAGGCATTCCCAAGACTATACCGCTCATGGTCCCATGACTTCCTTGAGGCCCTGGTGCTTCTTCCTAAACTGGGCCCTCCCATTCCCTAACTCCCGATTTTCCCAATACCATAACACCCACTAACACTTACCCCGGCATCCAGCCCAATGCTCCACCTACCAATACTACGAAATCACCGAATGCATCTTCAACACCTCCACCGACATCCTCATTCTCCTCATCGGCCTTCCCCTCCTCCTCAGCGTCCGCATCCCCCTCCAGCAAAAAGCCGTCCTCCTCGTCGTCTTCGGTATGGGCATCTTCGTCATCGTCGCCGCCATCATCACCAAAATCTACTGCCTCGTCCCTAGCTTGATCTCCTACGTCTACCTCAACTGGTACTTCCGCGAGGCCTCCGTCTCCGTCTACGTCACCAACCTCCCGGCGCTGTGGACCATGCTCCGCGACGTCTTCCCCGCCCTGCGCTCCTGGGGTTTCGGCGAGAAGAAAAGCTCCAACGAAGTTTCGCACGTGCGGCGGGCCTGGGGGCCAATCGGCGGCGGCGGCGGCGGCGGGCGCGGAGGGAACGAGATGGCCGGCTTTGACATGCAAAATTATGGCCGTGGGACAGACGTACGGAGCCAGAGCCAGGAGCATATCAACGGCGTCAGGGCTGAGCCGGCGTTGATGATCAAGCAGGACATTAGCTTCGCGGTCGAAGAGGGTAGTTTGGAGGGGAGCGAGGGCGGGGAGACGCGGTGTGTGCATGCTTCGTGAGAGAGAGAGAGAGTGTGTGTGTGTGTATACTTCTTCAGATGCGTTTCGCGTGAAGGAGCACCTAGGTCGAGCCCTCTCTGCCTTCCTGGGAAGCACGTAAGACCGGTCAGCTAGAATGGCGGGCACTCTACTCCGTAACCGCAACCCTATCACACACGCGCGTAATGCCCCCATCCAGCGCATCTCAGCCCAAATCCGGCTGAGTAACGAACCTATTACAGAAAACTCCCAGGAGATCGGGATGAGAGCCTTGGTCTGTGTATCACGAATCCTCTTGTTTCGATTTCCCCCGCCCCGCGGCTATGTATATAGATTTCAATATATATATATATACATATATCTACACCTTTTTATAGTCACATCTAGATTTTCTTCGGTATTTAAGAAAAAAAGAGCGGTTTTTGCTTTAAATAAAGGAGGTTGGGTTGGATTGGGTTGGGTTGGACTCCGAAGGGTTTATTAGGGGCGGACGAAGCTGTCTCGTTCGATTCTACTATTCTCACGTTCGCAAGAGGTCGTTTTTTCCTTCTCACCCTCGCCCTCGCCTCATCCCTTCCCCACATCGCACAGCCCACTCCCCCACCTCAGCACCCCCCCTTTAAAAAACCCCCGAATCCCATGCCAAACCCCGTCTCCCCAAAACCGTAATCCTGTGGCAACCCTCCCCCTTCTAACCTATACACGCACACCATCACACCCTCACCCTCCTCCCCACCCTCACCCTCTCCTCCCCCCCCCCCCCCCCAAAAAAACCT
>JAABUT010000425.1_pt1 | contig 69730 bp, 58 predicted proteins | sample 5559281 | NCBI WGS metagenome assembly JAABUT01 (sample SAMN10711880, study PRJNA513359) | rock metagenome | isolation source: Antarctica rocks | place: Antarctica: Victoria Land, Ricker Hills nord | collected 2016-01-04 | reverse complement strand
CCGCTATAGGAGCTTATCATTTCCTGCCTAAAAAACCTTCCATCGCTTCTCAGTTTGAAACAGATAATGCTACTTCAATACAATTGTCTCTGTAACTTTGGCAGTTATTTATATCGAACTCACGTTATTTAATATCAGCTTTTCCAACAAATTTTTCCAATGATGTACCAATAATGTAAGTCCACCCTGCAACAAAATTTTCTTTTACAAAGTCCGGGTTGTTCATCGGGAAAGTTTCCAAACCTTCATGAGTTAGCTTCAGCCTTGTTTTATCGCCTTCGGCAAATAGTTCAAAAGTTACGAATGAATTGCCCTCATATCCTTCGTACCTCCAACTGTAACTCGGTTTTTTACCTTGCCGCACTTCTGTTATTTTACAAAGATGGTTGTATTCTCTGCCTTCATTTCCTGCCGAAAAACTAAATTCAAAACCAACTTCAGGTTTAAATGCTGCAATATCAAAATACCATTGCTTCATCTGGTCTTTATCAGTTATAGCTTTCCAGACTTTTTCAATAGGTGCATCGTAAGTTCTTTCGATTACAAATGGTTCAGTTTTCATTTTTTATAAATTATACCGGTGATGAAATTTTTTATTCTAATCGCTTTTATTTTCTTTTTGATTTTTTAACTGGTTTTCTTTTGCCAGATGATGAGACCTCATTCGCTAAAAAAATTTCAAGTGCATCCAGTTTTTTTGGCGAGAAAAAAGGAAAGGCATTACCAATATAAGGTCGATGTTTAATTCAGGAAGAATTAAGCATCATTTTTTTCACTGTCTTTTTTAGAATCTGTATTTCTCGAACTTTCTAATTCTCTTTCCAGAAAATAGTTAAGTGCGGTTCTTAACACAGCTATTGCTGCAAGTTTGCCGATATCATTCCATGTAGGCGCTATAGCTGTTGCCAATATGTCCGCACCTAATAATAATTCGAGTGTAAGTGCAAGTGAACTTCCAAATTGTATCCTTATTTTTTGATTTACAGTCCCGTCATCAGGCTTGAATAAATTACTAATATACCTGTATAGAAACTTTAATAGGCTGACAGCGATAACAAATGAAGCTATTATCTCTACAGTGCTGCTTAAGTGTCTGGCGATAACTTCAGCTATTCCTATTCCTTCTTTCATAATTATATAGACTACATACAATTGTTATTCCATCCAATTGTTCAACGGTTTATAACAATTAAAATTTATTTTTAGTTCCCACATTTTGTTGATCCGGCCTAACCATGCACCTTCCGTTTTTATTTGCTTGTGTTAGTGCAATTTAAATGCTTTAAAGTTTTATGTCTAAAAAAAACTGCCCGAAAGACCTTTAACAAGGACTTTACAGTTTTCCACAGAATCGCTTCAGAACGCAGTGGTAAGATTGCATTGTAAACAAAACGAATAAATCAAAATTTTAAAAAAATCATGAAATTAAGACAATTGGCAGCAGTAATAATAGTAAGTGCAGGTACAGCCGCAGGCACTATATGGGGATATGGCGAATACCAGCAACACCAGCAACTCGGGTCTAATGTTCCCGCGTCTGCCGCAATATTTAAAAACGCAGGTTACAATGAAAACGCAGTAAGCGGGCCAATGGTGGATTTTGAAAAGGCAGCTACCAAAGCCGCTCCGGCTGTTGTGCATATCAAAACCCTTACAAAATCCAAACAGGTTGCAGGAGACCCAAACATGCAGGACAATCCGTTTAAGGATCTTTTTGGAGACGGCATGGGTGATCTCTTTGGCGGCAGAGGCGGCAATCGTTTATCTCCCGAGCAGCGTGCTTCCGGCTCAGGTGTTTCAATAAGCGCTGACGGCTATATCGTTACCAATAATCACGTAGTTGACGGAGCAGACGAATTGGTGGTAACACTGAATAACAAAAAAGATTATAAAGCTAAAGTAATAGGAAGAGACCCAAGCAGTGATCTTGCAGTAATAAAAATTGACGCTAACAATCTTCCATATCTCTCATTTGCCAACTCCGACGATGTACATCTTGGCCAGTGGGTATTAGCAATCGGCTATCCTTTAAATCTTGAAACTACTGTTACATCTGGTATTGTAAGCGCTAAATCAAGAAGCCTTGGCATAAACAGCCGCCAGAGCAGTTCACCTGTTGAATCTTTTATTCAGACAGATGCTGCTGTAAACCCCGGCAACAGTGGTGGCGCCCTGGTAAATACAAATGGTGAGGTAATCGGTATAAACAGCGCTATTGCCTCTCCCACCGGTTCTTATGCAGGCTATTCATATGCTATACCTTCTAACCTTGTACAAAAAGTGGTAAATGACATTATAAAATATGGCAGCACAAAAAGAGCATATCTCGGTGTAATGTTTGGAAGCGATCAGATGAGTGACGAAGACAAGAAAAAGAATAATGTAAAAGATGGTGATGGAGTATTTGTAATGGACGTTGCCAAAGGCAGTGCTGCTGAGCAGGCCGGCGTACAAAAAGGAGATTTTATAACTAAGATAAACGGCGGTGAAGTAAATACGGGTACTGAAATAGTAGAAAAAGTCGCAGCCCTTCATCCTGGTGATAAAATTGATATTACATATCAGCATAACGGAACTGAAAAAAATGCATCAGTTGCCCTGAAAGGTACCTCCGGAGCTTATGCAAGCGTAAAGGAGCAGATGATTGAGCAGTTAGGCGCTACTTTCCAAAATCTTGATAATGCCAAAGCAGCACAATTGCATCTGCAGTCAGGTGTTGTAGTTAAAAATCTGGGTCAGGGAATTTTGACAGACCAGACAAGAATTAAAGAAGGATTTATTATAACTAAAGTAAATAATTCAAAAGTAAGCACAGTGGATGAACTGAAAGAGGCAATTAAAAATGCAGGAAACAGCGCAGTAATAACTGGTGTTTATCCTGGTCAGCCTCAAACAGAATATCAATATGCTTTAAACGATTTGCAATAAACAAAAGTAGTGAGTGATAGGTTAGTGTTGTCGTTTTAGTTTCACCCCGCCCCTGAAAAGGCGGGGTTTTTTTATGCTTATTAATATCCTGATAACAGAATTACTTCTAATTTTTTAAGCAGTACCAACTGCTGATATCTTTATACTTATCAATGGTTTATCAGGGTCGCACCCATCGTTTTCTTAAAAATTATATCACCGCTTTTCTATTCTTACCTGTTGTATAAAGTGAGGTTAGTATAATTATAAAAACTAATTAAAAGATTGATGTATATAAAATTAAACATTAAGTTTTATTGTAATTATAAGTGATCTAAAAGCGTCAAAACCTCTTTTGTCTGCTAAAGACAATTCAATAGCTGTATTGGTCATCATTGACATTATCCTGCAATAAAGTTTTTCTTAAAACGCTTATATCCTACATCCAATGAATTAATATATCAAATCGAATTTTTATGAAAACCCTTTTTACTTTATTACTTGCTTTTTGTTTATTGTCTGCCCGGGCAAACAATTATTATTTTTCTGCTGTTTCCGGTAATGACTCAAGAACGCCAGCACAAGCTCAAAATACTTCTACACCCTGGAAGTCTATATCAAAACTAAATTCTTATTTTAACAGGCTTCAACCTGGAGATGCTGTTTTATTCAAACGGGGTGAAACCTTTTACGGATCCATTATTATACATAAATCAGGTACTGCAGGTTCACCTATTGTTATTAGTGCATACGGAACTGGTGACAAACCGCTTATCACCTCTTTAGTAACACTTACTAACTGGATTTCTAAAGGAAACGGTATCTGGGAGAGTTATAATCCATCTTTAGTTAAATCTCTTAGTTCTGTTCTTATAAATGGAGTTGAGCAGCAATTAGGCCGCTATCCTAACAGCGATGCTCCCAATAAAGGATATTTAACTTTTGAATCTCATGTCGGCACTGCATCCATTACTGATAATCAATTGACTTCCGCTACAAACTGGAAAGGTGCAGAGGTCGTTATCCGCAGCAGGCGCTGGGTGCTTGATAGAGATTTAATAACTTCTCAGTCAGGCAACACCATCCACTATAAAGCTTCATCCCAATACGCGCCTACTGATAATTATGGTTATTTTATTCAAAATGACATTAAAACCCTTGATCAGCCGGGTGAGTGGTATTATAATTCTTCTGCAAAGAAACTAAGTGTTTATTTTGGATCAAATGCTCCATCTGCCTATACCGTACAGGCAACTACAATTGATAATTTAATCAGCTCGCAAAAGTACAGTAATGTGGTTTTTGACAACTTGAGCATTAAAGGAGCCAATTCTTCCGGTATTTATATTAAAAGCGGTTCAGGCATACATGTAAGCAATTGTGATATTATGTTTTCGGGAGAAAATGGAATTTCAGCTTACTTTCATGCAAATCTGAAAATTGAAAACTGTACTATTTCAAACTCTAATAATGGCGGCATTAATTTAGGATATATCGGTGACAATGCAACAATAAGAAATAATAAAATATTAAACACTGCCACTAAAGCAGGCATGGGCGGAAGTGGGGATGGTAAAGGGCTGGCTATTCACAGCAATGGCAGCGGAAGTATTATAGAGTATAATGAAATAAGAAATACAGGATATATAGCTATAAGTTTTAACGGCAGTAATGTAACGGTAAAAAACAACTTTATAGACAGTTTTTGTACCACAAAAGATGATGGTTCGGGTATATATACGTGGTTGGGTTCATCCGCCCCGCGTAAGGGAAGAAAGGTTATTGGAAATATTGTACTTAATGGTATAGGAGTTAGCGAAGGCACTGATGTTCCTTACTCCGCAGCCGAAGGAATTTACATGGATAATAATACTTCCTATGTTGATATCAGGGATAATACAGTAGCTAACTGCACAAACAATGGCCTTTTTCTGCACAATGCCAACACGCTTACGATAAAAAACAATACATTTTATAATAATTTTAAACAGTTATTAGCCAGCCAGGATGCGAAGAAGGGTAATGGCCCCATTCGTAATTGCATAATTACCAATAACAATTTCTTTTCAAAACGTCCTGAACAAACTATTGTTAATCAGAGATCTTGCAAAGATGACATTAGTCTTTTCGCCAGGTTTGACAGCAATTATTACAACAGGCCATTTGCTGACTGGTTTATTATTTCCAACAGTTACTATTTAAATTCAGGAACCCGTGTTAACCAAAGCTTTGATCTGCAGGAATGGAAAGCTGCCTCCGGAAAAGATTTAGCATCAAGAAAAGTGGCTAAACAGATAATCCCTTACAAACTTAACAGCTTAACAAGCTCTAATAAATTTGTTAACGGAACTTTTTCAACCACTATGAGAGGGACATACTCCTCTTCCTGTACAGCTTCTTTAAGCAATTCAGGTCTTTTGGATGGTGGCTATTTGCAGGTAGTGCCCTCTGCTCAATCATCTTCTGTTTTTGTAAACATCGGGGAACTTAAAGCAGGTGCAAAATATATTTTAAGATACAGTGTAAAAGGCTCTGTTAATAATATAATGTATGTAGGTGCATCGCTAAGAAAGGCAGCTTCTCCTTATACCGTTCTGACCCCCATTCAATACCGTAAAGTAAATTTTTCGCGAAGCGAGAATGAAATACTGTTTACATCTTCTACTAATGAAACATCAGCCCAAATAGTATTTAAATCTGACAATCAAAGCAAATACTATCTTGATAATATACAGCTATACGAAGCTGATGCCAGCCTTACCAATATCGATGATTCTGTCCGCTTTGTTTATAATGCCACACAGGTAAGTAAAACTGTAAGTTTAAACGGCAGTTATGTAGATGTAAAAAACAATAAATATTCAAACAGTATAGTGTTGCAACCTTATCAGTCTGCAGTTTTGATAAAAGAAGGAAGTATGACAAACACAGTGAGAAATTCTTCTCCAACTGTAATCATTACAAGTCCTGAACAGCGTGCAGACTATAATGCATCTGCAACAATTAATATCACCGCTAAGGCTGCTGATACTGATGGATCAATAAAGAAAGTAGCATTTTATAACGATACAATTTTATTAGGTGCAAAAGTGGAGGCGCCATTTACTTACTCATGGAAAAATGTACCTGCAGGTAATTATACAATCACTGCTAAAGCGACCGATAATAGTGGCAACATCACTACTTCTGAAAGTGTAAAAGTATCAGTAAAAGCATCATCTTCTCCTGTTGCACAAAATGCAGCGCCTAAAGTAAATATTACAAGTCCTGCAGTAAATGAAAGTTTTAAGGCTTCGGCAACAATTGATATGAGCGCAGATGCGAGTGATGCAGACGGAACAGTAAAGCAGGTTGAGTTTTATAATGGCACAACTTTGCTGCATACCGAAAGAAAGGTTCCATATATTTATTCATGGACTAATGTACCGGCGGGTAATTATACCATTATCGCTAAAGCCACAGATAATAAAGGCAAGGTAAGTACTTCTGCAGGTGTATCTGTATCAGTTGCAGCATCTTCCTCTGAACCAGGAACTAATGCGGCGCCTTCAGTAAATATTACCAGCCCTGCAGTAAATGCAGTTTATAAATCATCAGCAACCATTAACATTAGCGCTAATGCCAGTGATAGTGATGGAAGAGTAAAAAAAGTAGAATATTATATTGGTACCACTTTATTGCATACTGAAACAGGAAAACCATATAGTTGGGACTGGAGAAATGTACGTGCAGGCAATTACACAATAACAGCGGTAGCAATAGATGATAAAGGAGCTGCAACCAGGTCTGCAAGTGTAACCATATCAGTAGTATCTAAAAACACAAGTCACAGAAGCGCTGACGATAGCGATACATCAGTTGCTGTAAGTAATGCAACAGATGTTATAAATAACGATACAACAAAAGTTATGAATAATATTCATTCCGTTAACTTAAGACAGGAATTTGTAAGCAAAGCGAAGCCTGCAACGTACGATTTAAAAGTATTTCCAAACCCTGCTGTAAATAAAATACAAATAAGCGTGGATGGATTACAAAACAATAATAAAAAAGCACGTCTGTCTATAACAAACCTGTCAGGAATTATTGTAAAAAGCATGCCTGTGAATTTATCCGGTAAAACTATTGAAGCTGATGTTTCTTCTTTAAGTTCTGGCATGTACATAGTAAGTATAATAACTGATAATGCTGTAATGAGCAGGAAAATTTTGAAGAACTAATTGTACATCTGCACTAAACCCTTTAAAAGCTGTTACACCTGTAGCAGCTTTTTTTGTTTTATAAATAAAATTTTATAAAACACCTTTCTTTATTTCTTTATTTTAATATTATTGAAGTGTTATCGCCATCAGAATATTGCTTTCATTACTTTTATACAAATGAAAGTTTTAATAGTAGAAGACGAATCGGGCTTACAGCAATCTATAAAAAAATACCTGGAGCACCAGGGCTTTGTTTGTGAAGTTGTGGGTGATTTTGTAACAGGAATGGAAAAAGTGTATAATTATAGTTATGATTGTGTCGTAGTAGACATTGGCTTACCGCAGGGAAGCGGTTTAGATATTGTAAAACAATTAAAGAAAATAGAATCGAGGGCAGGTATCATTATTATTTCTGCAAAAAATGCTTTGGAAGATAAGCTGAAGGGCCTTGAGTTAGGATCAGATGATTATCTTACAAAACCTTTTCATCTGTCAGAGCTAAATGCCCGTATCAATGCTATCATCAGGCGAAGGAGCTTTGGTGGCAGTAAAATTATTCAGTTCAATGAAATAAAACTCGACCCCGAAGCTTTGACGGTAACTGTAAGTGAAAAAACCGTTGAACTGACTGATAAAGAATACCAGTTGCTTGAATACTTTATTGCAAATCAACGGCGGGTACTTACCAAAGCAGCAATAGCAGAGCATATTTGGGGCGATGAATACGAACAGGTCAGCAATTACGATTTCATTTACACACATATAAAAAACCTGAGAAAAAAATTGATAGATGCCGGCTGCGAAGATTATATTAAAACAGTATATGGCTCAGGATACCGCTTTACTGACAACTAACAACTGACAACTGACAACTGTCTGAACCGCCATGATGGAGAGGTGTGGGATGATCAGGAAAGGAATAAACTGTGATTCTGAAAAATTCAATATACACAGAGAAAGAAAGTTTTTTAAAAAAATTTTTTTCATAATCAATTTTTCATTGCCTCAACATAAAGAATCAGACAAAAGGATGAAAACTAAATTGCAATACAAAAGGAATTTATAAAAATTTCTATCCGTATCCCATAAATCCCAGTTCAGACAATCTTATGAAGCTGCTTACAAAAACTACTTTATATTTTTTAATTGCCATCGTTCCTTTACTTGGGGCTGCAGGAATTTATTTGTTCATGCAATTTGGCAAAGAACTAAATCATAGAATGGATGCTGAACTTATCGGCCAGGAAGTGCAGTGGATACGATACCTGCAAACCGAGGCTGACAACGGCGTAACGTTCAGATTAGAAACTCCTGAACTTTTAATATACCCTGTCAATACGCCGGTCGCTGCTTATCCAACTATACAGGATGTTTATGATGCAAAAGAAAATAATAAAATTCCTTACAGGCAGTTATCTCATGTAGTTCCTGTTAACGGTATTCCTTATCAGATAACTATTCGCCAGTCGCAGGAACAGAAATCGGCCCTGGTAGTGAATATAACCCGTATAATGCTGTTTGTATTTGCGGGGCTATTTGTCGCAACGCTTCTTTTTAACTGGTTTATAAGCACCAGGTTGTGGCGCCCATTCAGGAAGTCGCTTGAAAAAATAAGAAACGCCGAACTGCAAAAAATGGAAGCAATTCACTTCGAAAAAACTGAAATTGAAGAGTTTAACGAATTGAATGCATCGCTTAATTCAATGGCCACAAAAATTTATAATGACTATGTGAATATGAAAGAATTTACTGAAAATGCTGCTCACGAAATGCAAACACCTCTTGCAGTCGTGCAAAGCAAAATGGAATTATTGCTGCAGGATACTAACCTGCATGACAACCAGGTACAATCCATTATCGACGCAAGTACAGCATTGAACAGGTTGAGCAAACTGAATCAATCATTATTATTATTAGCAAAAATTGAAAACAACCAGTACGAAACAACCGAAACAATCAGCCTGACAGATATTACTAAAAAGTATTTAAAATTGTTTGACGAGCTTATTAAAGACAAGCAGGTGATAACAGAAACACATTTTGACGAAGACTGGAAGTTAAATTTACATCCCTTACTGGCGGATTCGTTGATAAGTAACTTGTTGGGTAATGCTGTCAAATACAATTATTCTGGTGGAAAAATTATCATTACTATAAATAATAATGAATTTAAGATCAGCAATACGAGCCGTTTGCCGCCTATTGATGCAGCCTGGTTATTCAGAAGATTTAATAAATCGAAAAATAGTCCGGATACCTCTAACGGGCTGGGGCTTGCCATAGTTAAAAGAATATGTGACACCCACCATTTATCAATAACTTATCATGCTGAAAGTGGCATTCATTATTTTACTATCGAAAAGAAATAGAATTGAACATTGAACATTGAGAATTGAATATTGAGCATTGAGCATTAAATAAAATTTGAGTATTTGTACACACCGAAGCTTTAACAAAAACATCAATCTTAAGCGCTAAAACCTTTAAAGCAGTAAAATTAGTTTATATGTTACCCTGCCGCTTTACAATAAAGTCTATCAGGTCATCCTGTGATATTCCTGCGCGGTTTAGCGCATCATTTATCTCGTCTCTGGAAACGTTGGCTGCAAAAGTCTTTTCTTTTAAACGCTTTTTTACACCTTTTACATCCATGCCTTCATATCCGTTCGGACGCATCAGAGAGTAAGCATGTATTAAGCCGCTTAATTCATCAAAAGCATACAGCATTTTATCCATTTTTGTTTCAGGCTCTACTCCAAAGTGTGCTGGTCCGTGCGATGCTATTGCTCTTATAATTTCAGGATCTGCCTGTCGTGTTTCCAGTTCTTCTATTATTTTCCTGCAATGCTGGCCAGGCCATTGGTCCCAGTCAGCGTCGTGCAGCAAACCCGCTAGTTCCCACCGCCACTGATCAGCTTCATTTAATTGCTCTTTCTCTTTTGCCCAGCTTTTCATCAGGTAAGCCACCTGTTTCATGTGCAGTTTCAGCCGGTTATTTAAAACCCATTCATTTAGTATTGTTTCAGCTTCCTGCCTTGTTAAAACATTTCCTTTATGAGCAGGATTACCAAAAGTGGTTCGGTTTAATTGTAAGTTCATAGTTGCAAACTTAAGGGTTGTCAAAAATATTTAAAAGACTTAATAGCAGGTAAAAATTATGAGAATAACGTGTTGTGCAATTTTTTAAAAATAGTACTCTTGTAAAAAAAGAAAACAAAAAACTTTTTACTAAAAAAAAGGCAGAAAAGTTTTAAAAAATTAAAATTTTTTATTAGGTTTAAAGTCTCTTTTAATTCCATATTTTTCTCATGAAAAAGTTGGAACGCCAATACTCCTTTTTTTCTTGTTTTCAGGCTTTTCTGTAACTAATTCTTAAACCACCTAAAACTTTGCCAAATGAAAGTCTCACTTTTTTGTATCTCTGTTATTTTATCATCATTGTTGTTTTCATGTTCACAACCGGAGAGCAACAAAAAAAACGGCACAGCAACTGCCAACAATATGTCTGACATGTCTAACAATGACAAAAATGAGCGCGATAAAATGATTGCTAATAATGAGCTCGTTAACAGGGCTATAGAATCCGGAAATTTTAATGGAATAGATACACTTTGGGCCGATGATATAGTCGAGCATTCCGGACCGATGGGTAAAGAAGTGCGTGGGAAAGACAGTATAAAAGCAGAACTGATGACGATGCACAAATCAATGAAAGACATTAAAATTGAGACAAAAACAGCAGCTTTTGATCCTGAAAAAGGATATTTGTTTACGCTCTCTCATCTTACTGCTACAACCACCGTACCTATGGAAGGCATGCCTGCAAACACAAAATTGGATATGGATGGAGTCGACCTGATAAAAATAAAAAATGGTAAAGCTACAGACCACTGGTCTTTCAGTAGCCCCGAAGAAATGATGAAAATGATGAAAGGTCAAAAAAGTGGGAAAAAGTGACACCTTATTTTACCTGCTGTTGCCGGTAATTTTTCCCAGGATGTGCTGACAATAAAGTTGTTTGAAGTGACAGGTTAAAAAGCCACTGCGATACTATCGGCAGTCTGAAGGTCAGTTTGAATACTCTGGAGAATAGCATTTGCATAACCCTGCACATTTATTTGCCGGCCATTTTTTAGTTCATCCGAGTAAAAGTTTATCATAGCCTGGTGATCAGAAATCTGGGTATGAATATAAGCAGAGTCAAAAGCTCTTGCTGTCAGCGTATCGAGCTGAGCGATAGTTGCATTGTGTGCGGCATCAATAGTGTCCTTAACCGTAAAGCCTACGATTGTGCCCATTACCTTTAAATCACTCTGAGCCTTTGTATACTCCGAAAGCATTTGTTGGGCAAATACCAGTACCAAAGAGTCCGATGCTTTTGAAACAGCAACTTTTGCTGTTTCTATTTGTGAATAATTACTTGGACCCGCAAGCATTACAAAATTACTGTCAGCCCCATTCATTTTTTCAGAAAGGTTTACGTTCTGTTGTTTCTTACAGCCCAGGATCGTCACTGCAACCATAACACACGCACCTAATACTTTTGCAATTTTCATTGATACTTTTATTTGTTGGAAAGATTTGACCTGCAAAAATCGGACAAGCAATATTAATCCAGTAATTTTTTTAAATTTAATAACTGTCTTTTTAATATGCTAAGTGTTGACATTTTATTTGTAAAAATCTCCGGTGCTTGTTATGCAAATATTGACACAAGGCAAGTCGGAAATCATAAAAAAAATTCAAATATTCTTTATCAGGCTAAACTTCCCTCCACTTTTGCAAAATGAAGGTTAAAAACAAAATGCCTCAGATTTTCGATTTTCGATTTTCCGCTTTTTAAGGTAGGTTTGCCAGTCTTTAAAAACTATGGAACCCCGATGATGAATGTTCTTATTTTAAAGAAAAAAAAGTTTTTCATCTTTCCTGATAAAAAATTAAAAACCAAATGAATTTCAACAAAATCAACAACATTGTTGGATGGATTGTATGCGTTATTGCCTCTGCCACTTATATACTCACTTCTGAAGCTGGAGGAAGTTTATGGGATTGCGGTGAATTTGTGAGCAGCGCTTTTAAGGTACAAATACCTCACCCGCCTGGAGCGCCTTTATTTGTTTTGTTGGGAAGGTTTTTTATTATACTTTTTGGAAATAATCCTCTGACTGCTGCCAAGGCAGTAAACGTAATGAGCGCCCTTGCCAGTGGATTTACTATACTTTTTCTTTTCTGGACCATTACTCACTTTGCCCGCAAAGCTTTACAAAAAACCGGACAGGTTTTAACAAATAATGAAATTATTGCAATAATGGGTGCCGGGGCAGTGGGGGCGCTTGCCTATACCTTCAGCGATTCATTCTGGTATTCTGCCGTTGAAGGGGAAGTATATGCTTTGAGTTCTTTTTTTACAGCTATTGTATTTTGGGCAATTCTTAAATGGGAAAATGCAGTGGATCATGAAGAGCAAACCGGCATAAACGCCGACCGTTGGATTATTTTCATCTTCTTTATGATGGGGCTGTCTATTGGTGTTCATCTTTTAGTCCTGCTGACCATTCCTGCTATAGTGATGGTATATTATTATAAACGCTATAAAACCACAACAAAAGGCGTTTTCTGGGCTTTCCTGGTTGCTTGTGCTGTTACCGGTATTGTGCAAAAAGCGGTAATTCAATATTCTATAGAAGGTGCAGGAATGTTTGATATATTTACCGTCAACAGTCTCGGGCTCCCTTTTTTCAGCGGTTTTATTATTTTCTTTATCCTCCTTGCAGTTGCTGTCTGGTACGGATTGAAAGTTGCAAGAAAGAATAACTGGAGTTTTCTTCGTTTAGGCTTGTGGTCAATTGCTTTTATGCTTATTGGTTACAGTACATACATCACTACAATGATACGCAGTAATGCCGATCCCGCTGTAGACATGTACAATGTAGATAATCCGATGAGTTTGGTTGGCTACCTCGGTCGTGAGCAATACGGCGATTTTCCTTTACTTTATGGACAAAAATTTACTGCCCAACCAACTGATTATAAAGAGACTTCAACAAAATATATAAAGGCCCACGGCCACTACATTGAGAATGGTAAAGATGGCCACTATGTCTACGATCCCTCTCAAATGATGCTTTTTCCCAGAGTATGGGATGCAAGCAACGACCAGGGACATGGAGATTACTATGCGCAGTTTTTGAGTATTGGCAGAATGCAGGATGGCACTTATGAAAGAGACCCGGACTTTGTCGATAATATAAAATTCTTTGTTGCCTACCAGACTTACTGGATGTATTTCCGCTACTTTATGTGGAATTTTTCCGGTAAACAAAATGATGTGCAGGGAGTATTTATCGGAAACGTACGGGATGGTAACTGGATAACAGGTATACCATTTATAGACAATACACTATACGGAGATCAGAGCCTCATGCCCGACAGCAGTAAGAACAATAAGGCGCATAATAAGTTATTCCTGCTGCCTTTTATTCTTGGTATTCTTGGTATAGTATATCAAAACAAAGCTGACAAAAAAGACACATTTGTCGTGTTTTTGTTGTTTTTTTTTACCGGTATGGCAATTGTTTTATACCTCAACCAGGCCGGCAACCAGCCCCGTGAAAGGGATTATGCCTATGTTGGTTCTTTTTATGCTTTTGCCATCTGGATCGGGTTTGGCGTATTGCAGGTAAGAGAATGGATGTTGAAAAAAATGAACAGGAGTATGGCAACTAACATTGCTGCTGCAGTATGCCTGCTTGCTGTACCCGTGCTTATGGCTGCCCAGGAATGGGACGATCACGACCGGAGCAAAAAAGAACTGGCAAGAGACCTTGCTAAAGATTACCTGGAAAGTTGCGCCCCGAATGCTATACTTTTTTCTTTCGGCGACAATGATACCTATCCATTGTGGTATGCGCAGGAAGTAGAAGGTATAAGGCCTGATATAAGGGTGATCAATTACAGTTTATTGGGCATTGACTGGTATATAAATCAGTTGCGCTATAAAGTGAATAAAAGCGACGCTATCGATGTTATCTGGAGCGAAGACCAGATACAGGGACGCAAAAGAGACTACATCAGGTATAATGATAAATCGGGCTTGCCGGCTAATCAATATTTCGACCTGTACGACATGATGAAAAACTATGTCGGCAGCGATGATCCGTCTAAGATGATGTCGTCGGGCGGAAGCGAAATGATAAATTCTTTCCCGGTAAAAAAAGTATCTGTGCCTGTAGATATCAACCTGGTAAAGCAAAATGGGACAGTAAATCTTGCCGACAGCGTAGTGAAAGAAGTAAGGTTTGATATACCAAAGCAAATGCTGATGAAGAATGACCTGGCGGTTTTAAACATAATTGCAGCATCAAAATGGAAACGGCCGATATACTTTACCGCAGCCTTTGATGAATTGGGCTTCGGACCATATTTACGCAAAGACGGGTTAAGCTATCGTCTGGTGCCGGTGATAGGGCAGCAGGTTAATACAGACTGGATGGAAGACCGGCTGATGAATAAATTTGCTTTTGGCAATGCAAACATTCCCGGCGTTTACTTTGATGAAGAAAACCGCCGTCATCTCAATACCATCCGCACTGCTTACGGTGAGCTCGCCGCTGATTTATCTTCAAAAGGAAGAAAGGAAGAAGCGCGCAAAGTGCTGGAAAAAGCAGATAAAATGATGCTGCAGGAAAATTTTCCTTATGGAATGATCAGCCGTGGTAGTATGCACAACCGCAACAGCATTGCTTTTCTGCAGGCATGTTACCAGTCGGATGACAAGCCGCTTGCAGATAAAGTACTTAATTCGGTAAAAAAAGATATGCAGCAGCAGATTAAGTTCTATAACGCACTGGAAGGCAATAAAGCAGAAGCAATGGCTTACGACAAAAAAATAACGGAAGACTATTTACAGACGCTCAACACTATGGAACAAATGTTTTCAGGCAAACCTGCAACACCACGGGCAGAAGGAAATAATAACATTATAAATCCGGTTGTTCCAAAGGCACGGCCTGACGCAACTGCTACAGATACAAACCCGGCAAAGAAGGCAGGACAATAGGATTTCAATTTGTTTGAAATTTGCAGAATTTCATAATTTTAATGATATCAAACTATAGAACGGCCGATGAATAGATTAAAAAAGATTTGGCTGTTAGCAGCAACCTTAATAGCGTATGAATTGCGACATGATTTATTATTACAAGGACAGAGTGAAAGAGTATGAGAATGTTTATGGTAAACCTGAACGACAAAGCGACTTGTTGCGTGCCACAAAAATTTTACAGAGTGCTTTTAGAAATAAAGATGTTTTTGAAATTGCATGTGGCACTGGTTATTGGACAGAAAAGATTTCCAGGACTGCAAAAAATATATTAGCTACAGATATAAATGACACGGTAATTGAAGTTGCAAAATCTAAAAACTATTCACCTGCCAAAGTGGAGTTTCAGATAGCAGACATTTTTAACCTGGCGAATATCAACAAACATGAAAGTTTGTTTGGCGGCTTTATTTGGAGCCATATAAAACTTCAATATTTAAATGCTTTTGTTGAAATAGCCAATAACCTTTTAGAAGATTGCGGAACAGTTGTTTTTATAGATAACAATTATGTGGACGGCAACAGTCTGCCAATAACTGAAAACGATAATTTAGGTAACACTTATCAGACAAGGACACTGGAAAACGGCACAACGCACAAAGTTTTAAAGAATTTCCCTTCTGAAATATTTATCAGAGAGTTATTGATAGACAAAGCTTCGGAAATAAATTTCATTTCGTTGCAGTACTACTGGATTTTGACATACAAAAAAGGTAGAGCGACTTAGGTGTGCTGCTAACAGTATTTATAAAGTTGTGGCTGACATTAAGCATTCAACTATAAATCACTATTTTGCTTTTATGGTTAATTGAACCTGACGTTTTTCAAATGCCACAACTTCATAAACACTTTAACGAAATAAGGAATGCAGCGTTTTTATTTTTTTATAAATCATGCAGCCTTGCTGCTAAATATTTTTTTGTAAGAACCTTTTGCCGGTTTTCATTATCTCTGCATGAAGGCAGGGCTTAAAAATAGTAAAATTCCAACAGCGAAGAGATTTTAAAAGAACCTGAAAATCTGCCGTAAAGGATTAAATAATATTTTGGTATATATATTCTATTGTTTGAAAAAGAACTACTAATGTTGCTTTAATTCTTGTAATAAAACTTTTAATCGGGTTAATTGCAGCTTTGTTTTCAGCTTAATCCTTCGTAACCCTGTAAATCGAGGTTCTAAATTCTGTTAAACTTTATTCTGGTTTACATGTTGTATTAAATAATATCACTTTTTTTTACGAAATTGTATCTATGTTAGGACATCGTTTTACAAAGTTTGACCCGAATGCAGAAGGGAAAACGAAATTTGAGCAATTGCTCAATTTATTTATGCAATTGCTTACTTATACAAATGGTGATGTAGGTGAAGCATTGCAATGGCTGAACCAGTTGGATAATCAATATGGTTTTACCGATAGCGAATATGGGATGGGAGATTTTATAGATGAGCTGAAAGAAAAAGGCTACATCGACGAAAACCCTGTTAATGGTACTATATCCATAACGGCAAAAACCGAACAAGGCATACGAAGAAGCAGCCTCGAAGAAATTTTCGGTAAGCTTAAAAAATCAAAAGAGGGAAATCACAATACCTTTAAGCCGGGTAATGGGGATGAAACTAACTCCGATACCCGCCAGTTTCAATTTGGAGACACAATGGAGCAAATTGATTTTACAGAAAGCATACGTAATGCACAGATAAATCACGGAGTAGAAAGTTTTCAGATGCAGGAAGACGATCTGAAGATCAGGGAGACAGATTATAAGAGCCAAACCTCCACTGTACTCATGATTGATATTAGCCACAGTATGATTCTCTATGGTGAGGATAGAATAACGCCTGCAAAAAAAGTGGCTATGGCGCTTAGTGAACTCATCACCACAAAGTATCCAAAAGACACGTTAGATATTGTTGTTTTTGGAAATGATGCCTGGCCTATCGAAATAAAAGACCTTCCATATCTCCAGGTTGGCCCTTACCATACAAATACTGTTGCAGGTCTAGAGCTTGCTATGGATATTTTAAGACGAAGAAAAAACCCAAACAAACAGATTTTTATGATAACCGATGGCAAACCAACCTGCCTGAAGATAGGTAAACGTTACTATAAAAATAGTTTTGGTTTAGACCGAAAAGTGGTTAACCGTTGCATTAACCTTGCTGCGCAATGCAAAAAGCTAAAAATCGTTATTACTACTTTTATGATTGCAAGCGATCCTTATCTGCAAAAATTTGTTACAGAATTTACCGAAACAAATAACGGGAAAGCCTTTTTTGCTTCTCTGGATAAGCTGGGCGCTTTTATATTTAAAGATTTTGAAAGCGGAAAGAGGAAGACGGTTTATTAGAACTACGAGAGAACCACGATTAAAACGATTTAAGGATGGTGAGGAAATGGCAGAAATTTTTTTATAAAATAGTTTGGGAATTATTAAAGACATTTAGCATGACAACTACTTATCATATCTCCACAGATGAATTGAATGATGAATTTTTGCAAAGGTTAAAAAACACCTTCGGGGAAAAACAACTTTTAATAACTATTGAAGAGGATGATGATACTTTTTATCTTCTTTCCACTAAGGTGAACAGGGATAAATTTAAACAATCGCTGAAAGAATTGTATAATGGAGAAGTAGTTTCGGTGACATTGGAAGATTTGAGAAAATGAGAACTATTAATTTTACTAAAACAGCATTTAAAGAATATAATTCGTGGAGAAATGAGAATCGTAAATTGGAGGACAGGATTGCTGATTTAATAGAAGATATTCTGCGACATCTATTTGAAGGCATTGGAAAACCTGAAGCATTAAGACATCATCTAAAAGGTTTGTGGAGCAGAAGGATAAATGAAGAACATCGGCTTGTATATGAAGTGACTGAAACTGCTATCAATATTATTTCCTGTAAAGATCACTATTCTGATTTGTAACGGATGCTTTAGCTGCCGTCGTTAAAAATGTACAAGTGCAACGCTGAAATAAATCGATCTTTTATTTTTAGATGACAGAATTTTATTAGATTAATAAGAAAGAGATGTAGGAATATATAAGCATGTAACTTTGAGTTGAAATTTAAAATTATGAAAGAGATAATTATAAATGTGCCAGAGGATACAGTGGAATTGGTAGAAGAATTAGTACAAAGAATTGGAGGCACAATAGAAAAGAATGAAAATAAAAAGAAGATAAACGATAAAGCAAAGGGAGCAAATCCTAAACCTCTTGGCTTTTTCGGTACCTGGCCGAATATTCCTTTAGATCCCAAAACTTACCGGGAAAAATTTTGGCGAAAAATTCCGGAGTTATAGTCGATACAGATATTATAATTAAAATATTCAGAAAGCGGCAAGGAAAAAAGGGAGCTATTGGAGCCAATTCAAGACGGGAAGGTTTATCTCTAATGACTGTGATGGAATTAATGATCGGGCGAAGAGCAAGAAGGGAGAATTTGAAGTATCAAAAATTATTAAACCTATATTTTTATATAATATTACTATAAACGTAGGCGCAAAAGCTTTTGCAATTATTAAAAAATATCATCTTCGCCATAGTATTTCAATTGCCGATGCTTTAATCGCTGCTACTGCTATAGAAAATAAGCTTCCTCTGTATACAGATAATCTAAATGATTATTTTTTTCATAAACAAATTGGAGTTATATAAGCCTAAAGGACGAAAAGGTGCAATTCTAAGCAAAATCATGCTTCAGGAAAAAACAAAAAGTTGATTAATAAAAAAATATAAATGGATATTACAAAAATTAAAACCTTAGGTGATCTGAAAAAGAGCGGATACGAAAGCAAAACAATTAAGGAAGAAATACGTGAAAACCTGATAGGTAAAATAAGAGCGAAGGAAAACACATTTCCGGGAATTGTAGGTTATGAAGAAACGGTAATTCCTGATACTGAAAGAGCCTTGCTCAGCCGCCACAATATTTTATTTCTTGGTTTGAGAGGTCAGGCCAAAACAAGAATGGCCAGGCAGATGATTGATTTATTAGACGAGTATATTCCCACTGTTGCAGGAAGTGAAATAAACGATGACCCGCTGAAGCCGTTAAGCAAATTTGCAAAAGACCTTATTGCAAAAGACGGAGACGGTACAGCTATTCATTGGGTGCACCGAAGCGAACGCTACGGTGAAAAGCTGGCTACGCCTGATGTAAGTGTTGCTGATCTTATTGGAGATATTGACCCGATAAAAGCTGCAAATTTAAAGCTGAGTTTTGCAGATGAAATGGTTATTCATTATGGAATAATTCCCCGCAGTAATCGCAGTATTTTCGTCATCAACGAATTACCCGACCTTCAGGCGCGAATTCAGGTTTCTCTCTTCAATATTTTGCAGGAAGGCGATATACAAATCCGTGGGTTTAAACTAAGAATGCCACTTGATATATTGTTTGTTTTTACAGCAAATCCGGAGGATTATACAAACCGTGGCAGTATAGTAACTCCGTTGAAAGACCGCATAGAAAGCCAGATACTTACCCACTATCCCAAAAGTATAGAAACTTCTCTGGAAATAACTGCTCAGGAAGCAGATGTACTTCCGGAGCAGTTGAATAAAATAAACATCAGCGACCTCGTTAAGCGTTTGATAGAGCAGGTCGCTTTTGAAGCAAGGAGCAATGAATATGTAGATAAAAAAAGCGGCGTAAGTGCAAGGCTTACAATTGCAGCATACGAAAATGCCGTAAGCAGTGCCGAACGACGGGCCATCATACACAACGAAAAGCAAACCCAGGTTTGGATAAGTGATCTTGTTGGTATCATACCATCTATCACAGGTAAAATAGAACTAGTATACGAAGGGGAGCAGGAGGGACCCTACCAGGTAGCTGTCAATCTTTTGGAAAAAGCTATCCGTACACAATTTATTCAATATTTTCCTAACCCGGAGGCAGCTAAAAAGAAAAAAAATACAGGAAAGCCAACAACACAGGCAAGATATGAAGATGAAAATCCTTACAAAGGAATTATTCGCTGGTTTGATGCAGGTAATCACCTCGATCTTTTACTTGACAGCACCGATGCAAACAAATTTAATGCTTTGTATAAAGTAGACGGATTAAATGCGTTTGTAAAAAAACATTACCCCAAGGCAAATGATAAAGAGAATGCTTTGCTGATGGAGTTTGTCCTGCACGGCTTATCCGGTTACTCTTTAATCAGCAAGAAGATGCTGGATGGTAAAATTCAATTTAAAGATCTTATGGGAAGTATGATGAACTTTGGCGAAATGAATTTTGAAGATGACTTAACAGAAGACGATTTTAAATAAAAATAAAAGAAGGGGCTGCTTTTAAAAACAGCCTCTTTTTATTTTAGAGCAACTCATTCAGCAATTTTCAAAGAATTAAACAATTTATCCCTTAAAACTGTATCTGTTCCTTTTTTCCCTGGTTTATAGATCATAGTTATTCCATATTGTTTATAAAATACTGTTTTCTGCTGGATGGTACCTTTGTATCCGTCTTTGTCTATATCCAGTGTCATATCGTAAGAGGCATATTTGTTATTATATTTTCCGCCTACATTTTTAACAAGCTTAACGCCCGTCTGCATAGATATACCCGTTTCCATTTGTTGTTTAAATGCATCTGTACCTGCCATTTGCTGCAGCATTTGTTCATTCAAACCAAAGGTTGAATAATCTAATGCAAAAGCATCAATTTCTGTACTGTCTGCCAATACTACTTTTTGCATAGGAATTCCCTTGCTTTTATCTTCTGCTGCTACACCTGGCAGGCTAACGGTTACTTTGTCTATTAACGTAATAGTTTTCCAATCATCGGCAATAGTGGTAAAAGAAAACAAAGCGATAACTGCCGGAAAAAGAAATTTTTTCATGTTCATGTTTTTTATTGTTTTTACAAAGAAATATATTAAGAACTGAGGCTGCAAGTAATTTTTCTGGCTTAGGTAAATTTAAAGTTAAATTATAAAGATCAGGATTAGTAATACTTTGATAAGAATTGTTTAAAATAAAAGTTCAGCCCGAAGCAACTTATGCTCAACGAAACAAAATACATAAGGTCTCTGCCGGAATTGGCTGATGAATTACAGAGCTGTATTGAAAGTATTGAAAATAAAACGGAAAAACCTGTATATGCAAAGCAGAAGAATTGATTGGAGGCTTATATGTTTTGAATTTAAAGTGTTTGAACAATATCAGCAACTGATTCCAACAGATATAAGACTCTCACTAAAAACAGGTGATCTGATAAATAATATCTCAAAAAACTCCCTTTACCGGTATTGGAAAACCTAAACTTCTCAAATAAAATTTTTCCACGATATTGAAGCATGCAAATTACTGATGAACATCGGCGGTATAAATGTTACCGATGATTGTATTGTTATAACTTCGTGTTATTCTCACTATAACTACAAATAAAAATTTTTTTTGAAAAGAATACTCTTCATTGACCGCGATGGTACACTCATTAGCGAAGCGCCTCCAACTTATCAAATAGACAATTTCAGCAAGCTTACTTTTTATCCGCACATGTTTCAATACATGAGGGCAATAGCAACAGAACTGGATTATGAACTGGTAATGGTAAGTAACCAGGACGGTTTGGGAACAGCAGCGTTTCCCGAAAATACCTTTTGGCCGGTGCAAAATTTTATAGTAAAAAGCCTCGAAAATGAAAGTATTCATTTCACTGCTTTTCACTTCGACCGCACTTATCCTGCTGATAACGCGCCTACACGTAAGCCAGGCACAGGCATGTTTACAAACTATCTTAATAATTCTGATTACGACATTTTTAATTCTTATGTGATAGGAGATAGAATTACAGACGTGCAACTTGCGAAAAATTTAGGCTGCAAAGCTATCTGGATAAACAATGACGCTGATCTCGGCGGCGGCGAAATAAAAGATGCAAGAGCAGAGCTCAAAAAAGTGATTGCTTTGGAAACAACACAATGGAAAGAAATTTACGAATTTCTGAAGTTGGGTTTGAGACAAGTGCATCACGAGCGTAATACGAATGAGACTAAAATAAGTATCAATTTAAATATTGACGGAAGCGGAAAATCTGAAATCTCAACTGGCCTTGGTTTTTTCGACCACATGCTCGACCAGATTGCAAGGCATGGCAAAATGGATATAAAAATTATTACCAAAGGCGATGTACATATAGACGAACATCACACTATAGAAGACACAGGCATTGCATTAGGTGAGGCTTTTGCAAAAGCTTTAGCCGATAAACGTGGCATGGAAAGATATGGTTTTGCGCTCCCGATGGATGAAGCCGAAGCAAAGGTTTTGATTGATTTTGGCGGGCGAAACTGGATAGTATGGCATGCAGAATTTAGGCGTGAAAAAATAGGAGAGATGCCAACAGAAATGTTTTTTCATTTCTTCAAATCTTTCAGCGATGCTGCAAAATGCAATCTGAACATAGAATGCAAAGGCAATAATGAACATCATAAGATCGAAGCTATTTTTAAAGCATTTGCGAAAGCAATAAAAATGGCTGTAAAACGAGACCCTTTGAGCAATTATTTGCCTTCTACAAAAGGTGTTTTATAAATCGCTTTTCAAAAAACCTGAGGCTCAACGTGTTCAGATTTGTCGGTCTGTTTCCGTTTTAGGCTACGTTGCAGTTAATTTTAATTAAGATTAAATTATTACTTATAGCATTGCAGCATTAAAATTTCCTGTTGAAAATTTTACAGTAAGCGCAGATACTATTTTTACAATAAATTTCTATAAAAGCCTTATTTTGGGAGCATTTTCTATTTACAACAATCTCTTCTTTTCACTTTTACAATTTTCAAAATGGCAGGTAAAAACTCTTCTATTTCAGGTCTGTCAATGCCTCCGGTCATTTTAGGGACAAGTGGATTAGGTAATTTATTTATCGCTTTGAATGAGGATGTTAAATGCCGGATAGTTGAACAATTTATAAAACACGCTGAAAAACCCATAGTCTTTGACTCTGCCGGAAAATATGGAGCAGGTCTTGCACTTGAGTCATTGGGTAAGTGTTTAAGAAGATTAAATGTGAAGCAGGAAGATGTAATTATCAGCAATAAGCTCGCCTGGGTAAGGTCGGAACTGAAAACAGCTGAACCCACTTTTGAACCCGGAGTTTGGAAAAACCTTAAGTATGATGCAGTTCAAAGAATAAGTTATGAAGGTATAGTTGAATGTTTTGAACAGGGAAATGAATTGCTTAATGGTTACATTCCTCAACTGGTGTCTGTGCATGACCCCGATGAATACCAGGCTGCAGCAAAAAATGAAGAAGAAGAAAAAAAATTGTATCGTGATATTTTAGATGCTTACAGGGCACTTTCAGATTTAAAAAAGCAGGGAAAAGTACATGCTATAGGAGTAGGGGCAAAAAATTGGAAAGCCATTGAAAAAATATCAAAAGATATAGATCTGGATTGGGTAATGATAGCAAACAGTATGACAATTAAAAGTCATCCTAAAGGCTTGGCAGACTTTATGCAATCGTTGAAGGATAAAAATGTTGCTATTTTTAATTCGGCTGTTTTTCATTCCGGTTTTTTAATTGGCGGTGATTATTTTGATTACAAGCTGGTAAAACCTGATACAGAAGAAAACAAGGCTCTTTTTAAATGGAGACAAGATTTTTTTTCATTGTGCAAAGAGTATAATATAAAACCGGCAGAAGCATGTGTTCAATTTGCATTAAGCGCTCCCGGTGTAGTTAGTCTTGCATTAAGTACAACAAATCCTCGCCGGGTAAAAGAAAATATAGAAATGGCTTCTGCAAAAGTGCCTGATGATTTTTGGAAAGCAATGAAGACGAAAGGGCTTATAAGAGAAGATTATATTTTTAATCTGTAAATGGGGGAACCACAAAGACACAAGGAACAAGAAGGTGCACAAAGGAATTCAATAAATTCGTTCACTTTTGTGCCTTTGTTATTTGCTACGAAAAAAATGGTACTGGTTATCGAAAAAAACACAAAATGAAAATTGATGCACATCAGCATTTCTGGAAGTTTGATCCAGTAAGAGACAGTTGGATAAATGATGAAATGTCTGTTATACAAAAAGATTTTCTTCCTCATGATCTGTACCCGGTACTTACCAAAAACGATATTGACGGATGTGTAACGGTGCAATCAAATCAAACAGAAGCCGAAAATGATTTTCAGCTATCTAATGCTGAAAAATTTGATTTTATAAAAGGTGTAGTAGGTTGGGTCGACCTGCAGGCAAAGAATATAGAAGAACGGCTTGAATATTACAGTAAGTTCAAAAAATTAAAAGGCTTCCGGCATGTATTGCAGGGCGAACGGCAGCGAAACTTTATGTTACGTCTGCCGTTTATGTCTGGTGTAAGTCTGTTGCAGAAATACAATTTCACTTACGACATCCTCATTTTTCCTGACCAATTGCCTTATACATACGAGTTTGTAACTGCTTTTCCTGACCAGCCTTTTGTAATTGATCATATCGCAAAACCTTATATCAAAGACAAGAAAATAACAGATTGGAAAAAGGATATGTTTATCATTGGTTCTTGTGAAAATGTATATTGCAAAATATCGGGTATGGTAACAGAAGCAAATTGGACAACATGGAAAAAGGAAGGTTTTACGCCTTATCTCGATGTCGTTGTTGATGCATTCGGAACAGACAGAATAATGTTTGGATCTGACTGGCCCGTTTGCCAGGTGGCAGCTACATACGAACAAATGATTGACATTGTAAACAACTATTTTTCTTCATTTAGCCACAACGAAAAAGAAAAGATTTTTGGAAAGAATGCAATAAATTTTTATAAGCTGGATCAATAATTATTCGGCTGTAAAGGAAGCAGATGACCGCCTTCCCGAATAAAATACGTGGTAAAATGAAAACATTAATTTGTACAACTCCCGGCCAGTTTGATTATAGTGAAGCAGAAAAACCGGTTTTAACAAAAGGAAATGCCATTATAAAAATAAAGCGCATAGGTATTTGCGGCACAGACATTCATGCTTTTGAAGGAACGCAGCCTTTTTTTAGTTATCCGCGTATTTTGGGTCATGAGCTTGCAGGCGAACTTATTGAATTTGATGATGCGCCTGGTTTTGAAAAAGGAGAAGCAGTAACTTTTACGCCGTACTTTGATTGTGGAGAATGTATCGCCTGCCGGTCAGGAAAACCTAATTGCTGCGTTAATATTAAAGTTTGCGGTGTGCACGTAGATGGAGGTATGACAGAATATCTTTCTGTCCCTTCTCATACGCTAATTCACGGTCAGGGCCTCAGCTTTGACGAGCTTGCATTAGTGGAACCTTTGGCTATCGGCGCACATGGTATCTGCCGGGCAGATGTAAAAAAGGATGAATTTGTATTGGTTATAGGTGCGGGCCCGATAGGATTGGGGACAATGGAATTCTCACGTATTGCCGGCGGAAAAGCTATAGCAATGGATATTAATGATAACAGGCTGCAATTTTGTAAAGACAAACTAAAAGTTGAATATGCAATAAATGCACTTTCCCCGGATGTAACAGATCAGTTAAAAGAAATTACCCGTGGTGACATGCCCACAGTGGTTATTGATGCTACCGGGAGTTTAAAAGCAATTACTGGCGCCTTTCAATTTATGGCTCATGGAGCAAGATATGTGCTGATTGGCCTGCAAAAAGGAGACATCTGCTTCAGTCACCCTGAATTTCATAAAAGAGAAGGAACAATTATGAGCAGCCGCAATGCCACTTACGCAGATTTCGATCATGTTATTTCTTCTATGAAAAAAGGTCTTGTTAGCCCCCTGACTTATATTACAAACAGGGTAAACTTTAATGGGGTAAAAGATGAATTTGAAGGTTGGCTAAAACCGGAAAGCGGTGTTATTAAAGCAATGGTTGAGCTGAATTGAGCAATATGCCAAAAGTCGTATTCAAAGTATTTTCAAAAGTTTATTATAAAGAAAATTAAAATTAAAATTAAAATTTAAATCTTTGTCTTTCCGTACTGACTCATAACCCCCGATAAGCCCTTTTTTTGATAAAACAATCTGGTAAGTTGATTTTTTCTTGCCCGGAATGAGCCTGCGCAGCAAAGCAGATAATATTAAAGAAAAAGCCTGCGAAATTGTTTTTAAAATTTAAATAAGGTTTGTGAGGATATAAGACGACACATTCCTTATTTTAGTTTCTCATTGTTTTTATGTCTGTCGTGGTCTCTTGCGTTTTTTTTCTCAAAATTCTTTTTAAACGCTTCCGTTAAATCAACCCCTGTCTGGTTGGCGATGCATACCAGCACCCATAAGACATCAGCTATTTCATCAGCCATTTCATTTCCTTTGTCTGATTCTTTAAATGACTGTTCACCATATTTTCTTACCATCAGGCGGCTGAGTTCGCCAACTTCCTCCATCAATATACCAAGATTAGTAAGTTCATTAAAATATCTTACGCCTGCTGTTTTTATCCATTTATCTACGGCTTGCTGTGCTTCTTTCAAAGTTATTTCCATTTTAGCAGTTTTATATTTTATTCGTTTTTTAGATTTATCTTCTTTTGTCAGCATTTAAAAAAATTGAACTTAGTAATATCCGCGAAGAAATTTTACAAAATAACCGGAGATGCGATGAAAAAATACTTTTCAACGGGAGGTCGACACTAAAGTTCCGGAGTTGATGTTGGTTTGTTATCAAAAGAATTAAATTGAATTAACAAAGTTTATCATTTCATCCTAATCCTTCTTAATCCAAAAAATCTCAGTTCTATTCTCTATTCTTACTATCCATAATGATCGTTACCGGTCCGTCATTCAGCAGTTCCACTTTCATATCAGCGCCAAAAATGCCCGTTTCAATTTTTTTTCGGGAGGCGATTTGCAATTGCTTAATTGTTTTTTCATAAAGCGGAATAGCAATATTACCTTTAGAAGCTTTGCTATAAGATGGACGATTGCCTTTTTTTGTGCTGGCTTGCAAGGTAAACTGGCTTATAAGTAAAATGCTTCCATCAATATCTGCTACACTTTTGTTCATCACACCGTGGTGGTCGCTAAAAAGGCGCATTTGTATTATTTTGTTGCTTATCCATTCAATATCTTCTGCTGTGTCGCCATCTTCAAATCCGGCAAATACCAGCAGCCCTTCTTTTATTTCGCCCGCTATTTTTTTATCAACTGTTACTGATGCTCTGCTTACCCTTTGTATCACAACCCTCATAAAAAGTTTTTTTGCCGTAATTTTATAATTATGAAGGTAGATGTTTACAAGGAAATCATTTTCAGTACCGCACGAAGCGGCGGCAAGGGTGGCCAAAACGTAAATAAGGTGGAAACTATGGTGGAAGGACGGTGGAATATAGCTGAGTCAAACCTGTTTGATTACGAACAAAAAGAAAGGATTTTTCAAAAATTATCAAATAAAGTTACATCTGAAGGTTTTCTGCTGGTAAAATCACAAACAGCCCGTACGCAACTTAGCAACAAGGAAGAAGTGGTTAGAAAAATAAATTTTTTGATAGAACAGGCTTTGGAAAAAAAGAAATGGAGAATAGCTACAAAACCTTCTAAAGCATCTAAAGAAAAACGCATACTGGCAAAGAGAAATAAATCGGCAATAAAAGATAACAGGGGCAAAGTAAAGTTTGACGATATTTGAAGAAGTCTGAAAATTCCTGTTTTTTCTTATAGCAATTATAAAATCGTGTTCGGCTAAATGGTTACCGCTATTTTTGCCGGAAATAACAAAACTATTGAGCGGCATTAAAAAATTAGCAGGGCAAACAATGTGGTATGGCGTTAGTTCTATTGCCGCCCGGTTTATCAATTACCTGCTTACGCCGTATCTTACAAGTACGTCGGTTTTAAAGGTCTCTGACTACGGAAAAATGAGTCTGGTGTATGCAGCTATCCCTTTGCTTAATGTACTTTTCACCTATGGTTTTGAAACAGCCTATTTTCGTTTTTCGCAACGAAAGGAAATGCAGAAAAGCCTCTACAGCACAGCAAGCATTTCCCTTTTTATTTCTACAATACTGTTTTCTGCTATTTTATGGATTTTTAAAAATTCCCTTGCAGGTTTAGCAGGAGTATCGAATGAACCGCAGCTTATCAAAATTACTATCCTTATAATTGCCTTAGACACCTTAGCTACCATACCTTTTGCCCGGCTAAGGCATGAGGGCCGACCGCTGAAATACGCTTTTGTTCGAATTTCCGGCATCCTTGTATATATTGCTGCTACTGTGTTTTTCCTATCTTACTGTCCTAAAACCGTTGCTGAAAATCCTGGTAGCTGGATAAGTTTTTTTTATCGGGCCGACATCAACCCTGTAACCTATATTGTTATCGCTACCCTTCTGCAATCAGCATTGACATTACTGTTATTGGCAGGTGAGATCGGATCAATAAAACTGGAATTTGATAAGGAGCTATGGAAAGAAATGATGATATACTCCATGCCATTAATTATTGTAGGCATGGGTGGAATGATTAATGAAACTTTTGACAGGATCATGCTAAACTGGTGGGTGCCGGGAAGCATTACTTTTAAAGAAGAGCAGGTAGGTATTTATAGTGCGTGTTATAAACTGTCGCTACTTATCAGCTTATTCACCCAGGCATTTAGAATGGGGGCAGAACCTTTTTTTTTCAAGCAGGCAGAAGGATTAAATCCTCAGCGAACTTATGCAAGAGTGATGAAGTTTTTCGTCATTACGGTTACGCTTATGTTCCTGCTGGTTAGCCTGTTCCTTCCTGTTTTCAAACATTTTGTAGGAAAAAATTATTGGATTGGATTGCCTGTAGTGCCAATACTGTTGCTTGCTAATATGTTTTTAGGCATTTATTACAACCTGAGTATTTGGTATAAATTAGGCAATAAAACCAAAGCCGGCGCCTATATTACCATAATTGGTGCAGCTATCACTATTATCATCAACAGGCTTTTTATTCCGCGTTATGGCTTTATGGCATGTGCCTGGGCTACTTTTTTCTGCTACGGCAGTATGATGGTCATCAGTTTTATCTGGGGACAAAAAGAATACAGAATTCCTTATCCGACAAAAAAACTTGTTGCTTATTTTGCCACAGTTGTAGTTTTTTTCTTTATTCATAAAGGATTAACCTCGCTCTTACCAAATATATGGTTTAGCCTGGCAACGGCTACTTTATTGCTATTCGTTTATACATGGTTTATATTATTGCTCGAGAAAAAGGAATTTCAAAAGCTGCCGGTAGTAGGAAAGTATATTAAGTAATTTTTTTATTCAGACATTTAGAAAATACAGTAAAAAGAGAATTTTCAGAAAAAAAAGCCTGAAATAAAAAAGCAGATTTAGATTATAAACCGGCAAGGAAATGCCGGGTATAGATATTGCTTGAGGGTAAAAAACAAAATTTATGGCGCTGCTTGGCGGAGCAATTAAAACAGCATTAGATATTAACGGGTTTATACGTCGTGAGCCAAACCCTGCAAAAGCACAGAAGGCGGTGCTTTCGCAACTTTTGAAGAAAGCAAAACTTACGGCCTTTGGCATGAAACACAAGTTTAGTCATATTTTGGACAGCCGGGATATGATCAGCGCTTTCCGGGAAAATGTGCCGGTGTATGATTATGATGCCATGTATAATGAATGGTGGCATTACCTGCTGGAGGGACATCAGAATATTTCGTGGCCCGGCGGACAAAAATATTTTGCGTTGAGCAGCGGTACTACCAGCAATAAAAAATATATTCCTGTAACCGGTGATATGATTGATGCTATTAAGAAATCGGCGATGCAGCAGGTATTGAGCCTGAAAAACTATGATCTGCCAACTGATTTTTTTGAGAAGCAAATTCTTATGCTTGGCAGCAGCACCAATTTAATAGAACAGGAAGACCATTTTGAAGGAGAAATCAGCGGTATTAGTGCCGCAAATATCCCTGCATGGTTCAGTAAATTTTACAAGCCAGGCGCTGAGATAGCTGCAATTCAGAACTGGGACGAAAAGGTAAAGAGAATTGCGGAGGAGGCTCCCGGGTGGGATATTGGAAGCATATCAGGAATCCCTTCGTGGGTAGAACTGATGCTGAAAGAAATAATAGATCACAACAAACTTAACACGATTCATGATATCTGGCCAAACCTGCACGTATATACTTCAGGCGGTGTTGCTTTTGAACCTTATCGGAAGAGCATGGAAAAGTTATTGGCAAGACCTTTAATCTATATTGATACTTACCTTGCTTCAGAAGGATACCTGGCAACGCAGAAAAGGCCCGATACTATTTCTATGACCCTTATAGTAAATAATGGGATCTTTTTCGAATTCGTTCCTTTTGTTGAGGAAAACATTGATGAGGAAGGGCGTGTTAAACCCGGCGTAAAAGTGCTGACCCTTGAGCAGGCAGCCGAAAACACGGAATATGTTTTGCTTATTTCCACCGTATCCGGAGCCTGGAGATATATGATCGGAGATACGGTGATTATAACTGATAAGAAAAGATCGGACATTCAGATCAGTGGGCGCACAAAACATTATTTAAATCTTGTTGGTGAGCAACTGTCAGTTCAGAAAATGAACATGGCAATAGAAAAGCTGGAGAGTGCATTCGATATGGAGATTAAAGAGTTTACCGCGTCGACCATTTTTGAGAATGAACAATATATAATGAAATTTATCATTGGCTCCGATAAAGAGATTGATACACTAAAAGCATCGAAAATAGTTGATAACGAATTGCAGGATAACAATAAGAACTATAAGGTAGCCCGAACAAAAGCATTGAAAGGTTTGCAAGTTGAGGCGGTTCCCATTGAAAATTTTTATAGCTGGAGCGAAGAATTCAAGAAGTTGGGAGGACAGGCAAAGATTCCAAGAGTGATGAAAGAAGATGCTTTTAACGAATTCAGAGAATATGTACAATCATTAGCGTTAGTTAAATAAGGGTGTGTAATTGGCAGGAGGAACGACGAAACAATCTGATCTGCGACATGTAAAAATTATCAACTCAACAGTAGGTTGCTTCGTTCCCCGCAATGAGCAAGTAGAAAGCGCTTGTCATTAAGTTATCTTAGTTCTGTTGTTGTTGTTGTTCCTGCTTCTTTTCTTCCAGTTTTTTTACCTGCTCTACAATAACATCAGGCGAAAGATACAGTCTCCTGATTTTATCCTTATAAGCTTGCGGCAGTTCTGCATGATCTAAAATAAAGCGCTTTGTGGCAACAATGTAGCTTCCCATTCCACGCTCCACTGCCAAAGAGTCTGCGACCATCTCTGCCTGTTTTACGTAAGAGGGGTGAAAATAATAGCGATAACCAAACCTTATCATTCCGGTATTGCTTCTGCCTTCATAATCAAGAATATGCCCGAGTTCATGGCCTATCCATCCTATCATAACGTCATCAGGAATTTGTTCAATAGGCATTTGAGAATGTATAAGCCTGAACTGTTTACTTATATTAATCCTGTAACGCCTGTTTTTTCTTTTCCCCAGCAGTGTTGCGAAGACCGGTTGAGCCTGCATTACTGATGTTTTAATTAATGCTTTAAAAATAAAGCTGATCGCAGTATTTTTTAATTCAGGATAAAAAGACAATGCTTTAAGAATGTTTTTTTCTATTACAGCAGGTATCTGCTTATTGTGCCCCAATAGCAAAAGTTCGGCGCCTGCCTGGTCATTTGTGTTCATTACTTTGGATAAGATCATAAAAACTATGAGCAACTTGATTATTGATAAAATTAAGACTCAATAACGAACAAATTTTGTAAAATAAAGATTACCTATGTTTGATTTTGTAAAAATTAATACACACATCAATGAAATTATTTTATCTGCCTTTTTTATTTATCCGGCACCTGAGTAAGTCTTAACCTTCTCCCGGGCATTCTTTATTTCGTACATTTTTCAACAAGCGGACTTGCCTTCTTTTTCCGGGTAAAGCAGCATTGAAGCTATATTTCACTTTCGGGATAATCAGCACTAAGTGAAAGGTCTTTCCACGTATTGAAGTTTTCTTTAAGTGCCTCTGCTTTTTCAAGAGCCATATTATAAGCTATCTCTCCTAATAACAAACGCAGATGAGGTGTTCCGGATTGAACTGCTTCAATAATGGCTTCACATCCTCTGACAGGGTCACCTTTTTGTTTACCACTTCCCTGCAGACTGGTTTCCATTCGCGCACTTACAGTAGTTTTATAATCTGAAATCTCAACTGGCGTACGTGAAGTTGAACGTCCTGCCCAGTCAGTACGAAATGGCCCTGGCTCTACCAGCAATACTTTGATTCCTAAAGGCCCCACTTCTTTTGACAAAGATTCTGATAGACCTTCTACGGCAAATTTGGTGGCGTGGTAGAAACCGGTGGCGCTAAAGCCAACCAATCCTCCGATGGAAGAAAAATTAATGATGTGCCCATTGTACTGCTTACGCATACCTGGCAATACCGCTTGTATCATATTAACCAGCCCAAAAAAATTGGTTTCAAACTGTGCCCTGATTTTCTCTTCTTCACCTTCTTCAATACTGGTGAAGTAACCATAGCCGGCATTGTTTACCAAAACGTCTTTTTTGCCAAAAGTTTCTTCTGCTTTAGCCACTGTCGACGACACCTGGTCTTTTTTGGTTACATCTAATGGCAGTACCAGCGCTGTGTTTTCATATCCTTCAGCAAGGTCTTTTACCTGGTCTGCGTTCCTGGCTGTAATTGCTGCATTCCAGCCTCTGCTTAAAATTAATTTTGCCAACTCTCTTCCGAAACCTGTCGAACACCCGGTTATAAACCAAACGGGATTATTTGTATTTGCCATGATATTATTATTTATAAGAAATTATTTTTAAGTTTTCAGGATTACTGTAGAGATAAATTATAACTATAATAAAACGCCAAAAGTCCGGATAATTTTAATGTAAACTATAATATTAAAAATAAAAAACCATTCATTTGATTAAAACATAATTTCTTTGTTCCTGTATACTATTTGCATAAAAAGAATTTCCTGCTGTAGTCGGATGAAACATCAGAAATTATTGCTTCACTTATTGTGGCTCCCGCAGATAAATTACTATTATTTAAGAGGCAGTAATACCAGGCAAGCGCGAAAATCTTTTAATTTAGTCGGCTCAGCTTAAAAAACACAATTTTGAAACTAAGATACTGGTCTTTTAATCTTCCTTTTAAACATCCTTTTACCATCTCAAAAGGAACAAAAACACATCAGCCTTCCCTGGTTGTAGCACTTGAACTCGGGTCTTTTAAAGGATACGGCGAGGCGCCTGCTATAAAATATTACGATATAACAGTAGAGCAAATGATAGAAGACCTGGAAAAGAAAAAAAGTTTTGTTGAAAAATTTGCCTTTACAGATCCTGAACGTTACTGGCACTATTTACATCATTTATTTCCTAAAAATCCTTTTTTGGTTTGCGCCCTGGACATGGCAGGATGGGATTTATTTGGTCAAATGAGGCAGAAACCTTTATACCGCTTGTGGAATACAGCCTGGGATAACACCGTATTAACTGATTATACAATAGGTATAGACTCAATTGAAAAGATGGTGGAAAAAATGCAGGAAAAGCCATGGCCTGTTTATAAAATAAAATTAGGTACCCCTGATGATATTGCCATTGCAGAAGCGTTGCGAAAGCACACAGATGCAGTCTTTAGAGTAGATGCAAATGCTGCCTGGACAACCGGGGAAGCGATGGAAAAAATACCGGTTTTGGCAAGATTAGGTGTAGAATTAATTGAGCAGCCGTTGGAAAAAAACAATTGGGATGGAATGAAGCTGTTGTATGAAAAGTCGTCACTGCCCCTGCTCGCAGACGAAAGTTGTGTTTCTGAAAATGATGTAGAGAAGTGTGCGGGGCATTTTCATGGTATAAATATTAAGCTGACAAAATGCAGTGGAATTACGCCGGCAAAAAGGATGATCGCAAAAGCCAGGGAACTTAATTTGAAGATCATGATGGGCTCAATGAATGAATCGACAATAGGTTCTGCAGCCATTGTTCATTTTATGCCTCAGTTAGATTATATAGATGCAGACGGCCCTTTATTACTGGCAGAAGATATAGCTTCAGGAATTGAATATGATTATGGACGTGTGAAACCATCAAACGCACCGGGATTGGGTATAGCAACTAATTTTTAATGTATAAATAAAAACTATTTGTTTATTTCAAAGTGAATAAAAATTATCGATACTCGCCAAAAACTTTTCTCAGCGCATCTGATATTTCACCGAGGGTACAATAATTTTCAACTGCCCGTATTACCAAAGGCATAAGGTTGCGGTTGTCCAAAGCGGCAGCAGAAATGTCAGCAAGGCTTTTTTCGACCATTTGTGCAGACCGCTGAGCTTTCAGTTTATTTAATTTTTCGGTCTGAATATTTCTTATGCTATCATCAATTTTAAAGCCGCAGATACTATCTTCTTCAGATAATTTAAACCGGTTGACGCCAACTATAATTTTTTCTCCTGTCTCAATATTTCGCTGATATTCGTATGCACTTTTTGCTATTTCTTCCTGTATAAATCCATTTTCAATGGCGCTTACACTGCCGCCCATTGCATCAATTTTTGCTATCAGCGCCAATGCTTTCTGTTCTACCTCTACGGTAAGATTTTCAACAAAATAAGAACCTGCCAAAGGATCTGCGGTATCTGCTATGCCGCTTTCAAAACCTACAATCTGTTGCGTGCGCAATGCTGTGCGGGCTGCCGATTCCGTGGGCAGGCTCAATGCCTCATCGTACCCGTTGGTATGAAGGCTTTGTGTGCCGCCTAATACTGCTGCAAGTGTTTGAATAGTTACCCGGCTGATATTGTTTTGTGGCTGCTGAGCTGTAAGTGTACTGCCGCCCGTTTGGGCATGAAAGCGCAGCATCATTGCTTTGGGGTCGGTGGCTCCCAGTTCTTTCATCATTACTGCCCACATTTTCCTGGCTGCCCTGAACTTGGCAACTTCTTCAAACAAATTGTTATGTGCATTGAAGAAGAAGGAGAGGCGCTTGCCAAAAATATTTATATCAAGGCCTTTTTCCAATGCGGCTTTTACGTAGGCTTTCCCGTTGGCAAGCGTGAAAGCAATTTCCTGTACTGCAGTGCTTCCCGCTTCGCGAATGTGGTATCCGGAGATTGAAATTGTATTCCATTTTGGAAGGTCTTTACTGCACCATTCAAAAATATCTGTAATGATACGCATGCTGGGTTTAGGAGGATAAATATAAGTTCCTCTCGCGGAGTATTCTTTTAAAATATCATTCTGAATTGTTCCTGTAATTTTAGAAAGATCTGCTCCTTGTTTTTTTGCCAAGGCAACATACAGGCTCAATAAGATAAAACCGGTTGCATTAATAGTCATAGAAGTGCTTACCTCTTCCAGCTTAATATTATGAAACAATGTTTCCATATCATCAATACTGTCTATGGCTACACCTACTTTTCCTACTTCCCCTTCGGACAAAGGATGGTCGCTGTCGTACCCAATCTGGGTGGGAAGGTCAAAGGCAACACTGAGACCATTTACGCCCTGGGATAGCAGGTAATGGTAGCGCTTATTGCTTTCTTCGGCAGTAGAAAACCCGGCGTATTGCCGCATCGTCCATAAGCGCCCCCGGTACATATCGGGCTGTACACCGCGCGTGTAAGGAAATTGGCCGGGAAGTTCAGCCGATAGTTGTTCGTCTGCCGTGGAAAGATCGGAAGATGTATAAAGAGGTTTAATTTCAATTCCACTATCAGTAAATTTTGAAGCTGATTTCATATAGCGTTTGGGTAATTATTAAGCCTGTGAGTTGAAACAAATTATGTTGTGTATTTAATTGGAAATTTAAAAAAACCGGTTGAAAAAATATAAGATGTTTTTTTGCCGGCAGATTTAAAATAAGTACTAGTTTATCAAAAATCTTTCGCAATCCTTTACATCGTTGGTTTTGCATTACATCAGCTTTTTCGCTTCATAACTCAATACTTCACTTACTACTTCATGTAATTGTCCTTTTTTATCTGTCATTAAATATTCAAGCAGCAGTTTGTTCAGGTCAAGACCGGTAGCATTAGGAGGCAAAGCGCTTGCAAACTGATTAACAACAAGCAAATTTTGTTCTTTCAGGTTTTTTACTGCACCCCATGCGTCGGGAGAAACATAGATTTGTTGCGAAATATTGTAGTCATATTCTTCTTTAATGCTTCTTGTAAGCAGTAATTGCATATCCCTTGCAATAATTCCATTTTGATTTACCCTGCTGATCAGGTTTGGCAAGGCTATCCTGTCTACAAGTACCGTTAATCTCTCATAAGCCTGTAGGCGCAGGGCTCTTGTAGACTTATCCGGATTTTCATTTTCCTCTTCTATTTTATCCTTTTTATTCTGCTGGTAAGACAGGTAAACTATAAAACCTGCTATTAACAAGACAATTATTATAACGAGAATAGTTGTTGTAATATCCATTCCAAACATTTTGTACAAAAGTACACCAAACACTTGCTTTTCTATATTAGCTCCAACTATTAACGTTTTCCTCTAATCGAAAATGATGGAGACGCGGGGAAAAAGTTTTTTGAGTACTTTTGCACCAAACAAAGATAACAATGAATATAGCAGTGGAAACGCCTGTGACCCTGACAACCGGAGCTGTTGCAGAGTTGAAAAGACTGATGAATGAGCCCGGATTTGATGACAGTCAATATTTAAGGGTAGGAGTGAAAGGAGGCGGATGCAGCGGAATGACCTATGTTTTAGGTTTTGATCAAAACCAGGAGAGTGACGAGCACTTTGAAATAGAAGGAATACGGTGTATAATGACAAAAGCACACGAGATATATCTTTTTGGAATGGAAATAGATTTCCAGGGAGGTTTAAACAGCAGGGGATTTACTTTCAGCAATCCTAACGCAAGTAAGACCTGCGGATGCGGAACTTCGTTTGCAGTTTAACAAAACTGTAATATACGAACCAGACATTCTGATTAATAGAAGTTTAAACGGAAGACGTCACGGATTTGGTTTCAAATATCCTCTGGTGTTATCCGCAGTTTTCAATCATTTTTTTTTTGAATTTCTCCACCAAAGAAAACTGTCTTTTTTTTCTTATTTTCATTTAGATAATTACATATAAAACTACTATCCCACCACGCCCCTTCACAATAATATGTTTGTCTCAGCCAACTCGCCAGCCTGATTAATGCATGGAATTGCTTCGTGCCTTACAACGACGGGGAGTTTTAGCAACGTCATCAGCAATAAAATAAAAAAAGCGACAATTCCGGACACACCCATTAAAAATTTATCCAATAAAGCTTTCTTCAGAAAATATTTCATAGTGTATTCGTATATACTAATAAATCACTTAAGCGATTTATTAAATCAGCTATGGTATTATAAATAATGGAACCAGGAGATATTTTCCTGGTTATTGGTGATACATAAAGAAAATTTTCAGAAGAGTCTAAACGGTTTAATATACATTTAGACTTCGTTTATTTCTGCCAATTTTTAAAAACGTACAACTTATTCTTGCTTATGAAAAGGAAGCTATATCTTACGATTACTGCTGTTGCCTGTTTATTAACCATTTTTTTTGCTTGCAAAAGTTTAAAAACTCAGTCCGGTGCACCCTCTGCATCGGAAACTTCTTCTGAAAATACGCCGGCTTCTAAGCCCCGGATTTTAGTTTTTACAAAAACAAAAGGCTACTACCACGAGTCTATTCCTGCAGGTGTCGCAGCTATTATTAAACTTGGAAAAGAAAATAATTTTTCTGTCGACACCACTTCCGATGCCCGGTACTTTGCAGAAGATAGTCTAAAAAATTACAGCGCTGTTATTTTTCTAAGTACTACCGGCAATGTTTTAAACGCTGATCAGCAGGTGGCTTTTGAGCGATATATACAGGCTGGCGGCGCTTATATGGGTATTCATGCAGCAACCGATACTGAGTACGACTGGCCGTGGTATAATAAGCTGGCAGGAGCTTATTTTGCAAGTCATCCAAAACAGCAAAAAGCCACTATTGATGTTATTGATAAAAATCATCCCGCTACTTCTTTTTTGCCCGATAAATGGGAACGCTTTGATGAATGGTACAATTTCAAAAGCGTTCAGCCCGACATTAAAGTCTTAGCCAATCTCGATGAGACCAGTTATGAAGGCGGACAAATGGGCGATAAACATCCATTTGTCTGGTATCATGATTTTGATGGAGGCAGGGCATTTTATACCGGGGGCGGACACACTAAAGAAAGCTATACTGATGCACTGTTTTTAAAACATCTGCTTGGAGGTATTAAATATGCCATAGGAAATAATGCACCTTTGAATTATTCAAAATCTTATGCTGTAAAAGCGCCTGAAGATAACCGTTTTTCGAAAACCATTCTTTCAAATGATCTGAACGAGCCGATGGAATTAGCGGTGGCGCCTGACGGACGCGTATTTTTTACCGAACGTTCAGGTAAATTTTATATGTATGATCCCGTTGCCAAAGAAACAAAACTGTTATACGTCTTTCCTGCCAAAGCTGTTGACAAGTATCTGAATGGTTTGATTGGCATTACCCTGGATCCTGATTTTAAACAAAACAATTACATCTATTTCTTTTATTCTTCCAACACGGGAACACAATATCATCAAAACATTTCACGCTTTAAGCTTACTGCCGATAACAACCTCGACACCGCTTCTGAAAAAGTAATTATAAAAATACCAATAGACCTGGAAGTAAGCGCACACACAGGTGGCTCATTAGCATGGGATAAAGACAAGAACCTTTATATCTCTACCGGTGACAATACCACACCTTTTGAGTCTGACGGATATGCGCCCATTGATGAGCGTGAAGGGCGAAAGACATTCGATGCCCAGCGTTCTGCAGGCAATCCCAATGACCTCAGAGGTAAAATTTTGCGTATTCATCCCGAAGCCGATGGCTCTTATACCATTCCCGGCGGTAATTTATTTGCAAAAGGCACACCTGGCACACGGCCTGAAATATATGTGATGGGTTGCAGAAATCCTTACCGTATTTCAGTAGACCCGGCTACATCTTTTGTTTATTGGGGCGAAGTTGGTCCTGACGCAGGCAAGGATAGCCGTCATGGTCCGCGGGGTTATGATGAATTTAACCAGGCCCGAAAAGCCGGAAATTATGGCTGGCCATATTTTGTTGGTAATTCTATAGCCTACCACGACTCTGACTTTGCTGCAAAAACCATAGGCGATTTATTTGACGTGAAAGGCCCCACTAATAATTCGCCAAACAATACAGGAGCCAAAGTGCTTCCTCCTCCTAATAATCCCTTGATCTGGTATCCATATAATTTATCGGATGAATTTCCTGCTTTAGGTCTTGGCGGCCGCTGTGCTATGGGTGGTCCTGTATATCATTTCAATGCTAATTTAAACTCTTCCACTAAGCTGCCTGCTTATTATGACAAAGCTTTATTTGTTTACGACTGGATGCGCAACTGGGTCTTTGCAGTGCGGCTGGATGAGAACTATAACTACAAACGCATGGAAGCCTTTATGCCAACCAATGGCGATTTTCGTCGCCCAATAGATATGGAAATAGGCCCGGAAGGCGCTGTTTACATGTTGGAGTACGGCTCAGTTTATGGTATCGATAATGTTGATGCCCGCCTGGTGCGCATTGATTATAATGGTGGCAACCGCGCTCCTGTTGCAAAAATTACTACAAACGATACCATCGGATTAGCTCCTTTCAAAGTAAACCTAAGCAGCCAGAAAAGCTTTGATTACGATGAAGATGACAAGCTTTCGTACCAATGGACATTAGATGGCAAATCGATTTCTTCAGAACCAAATCCTGCCTATACTTTTTCGGATAATGGCATATACAAAGCAGTTTTGAAAGTAACAGACCCTTCCGGTAAGAGTGATGAAGATACGATTGAAATAAAAGTCGGCAATACATTACCACAGGTCGCTATCCAAACAACTGACAACAGCACATTCTTCTTTAATAAAAGCACCGCCTTGCATTACAATGTTGATGTAAAGGATAAAGAAGATAATACTATTGATAAAAACAATATAAAGGTGACTTTGAAATATATTGCAAAAGTAGCCGGTTCACAAGCAGAAATGGGCCACCAGCAAATAAATGAAAACTATAACTATGGAAAAAGCCTGATGGCTAACAGCGATTGTAAAGCTTGCCATCAGATGAATGCTAAATCTGTCGGCCCTTCTTTTATGCAGGTTTCACAAAAATACATGAATGATAAGAACGCCCCTGGTTACCTTGCAAACAAAATCATAACCGGAGGTTCCGGCGTTTGGGGGGAACATGCTATGAGTGCACATCCGCAATTTTCTAAAGAAGATGCCACAGAAATCGTAAAATACGTGCTAAGTGTTTCAACTAAAACGGAAGATAAAAATCTTCCTCAATCAGGAAAAGTTTTGCTTGATCAACAATCAGAAACCGGCGACCAGGGACTCTATATTTTTACAGCTTCCTATACTGATAAAGGCGGCGCTATTACCCCGCTTACCAATAAAGATGTGTTGATACTGCGCCCGGCAAAAGTGCAGGCAGAGGGCGCTGATTTTATTTACAACATGCACAAAAATGACGAACATTTGGGAAGCATTAATAATCATTCTTATTTTGTTTTTAAGAATATTGATTTAAAAGATGTCAACGCCGTTACCTATCGTTATTCTTCATTAGACAAAGGTGCGGCGATAGAGGTGCATATAGATTCTCTACATGGCAAGGTCATCAGCACCGCAAATTACCAGGCTACCGGTAATTGGGATAAATTTGCAGAAACCAATGCCGCTGTTACAGATCCCGGAGGTAAGCATGACCTATATTTTGTATTTGTGAAAAATGAATTGCCGAATAAAAATTTAGCTGCACTCGACTGGATTCGTTTCGATGGGGGCAAGGAAGATATGGAGAAGCTCCCTGCAGAAAAAAAGGAAAATCTTAAAAAGAAAACGGCTGCATCGGCAACAGCGGTTCCCTTGAAAGAATCGCCGGCAACTGCGGTACGAAAATCGCCGTTCCCGGGAAAACAGTCTGCCATTTCTGCAAGCCTGGGAATGGCTTTAATATCTCAGAGCGATTGCAAAGCTTGTCATTCGATGAGTCAAAAGCTGGTCGGGCCTGCTTTTTCAGCTATTGCAAACCGATATAAAAATGATCGTGAAGCATTAACGAAACTAACAGGAAAAATAATTAAAGGCGGCGCGGGCAATTGGGGACAAACACCGATGGTTCCTCATCCCCGGTTGTCTCAGAAAGACGCCGGTGAAATGGTGCGTTATATTTTATCGTTGAAAAAGTGAAGTATATATTTTCCTTACAAATAACATAGAAGGAGCTCTTTTTATGATAACAACGGTTTTATTTTCCTGCATTCTGTTGTATCATTTAGAATAAAAGTTCAGATAAAAATTTTTTCTGTATTTTTTTGATCAGATACCCTATTCGTTTTTATCTGAAACTGTTCATCATTGATTCAGTAATAAAATAATACAATCTTTCATGGTACCTTTCACCGGTCTTCTTTCGTGACTATATCCATAATGCACCTATTGCAAATAAAAGTGCTGACGTCATAATCAAAAAACCAAGCTTTAAAAATGTCCAGGCGCTGACAGCCTGGTTTTCCCTTCGTAGTGCTACCAGCCAAAGTATAGTAGCGAGGGAGCCGGTTATGGAAAGGTTTGGTCCCAGGTCAATACCAATCAGAATGGCGCTTTTAACAATTTCGGGTACGTGACCGGCTTGTACGGCCTGCCCTGCAATAAGACCGGCCGGAAGGTTATTCATCAGGTTGCACGCGAAAGCCACAATAACACTGCTGCTCCAGGCAGTTACTGTGACTGAACGTACTGCACTATTATGCAAGACTGTACTGAGAATTTTAATTAACCCCGTTTTATTTAATGCTTCTGCAATTACAAAAAGACCGGCAACAAGTGGCAGTACAGACCATGAAACCCCTTTTATAATAATCCAGGGCTTTTTTTCTGCTATTGTGATTACTACCAGAGAAGTTAGCATACCGGTAATTGCAGTAGGAAGGCCAAGCTGAATGTCGAGAGCTGAAGATATAAGCAATATGATTGCTGTTGCTGCAATCCCTATTCCGGCCACCTTTCCTCCTTTTGAAAGTATGGGTATAGCGATATTAATTTCTACTTTCTGCCGCAGCGTCTTTCTTTGGGTCAGGTACAATACCAGGCAGGTTACAATGATGGCAACCAATGAAGGTAAAATATACCGTGGCAGCCATTGAAGCAGTGGCGGCATACGGCTGCCGTATATTACAAGGTTAGCCGGGTTGGAGATGGGCAGGATAAAAGAAGCGGCGTTTGCAATGAAGGCACAAATCAACAGGAAGGGGAGGGGTTTCTCTGCCCTGGCAGTCTTAACAGCAGCGGCAACGGCAGGGGTCAAAACAACAGCAGTCGCATCGTTTGATAAAAACGCTGTAACGATAATGCCCACAAGGTAAATTAAAAGAAAAAGCCGGGTTGCTGATCCTTTGGCAAGTTTGGCGGCGCCGGCTGCAAGCCAGTCAAAAAGCTTTTCTTCCCGTGCAGTTTCAGACAGAAGCATCATTCCGGTGAGAAACAGGTAAACGTCTGTTCCTTTCGTGATGCCCGTCATTGCTTCTGCCGGCAGAATTAATTGAAAGACAACTAACAAAACGGCGCCTGTTACAGCCCAGGTTGCTTCGGGTATTTTAAAAGGACGTATAACGATACCCGCTGTTGATAGAATGGCAATAACCCAAATTGCAATATGCGGCATAGGTTGTATTTCAGCTATATTAATTGAAACTGATTCTGCTTTTTAAGAATTTTAATATTTTGGCAATTAACCTTTCTTATCAACAGTATAAAAATGTTTAAGTTCCTGGCTTTGCAGTTTTTCTTTGCCTTTTAACTTCAAAGGCATTCTTCACCTGCAAATATATATGGCCAAAAAGCTTTTGGTGAAGAAAGTGCAGAACAAAGAACTTTTTATTATCTTCCATTTTAAATTCATCTTTCTTATATGAAACATTTAAGGTTGCTTCTGATTATTTTACCTTTTATTTTACAGTCATATGACTCCGGGAAAGTTTCTATTAAAGACAAAAACACCAAAAAATGGGTAAGTCTTTTCAACCGAAAAGACCTTGACAACTGGAAGCCAAAAATAGCAGGTTTCAAGTATGGTGAAAATTTTGGTAACACTTTTCGTGTTGAAAACGGAATTTTAAGTACCCGATATGATCAATACGATAGCTTCAATAATAAGTTTGGAGCTCTATTTTATAATAAGAAATTTACCAATTTCCGGTTGAAGGTTGAATACAGGTTTGTTGGAAACCTTACTCCGGGTGCACCTTCCTGGGGATTTCGTGACGGCGGTATTCAGTATTATTGCCAGTCTCCTGCCGGTATAGGTTTAAACCAGCCTTTCCCGGTTTGCCTCGAATACAATCTTTGGGCGGCAATGGTAAAGACGAGCGGCCAACAGGAGAAATATGTGCTTCAGGAATGTATGTAAAAATTAATGGAAAAAGAAACGCATCATACTGCACCCCGCCTGAAGTGAAAAGAACTTTTGCCGGTGACCAATGGGTGACTGCCGAAATTGACGTTAATAATGGAAAGGTTACACATTTTGTTAATGGCGAACAAATTATTCAATTTGAAAATCCCAGGTACGATTCAGCGCATGCTATAGCAAAAACCCTTATTGTCGGAGGGAATGATGCAGTAAAGGACGGATACATATCCCTGCAATCAAATAGTCATCCTATGGATTTCCGCAAGATTGAAATTATGGAATATTGAAGCGGTTTATTTGAATCTTTCTTGTCACAACGCTTTAAAGCTTATATTATAACCCCATTTAATTTTAATCTCCAAAATATGGTATAATATTATGGCCTATGAGAAAATTCTTGCAGGAAGCATTGGACCTTCGGGCAACTTCTGATTTCGAAAAAGCCAGGGCCTCAATAAGCGAGGGTGTTTTATTAAGAGGATATAACTTATGGATTTTGATGTGCGCTTCTTTGCTTGCGTCTATAGGTTTAGATATCAACTCCACCGCCATAATAATAGGGGCAACGCTTATTTCACCATTGATGTCACCTATTTTAGGCGTAGGCTTATCAATAGCTGTTTATGACAAACAATTATTAGCGCGCTCTATCAGAAAATCTTGGTATTGCTGTAGTAGTAAGCCTTGGCGTCTCAATGCTTTATTTTATTCTCACGCCTTTAGGTGAAGCAACACCCGAAATGCAGGCGCGAACCTTTCCAACTTTACTTGATGTTCTGGTGGCTTTATTTGGTGGTATTGCCGGTATAGTATCTATTTCCCGTCAGGGACATACCAACGCTATACCGGGTGTTGCCATTGCTACTGCATTGATGCCACTGCTTTGCACATCAGGTTTTGGCCTCGCTACTTTGCACTGGGATTATTTTTTTGGCGCTTTTTATTTATTTGTGATAAATGCTATTTTTATAAGTTTAGCTACCTATCTTATTGTTAAGTATCTTCATTTTCCCGAAAAGCAATACATAGATAAAATATTACAAAAGCGTTATTCTTTCTGGTTCACTGTCATTAGCATGGTTGCTTTACTGCCAAGTATTTACTTTTTATATAGTGTTTATAAAAAAGAAGTGATAAAAAAAGATATCAACAATTTTGTAATAATGCCAATTAAGGAAAAAGGCAACGAAATACTTAAATGGGAAATAGAGAAAAGAGATACCGCAATGCTGATCAAAGTATATCACTCAGGCCGAAAACTTACCGATAATTTAAAAAATTCTATCGACAGTACCTTACACAAACATCATATGCGGTCGTACCATCTGGTAACAATGCGGGTAAATCTTACTAGAGAAGAAGTAAGCCAGCTAAGCGCAGAAATGACAAGGCAAATGTTTGACGAGCTGCACCTCGAAGAAATTAAGGAACAGAGCCGGCTCAACCAAGCGCCTGCCGACACATTGTCTTATGCCCAGGTATTCAAAGAAGTAAAAATTGCTTTTCCGTTTATTGATACAGTATCCAATGGCTGGATTACTATGCCTCGTTATAATAATACCATCGATACCATACCTGTCATAACCTATAAAGCTTCCCGCAGAATAAACAATGCAAAATCAAAGCAACTGTATAAATTTTACTTGCAAGATTTGCAAAAGACACAGTTGTGTTATTAAAAAGATAAGCAATTCTCGCTTCAGTTACATTTTGTTTTTTTGTAAAAATCATTATAAAAATAAAAAGCTCTTTAAAAAAAACTTTAATAGACCGCAGTTTGCAGTATTTACAGCATTATATACTTTTGCCCAATGCGAAAACTTAGCATGGACCAATTGGGTCGGAAATCAGTAGAAGAATTTAAGCACGCAGAAAAAACTCCTCTCATTATTGTTCTCGATAACATACGCAGCATGCACAATGTAGGCAGTGTATTTCGCACCTCCGATGCCTTTTTAACAGAAGCCATTTTTTTATGCGGTTACACTCCCCAACCTCCGCATCGGGATATAAACAAAACTGCTCTTGGCGCAACCGAAACTGTTGACTGGATGTTCTTTTCAACAACAGCGGAGGCCGTGCACGAACTGAAAACCAAAGGATATAAAGTATACGCAATAGAACAAGCCGAAGGAAGCATTTCACTTGAAAAATTTACCTGGAACCGACAGGAAAAAATTGCATTTGTATTTGGAAATGAAGTAGAAGGAGTAAGCGACGAAGTACTTCAATTAGTTGAGGGAAGTATAGAGATACCGCAGTCAGGAATGAAGCATTCATTGAATATTTCCGTAGCAGCAGGAATAGTATTGTGGGAGATTATGAGAACAAAACAGCACCCGGCTTTAGGAGATTTGTAGTTTGGTGTGATAAAATTATAATTAGCTGAAGACCATAGCCCTAAAATCATCTTTAATTTTTTCGCTTACAGATTTGCTTATCGCCTGATATTTGTTGAATCAATTTCGCATCATAAAAAATTTTTGCTATCAGACCTCATTTTTCAATTATTGATCCGGCTGGTACGAAAAATGAATTCTAATTTATAAAAGCAGCAATGGAAAATTCAGAAATGGAAACAGACATTACTTTAGAGCACTCTACCGGCGTGGAGAGAGAAATACAGGAGAAGCTAAACCAGTACTATCATGATTATGATGATCAGGAGATATCAGCAAGATTAGCTCAGCTTGATGATGAGTGGGATATTGAAAGGGTCTTGCAGTTGGAAGGCGCTGCATTGACAATAGCAGGCGTCATTCTTGGTTTGACGATAAATAAAAAATGGCTGACTTTGTCATTGGCAGCCTCAGTCGTATTGATAAATGCAATTGCTAAAAACTGGAACACGCCATTACCTTTATTGCGAAAACTTGGATTTAGAACAAGGGTAGAAATAGAAAAGGAAAAATATGCACTTAAAGCAATAAGGGGAGATTTTAAATATTTATTAGACGTGCCTAATTCCGTGTGGAATGCAGTAAACAGGTAGACGAATCTTTTTAAGAAATTTTATTGCAGATAAGATTATTTTGTTAATTTCATTTAGCAATTTTTTTTAATCATTAAAATATTTATTATGAGAAAAAATCTCCTACTTGTACTTTGTTTTTTTATCGTAGTTCCATTGGGCTCATTTGCCGCCTTCAGCTCGAAAGGCAACACTAAAACAACAACCGAAGCTGCTTCCGAACCTTCAATTAGTTCGGTCCAGGATGCTATGAAAGAATTTAAAAACCTTAGCAAACACGAAAGAAAAGAAAGAATTAATGAGGCGAAAAAAGCGCTTAAGCAATATAAAATGGATAAAAAAGCGGGCGCCGAGCCGTCTACTAATACTTTGTTGCTTGTTATACTTGCTATATTAATACCACCACTTGCTGTTTACCTGCACGAAGGTGTGATCAATGGAAAGTTTTGGCTTGATTTGCTGCTTACTATATTATTCTTTGTGCCAGGTCTCATTTACGCATTAATAGTAGTATTAAGTAAAGGCTAATTAAAATAACTATAAAAAACTGTTTTTATAAAAAACAGTTGCAAATGTTTAAAGCCCCTGAATGAGGGCTTTTTTTTGTGAAAACAAGTAAACGAACTTAATCCGGTTCTTTAATTTACTTTTTATATTTGTTCAACGCTAAATATATAATATAGAAAGCGGTATTATATAATAATGCTGTCTAAATTTTTATCTCATCCGCTTTTCTTAATGTGAGTTGAAACCGAGCCGGATAAAAGTTATTCACCTATTGCTGCAGGCCCGCCTTTACCATAAAAGTTATACTACTTTTGAAAAAATTATTAAGTAAACTTTTTTACAAAAAGCTAAAATATTTTTTCTTTATTATAAAAGTTTTCCTTAAAAAAAGAAAAAAATATGACAAAAAAACTTCCTCTCTTTATTGTTTCAGTCTTAATGATAGTTTTTACAAATGTTTGTTTTGCAGCTTTTACTGTAAAAGCTACAAAAAAAGTTGATTCTGCAGTCACTAAAGAACCTGGCGCTGAAAGTGTCGGGCAAGCGCTGAAAGAATTTAACAGTCTGTCGAAGCATGAGAAAAGAAGCAGGCTAAAGGAGATGAAAAAAGCAATTAAAGATTACAAAGCTCAGAAGAAAGAGGGTAGTGACGTAAGTACAAACACATTATTACTGGTCATAATCGCCATACTTATACCACCGTTAGCGGTTTATATACATGAAGGAGATATAAATAACCGGTTTTGGATTTCGGTTTTGCTTACTGTCTTAGGTTATATTCTTTTTGGATTCGCAGGTATTTTCTTTTTAGGCTCATTGCCTGGAATCGCCTATGCTTTGTATGTTATTTTAAGCGGAACATAAATCTATATACTTGTCAATACTTCTTAGATCAATTTAAAAAAACCTCTGATGAGAGGTTTTTTTAATTGATATTAATAAAATTAAATGCTTAAGTTTTAAAGGAGGTTCATTGCCCGGGCAAAAAAAGTAAACAGAAAAGGAAGCACAATCCAAAAGAATTTAGGCGCAACCAGACACATAAAAATTAACGCGACAAAAGCGATTAGAAAATATATCCAAAATTTTCCTGTCGATTTAGTTGTTTCCATACTTTTTTTGTTTGAGGCAAAATTAGGAGTTGATATATTACAATCCAACATTTTGTTTTTATCTATTCCGAAAGATTATGAACTGTTTTTATTTATTTTGCCACTTCTAAATTTTAAAACATTGAGTAACGAAAAATCTTTGATGGGAGAATACAATGATTTAGCATCAGATGATGCTTTTTCAGGTGAGACTGTTCCGGAAGACAACAGTAAGCAAAAAGAAGAAACTGCACCAGGAGGGAAAACTGTAAAGAAAAAAGCTGCGAAGGTTGCTGCGGAACGTGTGAAGGTTGAAAAACCCGTTGCCGAATCGAATACTAAGAATAATGCGATTAAAAAAGCATTGCCTAAAAAGGCAGGTGAAGCAAAAGCAGAAACTATAGAGCCAAAACCGGCAAAAGTAAAAAAAACTGCGTCTGAAAAGGAAGGTGAACGCCAGGTGGATAGTGAGCAAAAGCCAAAAATAAAACGACAAACAGCAACTAAGAAGCAACCGCTCGCAGAGAAACAGGCAGATCTGTCAACAAAAAATGTTGCCGTAGTAAATCCTGTTCCTGAACAACAGGAGATATCCGGCGAACATTCTATAACTATAATGCCGCCGCGGGAGCCGGAAAAGCAAGAAACAACTTTAGTTGCCGATGAGCAGCCAGCCATAGATATACAAGCTGAAGGCGCTGCTGAGTCAGACATTACGTCTTCTGCTCAACCGGTAACAGAGCAGTCTATAGAACCGGCTGCGGAAAAAGAATTGCAGGTTGATGATAACGAAAAGTCAGATGACCTCGCCAAAAGTACACAGCCGGAAGTTCGACCGATACCGGCTGCGGAAGAAAAGCTTTTGACAGCAGAACAATCTGTGCATGCAGATGCTGTCTCTGTATCTGGCAAAGATTTATCTCCGGTTGCATCTCCGTTACAAAAAATTACTTTCCGGATTAAGTTTCATACTAATCCCGGGCAATCGTTATTTGTAACAGGAAATCATGTATTGTTAGGAAATAACCGCGCAGAAGACGCTTTTCCGCTTAATTATTTAAATAATGATTATTGGGTTGGTACTTTGGAAATCCCTTCCAGCCAGCATCTTTTTGAAGATGTTTCTTATAATTATATCGTTAAAAACGCAGATGGCACCACGACCATTGAATGGGGAGAAGACAAAATCATTGTGCCATTAACGCATAAAACAAAAGAAGCCTTATTAATTGATTCCTGGAATTCTTCATCATTCATTGAAAATACTTTTTATACAGAACCTTTTAAACGGGTGCTTTTAAAAGAAAACATTACTGCAGCCGAAAATGAAGTTCCGGAAACAATTACCCATATTTTTCGTGCAAAAGCGCCATTATTGGCAAAAGGCCAGGCTTTATGTATTTCAGGTTCCATAGCGGAATTAGGTGAATGGGACACCGCAAATCCATTATTACTTTCACAAAAAGAAGGTGACGACTGGCATACAATTTCCCTTGATCTTAAAAATTCAACCTTTCCTTTTGCCTATAAATATGGTGTATTTGATACAGACTCTAATAAATTTATCCAATATGAAGATGGTAAAAACAGGCTGCTGGATGATAATACATCACCTGAAAAACTTACCATTGTTTCAGATGGTTTTGCGGTTTTACCCAATACCGGTTTTAAAGGTGCAGGTGTAGCTATACCTGTTTTTAGTTTAAAAAGCGAAAACAGTTTTGGAGCAGGAGAATTTACTGATATAAAGTTATTAGTTGATTGGGCAAAGCAAGTTGGTTTAAAGTTAATTCAAATCTTACCTGTTAACGATACAAGTGCCACACATACATACGCCGACAGTTATCCTTATGCGGCTATTTCAGCTTTTGCTTTACATCCGTTGTACCTGCATTTGCCATCATTAGTTAATAATGACAATCCTATATTATCTTTCTTGCGGGAAAAACAAGATGAGCTCAATAAACAATCTGCTGTTGACTATGTAGCGGTAATGGCTGCAAAATGGTCTTTTATAAAACAGGTTTTCCCGGAACAGAAACAGCAGGTTTTTGAAAGTGAAGCATTTATCTCTTTTTTCGATAAAAATAAACACTGGCTGGTTCCTTACGCGGCTTTTAGCTATCTGAAAGAAAAGTACAATACTTCAGATTTTAATCAATGGCCAGCCAATAGCACATTTGATGCTGATGAAATAAATCATTTAACTGCAACTCCGCCCGACGCTGATGAGGAATTGAGCGTAAATTATTACGTTCAGTTTCACCTTCACCTGCAATTAGCAGAAGCAACTAATTATGCTCATGAAAATGGTGTTATTCTAAAAGGAGATATTCCTATAGGCATTTACCGCTATAGTTGCGATGCGTGGGAGGAACCATTACTCTTTAATATGGATATGCAGGCAGGAGCGCCGCCTGACGATTTCGCAGTTAAGGGACAAAACTGGGGTTTCCCGACTTACAACTGGCAGCGAATGAGAGAAAACGATTTTACCTGGTGGAAAAACCGTTTTAAGCAAATGAGTCATTATTTCGATGCTTTCCGTATCGATCATATTTTGGGTTTCTTCCGTATCTGGAGTATTCCAATGAATGCTGTAGAAGGAATAATGGGACACTTTGTTCCTGCGTTGCCGGTGCATATAAATGAGTTTTCTGAAAGGGGAATTTCTTTTCATGCCCCCAGATTTACCACGCCATATATCATCGATTGGGTGTTGTCAGAAATTTTTGGCGACGATAAAGAAGTTGTAATTGCTCAATTTCTTGACCGCATATCAGTTACAAATTATACGCTGAAACCAGGGTTTGATACACAGCGAAAAGTAGAGGCTTATTTTTCAACCTTAGAAGAAACAGAACAAAACAAAAAAATAAAAACAGGACTTTTCGACCTGATAAGCAACGTTATTTTATTTGAAGCTGAAGGCGCTGAAGGAAAGGAATTTCATTTCAGAATAGCAATGGATACTACTCCTTCCTTCAGGCATCTTGACGGACATACACAATACCTGCTAAAGGAACTATATATAAATTATTTTTTCCGGCGCCAGGATGAGTTTTGGAGAAAGGAAGCCATGCTAAAGCTGCCCGAATTGAAACGCAGCACCAATATGCTGATTTGCGGTGAGGATTTGGGAATGGTGCCCGCGAGCGTGCCCGGAGTAATGAAGGAACTGGCAATATTGAGCCTCGAAATTCAACGTATGCCTAAAGACCCTTCCCGCGAATTTTTTCATCCAAATGATGCTCCTTATCTCAGCGTGGTCACACCTTCAACGCACGATATGAGCACAATAAGAGGATGGTGGGAAGAAGATCGTGCAGCTACTCAACGGTTTTTTAATAACGAATTGGGGCAATGGGGCACGGCGCCTTATTTCTGCGAACCGTGGATAGCAAGAATTATTATTATGCAGCACCTGTATTCGCCCGCCATGTGGAGCATATTTCAATTACAGGATTTACTTTCAATTGATGGCCTATTAAGAAGAGAAAATCCATTTGAAGAAAGAATAAATATACCTGCTGATTCGCGGCATTACTGGCGCTATCGGATGCATCTCACACTGGAGGCGCTGATAAATGAAAGTAAATTTACTGAAGATTTTAAAAGTTATATCGAAAAAAGCGGAAGGTAAGTAATGAGTAATATTAAATTAGTAAAGCTATTAAGAAACTTCTTAGTGGCTTTACTTTACTAACAAATAGAGATTCCCTGAAAGCTATAATTGGTTAATTTCTTAACCGGTTATAATCTGTAATTTCGGCTACAAAAAATCGATGAGCATAATTAGTGTATGCAAGAAAACCGCAAAATTTCAACTTTTATCGGCGTCCTGTATTTCTTCAGAAGCTAAACTACATGCAAAATAATCCTATACAGCCACATAACGCACTACATGGGTTAATGCACGCATCATCACAATCATAAAATTCATTCATGCTTGCTGCCGCTTAATACCTACGCTTCAGTTGCAGGTGATAACAATTTGCAACGGTGAAAGATGGTAATATTGGGATGTATAAAAAGCGGGAAGAACCAATATAAATATCTATAGGATTTATATGTTGTCTTTTTTGAGTATTATTTTGTCTTATCGCAATACCCGTTTAGTATCTAACAACTTAAAACTTAACCAAAAATGGCAAGATATTTTTTAGCCTTCTCTGAAAAGGAATACCACCTTAGCTTTCAGGGGATTTTAAAAAAATTCAACTTTTCTTTTTTGCCTCTTTGGTTCTGGCTTGTCCAGGTTAGGTTTTAGACTATTAATATTGCTATAGCATTAACAATAAAGATCTTGTTTTATCGATAATGCTAAAGTATAAAAATATGAAAAACCTCCAAATGAAGAATTTTACATCTTTTTTTTCTTTAAAAAATTTTATTCAATTTATCATTTACTCTTTCGCAGGCATCTTTTTCTGTTTGGGAAGTTTACATTCCCAAACAATTGATAAGACAAAACCAGTTGGTTCTACTAGTGGCTCAGCAAATTCTACAGGCTCCGGCGGAGCGACATATACTATACCTATTGAAGTGCCTCCTGGTACCAATGGCATGCAACCAAATCTTAGCCTAACTTATAGTTCTCAGGCAGGGGACGGAATAGCGGGCTATGGCTGGAATATCAGTGGTTATTCAGTAATCAGCAGGGCGGGAAAAAATGTTTTCCACAACGGCAGTGCCACACCTGTTAACTATACCAACACCAACGATGCTTTTCAATTAGATGGTCAACGTTTATTTGCAGTAACAGGAAGCAATGGAGCTGACGCTACTGTGTATGGAACAGAGGCTGAAACTTTTTCGAAAATAGAGTCTTTTGGAGGCACTGAAATATCAGGACCCGACTGGTTTAAAGTAACAACCAAAGACGGGACTATTATGGAATTTGGCCATGCAAGCAATAGTAAATTACTTACCGACAATGGTCAAAGTACTGCTATATGGCTATTAAACAGGATTGTAGACAAAAATAATAATACCTCTGTGTATATATATAATATAGATTATATGAACCGAAATTATACACTGGTGGATATTGGTTATACAGAAAATATAATACCGGGACAGGGAGTTGTTGCATATAACAAAGTACATTTTTCTTATACTGTTCGTTATACTACGCCAATAAATACAACCTACGATGGTGGAGCTTCGTTTAACAATCCCTATTATAATTTAGACAAAATCACAGTAACACACGATTTTGGCTCTGTTGTCAGAACATACCAATGTGCATATACAGCAGTTAAAAACGAATATTTCCTTTCATCGGTTCAGGAGATGGGGTCTGACAGCACAACTCTTAATCCAACAGTTTTTAAATATGGGTCAAATGCAGTTACTGATGATGTACAAATTTCTGCTTCATTTAATGGTAATTTTTTGCCCTCAGGTGATACTTATGCAGGGGACTTTAATGGTGATGGTAAGCAGGATGTTTTGGCAGCAAGATTTTATTATGACAATGATAACTTTAAACATCATACAGGCTACCAGATTATGGGAGATTTTATCTCTTACGGAACTACCCCCGGGCTGTCGGTTTATAATACCTTTACCGTTCCGTCTGTTGATACTCCGGCAGAAGTAAGCGGAACTAAAAACGGTTTTTATAATTTCTCGACCTATGACTATGATGGGGACGGAAAACAAGATGTACTGATGGCAAAAACATCGTCTGAAAAGGTTGATATTATAACTATAAAAAAATTTAAAGGGATAAGAATTAATTATTCAAGAGTTTTTAGTGTCTACACAGGCCTGTCTTATGACTCTGCTTATTATAATGCTCTGCCAACTGCGTATGGTCTTCCTCCTTTTCAATACATTCATTCCAGCAATAATTTCTTTGTTCCGGGTGATTTTGATGGAGATGGTTTCCAGGATTATATATTAATACTTTCTTACAACGGAAGTCAATATAAAGCATTTTTCTCGTCCCCAAAAAAAGGAACCGTTAACCAGGAAATATTAAAATTTGGTGTTGAAGGAGATCCCGATGGAGCTTTTTATGCGAATACTGTTGCAAACGCAAAAAGCCTTATCCCAATTGATTTCGATGGCGATGGCAAGACCGAAATATTAGTGGTCAAAGATAATCAAAGCTATGTCTTATCCGTTTTTCCTGTTTCGGCCGCTACTGGCTATAACTATGCTGCAAGTGTTTTAGATACGACTACAGCTATTAAATCAGGATACCCTGTTTATCTCGGTGATTTTAACGGGGACAGAAAAACTGATCTGCTGGTTCGAAATTCTACCAATGATACTCGTGCAAGCTGGAATATATTATATAGTACAGGTAAATTATTCAAAAGTATTCCTTTCGTATTTACACGAAGGCCCTACCTGCCGCAAGATAAAGGGGGAAGTTCGCATAGTATTATGGTTGCAGATTTTAATAATGATGGAAAAACGGATATTTGGCATTCTTTAGATGAAATCACCAACCAATCTACTCATGTAGTTTATTATAGCAATGGTTTATTTTTTACTAATGAAACCTTTTCGCAAAATGTAAGCATTAACAGTTATGATTACTCTGACCCGGTAGCTGGCGATTATAATGCAGATGGTAAGACAGATATGCTAACTTTAAATAATGGTAATGGTCGTTTTATTTATCCAAAACCATTTAGGGAAGAACGGCTGCTATCAAAAATTACCAATGGTTTAGGGGCAGAGATAAATTTTAATTATGAATTACTCACGAGCGGCAATGATTACTCACGCTCTGTTAATTATACTTATGATTCGATTAATACACCTATTGGAGAGGGAAGAAATGGCAATCCTTATAGTGTATTTACAAGCCCTTTTTATGTTTTGTCCAGTCAAAATGCACCAAATGGTATTGGTGGTACGGCAAGTATATCTTATACCTACCAGGATGCAGTCATGCACCGGGAGGGAAGAGGTTTTTTAGGCTTCAAAAAAAATACAATTTACGATGGTATCTCTGGTAATGTTACAACGACTGAAAACGAGATAAACACACAGTTTTCAGTTCCTTATCCGGTAAGACAATTTACGTTAAATGGCAGCACAACCATTTCAGAAAACCGTTTTACCAACTCTTTTGCAGCGCTTAGTTCATCTTATTTTGATAGGCGTTACACTCAACATGTTGATAAAGTATTAAGTATAAACGGCTTGACGGATGCAGCTACAGAAAGTACAAATACCTACGATAATTATGGAAATATAACAAATAATGTAAAAAATATAGGCTCATGGAATGGCACTGCTTTAACGACTATAGAAACTGAGACTACTATCGCAAGCTATGGCATCCATAACACACCCGTACCTGCTTTACCCGACTCGATAACAGTAAAAAGAGTGCGACCGACGCATGAGGAAGTAAGTAAGAAGACGAGCTATGTTTATTCCCCTGTTGGAAATGTCATAACTAAAAAAGAATTTGATGGCAAATTATATCCTCTAACAACCGATTATGAATATGACCGTTTTGGAAACTCAACTAAGGCAACAGTAACAGCAGGATCGTCTGCAGGTTTAACCAACCGCATTTCAACAACCTCTTATGATCCCCAGGGACGATTTGCAGTACAAAGGGGTCAGGTTAAGTATGATAATTCGATTTATAAAGATGAAAACTTTACTTATGATCCAAAATGGGGTAAGCCACTAACTTATACTTCAAATGGAGGACTTACTACAAATTATCAATATGATGGTTTCGGGCGTTTAACCAAAACCATTTTGCCCGAGGGATATGCAATAACTCAGACACTTAACTGGGAAAATACAGATGGAGTTTATTCTCTTCTAAGTCAACAGCCAGGTGGCGGAGCAGATGTGAAAATATGGTACGATATACTGGGAAGAGAAGTAAAGCGGCAAACATCTGGTTTCAATAATCAATGGCTCACTCAAACTACAACTTATGACGCTAAAGGAAATGTGGCAAGCCAGACAAAACCTTACTATTTGGGTGAAACGCCTATAGCGACAACTACACAATATGACCAATACAACAGGGTAACACAGGCAAGTAATACGGTCAGCACTACTACATATAGTTATGCTAAAATATCTGGCGGACAGTTTAAAGTTATCACCACCAATGGGGCCGGACAAAGCAGCAGTAAAACACAGGACGCTGCAGGCAGAATAATTTTAGCCAACGATAACGGCGGGCAGTTAAAATATAGTTATGATAGCTGGGGTAATCAACTCGCAGTAGGGCAGGCAGGTAAACAGCCAATTATAAATAAGTATGATGAATATGGACGTCAAATTTCACTTACAGATTTGAATGCCGGTACTACTACGTATGAATATAATGGATTTGGAGAGCTGGTAAAACAAACAGATGCATTAAATAAAACTCATACCATACAATATAATGATTTTGGTGGTGTTTATAAGCGTGTCGGACCAGAAGGCACTACGATATATGATTTTGGTAACGACGGAAGTTACTCCGGGAGAATCCGGGTATATGATGAATTGTTTACAATTTCTGGCTTTGCCGGAGTAGTAAACGAATATACATATGATAATTTCAGACGGCCTATACAGGAAAAAATTTTTGTTGATGGAACTACTTATGTAAAACAATTTGCTTATGACACTTACGGCAATTTAATTAAAACTACCTATCCCTCAGGTGTAATTATAAATGATACCTACGACCGCAACAGCACGCTTACCCAAACTACCTTAACAGACGGTGGTATAACTACTACTTTGTTTACAGCTAATGCAATGAACAGTGCCGGCATTTATACCGGCTACAGTTATGGCAATGGTAAAACCAGCCAGGTAGATTATGATTTAACATTAGGAATGCCTAAGCGCTATTATACCCCCGGCATACAAGACCTTAATTTTGACTTCAATGCCCAGACCGGTAACCTTAATTCCCGCAAAGATGCCATTAAAAACCTTACTGAAACATTTACTTATGATAACCTAAATCGCCTCACAGGTTCCTCAGTAAACAACACCCAGCAGCTCGCGCTAAGCTACGACGGTGTAAGCGGTAACTCCAGGAGTAACATAGTGAGCAAAACAGATGCAGGAAATTATGTGTATAACACAAACAAAATAAATGCTGTAGCTTATGTAACTAACCCTGCCGGCGCTCAGACACCGCCTGCTGTCATCTCTACCACTCTGCAGCAGATTACTTACACACCGTTTCAAAAAACAGCTTCTATAGACCAGAATGGTTACAGGTTAGACTATACGTACCGTGCAGATATGGAACGCATAAAAAGCGTACTGCAGCAAAACGGGGCTGTAGTTGAAACCAAATACTACTTCGGTGAAATGGAAGTGCAAACCAAAGCAGGTGTTACCCGCTACATTCACTATATCAATGCCGGTAATGGCTTATGCGCCATAGCTGTCAAAGAGAATGGCATTACAAAGGTCTATTATGCTTATAGTGATTATCTGGGCAGTATTTTAACCCTTACCGACAATACCGGCGCTATTGCAGCAAAGCAGAATTTTGATGCGTGGGGCAGGTATAGAAACCCTGACGACTGGACGTATAATAATGTACCTGTTCAACCTGTATGGTTATATAGAGGTTTTACCGGGCACGAACACCTGGCAGCGTTTGCACTGATAAATATGAACGGGCGAATGTATGATCCTGTATTAGGTCGTATGCTTAGCCCCGATAATTATGTGCCTTTGCCTTGGAATACGCAGGGGTATAACAGGTACAGTTATGCTAATAATAATCCTCTTGTTTATGTAGATCCTGATGGAAACTTCTTTTGGTTAGCCATTCCAATCTTTGCAGGAGTGAATTTATTCGCAGACCTGGTTAGGAATGATTTTAGAATGGATATAGGTCAAATAGGTCTATCCTTGGTTAAAGGCGCTGTGCAAGGAACAATGGCGGGATTGAGCGGTGGTGTTTCAACAGCAGGACAGGCGTTGGTTTCGTCGGTCGGGTCGCAACTACCAGGCATTAATATTCCTATTGGTGATAATGCAAGTTTTTCTCTTTCGCCTGCAGTAATGTTTGGAAGTACTGGATTTTCGATTGGTGTAAATGCAGGTTTTAGTATTAATACCGACCTTGGCAGTATTGGCACTTCCTATGGATTTGGGTTTAGTCAAAGTAATATTACAGGAATATCCGGTGGGTACCGACGTTTTGGTTATGGAGCTTCGTTAGGAGGAAGAGATTTCAATCTTCAAGTTGGTTCGTCTAATTTTTTCGGCGGTGGTACCAGTCAGGAAACTGGCTATGTAGGAGTAGGCGGTAAAGATTGGTCGATAGTGAATGAAAACGATTATATGTTTGGTATAGGTAATTCTGATGCCGGCGATAGATACCGGACTGCCGGTTTTAGAGCTTCTTACAAAGATTTTAGTATTGGATTAAATTTATTTACTGGTGCGCCAGCTATTGATGAGTTAGGAAGAAGAAGAAGTGAAGAATTAAGTCCCGGTCGATTTCAATATATTGAATCTGGAGAAAAATATAGAGCTGGTATTTTATATGCGGGTTACAAAAACTATAGAATCGGGGTAAATGGAGAACCTGTTCGTAATTATTTTCAAAACCACTTAATACATAAAGATGGCTATAAATATCCAATTTTTGAAGTATTAAATACACGCTTGTACCCTTATTTTTCTTATCAAACATTAAATCCTTTTACAACATGGTAGTAGTAAACGGATATTTAAGATTGAACTTAATACTTTTTATTATTTCTATTTACTATTTACAAGGATGTGTAATTACAAAAACAAAAGATTTGACTTACAAGGATATTTATAAATTACAATCAGATATAATACAAACGGATGGCTACTATTTTCATGTTGACGAAAAATATAAATTGTTATCAGCTTTTACCTTTTTTAAAAATGGCTATTTATATCAAGGAGATTTCCGTTCTCATGATGAAATCAAAAAACTATTTTTTAGAAAGGATTTAAAAGATAATAAATATTCATGGGGAGTGTATAAAATAGATAGGGACACAATTAAAGTTCAGTTCTTTACGCCTGCAAGAGGAAACGAATTAATAGGCATATGGGATGTGATTGAAGAACATGGTAAAATTGAAAGTAAGAGCAGTATTGTTTTCTATAAATCTTTTTTACTCGGAAAGGAATATTTATATAAGATTAGATATCAATTTTATAAAATGAATGTTACACCTGATAGCACAAATTGGCTGATGAAATAAAGAGATAATGAATCATTTAACACCCCTATACCACATGGTAAAATGCATGATTGCAATAACTTTTTTTGCTTTTTGCCTAGAATCTTGTTTTTTAAAGAATAGGTCAGCACGGTATATTAAAAATGAACAATTATCAAATAATAAAATTAGATTGGATGGATATTATTATTACTATCTTAAGAATAAGATAAAATCAACTGATGTTTTTATTGATTGTTTTTTTTTCTATGGAAATGGGAAAGTATTTTTTGCAATGGGAACAAATACAAAAAATATTCTTCAATATGAAGAATATTTAAAAAGTAAATTAAGAATAGACAGTAAAAATATGCCCGAATATTGGACTAATTATTTAATTAAGAATGATTCGATTCATTTTGAAAGAATATATGTCCAGCCAGGTTTTCCTCATGCAATATATAGAGGTAAAATATTAAATGATACTACGTTTGTAATAACGGAGTCGATAAATAATCCATCCTCTAAAAAAAGTATAAGCCTTGATGATACTTTTCATTTTAAAATGTTTCATCCAAAACCAGACAGTGTATTCTCAAATTCAAAATAAATAACAAATTAAATTGCCCATGAAATTCCTATTTCTTATCAAACATTAAATCCTTTTACAACATGGTAGCAGTAAAAGGATATTTAAAATTGTACTTTATATTTATTGTTATTTTGCCTTTGCAGGATGTTCTTCACCTGCAAAGATAGATAAGTAAGAAGCGGTTGGTGAAGAACACCAACTTTTAGAAAATTTATAAATATTTGTATGAGTTGTGGATTATCTATTATTGGTACCGATTTAGATATTGATGCTTTTGTAAGTAAGACAGAAATGTCGGGGTTTAATAAATCATATAAAGGAGATCCGATATCTAAAGTAAATCCAAAAAAAAGAAAGTATTCGTTTGTGTCAATGATAATCAGTGAAGCAAGCTTTAATGATATAAAAAGCCAGATTAACGACAGTGTAGCTTTTTTAATTAAATATCAAGATAACTTGAGGCATATAGCTGATACACCAGAAATTGAGTATGCTACAATAAATTTTGGAGTAGATTCAATTATTGATGAAGAACACCTTACCCAGAGTTTTTATTTTCCAATTAGTTTAATTAAAATATGCGCTGAATTAGGTATTGGAATAGAACTTTCTATCTACAAAGAAGACATGCAGGAAATTTTGGAAAGGGAAAAACTAGATTAGTCTTTAAAATGAGAATGATATAAAATTTACCACCAAATGGATATAAAGAATTACCACATAAATAAACCAAAAATAAAAAAATAAGTACTTAAACAAATAACTCCATATTTAATGAATAAATGTATAATTATTGCACTTTTTTGTTTTGTTACTCATAAATCAAGTGCACAAGAGAATAATACCGATACCATTATTTCCCTTAGTAGCAGTACAGCAGCACAAACACCTGCCATACCAATAGCCGGAATAAAAATAGCAACAGCTTTGCCAGATACCACAACGGTGGGGTACATTGGGCAACCTGACAGGAATGCTACATTCAGACTTATACCTGCAACAACTTTCACAAACTGGTTGCAAACCTTTGTTGATAGCAAGTATAAAAATGTATTTAATAATACCGGGAGGCAGTTAGTTTGGGTTATTAAAAATCTAAGCATAAGCAAGGATACTACCGGAAATAATACTTTCATCAGGCTTAAAGCAGATGTTGCCTCTTCTGTTTCAAATGAAAAATATCTGCTAACCAGCACTGTTGATACGGTCATTATAACCCAAGGCTCTAAAGCAAAATATGCTTTGGCTGTAGAAGAAGCAATACAGGCACTTTTTAATGTATCTGCTAACAACAATAGTCCCCTATCAACAAACCCACTTACATTAAACGATCTTATTGCTAAAGCTCAGGAAGTGTACCACGTACCGATACTAAAGGACAGTACGTATAAGCGCGGTATATACAGCACATTTGAAGAATTTAAAAATAATAGTCCTTCCATTACAAATATGATTGTAAAATTAGATAACAAAGGCAGCAGCAGAGTATACCAAATGTTAGCCGATAGCAGCTTTAAGGAAATATCCAATCCCTGGGGTATATGCATAGCCGCGGAACAATATGTTTATACAGATGGCGAGCTAACACCTATAGAAAAATCTGCAAATAGTATCGTTATTTCAAGATTTCAGAAACCCGAAGTAAGGCGAAACCAGGCAATTTATTATCGCAATCTAATGAGCAACAATGAAAATAATGCAAACCCCTATGACCGCAGGCATAATAAAAAAGCAAAGCGTAAAGCTAAAAACCAGCAGCCAATAGCAACCAGCATTGATATTGAAACCGGAGAATTAACTTTTTAACTCATTAATATAAAGAAACATGCAAAAGGTATTTTTATTTTTTTGTCTACTTACAATAGGAAAATTTGTTACAGCTCAAACTCTTCCGCCCTACACCTGTGGTATTTTATATACTTATGACAACGCAGGCAATCGTACTAAACAGGAGTATTATTGCAGGCAGGGGCGAAGCATTAATACTATAACTCAAAATGCACAAATCGCGACTGCTGATTCCTTAGCTCAGGATGAAAATGCAGCATCTGCGTCTTTTGCACAGGTAGATGCGTTGTATCCCAATCCCAATGACGGTCGTTTTACCATAAGATTTGAACAGGGGCTAAAAAATGCTGATATTATAATAACAGATGTAAATGGGAAAAAAGTGAACCAGTTTAGAGCAAATGGTGTGATAGTTCATTTTGATATTTCTAATAAACCTGCCGGTACTTATTTTTTGGTTATCTCAGATGGTAAGACAAAAATTACTCAAAAAGTAATTAAGCAGTATTAAGAGTAAAGGAACAGGTACTTTATTCCCAAAGCCTTATCATGAGGATCGCAATAAGCTTCTCTCAAAAACTATACGGCATGTTTTGAATTCCCGCAAAGATGCGATTAAGAACCTTACTGAAACATTTACCTATGATAACCTAAATCGCCTTATAGGTTCCTCGTAAATAATGTGCAGCAGTTGGCAACGAGCTATGACGTGGTAAGCGGCAGCTCAAGAGGTAACATAGTCAGCAAAACAGACGCAGGAAATTATGTGTATAACACAAACAAAATAAATGCTGTAGCTTATGTAACTAACCCTGCCGGCGCTCAGGCACCGCCTGCTGTCATCTCTACCGCTCTGCAGCAGATTACTTATACACCGTTTCAAAAAACAGCTTCTATAGACCAAAATGGTTACCGGTTAGACTATACGTACGGTGCAGATATGGAACGTATAAAAAGTATGCTTAAGCAAAACGGCATTGTAGTGGAAACCAAATACTACTTAGGTGCATACTATTTTTTTCATGTTTAACCCAGCTATCCACAACCTTTTCACACTCGTTTTTTACAATTTCGCTTCCAACTGCTTTTGAACTAAGTTCGCAGTTAATAAATCGCATGTAGTGAGATTAAAGTCATTAGAAATTAAGGGGTTTAAAAGTTTTGCTGATAAAACGGTCGTAAACTTTGATGAGGGCATTACCGGCATTATTGGACCAAACGGTTGCGGCAAGAGTAATATTATTGACAGCATAAGGTGGGTAATCGGGGAACAAAAGATTAGTGCTCTGCGTAGCGAAAACCTTGAAGCACTGGTTTTTAACGGCAGCCGTACACGCAGTGCAAGCGGTCTTGCAGAGGTTAGCCTGACTTTTGAAAACACGAAGAATCTGTTGCCAACAGAATTCAGCACGGTGACAGTAACACGTAAATTTTATAAAAACGGGGAGAGTGAATATCGCCTGAACGATGTGAGTTGCCGCATGAAGGACATTCATAATTTATTTATGGATACGGGCATTAGTACCGACAGTTATGCAATCATCGAGTTGGGAATGGTAGACGATATTATCCGCGACAAGGAAAACAGCCGCCGCCGTATGCTGGAGCAGGCGGCAGGCATCACTATTTACAAAACCCGCAAGAAAGAGGCGAAGGCGAAACTGGATGCAACAGAGGGTGACCTAAACCGTATAGAAGACCTCTTGTTTGAGATCAATAACCAGTTGAAAACCCTCGAGAACCAGGCGAAAAAGGCGGAAAAATACTACGAGATAAAGAGGGAGTACAAAGAGATTTCTGTAGAGCTGGCAAAGGCTTCGCTGGAAGGGTTTAACGACACTTACCGCGAACTAAATGAACAGCAGGAGACAGAGACAGATAAAAAAATACGTTTAGAAGCAGAAATTGCCACTGAAGAAGCAGCTAATGAGCAGGAGAAGGTAGGTTTTATTGAGAAGGAAAAGGCGCTGCAAAGTATGCAACATGAGTTTAACGACCTGGTGCAGAGGCTTAGAACGCATGAAAATGAAAAGAAACTGGCTTCGCAAAAATTGCAATACCTGAAAGAAAAGGAAGTCAGCATAAAAGTATTTTTGGAAAGAGCCGAAGGCCAGTTGGGGGGAATTGATGAATCGATTGAGTTTACATCAGCACAACTGAAAGAGCAGGAAGGCAAACTTTTCAACTATCAGCAGCAGTTGGACGAATTTAAGATGGAAGCAGCAGTCAGGCGACAGGTATTTGATGATAAACGTGGAACGGTTGACCGCTTACGTCGTCAGTACCAGGAAATTCAACGAGAGCAGTTTGATGCGGAAAAGAAAGTGGCTGTTGCTGATGCATCTATTCAAAATCTGCAAAGAGCTTTGACGCAACTGCAGGATGAAAGGCAGCAGCATGAAGGTCAGTTGAAACAACTGGAAGAACAACGAACAGATAAGGAACAGGAACTGGAAGACAGGAGGGCAGAGCTTAGGCAGTTGCAGGAGCAGCATGACTCTGCAAGGCAACAAATACTTCAGACCCAGCAGAAGATGGAAGGCCTGCGCAACAAGCTTGCAGAGGAAAACCGTAAGCTTGATTCAAAGCGCAATGAACATGCATTACTGAAAAGCCTGATTGATAAAATGGAGGGTTACCCGGAAAGTGTGAAATTTTTGCACAACAATTCAAAATGGAATTATACTTCGCCTGTTTTGTCTGATATAATTTACGTAAAAGAAGAATACCGTGCCGCAGTTGAAAATGTACTTGAGCCATACCTGAACTATTATGTAGTTAACGATCTTAAAGAAGGTATGCAGGCTGTGTATCTTTTAGATGCAAATCAAAAAGGTAAAGCTGATTTCTTTTTATTAGACAGGATAAATAATTTTAAAAATACGGAAGAACACCAGCCGGCAGATACTATAAAAGCAATAGATGTAATTGAGGTAGAAGATAAATATAAACAGCTTGCCCAATACCTTTTGTGCAATGTGTACATTGCTGAAGGCGAAAGTGCATTAGAAGACAGCAACGGAAGTATCGTGCTTGAAAAGCGTGGAAAGTTTGTAAAAGGAAAATTTTCATTGAGTGGTGGAAGCGTTGGCCTGTTTGAAGGAAAAAAAATCGGCCGTGCTAAAAATCTTGAAAAACTTTATCAGCAAATAAGCGTGCAGGAATCGATTGTAAGTGGTTTAAAAACTGAAATACAGGCAAGGCACAATGAAGTTATTGGTTTCAACGATCAGTTAAAAGAAAATGGAATAAAACAAATTCAACAGGAAATAAATAACCTGACCAACCAGGTGTTTTCGCTGCAGAATAAGATTGAAAATCTGAACGCGATGCAAAACAGCAGTCAGAAAAGACGGGACGACATACAGGGAAGCCTTGAAGCCAGCCAGGATTCAATTGCTGATGTAAGGGAACAACTGATTACTTTGAATGAGCAATTGGAGTCTGCCACGGATGACATGAAGTTGCAGGAACAGGATTACAGGCTGGCAGAGCAGGATTACAATGAAGTTAACAGGCAGTTTAATGAAAGCAACCTGCAGTTAACACGTCAGCAGAGTAAAATTTCTGCATTGAAAACTGAGTTGCAATTCAAGCGTAACCAGTTGAACGATCTCACACAACAAATTGAAAGCAATAAAATACAACTGAAACAGGCAGCGGAGAATATTGCCGGAAATGAAGCTGCTCTGAATGATAATGATCAATTCCTGATCAATTTGATGAAGATGAAGGAGGATGAAGAAAAAAAGCTGAATGAAGCAGACCATGCTTATTACAACCTGAGAAATGCCCTGGGCGCTAAGGAAAGTGAGTTGCGGCATAAGGTAAAAAGCAAAGAAATTATCGATCATCTTCTTACAGAAATAAAAGACAAGCTGAACGAACTGAAACTTCAGCTTGCCGGAATGAAGGAAAGGCTGAGCGTAGAATTTAAGATAAGTATTGAGGAAATCATTGACCAACCCCGAACTGCAGCAATGCCTGCTGCAGATTTACAGGCTGCTTCAGAACGAATGAAAAAGCGGCTCGAAAATATGGGGGAAATCAATCCTACTGCCATTGAGGCTTACCAGGAAATGAAGAAGCGTTATGACTTTATAAATGAGCAAAAAGACGATCTGGTAAATGCGAAGGATAGTTTGTTGCAAACTATAGAAGAGGTGGAAACGACAGCTAATCAAAAGTTTTTAGATACCTTTAACCAGGTGAGGGAAAATTTCCAAAAGGTATTTAAATCATTGTTTTCAGAAGAAGATCAGGGTGATTTGATACTGGTTGACCCTGCTAACCTGGCTGAAAGCGGCATTGATATCATTGCAAAACCTAAAGGTAAACGCCCAAGCAGCATTGGTCAGTTGAGCGGCGGAGAAAAAACATTAACGGCAACTGCATTGTTATTTTCTATCTACCTCATCAAGCCTGCTCCATTCTGTATTTTAGACGAAGTTGATGCTCCTTTGGATGATGCAAATGTTGGCAAGTTTACAAAGATGATACAGCAATTTAGTGAGAACTCGCAGTTTATAATTGTTACCCATAATAAACAAACGATGAGTACAGTAGATGTGATTTACGGCGTAACAATGCAGGAGCCCGGAGTAAGTAAACTGGTGCCTGTGGATTTTAGAGGGTTAACTGATATTCCTCCCTCTGCAAAGAAAGTTGCCGTAGGGTAGGTGTCGCCTGAGAGGCAATACGACGTCTTGATTTAAAAGAATGTATATCCATAGAGGTGGGATACCTCAGGCAGGTGCAATAATAATTTGAAATATAATTAAAGCGCGGTAAAGACTGTATTGTTTTATGTCAACTTTAAATACATTACTTCTGGGTGTAAAAAGGAATAGTAGAAATCAAACCTATCTGAAGGGTATGATTATTTTCAATTTGTATTCCATTTCCTTTAAATACGAGTTGATTTAAATAGCCTACCTCAAGTCTTCCAAGCTTTGGTAACTTATAGCCTAATGCAAGATAGGCTCTGTTCTGATCAAATACATTGTACCCCACATTTTTTCCAAAATTGATGAAGAACTCATCGTATGCGGAAACGTATAGCGAATTATCTTCAATAGTTTTACCCTTAAAAGGAACGGAAAACCGGGTAAGAAGCCTAAAACGATTTGTATAAACAGGTGGTCCTCGTTCAAGCTGCTCATCTGTCTCTACGGGAAGTTGCGCGAAACGTTGTTCTAATCGAAACCTGCTTATGACTTCACTAATTCCTGCCTGGCTTTTTATTTGCACCTGCTCCCAAATTCGACTTTCCGGGTAAGTTGCTTTTACAGGAAATTCTCCATACGGATAAGTTTCTATAAAACCATAACCGACAGTAGCGAAAGCCTGGCTATTGAAATGATAATTAATACCTGTTCTAAGCAGCAACTGCTGCCCTCTGGTTATGACTTCATTCTTACGAATCTGTGCTTCGAGGTGCACACCCCATTTGTCCGAAATCTTATGGTCGCCGAAGTACATATACCAACCATTGTAATTATTGGTGTACTTACGCTGTAGCTGCTGCGACATTACCAATTGTATGTTCAGGCAGAGCAAAATAAGCAGTAGAATTTTTTCCATAAGAATCAATTAATAAAAATGAGCAATGTATAAGGTATAATGTTAAAAAAAACAAAAGAACGCAAAGCATTGTAAATTTGACAATTGGAAAACAAAAAGATGAATGAAAAGAATATAATGTATAGTAATCACAACAGCCTCAGCAACAAAATAAATATTGTTGAATGCCCGCGGGATGCAATGCAGGGATGGAAAAAATTTATTCCAACTGAAAAAAAGATAAGTTATTTAAAAAGTCTTTTAAGAGTTGGTTTTGACACGCTTGATTGCGGCAGTTTTGTCTCTCCGAAGGCAATTCCTCAAATGGCCGATACAAAGGAAGTCATTAGTCAATTGCCGTTAGATGGAAGTAAAACAAAATTGCTTGTAATTGTTGCCAATGTGCGTGGCGCGGAAGAAGCGGTTTTGTTTGATAACATAACTTACCTGGGTTTTCCGTTTTCTATATCACCAACTTTCCAGGTAAGAAATACAAATAGTACAGTTGAAGAAAGTGTACAAAGAGTAGAACAAATACAAAATTTGTGTTTGAAAAATAATAAGGAATTGGTGATTTATTTAAGCATGGGTTTTGGAAATCCTTATGGAGACGAGTATAATGAAGAAATATTATTGTATTGGGCAGATGAAATGATAAAAAGGAATATCAGAATTATCTCACTTGCAGATACTGTAGGCGTAGCAACTCCTGAGCAGATTGATTTTGCACTACAGACTTTAATCCCCACTTATCCGCAGGCAGTTATTGGTGTTCATCTGCATTCGACGGGTACTAACTGGCAGGAAAAACTGCAGACCGCAGTTTATGCAGGATGTAAACGGTTTGATGGTGCCCTAAGGGGAATAGGCGGCTGCCCAATGGCGAAAGATGAGTTGGTAGGAAATATGGCTACAGAATTAATGATTAATTATTTTAAAGATCACAACCTGCTCTCTTCCATCAACGAAGAGGCATTGCAGGAAGCTTTGAGGTTGGCTGAAGAAATGTTTAAATAAAACAGTATATAATGTTGTTGGTGAGACACAAACAACGGCATTTATTTTATTTGCGGAGACACAAACAACAGCAATTAACCAAGTGTTATTTCTCCCTTTGGGGGAGGAGAAGGGTAGGAGTGAGGCAGATGATTAAAAGAAAATTTAAATGATAAAATGCAGCGTATGAAACTGATGTTGGATGCAGAGATAAAATCACCTTCTAAGAGAATTACTTATTCTGATAATATTTTTTTGATTGGCTCTTGCTTTACTGAGCATATTGGAAGACGACTTCAGGAGCTGAAGTTTAATATTCTGCAAAATCCTAACGGTATTTTGTTTGATCCTATAAGTGTAAGCAAGAGTCTTAATTCTTATATTGAACAGAAACAATATAAACAATCCGATCTTTTTTTTTGGAATGAATTGTGGCAAAGCTGGGATCATCATTCGATGTTTTCAGGAATGATTGCAGAGGAAGTTATAAACAAAATTAATGAGTGCCAGTTAAAAGCTTATGAGCATTTAAAAAAAGCGGATTGGTTGATTATAACACTTGGTTCATCATTTTCATATCATTTAGCTGATAAAGATCAGCCTGTCGCTAATTGTCACAGAGCTCCCGCACAATGGTTTAAAAAGCATTTATTGGGTATAGAAGAGACAATACTGACGCTGGAAAAAAGTATAGAAAGATTGCAGGTTTTTAACCCGGGATTAAAAATTATTTTTACAATCAGCCCTGTCAGGCACATAAGAGACGGGGTTGCAGAAAATAACCGAAGTAAGGCAAGATTGATAGAAGCAGTTCATTGCCTTGTAGAAAAGTATGAACATACTTTTTACTTTCCTGCTTATGAACTGGTTATTGATGTTTTGCGGGATTACAGGTTTTATGATATTGATCTTGTGCATCCGAATTACGCTGCTACCGAATTTGTATTTGATAAATTTGAACGTAGTTTCATTGCTGAAGAAACAAAGGAATTTATGGAAGAGATAAAAAAAATAAGAAATGGGTATAAACACAAACCTTTTCAACCCGAGACCCGGTCCCATAAATTATTTTTGCAAAACACTTTAGAGCATGTAAAAAACCTACAGGAGAAATTGCCATTTCTCGATTTTTCAAAAGAGATTAATTATTTTTCTGCTCGTTGATGTCTGCTATACATTCAATAGTTTATTGCCAAAAAAAACTCCTGATTCTTAAAGAAAAAACCAGGAGTTTTAGGTGTAATGGACATTTGTGGTGGTATTTATTAGATGTTTTGTTCAAGTGGACATTTATGGTGGTGTTTATTTTTTGTCATTTACACTATTATCAAATGTTGTGTTCATCTTTATTTTGTCAAGTG
>JAABUT010000424.1_pt1 | contig 69791 bp, 64 predicted proteins | sample 5559281 | NCBI WGS metagenome assembly JAABUT01 (sample SAMN10711880, study PRJNA513359) | rock metagenome | isolation source: Antarctica rocks | place: Antarctica: Victoria Land, Ricker Hills nord | collected 2016-01-04 | reverse complement strand
AAGCGAACTATCTGAATATTCTATTGAAGTTTAACTTTCAGATTATCTTTCGATCAGGCAAAACAAACTTCAAAGTCGATGCTTTAACTAAAATGTCGATGATCAATAGTTCTGAATCAGCTAAAGACATAGATGATCGTTTTCAGACTATACTAATCTTGAATCGAATAGACGTTTTATCGATTGAGTTCGAAATCGAATCTGAATACAAGATTAATCTCTATCAATGCGTACATCTAGTCAATCAGAAGAATGAACTATGCAATGAATATCGACAAACTATGAACAAAGATGAACTGAAGCTTCATGACACGAAGCTAAAGAACTGTCAAATCATTGACAACGTTCTATTCAAAAAGAGTCTACTATGAGTGTTAAAACAAATGCATACGAAATTGCTTTGAAAGATTCACGATCAATCATCAATCTTGCACTCTGACATTAAATGAATGATTGATCTAGTTCAACGCTTCTACTATTGATAAGATCATCGAGCAACTATTCGACAATACATTCAAAACTGTCATGTCTGTCAGCGAAGCAAAGCATCTTGAGATGATACAAATGATTTGCTTCAGTCTCTATTGATTTCTCAGCAGCGTTGACAAGATATAGCTATGAACTTCATCACTGAGCTATTTCTATCGAAAAACTATAACGTCATTTGCACGATCATATGTCGTCTCTTCAAAGAACGTCACTATGTTTTCTGTCATTGAGAAGACAATGACATCTCAATCAAAGAAACAGTATGAATCATGCTATGAAACGTCTATTGACTTCATGATCTACTCAGTTCTATTGTTTCAAATAGAGACTTTCAGTTCATATCAATCATGTGACAAAGTCTTTGTAAACGACTGAAGATCAAAGTCAATCTGTCAACAGTCTATCATTCAGAGATTGATGATCAGTCGAAACGAGCTAATCAAGATGTTGAACGCGAACTTCGAATCTACTGCAATTACATGCAGAATGACTGAGCTAAATGACTTTCAATGATGAAATTCAATGACAATTTCAATACATTCTCGACTATCTTGATGATTTCTTTCTACTTCAATAAAGACTTTCATTCTTGAATGAGTTTCAATTCAGATACGACTGATTACAAAATGACTCGTCAATGTATTGAGACTAGAAAGATCGATGACATTATCACTTGAATGAGTGAACTTCTTATCTTCAATCATCAACAATTGAAAAAGATCAAGCAAATCACTGAAGCTCAGATAAACAAGCATAGACGAGACGTCATCTATGAAGTAGATGATCAAGTTTGATTAGTCTTCGAAAACATCAAAATCACTAGATCATGCAAAGATTTGAAAGACAAGCAGCTCGATCTCTATTCAATCACAGTCAAAGTTGAGATCTTCTATCGTCTTCAGCTATCTAGAAGCATGAAGCATATACATTCAGTGTTCAGCTCGAAGTATCTATGATCTTTATCAAGCGACTCTCTATTGAAACAACATTCTGAGCTCTCTAGATTGATGATCATTGAAGAGAATGAAAAGCATTGAGAAGTAGACAATATATTGAACTTCAGACGATATAGAGAAAGACTACAATACAAGATCAAGTGAATCGAGATAGATCATGACGACGAATGATACTATGTTGATAAAGAGAAATTCAATGACTCGAAGAAAGTTCTGAATGAATTTCACAAGCTATATTTGAATAAGTTGCACTAAATTGAAAACACGATGAATTTTTTTTTTTTGACTTTTGTTTCTTTTCTATTCATGCGAACATGAATGTTCAAAGAGAAAGATAATGTTATGAACATGCCTGAATTGATCAGAGTTCAGATCTAACTCTAATCAATTTGATTAAAGCAAGTCATGACGCTATGCCTAGTTTGAATCTAGCGCATCTCTTCAAGTCATCTTCAGCACTTCTTTTCGTTTGTTCAGCACTTTCTTCATTCATTTCTTTCATCATTCTTTTAGACAAACACATCTGATCTATTACATCACATTTGTATCGAGTCTAGCGCAGTCTCAAGTCATTATTTATAGAAGAGCTTGCACTCTTTCTCTTCTGTATTCTTAATGTCTTGTTATAGCTATCTCTAAAGAACAATACATACATATCAGCTCTGAGTTTCTTTGATTGAATGATCTAGGCACGATCTCAACAATCGAAGTCAAGAATTTATTTTATTCTTTAAATCAACGATCAGCTGTTTTTCTTGATAGTTTAGATAAAAGAATAGTTGTTGAAATTGAGTATAAAACTCATTGAATTTCTTCTGTTCTTGAATTAAGTTGTAGTAGTTTCTACAAAAGTTGACTTCTTTATCTGAGTCATTGAACAACTGAGCTAACTCTTTCAAAAGCTCATTGATGATCTTGTATGAGTTGAAACAGTCACGTTCACGTCTTGACTGAGTGATCTTAGCTGCATCATTGAATAATCTGAAATGTACATAGCTCAGCTTGACTCATTCACTTGAAAAGAGATCAATGTTGATTTCTAGCTTGTTTCTGAACTTTTTTATATCAGTTTTTTCAGATAGAATTTTTTTCATCAGTGAACAATGAAGAATCGAGTATTTTCTGAAACTTAGAACGCTCAGAGTAGATTAATGATGACGAGATAATTTCTCTAGCTTGTAGTCTAGCTTTCAGCTCTTCACATCATTTCTTCAAAGCTTTCATAATCATAGAAGATGTTATGATTTCAGCGAATGAATTATTATCTTTGACAATGAAGACTGAAGCTTCGAAATGCTCTTTGAAGAAACAAGATATAATGAAGAAGAAAGAAAAGATTGAATTGAATGAGTGTTTTAAAAGAAAGAAATTGAGCGAAGAGTGATGCTCAACAATAGAAGATGAAGTTATTTTTGTTGTTTGATTTGAGAATTGATTGATTCTCTTGATCGATTTGATTCTCTAGCAATCAATGAAGATTCTTTATCGCTGATTCTATTAATTGAGATGAATGATGCATACTTAATGAGCTGTAAATCATCTAGCAATTCAATCAGTCTTGCTGTTGATTCTATAGATTTTCTAGTGTTGTTCTGTCTTTTGATTACGTCGATCATCAGATAAACGAATTTTCTTAGACTCAATTTGTCTGAATGAGTATATTGAACGAGTAATGAGTATCTGTATTGTATGATAAACAAGATTCTTAATGTAATGTTGAAATCATGTCTAAATCATTCAATCAAAGAGACTTGAAGCTGATATGTATGTATTGCTCTTTAGAGATAACTATAACAAGACATTAAGAATACAGAAGAGAAAGAGTGCAAGCTCTTCTATAAATAATGACTTAAGATTACGCTAGACTTGATACAGATGTAATGTAATATATCAGATGTGTTTGTCTAAAAGAATGATGAAAGAGATGAATGAAGAAAGTGCTGAACAACGAAAAGAAGTGCTGAGAATGATTTGAAGAGTTCAATAGAGATGCGTTAGATTCAAACTAGGCATAGCATCATGACTTGTTTTAATCAATTCGCAATTAACTCGCTTAAACTGATTGTGAATTAATTAGAGTTAGATCTGAATTCTGATTAATTCAGACATGTTCATAACAGTTTTTCGTTAACTTCTGCAATTTCTATTAACGTTTTATAAAGAACTTTTCGAAGATTGTTCATTCTTTGATTCAACTAACTCAAAAAGAGATGATATTTGAATGAAATTAAGCTTGTCAAATGATCTTTGATCATATGAAGAAATGAATAATTGAAGCTTCTATTCTTCGTCATTTTGATCAGAATAAAGAGACTATTCTTGAAACAGACTCATTTAACTATGTCAATGATGATATACTTTCTCAGTATGATGACGAAGAAACATTGCATTTAATGATTTACTACAGCAAGAATCTGAGTCTCGCTGAGTGCAATTACAAGATCTATGACAAGAAATTACTAACAATCATTCATGTCTTTAAGCATTGATGATCTGAGCTGAAATTGACTGAGTTACTCATTAAGATGTTTACTGATCATCAAGCTTTAACGTCATTAATGAAAGATAAAGAGTTAAGTAAATGTTAAATGCGTTGAATATAAAAGCTCGTTCTTGACTTCAACTTTAAAATCATGTATTATTCAAACAAATAAAACATCAAAGTCAATGCATTGACTCATTGAGTCAATTCAGTTTCTAGAAGTCTTGAGAATGAATGATATCACTATCAGCAAACTACAATTCTTACGTTGAATTGAATGAAAATCACTGATTTAAAAGAGAAAGAGAATGATGAATCAATTTATCAATTGATTTTAAAAGTTAACAAAATCAACGAGAATTGTATTCTACTTCATGAAGTTGTATTAAAAGATGAAGCTCAATACGAAGATACTAAATTAAGAGATTGTTGAGTTCAGAACGAAATACTATATTGAGATAATTTTCTATGAGTTTTCTTTGATGAGCATCTTCAAATGAAGCTAATTTGAGAAGTTCATGATCAATCTTTTATTGATCATCTTGAAATTCTCAGAACGATGAAAATCATAAGAAGATACTACTATTGATCTTCAATACAAAAAACAATAAATTAATACATTTAAAACTGCTACATTTATCAGCAATCAAAGACTTTTCAAAATAAATTCAATGAATTACTACATTCTTTACTCATACTTAAACAGTGATGAAAGAACATAGTCATAAATTTCATTATCAACTTATCTTCTTTGAAAGATAAAAACATCATACTAACAGTGATATGTAAACTATTAAAGAAACAACATTATATTTCTTGCTTCACTGATGACGAGAGAATCACAGCAGAAAAAACAGCTGAGCTAATGTTTCAATGAATATATTAAATACATGATTTACTCAATTTCATTGTTTCAAATCGAGACTCTCAATTTATCTTCATTTTATGAAAGTCACTTTGCAAAAGACTAAATATTAATCTTTGACTCTTCACATTTTATCACTCTCAAATCAATAATCAAAGTGAATAAATCAATCAGAATGTTGAAAGATATCTTTGATTCTTCTATTCATACATGCAGAATGACTGAGCTAAGCTACTATTCATGATTGAGTTTATTAACAATAATGCTCTGTTTTTAATTATTTTCTTGATTTCTTTCTTTTTAAACAAAGACTTTCATTCTTGTATGAGTTTTGAACTTGATATCATTGAATATGAAAGTTCTTGTGAACGCTTGCAGACAATTAAAGTCAAGAATATATCTGAATATATGAACAAAACATTGAAGTTTGCTCGCAAGTCGCTAGTCAAAACATAAGAATAAATGATGAAACAAGTCAATAAGCATAGAAAAAAAGTTGATTATAAAATTGAATCAAAGATGTTTCTGAATGAAAGAAACATCATTACAGCGAAATCTTTCAAGAAGTTAAATGATAAAATGCTCAATTCTTTCATCAATTTAAGATTTCATTGACTCTTCATATAAACTGAAATTATCAGAATTTATGCATGTTCATGATGTATTTCATTCTGATCTGCTTTGCTCTGTCGTTGATGATTTCTTGTTTAATCAAAAGAATGAATTCTCAGATTTAATAGTGATAAACGATGAAAATGAGTGAGAAATTAATAATATATTGAATTTTCGTTGATATTGAAGATGACTTCAGTATAAAGTCAAATGAAATGACTATGACAATGATCTCAATTGATACAACGCTGATGATGACAAATTTATGAATGTTCAGAAGATCATTGATGATTTTCATATTTAATACTTGAACAAATCGCGCTAATCAACAATTCAATCAATCATGATTTAACAGATCTGAGTCTGTAAAATTATGATTAAGCAATTAATTGAGTTAAGCAGAAAATACATTCATGCAAACATGAATCATTGAAGAAAAGAAATAATGTCATGATTCTAGTCTTGTCAAACTCAGTCTTCTAATCTTGTCAGATTTATTCTCACTTCGTCATATTGATTAGTTTCTATTGAGTTTAGCATCAACTGAGAAATACACATATATAGTCAGCTTCTTTTCTGTAACTATCTTTCTTTCTTAGCATTTATCTACTAGTTAAATGACACTCATATAACTTACTTTATACTAATCTTTAATAAAACGAAAAAAGTGAATCAGAATGTAAAATGATATCTATGAAGTTACTGCTCATATATGCAAGATGATTGATTCATCTGATTATTTATAATTGAATTCATTGATAATAATGCTATTTTGTCATTAATTAAACAATCAATGTTCTTTCTGAATAAGAGTTTTCATTCTCATATGAACTTCAATTTAAACTCAATTGAATATGAGATCACTTAAGTCAGAATTGAAGCAAATAAAGCAGAGAATATATTTGAACACATGAAATAATTACTAACATTGATTAAGCAAGTCTTAGCAAGAGTCAGAGTCACAACGAAGAAATAAATTAACAAGCATTGAAAGAAAATGATTTACAAGATAAATGACATGATGTTTCTGAATTCTAGAAACATAATGATCTTATGATCATTAAAGAAGCTAAACAATAAAATGCTAGAACTCTTCAAGATTCTGATTAAGATTGAACATGTTTATTGATTGAAATTATCATTGACTATGAAAATACATTTGAAATTCACATCAAATCTGCTGCAACTGAATTCAAAGAATTTTCTGAATGAACAATAAAATAAATCTTTTGATTCTATAATGATTGATGATGAAGATGAATGAAAGATGAAGAATATATTGAATTTCAGACACTATAAACAAGACAAATGATTACAATATCATGTTAATTGAAAAGAATATGACATTAATCTACATTAATATAATGTTGATGAAAGTAAATTTAAAGAATGCTTGAAAATCATAAATGACTTTCATGAACAATATTTGAACAAGTCAAGATAAAAATCAACTTAAGAAAGATTAATTGAACTGCAGCAATGAGAACATTGTTAAATGAGAGAGAAAAGTAATGTTATGATCATGCACTTCAAGTTAATTTAACATAAATTGTGTCAAACTATCATAAACTAGTATAAAGTTGATGTTGACACGCTAGCAATTTAGCGTGTTTTCATGAGTAAAACTCATAACATGTTGCATCTTTTTTCTTCTTCAGCTTTGAACTTCTAGTTAAAATACACTCATATGATTCGCTTTATACAAACTTATAACAATTGATTGAATTGAATATAAAGAATGAATCATTGACTGATGATGTTTAAGTCAGCAACAGATAAATTCTTAGTCAGAAATCTCATTCAACATCATAGATTAAAAATTCATTATGTATCATATTATGAAGTAATGAATATGAGCTTATGATAAAGTGATAGAAAGATGATGAGTCAATAATAATTAAAATCAATTAAGAATGAAAGTTTAATGATTTGTAAAATACTTTAAACATGAAAGAGAATAAATATTTGTAATATAAAGTAAATAAATTGATAATGAGATTCATTTATATGTGATGTTGACTATGAATCTTTTGATTCTATTCTGTGTTTAAATAGAAGTCAGAAGAGTTAAGAGATTTCAATTCAACGCAATTTAAATAATGTTAAAACATTGTGTAAGCAGAAAAGTTAATCATGCAGAGTTTTTATTTACATGACAGCATTCTTTCTAACAATCACAATCAATTTACGAAGAAGATTCATGATATATCAATGTTAGTAAGAGATGAAAAGATATCTAGTGAAAAAGTCAATCTCAGTATAAGAGTCGTGATTACAAGTGATTGAAGAATTTGCAATTCATTAATCATATTGATATACTGAAACATTTTCATCACATCAACAATGTTGTTAAGTAATTGATGAAAAGATATCAGATAGAATAGTTGATCTCAGTCTGAAAGTCGTGATTACAATGCTTGAAGAAGTAATGACTTGTTGATCACGCTGATATATTGAAAGAACTTGAACTCATCTTCTTTACTTGACATTAAGTCATACATCTATCTACATGAAAAATTGAGAGCGCAGAAGAATGATCAAAATGCATTCTCTTTTATTGATTAAAGTCAATCATTGAATGATTGCAATTGCATGTTTATACTAACAATTCATTCAACGTCTATGTGATATAAGTCAAATCAAGAGAAGAAAAGAGTTATTCAGTACAATCACATTCTATCTTCTCATTGTGCACATCTTTCTTTCATCGAGTATTTCTCTGCTCAATGAATAATAATCATTAAGCAAGAGAACGCAGTTTTTGACACTATAATCATAAGCATCATAAGTGCAATGAAATCAACTTTGCAATTGAAGATTAAAAATCAAAGCATTGTTGTATAAAATATCATTAATAAAGAGCAAAGCAAGAACGATGCATCATAATTAAGCAATACAGATACTCATTAAGAGTTTACTTGAGCATCACATGCTGAATAGAAGCTATAGATGCAAACTTGATACATAGTTTCATGATCATTGTTTCAATGATGCAAAGTCATCATATAAATGACGAGTGATTTTCTCTTTTAAAGAGTTTTGTTCACTCAATATAAATAGCATAAAGTTTCTCATGAGTTGAGTTTAAATCAATGTCATAAAAGTGTATAAATTCAAATCAAATCATTTGATTTGATTTGATTTAATTTGATTTGAATTGAATTCATACACTCTTGTGACATTGATTTAGACTTAACTCATGAGAAACTCTATGCTATTTATATGAATGAAAAAAACTCTCTGAGAAATAAAATCGCTCATTGACTATATGATGACTTTAACATCGTCAAAACAGTGAGTTTTGAAACTATGTATCATGTTTGAATCTATAGCTTCTATTCAGCATGTGATGCTTGAGTAAACTTTTGATGAAAGTCTGTGCTGTTTGATTATGATGCATCGTCTTTGCTTTGCTTTTCATTGATGATATTTTATACAATGATGTTTCGATTCAATCTTTGATTCAAAGATGAAAGACATTTTTCTTGCATTTGTGATGTTCATGATTGTAACGTATGTAGAGCTGTGTTCTCTTACTCAATGATTATCATTCATTGCGCAGAGAAATATGAAATGAAAGAGAGATGTACATGATGAGAAGATAAAGTGTAATTATATTGAGTAATTCTTTTCTTTTCTTGATTTGACTTATGTCATGTAGACGTTGAATGAATTGTTAATATAAATGTGCAATCGCAATCGTTCAATGTTTGATTCTGATTGATGAAAGAGAATGTATTTTGATTATTCTTCTGCGCTCTCAATCTTTCACGTAGATAGATGTATGACTTGATGTCAAGTAAAGAAGATGAGTTCAAGCTTTTTCAATATATCAGCATGATTGACGAGTCACTACTTTTTTGAGCACTGTAGTCATGACTTTCAGACTGAGATTGACTATTTTATCTGATATCTTTTCATCAATTACTCAATGATACTGTTGATGTGATGAAGATGTTTCAGTATATTGATGCAATCAACAAGTCACAAATTCTTTAACCACTTGTAGTCATGACTCTCATACTGAAATCGACTTTTTCACTAAATATCTTTTCATCTTTTCAACATTGACATGTCATTAATCTTCTTTATAAATTGATTGTGACTGTTAGAGAGAATGTTGTCGTAGGAGTGAAAACTCTGCATGATGACTTTTCTGATCACGCAACGTTTTAACATCATTCAAACTGCGTTGAATTGAGATTTCTTGACTCTTCTAACTTCTATTCAAACACAGAATAGAATCAAAAGATTCATAGTTGACATCATGTACAGATGAATCTCATTGTTGATCTTCAAATCAAATCAAATCAAAATCAAATCAAATATAAAGTAAATAAGACAAAGAAGATTTTAAGTGATAAGATGAAATATGAAAGCTTCATGTGTAGAATGAGAAAGAAACTAAGCATTGTGAATGTAACTTGCAAAAAAAGAGAAATTAAAGAAGAATAAAACTTAAGCACAGTAATCATTATAATTAAATGATTTAAACACAGTGAAAATTTTGCTTCATACTGCGAAAACACTTATGTTGCATATGCTTACATGAGAAAACTGAAAACATAGTACTGATAGTTAAACTAATCATTAAGTTAAGTTTCAAGTTGACATTTTGAACTTAAATTAATATCAAGTCAAGTTACTTACATTTTCAACTTAATTTAAGTTGAGTTACTTATATTTTCAACTTAATGCAACTTAACTCAACTGAAAATTGAATCAATTTGATTCAACTCATCAAGAACTTAAGCTTGATGTTAAGAAAGTTAAATATAGAAATTTTTTCAATTTTTTGCTTTTGCATTATCTTTTTGATAGAAAATCATGAAGAAAAACATGATGAGAAACATAAAGAAAAACATGAAGAGAAATATGAAGAGAAACATGAAGATCATTTAATAGAAAATCATGATAATAATAATAATAATAATAATAATAATAATAAATTCATACACTCTTGTGACATTGATTAGATCGACTCATGAGAAACTCTATGCTATGTATGTCGAGTGAACAAAACTCTCTGAAATAGAAAATCGCTCGCTGTTTATACGACTGCTACATGCAGTCGAGACAATAAAACTGTGACTATGTATCAAATTTGTTCACGATGATTGCATGTTAAAGAATGAATATTCTTGTCACTTTAAACTGCTTCAGCAGCTTCGTTTTCATCTTCATTCTCGCTGTTGCCTTGAGACTCTTCGTGATTGAGACGATAATTTAATAGTTCGTGAAGTCGATGTCTCATAGCATATTCAATCGAAGATGCATTCAATTCAAGCAGTGCATCAGAATATGCTTGATTATCTGATGACTTTATTCGCAATTACATCAAGAGCTATTCGCGCTCAACATGTTTCTTGAGTGCAGATAAATCTTCAGCTTTATGCGTTCAATTCTGATGTAAATTGCAAGAATGCTTTTGATCTTTTGAAAATTATCACGCATCTTTACTGACTTCTTGAATAGATGAGATCTTTGAGCGAGAAATGCATTAATGTTTGCAATGCATTTTTTGTAGTTTTTTCATTGAAGATTTCATTGACTTTTGTGAAACTGTGCAATCGCTCGTTCACTCATTTAAGTCATTGTTAAGAAGTTGAGTCATTTACATTTAAACTGTATTTTTGCTTCTTCGCGAATTAAAGCATTCAGAAACGTCATTTTTTTGAAGATCAAGAAGCAAGAGATGAGTTTATTAGTTTTTATCAGATAAGCATGTATGATCTTGCATGCTCATCAAGTCTTCTATGTTCTATCGTTGATTCAACTGCGTAGTGTGACTTGATTCTGTAGCTTGTTCAGATGAACATGTAGTGAAAATGTGTATGTTTCAACTTTCAGCGTTTCAATGTTCACTTTTCTGAAGACGTTGATCACATGACACAACGCTTGATTCTGAAGAGTTTCTAATCTTCATTTTGTATTCAACAATTCTTCTTCTTTATTGCGTTGATGTCATATTGATGCTTCAAACGTCATTCTTGATCTTATCATTGCAGAGTATATTTATCTTGCTTTTGCAAATGTAGCTCTTCAAATAAAGATTTCAAGTCGACTAAGCATCAGCATCTTGATGACGTGATCTGCTTCTATTTGACGAAGATGCAAGTCTCATTATAGTTTCATGTTCAATTGCACTTCAAGAACTTATACATTTGATTTCAACTTTATTATTGAGTTTTCTATGCATAGACTCACTGTCATGTTGAATCTTTTTGACTTATGAATGAAGTGAGTGAGTTCATATTTCTCTGAAGCGAACGTAGCATCATGAGTTTAAGCTCACTTCGCACAGACGTCATGTGCTTGACTCAGTGATTTGCAGATTGATTCTGTGATTTTGTTGTAGATCAGAATATTGATGTCATTTACGAAGTCAAGCACTTCAATTTTGATTTCTAAAGCTTTGCGTTTTTTGATTAAGCTTGCGTTAAAGAATAGAAAGAGAATTGATGATATGAAAAATCTCTGCGATATGTCAGCGTTTACTCGTTGCATCACGCTGATTTGTTCATCAAACATCAGCGATGACTCTCTGTCTTTCAGAAAGCTGCAAGTTCATTCAACTATGTAGTTCAATGTTTTTTTCATTCTTAAAGTATGTAGAAGTCTAGTGTGCAAGACATGATTGAACATCTCAGTGATGTTTAGACTAAGCATGAAGACTATGTACTTGATTTTGCAGTCTCATACTGCATGTACTTGATTCACTAGTAGATTCAGCACTGAGATCACAAATTGCTTGCATCTCACTCTCATTTGAGCATTTGAAAGCATGTGATGAGTCTCAGCAATATCACTTAATCTTTTGATCATGATTGATTTTAATGTCTTATTCATGATGTTTAGTAGAGCAATGAATCAATACATTTTCAAGTCAATGTAATCACTCTTCTTTGATTTGCAAAGTACTATTGTTTGAGCTTTTTGAAACTGCTTTGAATGATATTTGTGAGTTACATATGCATTGAACAGACTGATTAGTATCGAAGTCAGTTCTGTTAAACTCGCTTGAAGCACTTTATTTGAAATTTCAAATGCGTCTGATGCTTTGTTAACTTTTACTCATTGAATCATCTGTCTCATCTCATCTTGCAATAAGATTGAATTGAATGACATTGTCAGCAATATAAACAATCTTGAAATGTCATTGATATCTGCTTGAGACAATGATGAAAAGAACTTCTTTCGTAGCATCTTTGTTTTTTCTTTGAATGAGTCTGCTATGTGATCGAAATTTTTGCTCTTTAATGACAAAAACTGTAAAAGTTTCTTGAGTAATTGACTTTCAATTTTGACTCATTTTGCAAAGCATCAAATCGATTTTAATTCGTTGTTCAGCTCATGCATCTGTGATTTAAAATGTGAACATTTTATTTCTTTAATGATCTTGTTTTTGTGATCGTTGTATCTCAGATAGTCGTTTCATGTCTTTAAAGTACTTTGCAATTTTCATACAATTTGTAGTCATCACGATTTCGTCACGACTTTCAAGCAGATCTGATTTCAAAAGTCTCATGCTTGAATTGATGACTTTGCTCAAGAAGTAGACTTCTTGATGATCTTTTGTAGCACATGAGTAATTTCAGCTACTCTGTCATCTATCGCTGTCTTGTCGTCGAGAAAATGATTGATGAGAAGATGTATTCTTAAATGAGTGTTTAGTGCTTCTGTGTTCATTTTCTTTCATAATCAACAAGTCGTGAGCTGCATGAAGAATGTGTGTAGACACAACTTTGTGACAATCGAAAGATGATCAGATTTCTGATGTAGATTGATTCTCATCTTGCATTTGTATATCATGAATTGAATTTTCTTGCTGTCAAACGCTAGATTTATTGTTGTGAGCTGATTGTGAGTCTTTCTAGTAATTGTGTCTGATTTAAGCAGTAGTTTTAGTCTTGCGTTTGTAATGATGTCTAGTAGAGCATTCATCACTATGTGATAAGTAAAGCATCTTCTGTCTTTTCAGTATGAATGATGCAGATTGAAATCTTCTACAATTAACTGTTCACAATCATTTTTGATTAGTTCATTTAAATGAGAAATAGTAAATGATTCTTCTGTAAAGATGATAAACAGCAAGCATGAATTGTAAACATTTATGAGTCATAGCATCTGTATCTTGTCTTTCAAGTTGCTAGTTTGTAGCTTAATTAAACAGATGTTTGATTCAATGATTTTCATCACTTATTAATTGAATTTTAGATACTTGTTGATATAAATGCATGTTCTTGCTTGAAATGATGAGTCTTTCACTAAATAAAAGAAGTTGTGAGTTGAGTTAAATGTTTGCAAAGCATTGATGTTGCAACCTTGTTTCTGAATGACTATTATGTTGAATTTATGAACTTCTCTGTCTATCAAAAATGATTTCTGAATTTTCAATGACTTTCTGATGTTGTACTGTAAAATTTGCAGAAAGATTTAATTTGTCATAAAATTATTTGTAGCTGTTGTTGACTTTGTGCAAAGACAGCTTTTTGTATGCTTTTAATCATCAAGAATCTTTCACATTTTCTGATTTGATATTTTTATATCTGTTCAGACGTCATGTCTTCTGAGTCGTTAATCACGCATGAAGAGCAATCAACTCATCTTTTCTTGACTTTCATCACTTGTCATGTTGACTCATCGACATCTCGACTGCTTGTCGTTGTCGAGATGTTCATTGAACTCAAGAAGTTCAAAAAGAAAGAAAAGAATGAGCAATTGTTTTTCAATGCTTCAGAATATTTGATCAATCTGTTTTGAAAGATTTCTTCTGATTGCTTTATCTGTAGTTTTCACTTGAAACATGAATGTCTTCAGAATTCGTGACTATCGTTGCAGTTTGCACATCATCTTTTATTCATTGACATAACGCATTTCTTGATGTAATGTTTGTCTGCACATTTGAAGCAATGCTCTTCGTTTTTGCAAAATCTAATTATATGATCAAAATTGAAGCATCTATAACATTGTGTGATACGACGGTTTTTTTCAAACAATTTGCATGAGCATTCTTGATATGAATTCAGCATGTCTACATTTAGTAGTTGATTCATCATTGTTTTGATTGCGATCTCTACGATGAGTGATGAGTGAATCTTCTCACTCTCAATTATCTTTTTGAATCAAGCTATTCTCAGCATTTCTAGATCTTCATGAAGTCTTACGTTGTTCTTTATCAATCTTTTGATGATCATCTTCTGATTGCTTGTGTTCAGTATGATGTGTACATTATGTGCTAGTATCGCGAAGCTTCTACGCACTACGTGCGCTGAGCTTGCGATTTTCTTCACTCATGTCTGAGTTTTTTCTAAAGCTGCTTGAACTTTCGAACTCATCATGTGAAGTGCAATGTTTTCGCTTTCAAGCTTGCGAAGCAACACTATTAAATCTCGTTGCATCATCAACACGTTTGCAATTTCTTGAAAGATCTGATCAATCAATCTCTTTTGTATCTCTTTCATTTCTTTTCTCTTCTTTATTTTCACTAGAATCTCGCGTTTCTTGTGAAGTGATGACAGATCATCTCTGAATCGCTGCTTCTCAGTTGTTACTTCTTCTCTTGCTACATTGACTCATGATGATGTTTTGAATGTGAAACATGTATTTTCTTATGTTTGTAATTGTTTATTAAGAAGTTGAATGAATATTTTCAACTTTTATACATCTTTTGCAATGAATGCATCTTGACTTTCAATCTTTCTTTCTGAAGCATTTTGAAGATGTTGAATCAGCTCTAAAATCACTTCTTTTCATGAGTGATCTTTGTTCTTCTCTTTCTTTAACATTGATGTCTGTGTTAGTAGATTGATGATGCTGATAACTTTCATCTCATCATTGTGTAAGTGTTTAAACTTCACGTCGCTGTCTCTTTGCAACGAGTCAACGCTGCTTACAATCATCATTGAATCAGCATTACTGCTGCTTATGCAATTTGTCATCATTTATTCATTTACTCAATCTTTTCTCTCTCGTTTATAATGCTTTGTTCAAAAGTTCATTTTGCGCGCGTTGTGATTGTTTTTGTAACTTAACATGAAATACAATTAACTTTTAAAGAATTAACTCTTTTTTTCTAATTCAATCTTATAATTGTATGATTAATGCAAAGACAACTGCGTTATCTTTTCTTTATCAAAAACATTCAGAAAGTCATGATAAACTATTAAAAGCTTCTTCTTCAGTTTATTTAATGACATGACAGAGATTATTTTATTTAGTTTCGCGAAATCTTTGACTGAGCTAAGCACTTTGTTGATTTCACTAATGATCAAAAAGAAAATCTTGATCTTCTTATTCTTGACTAAAGTTTGATACACAGCAACTTCAATCATGATAATATTAATGAGTTTCTTTGTTTCAATTAACTGAAAGAAATGAAGTTGATTGAAATTAACTTAAGTGCTTTGCTTTGCTATGAAAGCAGATTCAATGAATCTATTCACTGATTTCTGATTCATGAATCTCTTCAAGATGATTGTTGATGTAACAATTAAGTTCAAGTTCTTTTATTTTATTTTGCAAATTTTGTTTAATTCAAATTTGTGAAATGCTAATTGACTGCTTACTTTCAAAACAACAGATTTCAATATTCAAATCTTTAATGATGATATTAATTAATCATTTGCAGAATTTATCAACATTTAATTTCTTTTCAATCAGAAATTTTCAATGATTATTTTATGTTGATTTAAACAAGTTATTAATAAAAACATCATTTTATTCTTGTGTTCTTGTATCATGATCAATGTATACAAAGTGTATGTAATCAACTTTTAATCAGAAGTTTCATCATACAATTAAATTAACTTTGATTTTGATAGTGATATTAACTGAATATCAAAGCATTCATATAACTTTGACATTAAAGATTTATTAATGAAAGTCATGTCAATGACTTTGATATTTATCAGAATGAGAAATCTGAATAGCTTTTCTAAACTATTCAAGATAACATCAATAATGAATGACTTGAAATTAAATGAATCATCAAACATGTTAATGAAGCAAAATATGAATATATCATTCTCAGTCACTACTTTAACGAAAGCAGATCGCTTTTCAAATTCGCTGCAATTTCGTGCATCTGAGCTGACTTAAGACAGTTGCATACTTTATGTTTTAACTTTTTGCATTTGAAGCAAAGTTCTTTTTTAAACAACTTCTTTCTAACAGAATTAACGTTTGATATTCTGAGTTTCTTTCATGCATAAACTGATTGCGTCAAGTTGAGTACTTAAGTTCAAGTCAAGTACTTGACTTGAAAAGTATCAAGTTAAATTGAAATTTTTTTGAAAAAGTGTTGAGTTGAATTGAGAAGTTGAATCTGAGAACTTGAATCGAGTTGAGAAGCTTGATTCAACAATTCAATTCAATAACTCAACTTGATTCAACAAGATATTAGATAAATGTAAATAGCTTGATTGAATAGTCTTCATCATGAAGACTTCATGATTTTCATCATGACTTTCTATTGAACACTCTTCACGATAATGCAAAAAGATAATGCACTATGAATTTATAAAATTATGAATTATGATTAGAACTTAAAAAGTAAGATAAGTGCTGTTCGCTAGTTGAACAGCTTTATTATTTTCTTTTTACTTTCATTATTCTCTTTCTTCTCACTACTGATTATCTCATATTCATCATGTTGTAGTTTCTTCTCATTCTTCTTTGCTTCATAGCACATCTCTGCATCATCGTTTTCTACTATGATGAAATCATTTGAATTAGAATTTATTGCATGTATCAAATTCTGAATTTCTTATTCTTTAACAGTTGAAAGAGTGATGAATTTTGTTGTAAAACTCTGAAAAGCTGTCATAAAATTAGTATCATCAGTCTGCTTTAACTTCTTCAAATCATCATGATGAAGAATTCTTTGTTGAATTAAGTGAACTATAAAGATCATAAATTTTAATATTTCTTTGCTTACGTTCAGCTCATCTGTTGTCTTTTAAAATTGATATTAGTTTCTACAACTGAAAGATAATGCATATAAATAATGCATATCTTCATTGCTTTCAAAGCAATTTTCTCTGCAGTACTATTTACATCTTATGTTGCAGCAGTTATATTGAAAAGCTGTGTTATCTCAGCAACAATCTCAGCATCTGTCTTGCGTCTGATTTTCAATTCAAAGCATTCAACTATAAACAGATCAGCACTTTATCTAGTATTGCATTACTGAGATACATTATCATGAATATCTTTGTTCTTTCGCTTTTGTTTTATCTCGTCTTTTACATTGTCTTTCATTGCTGCTTTGTTAATCTCATTCACTTCTTTTCAAATATTGAACTATCTTAGTTTGTGTAGTCATTTAAATATGACTACATGATCATTGTTCTGTCGCTTGTAGTGTTCTTTGATCTCATTGAATCAATTTTCACCATGATTTTGACTTGCAATAGACTTTGAGTTTACGAATAAAGTGAACATTATCTGTTAAAGTTAACATTGTTCTCTTGATAATGCATTTAAGTAATGCAACAGTATCAATGAAATTTGAGTAGTTTGATAGAATATGAACTTGTAGAGAATTTGAAAAAGTAAGAAGTATAACATCAAGTGAAATGAATTAATTTTCACGAAGAATTATTTCTGAACTGTTGAACAAAGTGAAAAGTATCTGTTAAAGTCAGCATTGTTCTTTTGATGATGCATTTGAGTAATGCAATAGTATCAATGAAATTTGAGTAGTTTGATAAAATATGAACAGATAGAGAATTTTGAAAAGTAAGAAATAAACTGATAGTTTATTAAGTGAGATGAATTAATTTTCATGAAGAATTATCTTTGAACTGTTGAACAGAGTGAAAAGTATCTGTTAAAATCAGCATTGTTCTCTTAATAATGCATTTGAGTAATGCAACAATATTGATGAAATTTGAGTAGTTTGATAAAATATGAACAGATAAAGAATTTTGAAAAGCAAGAAAAAAACTCATCAAGTGAGATGAATTTGAGTGCAACAAAAAATATTTAATTATTATTCTTAACACTCACTTATTTAATATTTTCTTCAATTTCTTTTCTGATTTTTCAATCACTTCTTTTATCATATTTTCTTGAATCGTTTTAGTAATCAATGCTTCAATAAATAATATTTTTAAAAATAATACTTTCAAAAATCAAGTTTACATAAATCAAATCAATCATTCTTGATAAACAATGACATGCAGCAAGAATGTTATTGATAATGTATACTGATAATGCAATATGACTTGTTTATTGCTGACAAGTTCATTTTTAGCATATGCATCAGCACATAAGATGTCTAAGAACTCAATGCATTCAACTAATCATTATGCTATTAAAGAAACTTCAGTCTTTAAATCTACTACTACTACTAAAAAGATAATGCACATGAATAATGTATTATTTACTGACATATTAATGCTTTGCAACAGAAAAAATGCTACAAATCAGACACTGTTGCGCTGCGCGAAATTCGAAAATATCAGAAGATCACAGAAAATCTCATTTTCAAAATGATCTTTGAAAGATTGATTAGAAAGATTATGCATGATTATGCTTAAGTGAACATGCTACAATATGATTTTCACATTCAATGCTCTGTCTTGAATGCTCTTCAAGAAGTCACTGAAAACTTTATGATTTTCTTTATGAAAAGTAAGTGCATTACTCTTTTGCATTATCATTCTTGTTGTAGAATTTTCATTGACATTTTGCTCTATGCAAACATTAACTTGATGACAATTCATGTCAAATGCATCATCATTCAAGATAAAAATATGAGATTTATGAAGAATTTCATGATGAATCTTGATGTCATGTTTTTCAAGACAGACTAGAAAATGTCTGTCTTCATCAGTTAAATAAACAGTGTAACTCTTGAAATCATATTCACATTACTCTTGTGCATTGACTTGATTGTACTTTTAATAAATACTTGTTTTAAATGCAAGACTTTTAATAAATGAAATGATATTGCAGATTTATGAATAAATCTGCATCAAAACAGTCTTCAAAGATACTCAAAATGAATCAGCAGATTCATTGATTTCTTGATCATCATTCTTCTCTCTGCAATAAATATCTCAGAACTCAGTAATAGTTTCATCTGAATTCAAATTCATAGTTTGATTGTAATACTTCATTAATATTATTTGTTTCATCATTTTTGAACTCATCTGTGATTGATCTCATCAATATACTCTTCTAGCAAGACTGAAAGTTCGCTCAATATTTATCAAGAATATTGAGCATGAAAGAACATCTTTAATCATTTGCATCAATTTAGAAAAATTCGAAGCATTGTTTTTTCAAAATTATCATGTCAGACATTTCTCATTTATAACATCAATGCAAAAATATTGATCATCTTCATCTTGAAAAGAATGAGCATGCTGAGATTATCAAAGCAATGATCTTCTAACAGTTGCAACAGATCACAAGATCATTAGTAAATGATCAAATGCATTATCATAATGCATTATTTTATCAGCATCACTTCTTGCTTTTTGTGCTTCTGCTTTTAAATCAACAGCTGAATCTTTGTAGTAATGATGAAAATACTTTTTGAACTCTGTCTTGTACTTGATCTTGTAGCGAACAGATTCTTTGTCATAATCTGTATCTTCATTGTCTTTGTCATTTCAAATCTTGTAAAGATTTAGCTTCATTGTAAAATTCAGAATATTTGCAAGATTATATATTGTTTCATCGCTGTCTTTGATCTTAACATAATACTTCACAAGTTTGATTGAAACTTTTTTGCAATCTATATCATAACAGCACTCAATAAGCAAGTACTTCTTCTTATATTCTTTTCAATCTGTTCAAGATGATTGAAAAGTGCATCAAATATTTGAAATTTCAAGTGAATATTTGCATTAGTTGTTCATGACACTACTAAAGTGCATTTGTAGAAGAAATTTAATAAATTGTCAACAAGCAAAATCATGAATCACTCATTTTCATCAAATTTAATCTTTGCAATCTTGAAATCTTCGCAGTATTTCTTTGTTCAAAGATCAACAAATTCACGTAGTTGATATGCTTGATGAAGCATCAAGTACGTAGAATTTCAACAAATGCAAATATCTTATATCAATTTTTTAAATCTTTTGTCATTCTGCTTTTGAAAAGCTCTGAAGTAAATCAATTGCTGAGAAGAGTCGTTGATAACTATCATCAAAGCATAAATTTAATTTCATGATTAATAAATGCATTACTTTTTTGCATTATCATTTGAAGCAATATCTTTTTGATCACAACAGATAATTCTCTGCTTGTTTCAATATCTTGCACTTGCTCATTCTTTAATTGAACAATAACATTATCAACTATTGTTTTTGATTCAAAAATTTGAATAAAATCTTAAGTCATAAAATTAATAATGTAAGTCAAGCAATTAATGAAATTCTGTATTCTGTTTCATTGAAACTTGCAATGACTCATGATCTTTTCAAGTTTCTCTTTCAAGATACTATTATTGCTTGCATTATTAATAACAACTTCAAAAAGCTTATTCTTAATAACGTAGTTCTTCAGAATTTTCATTAGCTTCATCATCAATTGATGATCGATATGCTCAATATTGAAAGACGTAAATTCAATAAAATGTTCATGAAACTGAAATTTAACATTGATTCAGTATATCAATACTCTCAAGTACGCTACTCTTTGAGAACTAAATCATGCATTCAAAGCAATAAAGATACATTGTGACTCTGTAAGATTTAATCTGATCTTATCACAAATCTTCTTATAATGTAAGAGAATCATGATTGTCATCTTTGTGCAATGTGCAATCTGCAGATCTGAACGAAGCATTTGTAACAGCTTTCGAAATTGCTTGTTATCAACGATTCAAAAGAATAGATTCAAGTCAATAAAAATCTTACATAATTGATTTTCTCAATTCTTTTGATTGAAGACAGAGATTAATTCAATATGACTTTTCTTCTAATAATTTGTCAATTTTGCATTATTAATTTGCATTATCAGATATGACTTACTCATTCGAAAGTCAGTTCAATCTATAATTGCAAATGTTTGCGTTTTCGCTTTGTCGCTGTGCAAAAGTCTGATTCAAGATGCTTTTTCATAACAGATGTGCTAAAGTTATCAAAAGCTGTTGAATGATTCATAATTTTATGACAGATTGTGCATAAGATTTTAGACAATTCTTCAACAATTGAAGTCAACTGTATAAAGTGATTTCATATATTAAATTGCTTATTGTTTTTGACTTTTTTGAATCAGAGTGAATTAACTATCTTTTTTTGAGTCTTGTTTTAAATACTCTCAACAACAAAGATTTGAAATCATCATCATAGAAAAGAGTCATCTGTATTTAAAGTTCATTGAACATACTCACTATTCTTTCTTATCTTGAGCTGTAAGAAATTCTGATGAATTTTGTTCATTGCTTCTTGTTTAATCTTCTTCTTTTTGAAATAATGTGAAGAATTTATAAATCATTGAACTTGACTTGCAAAGTCTTTAAAATGAAGATTATCTGAAGATGAATTATGTGAAATGCTTTCATCAGACAGATTAAAAGTTGTCAACAAACTAAACATTTTATAGAATAGTTTGTATTAACAACAATAGTTGTTAATAGCTTGAAGATAGTATATAAATGATGTAATAAGTAATGCGAAAAGATAATGCAATATATAGATGATGCAATGAGTAATGCAAAAAGATAATGCAAAGAACAAGCAAACATATTGTTTTATGTTTCTATTTTTAGCACTCTTGACGTCAAGTTCAAGTTCTTGATGAGTTGAGTTGAGTTGACTCGATTTTTAGTTGAGTCAAGTCACGTCAAGTTGAAAATATGAGCAACTTGACTTGAATTGAGTTGAAAATGTGAGCAACTCGACTTGATATCAATTCAAGTTCAAAATGTCAACTCAAAACTCAACTTAATGATCAGTTTATTCATGCAGAGATTAAAGCTGAGATTGCAGTAGTAATTATCATCAAGATGCTAGTGATAAAACGAGTGACTTGAGTCATTAATGTCTTAAAAGCCGATTAAGCATTCAATTTTATCAATCAAACGTTAACTTGCATGCAAATGTCAATGAATTCATTCAAATTCATAATTCATTTATTGATCATGATTTACTGAAAATCTGAGCTAATCTTATGCTGAAAATCATTTAGTAAAGTTTCATTATTGTACTTTAGTTTTACACTAAGTCTCTGAAATTTCATTCAAAATTCATGAAAGAAAATCTTGTTTTAATACAGCTTTAAGAATTGTTGTTAAGTTGTATAACATTAATTGAAATCATTATACATTTTATTTATGATCGACAGTATCTTTTCTGCTTCAAGAAATGAATTCGTGATTATGTTTCTCATTTTGAGTGCTATGTGTTTAATCATTGTTTCACTGACTCAACTTTTCACATATGCAATCTTCATTTCTTCTGTCAGAAACTAGATTGAACTAGAGATTCTATCAATATAGAGAATTTATTATATTACTTGAACTAGATACAAAACAATACATCAGATAATGTATAAAACGAAAGACAAGAAATGAAAGAAAAGAATAAAAACTCAACTTTTATATACATGAATTGAGTAATGTCAGAACTGAATAGCAGTTTTATGACTTAAGATTGCAAAGACATGAAACAGATTTTGATGTAATTAAACTAAAATGATGATGATTAAATTAATGACTTAGTTCAATGAATCAAGACTTTCTAAAATATTGATGATATTAGATTGAATTAACAACATATTTCATACTCTGAGCTGAAATAATGATCTGACATCATGACAGTAACTCTTCTTTCAAAGACTGAGCTTCTGTAAGATGATGAAGAGAACAAGATGAAATGAGAATTGAAACTAAATGAGATGAGATGTAAATGAGACAAGACGAGAGCGAGACGAGACGAGAAAGAATCAAAGACGACGATGAAATAAAATACAGTAAGATGCATTTTATAGTAATGAAGCATTGATGAGATAAAAATACATCTGAGCAAAAGAAAGATGAAACGCAGTTTAATATTATGATGCACAGACGAAACTGAAATAAATCTGAGTCACATTTAAATCAAATCTGAACAAGATGAGATGAAATACATTTTAACATGATGATGCATGAGTGAAACTAGAATACATCTGAGTCACATTTGAATCAAATTTAAACAAGATGTTCAAGTCAAATCTAGACAAGATCTGAGTCAGATCTGAGCTGAATTAAAATGATGAAGATTAAATTTAAAGTTCTTAATATTGATATTAAGACATCACACATGACAGTACATGTGATTCTTCAACAACAGAGTTGATGAGATGATATTCATTAAGCACTTGCTCACAATTATTCAGAAGATTAAAAGATTCTCAAGTAGAAAAGTGATCTTTTCAATCGATGTAATACTTGAGCAGAAGTGAATTATAGCATCTATCATGCTTGAAGTTTAGTATGCTGTTTACATATCAGAATCTTTTGTCATTCTTGATGATAATAAGTTCTTAAGATTTCTGACGTTGATTCAAAAGAAAGTTATTTGCAATATGATTCAAAAGAATGACATGAAAGATTGAGTGAATCTTCATGAATATTGAAAGATTTAACTCAATGATTAAAGAATTGTTCTTAAAGACACACTTGATCTTGAAAAAATCAATGTTATGATCATTTAACTTGACAGCAAGATGAACAATGCTGAGATTGCAAGCATTCAGTCAAACTTCATCTTCAACGAAGTATTTAGAACAAGAATGACAAGAAAGAATAACATGAGATTTGTAAATGATCTGAGCTATAAGCATCTCATCACGTAGATGCTCAATTAATTTCTTCATTTTCTTGATGAATTCTTTGACATTGATTAACTTGTCTTAAGCTTGAAACATAAGATTCTTGAATAGAGACTCAAAAGACTTGAAGTCTAGACATGAGTTCTGACTTAAATTAATCAAGAAGAATGATGCTAAAGTAATTAATGATGATGCGTTATTGATGACAAATTCAACTTCAGAAAGTCACTTAGCTCAGTCATTCTGCATGTAGTTGACGAAGATTCAAAGATAATGCTTCATGACAGCATTGATTTTCTTGATTTGATCATTGATTTCAGAGTGATACATTGTTGATAACTTAGCATCTATCTTCAGCATTTTACATATATGCTTTCAGACATCAAAGATGAATTATATATCTCAATTAGACACAAAGAACTTGAATAAATCATGATGTTTTCAAACATGAGCATAAAAGCAGTTGATAGCTTCTTCAACTTTCATAAAAGTGATGAGAACTAAATGTCTTATTTTGATAAGACAATCAACAAAGACTAAAACATATTTATATGTGATACTTATGAAAATACTGAGCGATAAAAAATCTACATAGTTCATGAAGACATCACATCAACAACGTTCGAGAACTGAAAGAAAACACAATCATTCTTGAGTTTATTGTTTAGAGAGCTTGAAACGTGTATACACATGACAGTTTCATATGAAGTGTTAAACATACTTATATATGTTGAATCATCAATAAACTCAACTGATCAGTTCATAGCTCTTGACTCTTTTTGAATGATCATTAACGACATTGTTGTGAGCAAGCTGAATAATACAAAGACGTAGTTTATTGAAGTTGAATATATATCTTCTTTCTTGAAAGTACAAATGATTCTTATGTTTTTCACACTCAATTAAAAAGATCTTGTTATGATGATGTGCTTCACTGCAAAGCGCTTTGATTATCTGAGTTACAAACATGTCATTGACTTCAATTTGTTTTCACAGTGTCTAAGTGAAAGTATCAGCAAAATCTTCATTAAGATTTGAAATGTTTTGATTTAGCTGAGATTTAACATTTTCAATGTTGAATTCTTTAACTTTTAAATTCATGAAAGCTAAAGTCAGCAAGAAGACTGAAAAGATTGAAAACAGATGTAATTAAACTAAATTTAAGACGATGATTTGTAACTGAAGCATCATGACTTTGATGTCAAGAGCATCAAAGATGAGATTCTCAACAATCTTGAAATCTAAAACATGAATTTTCAGAATTGTTTGATGTTGATATTGATGTTAAGAATTGAATGTATCTCTCTTTTTAAAATGATTTTCTGAATGACGTGTCAAAGCATTCAATTTATCATTGATCTTGTTAAGATGATATGTAATGCAATAGTTAAATCTAGACAGAAATTCACTTCAATGAGCTTGATGATAACTCAACTGTTTAATTGACATGAAGTACTTAAGATTTTTATGATTTGTGATCATTTTGACAGAACAGATAAAGTCTTCAAGCTCTGAACATCATTCTTCAAATGCATAAATAATGATCATGAATTCTTTATCGTAGATTTCGTAGTTACACTTGATTGAGTTATGCTTCTTGAAAAAGTAAGCAATTGAATGAAAAACTTCATTCTCATCATATTGAGAAAGAATGTCTTTGAATACATAGTTTGAAGTATTAATTTCTATCATAATCTTATAATCTGAATTATAGTGACAAAGAATAATCTTGAAAGTGAAGATTTTCTTAAGAATGTTGAATGCAATCTGACATTTCTGAATTCAGACAAAGAGTACATCTTTTCTGATGAGATGAATGAGCGAAGTAGCTATTCTACTATAGTCATAGATGAATCTTCTATAAAAGTTTGTAAAATCTAGAAAACTTTGAACATTCTTAATATTGATCAAGATGAATCAGTTGACAATGATGTTTATTTTAAAAGAATTCATCTTAATCTTTTCAATGATGATTATCAATTCTAAATACAAGACTTGAGTGACATGAAACTTGCACTTAGTTATATTCATCTGAAGATTTGCTTCTTGCAACTTTTGCAGAATGAGCTTGACATGAATCTTGTGCTTGAGTTTATTGTCGAAATAAATCAAGATGTCATTCAGATAAGCTGTACAGAACTTATTTAAATGTTCACGAAAAGTATTGTTGATATATTTCTGAAATGAGACAGATTCATTACATAAATTGAAGAGTATGACTAGATACTTGAATAATTCAAATCGAGTGTAAAAGATGATGAGAGCTTCATTTTCTTTTTTGATTCAAAGTTAATTGAATGCAGAAATGATATTCAGCTTGATAAAGATTTTAGCTCAACTTAGATGATTCAGCGTTTTTGAAATCAGAGACAGAGAATATCAATTCTTAACTGTGATAGCATTCAGATCTTGATAGTTCATGCAGAAGCAAAGTTCTTCTTCGAGTTTTTTGACGAAAAAAACAAAGATAATCATCTGAAAGCAATTGACTTGAATGAAATCTTTGCTTAAATTCTCATTCAAATAACAATGAAGTTCTAGAATTTTATCATGACTCATGTTGTACAAAGCAAAGACTGAGAATTGAGCATCTTTTTTAAAATGTATGACATGATCATGAACTCAATGCAAAGACAAGATATCAACGTTCTTCTTGAAGAAAATATTTAGAAACTTGAAATATCTGAACAATAGAATTATGACTGAATCAACATTCTTACTTTGTTAATAAACTTTAAGATCTTCTTGTGTCATGAATGCAGTCAAATGAAATTTCTTTTTCATTTGACAAAGATTCAAACGATGATTCTTATCATATGTACTGTCTTAAGAGCGAGACAAAGACTGAGCAAGAGTTGAACTGTTCTTTGAATGAACAGTCAAAGTTGCATGACGTGATTTTGACTCATCAGAATCTAGACTAGAAGATGAGATTAATTCAAGATTTAAAAAGACATCGATTTTCTTTAGAATGATGCTAAACACTTCAATGTCTTTAACATGAGTAACATGATCAAAGCTTTAAGCTTTTAACTTGACTATGTCAAGTTGTATAAAAGATTGATTGAATTGATCTGCTCAAGAAACAACAGAAGTTTTAAAGAAGAAAGAATTTTGACACTTGATTCTTGATGAATATTCTTTTTGAATGACTTGAAAAATACAACTAAAAGCTTCTTGTTTCAAATGAGAGACAAGACTGAGTGAGATTTATTTCTTGTGAACAAGCTGAATATTAGTTGACTTCTTGTAAGTGAATGAGAAATTATATTGCTTCTTGTGAGCAGATGAAAAACTAAGTTGCTTCTTGCAAGTAAATTGAAAACTGAATTGCTTTTTGCAAGCAAACTGAAAACTGAATTGCTTCTTTCAAGCAAATGAGAAACTAAATTGCTTCTTGCAAGTAAACTGAGTGCTGAATTACTTCTTGTAAGCAATCTGTAAACTGAATTGCTTCTTGTGAATGATTCATGAACTGAATTGCTTTTTATGAGTGAATTAAGAACAAGATTGAAAGAAAGTTACTTTGTTAACTTCAAATGAGAAATTTTTTTCTTGTTAATTAAAATCATAGATCTTGATGAAAAATGAACAACAATGATTAAGACAGAAGAAGAAAGACAAGATGAGAATATTGTGTTCAAAATTAACATCAATGATGTGATGATGAAGTCATGATAAACTCATGATAATGAAGTACTAACTTAATTCAATGACATAAAAGAATAGTCTTTCAATGTATTCATTGAGAATCATTGTGATTTCAATGATATGAATAATGTCATCAATTAAAGCGACTTGATCATCAAATTCTTGAAGTCTGCAAGAGTGAATTAATTAATGCAAGAAAAGATGATGTTGTTGCGTGAAGAATTTATTCATAAAGACATAAGTAAAGACTTCACTATCAATCAGAGCAAAAGCAAAAACTTTAGATTGAGCTTGATGTAGAATACAGAATACTATCATGTGATTATCTTTGAATGTCAAATTGAATTCAAAAGGTTTCAAGACAGATTTAGCAGAAAACTTTCTATATGATTGAAGTGAGAGTGAAAAGATTGAAACTAATAAACAAGATGATATGTATACAAATCTCTGAGCATGACTTAGTTTAAAAACTAAACTTTTCTTGCAAACAGCAAGACTTCTTCATTTATATTGATGACATCACTGTTGTAAACATTCATGATATGCAGAGTGAAGAACTTTTTATTTGAGCATTCTTTAGCAATTTTGCTTAAATATTGCAACTTGCAATAGTAGCACAGCTTTCACTTGTTGCAAATTTTCTTGATTTCAGAAACAATCAAAGTCTTATCTTGAATGATGATAATGACAAAGCTTAAATTCATTGACTCATCAAAGAATGAAAAAGAAAGAAATGAAGATATTGTTGAAACAACAGTTACAAAAGTGATGATCTTTGAACTCAAAAAGTTATTAATCAATGCAAAGATGCTCTTGACTTTAATGAATGAAATAATAATGAAGATGAAGTGAGATTGATGATGCTTAAGCTGCTGAAGCTCTTCATCAATATCAAAGAATGCTTGAATTCATTAATGAAAGATGAATAATTGAGTTTCATCAAGATTTTGTCAGAAAAGAGCAATGACTTGAATAAAATAATTGACATTGCACTTCAGACAGTCAGTCAATAAGAAATCTTTCATCAAAGAATGTTCTTTCTTTTGATAAAAAAGATTGTAATAGTCAGCAAAGTTATTCATGCTTTGCTTCAGAGTTTCACAAAGATATAAATGAGCATCTTCTGTCTTGAAAGAATTGTTGCAGCAATGATGCAATTTATATCATCAATCTGCAAAGATGAAAATGATACAAAAATCATTGACTCAATATTGATTCATTAGATTGTGAGTCTTCTTATCTATGATGAGTCGTGACTCGACATAAATGATCTTAGCTCAATGAGAGAAATAATGATCATCATTCACATTCATGCGCTGTATCAGACTCTGCTTTCATGCATTCAATCAATCTTTGTCTCTTTTATATTCAAATATGTCGAGAAGCTTCTTGAATCTAGAAGCAATGATGACAGCAACAAAGTTTGCAAAAAGATGAATGATGAAGATTGATTGATTGTTCAAGATTTGTGTAACAATCTGAGCTATCATTGCAAGAAACTGAGAATTCAATTTTATATAAATTGAAGAACTGAGAATGATGAATGAGAATGAAATGATAACATCATGTTGTCGAACTTGATTTTGAAGCTCTTGCATTGCGCGAAAGATCTCAACTGAATTTTCGATCATACTTTGAGTGAACTGTTCAACAGCACGCTCATCATCGATCAAAAAATTGTAAGATGACTTCATTTGAGCAAAAGAATAACTAAATGAGATTTCAATGTATGAAAACGTTGCAGAAAGTGTAAATCTTTCATAATGTCAGAAACTAAACTGAACTAAAGATTCTATTAATATAGAGAATTTATTATATTACTTGAACTAAATACAGAACAATATATCAGATAATGTACAAGATGAAAGACAAAGAATGAAAGAAAAGAATGAAAATTCAACTTTTATATACATGAATTGAGTAATGTCAAAACTGAGCAGCAGTTTTATAACTTAAGATTGCAAAGACATGAAACAGGTTTTAATGTGATTAAACTAAGATGATGATGATTAGATTAATGATTTAGTTTAATGAATCAAGACTTTTTAAAATATCAATGATATTAAATTGAGTTGACAACATATTTTATGCTCTGAGTTGAAATGACAATCTGACATCATGACATCTTCAATAGAAAAATGATTCTTATTCATTTTCAGCTTATTTTACATTCAAAATAATTAATTATTTACATTTTGTCTTGAATCTTTGAACAAAGATGAGTCAAATAACTTAATTGACTTCAAGAATCAATCTTTCAAAATTGAAGTGCTTCATTGATGTTTTAACAAAGAGCTTAAATAGCTTGTGAGCTAGTGAGCAGAATTCATTCAATATTAATGCACTCAAGATATATATGCTAGCTATTAAATGAAATGTTTGCTATAAGTTAACTGTCAGCTGAGTTTGCATTGTTGATTAGCTTACATGCTACATAAATCAACTACAAGCTGATTTAGCTGATTTAACACTACTCTTCACTTTATTCTTCACTCTACTCATTTATTTACTCACTCATTTACTCTTCACTTTACTCATTTATCTACTCGCTCATTTACTCTTCATTCTACTTGCTCATTTACTCTTCATTCTACTCATTTATTTACTCACTCATTTACTCTTTATTTTACTCATCTATCTACTCACTCATTTACTCTTCATTCTACTCGTTTATTTACTCGCTCATTTACTCTTCACTTTACTTATTTATTTACTCGCTCATCTACTTTTCATTCTACTCGTCTATTTACTCATTTATTTACTTGCTCATTTACTTTTCATTCTACTCACTCATTTACTCTTCATTCTACTTGTTTATCTACTCACTCATTTACTCTTCATTCTACTCATTTATTTACTTTTTATTCTACTTTCTATCAAACATATTGATTGAGTGCATAAAACATGTCAAACAATGCTTCAAACAATGCTTTCTACATGACTTTCTATCTACTCATCACTTTACATGCTCAGCTATTTACTCAATAATCTTCGCTTCGAGCTTTATAAAGTTAACGCTAGAGAGTTCAAAGTTTTCATCTTCTTTTTTTCTTCATAGTTTCTACTTTCTAGAGCAACAACAATCAAAATATCAACATGTTCAGCTATCAACTCAGCTATCAACTCAGCTATTTACTTGTTCATTTACTAGTCAGTCTACTCGCTTCAAAACATGCTTCAAAAGACGCGTTGATCAAGCGCATAACATAAGTCAAACAATGTTTCAAACAATGCTTTTTACTGAGCTTTTTACTGAGCTTTTTATCAATCTTTCTATCAATCTTTCTATCAATCTTTCTATCGACCTTTCTACTGAGCTATCTATTGAGCTATCGACTGAGCTTTTTATCAAACACTCTATCAAACATTCTACATGCTTCAAAATACGCGTTGATTGAGCGCATAACATGAGTCAAACAATGCTTTTTACATGACTCTTTACATGACTCTCTACATGACTTTCTACCAAGCGCCCTTCATGTTTCCCTATCAAGCACCCTTCATGTTTCCCTACCAAGCGCCCTTCATGTTTCCCTACCAAGCGCCCTTCATGTTTCCCTACCAAGCACCCTCCATGTTTTCCTACCAAGCGCCCTCCATGTTTCCCTACCAAGCACCCTACCAAGCACCCTTTATGTTTCCCTACCAAGCACCCTCTCAAGCACCCTTCATGTTTCCCTACCAAGCACCCTTCATGTTTCCCTACCAAGCGCCCTTCATGTTTCCCTACCAAGCACCCTTCATGTTTTCCTATCAAGCACTCTTCATGACTTTCTACATGGTTTTCTACCAAGCATTCTTCATGTTTAAATAAATGGTTAAATAGCTACTTAAATAATCAATTCATCAAATAATTTATTTAATTACATACGAATCTTGAATGTAAAAACATACAAAAAGCAAACATGTATTGCACATTATATCTTTTGAGCAAATGACTGTCATCAAAAGATACAAGCGCTTGTAGCTAGCTATTAATTGTTGATGAGTGACTATTAAAGCTTGTGAGCTAAAAGCTCAACTAAACAGATATTTTTGACTGATGCTAGCTTGATGAGCTTGTAGTCAGTTTTAGCTGATTTTGTCAAATGATTGATGTTAATCGACTTGATGTCGCTTTTAAATGATGTATAATTATGTTCTTTTTCTTTATTTCTTTCTGTAAACACATTTAAACAACATTTAACATTGTTTGCATAACTTTCAACTCAATGTTGATAGCTTTCAATTCAATGTTGATCTTATTGATATCATTCAACATTTAAATCATGTTATTGTAAATCTCAATTTTGATGTCATGCTGTTGATATATATACTTGATAAACACAACAAGATCATCTGCTTCATGAATGTTTATTTAAGCATTTAGTTTAATGCTGATGCTGATCTTAATCATTTCATGATTAAAAAGCAATATATTCATGTTCTTTTCTTTTGTATTCAATGATGCATTCATGTCTTTTTTTTCTAATGCTGTTCAATTCTGTGATAAAAGTGATTCTTTTTCAGCATTTTGAAGTTCATAGCAAGCAATGCTCACTGATTCTAATTCTGTGCTTCTAATCATTATGTGAGTAGAAAATTACTGATTAAAATTCAACTGAAATTTCTGATTTCAGTTTTAGAACAATATATTCATGTTCTTCTGTTCTTTTGTTTTGACAACGAGCTCAGTAAAGAGTTAATTTAAAGCAACATGTTCATGTTCTTCTGTTCTAGAAATTTCTTGATTTTTAATGAATCTTCTGAGTTCAATTTTCAATTTTCGATTCTGATTCAAGTTTGAATAATGTAACTTGTTTTTATATTATTTACACATCAATAGCAATATTGATGAGTTTTGAACTAATGTTATGAGTTTGCATAAAGCGAATTATATGAGTGTATTTTAACTAGAAGTTCAAAGTTGAAGAAGAAAAAAGATGCAACATGTCATGAGTTTTATTCTTGAAAACACGCTAAATCACTAGCGTGTCAACATCAGTTTTATACTAGTTTATGATAATTTAACATGATTTATGTTAAGTTAACTTGAAGTGCATGATCACAACAGTCATGACGAAAAAACATGATAGAAAGTCATGAAAAGAAATCATGTAAACTGTTCAATCAAGTTATTTACATTTATTTAATATCTTGTTGAATTAAGTTAAGTTTTCAAGTTAAGTTGTTAAATTAAGCTTCTTAACTCAACTTAATACTTTTTTCAAAAAAATTTAACTTGATTTGAACTTAAGTACTTAACTCAATGTGATCAGTTTATTGATAGTAATGCAAGCATATTGATCAAATATTTCAAACATTTTACTTGAAAGTATGAAAGTACTTATGTTGCAAATGCTGACATGAAAGAACATAATATTAGAAGTGATGTAAATGCACAATAAGAAAAGAATGATAAGATTAAGAAGAATGATGAAGATGTGTATAATGACATTGATTACTAAAGAAAAAAAATGCATTAAACATTGTAATCAGTTTGTGTGATTTTAAAGCTATGTTTGTAATAAATAATGATCATGCTGTTAACAGCTTAATCATATTCAATGAATTTAATGAAGAAAAAACATGCAAAGATAACAGTGAATTGCATGTTTTAATAATATTATTCAACATTGTAACTATTAATGTTATAAATATCAAGATCATGTTTATTGAATCAAATGACAAAGATGCATAGTGTGCTCATAGAAATTCTAGAAATTTCAACATTTTTATGAATATATCTCAGCTAAAATTAACGCAAATCTGAAACATAAAATTAAATGAATATTTGAAATATTAATTATTAAAAGCATTAAGATCAGCAATGAAACTCATTTGTACATGATGTTGACTACAAATTTACTGTTTAACTATACTAAAGTTTAGAAATTATCAAAAGTTTGAATAACATTAAAGTGTTGCATGATGATGAAGTGCTGTACATTGATTGCATGCAAAGTTTTCATGATTGCACAAACTTTGATAATCTCAATGTGCATGTTACAAGCAATTTGCATGCAGATGAGAAAGTCAAATAGAATGCAGAACTATGAGAAAAATCGTTTATGAAAATCATTCAATTCAATATCTTGTCATCATGATAATGAGAATTGAAACAGACCATTCTTGTGTTTAATCTGTTGAGAATGATTAGCAGAAAGAACTTAAATCATGAAAATTTTTTAAATTTATGTGCTAACTACATATAAATCTTGTTAAGACTGTATGTCTGTTACTACAACATAAGCAACTTACAAGACTTGTTAAGTTCAACACAAGCAAACTTAAGAATTTTATTAATATCATTTAACAGACATTTAAATACAGACATTTTATACATGAGCAATATGTTGATGAGAAAACTTCATTAAAAGAAGAGAAACACAAGCAAATTAATAAAGAATGATCAAACTACATTGTCTGATTAAAAGTGTAGCATATGAACATTTTTGCAAAACATGATTAATCTGCATGAGAAAGATCTTTACAAATAATGCAAAACAAATGAGTTGCACATTTAATAAACAAAGCAAGCATCTGCAAGATATAATATATAATAATAATAATTGTTGATCTTAAGAATCTTATCTTTTCACTGAGTTCTGATTCTTAAATGTCTTGATGATAGAATCAATTTCTAGTCAAAGTGATAAAAACATCATCTGTATAGTTCAAGAGAACAATAGTGTATGTTGATGTGATTAAAGAAGAAATCAACTGTGATACACATATATATCACAAATGAAACATCTGCAATTCATGCTTAAGAAGTAAACTGTTGAAATTTGAGCAGTGAGAGATTTTGTTCATCTTGAACTGTGAATTTGTTATAAGAAAACTCTTTAAGTAATTTCTTGAGTCTAAGAGAAAAATCAGCATAGAGATTGTGCTTTATGTATGTTGCATGCAACGTATATAACATATTTTTGATAAACACTGCTTGAACTGATTGCATCTGCAATCAAGAATGTTACAAAATATTGACTTTTTAAACTATTGAATAATCATCACTATCATGAAAAGTTTCAGAGCAGTTGCAAGAATGATGATGAAAATGAAGCTTCTAAAGCAATTTAAAGTGACTGAGTCATTCATTCTTTAATGTGCAATCAACGCGAACTAATTTGATACATAGTCTCATAATAATAGTTTCAACTGCGTGAAGCAGTTGTATAAACAGCAAGTGATTTTCTATCTCAAAGAGTTTTGTTCACTCAATATAAATAGCATAGAGTTTCTCATGAGTTGACTTAATCAATGTCACAAGAATGTATGAATTTATTATTATTATTAAAAGCACTAAAATCTGTCTTTGTTACTCTTTACAAACTGTTGATGCTGCTCAGTCTTCTACTGAAATGCATGTTCTTTAAATGTGAGTTTAAAACTTTATTAAGCTTAACGCTCATTTTTCTTTTGTATATATAGTTTTTGCATCTTTAAATCTTACTTTTTAACTTTGAATTTAATTTACTTGTATCTTTATGACTTGCTTTAAACATGATTCTAACATATTTATTATTAATTGCAATAAATGTAGTTTAATTAACAAGCTTAAATTATGTATTTTAATTAAGTATTATTTTAAAGTTAACTTTTAATCAAAGTTTAAAGTTTTATTATGCAGTTTTTATACTGCTTATAACTATTGTTTTGAACTGATAATTACTTAGTTAAGTTAAATTAAAGTTTTTCATATAAAATAAGAAATTTGCATAAAATTTGTGCTTTATTAGAATTTTGACATATGTTTATAGCTTCAATAGTCTTTTGAATGCAATCTTTGATAATAGTGTATGTAGAAGTTATTGCATGGAATTTTGATGAATTTATGAAGGTGGTGAATCACAAATATAAAGGTTTAGTTGCACATGATCATAGAGCACTAAGCGAAGGATGAGCTTAGGGTGGGGCACGAATAATGTTGTAAAGGATAATAAGTTGCATGAGTTAATCGCTTGCGCGAAAGGAAAATAAATATAAGCACAGTAGGTTCGGGGACTAAATATCGTGAGAGTAGCCTTGAAAGTTTCCCGAGGCCCTTCTGAGACGAGGTCTGTGCTTATGCGCAGGCCTAGAACGTTACGGTTAATCTGACATGTTTGTTACCAACAACCCCACACACGAACCTTCAACTTGCAAGCTAACGCACAACCATTAGACGCGCTCGAGTCACAATTGACTAAGAGGCAACTTTGGCGACATACCAAACGAGACAATGCTGCCTTCATCAGCTTTGCCTCGTCCAACACGCTACGCTCTGGGCATAATCTATCATTTTCCTGAAGGTGTCTGGCGAGCGCTCCGCGTTGCAGGAAAAGCTGCTAAAGCGTGCACCTCAATTCGCAGGCTTAAACGACGCCCTTGTTCAGATCTGGAAGAGGAAGTACTGGGAATTGATCGCCATCAGCATATATATCTACCTCATCTAGTATTCTAAACTACATGTTCTATCTTTGTGTGTCTGCATTTGAACCTTGACCGCAGCAAGCCTTTTGGCCGGTCGAGCTGCTTATTCGTCCGAACATCGATTCACAGCGCCTCCGATCCATGTTGCCAGATACATATCGAGCTTCTTCAGCACAGTCTCAGCGCAATTATCATTTTAGGTTTATACCCGCTGCTAGAGCCCTCAGCACGAGCGTTTTAAGTCAAGTTGCACCGTACTTGGCCACGAGCCTATTTTAACGGCTTTCCCCTCGCTCAGGCGTGAGGGTCACGAAGATGTTTTTCATGGAACGCTGAAATAACCACTAACCCGACAACCTCATCTCTGAGCTCTGGACTAGCTAAGATGAGTCCGCAAATGATCCTGACCAATGCTGTTACTTCAGTGAAAAGCGAGCCGCTGTACAAAAGCCCTCCCTCCTCGATCTCGGACCAGTCTCAACCCGAGGCAGAGATCTCAAGAGGTCGACGGCAAGACAGGGAGCGAAGCTTTACATTGAAGGCCGACGAAGACAGCGGTGACGAAAAAACAAATGGACAGAACTCTCCGTTCAGTGGAAAACTCCGAAAGAGAAAGCGGAGCAGAAAAGGATTGGATAAGAATTTCCCATGCCCGACTCTAGGCTGTGGCAAGAGTTATTCGAGAGCTGAACATCTATATCGACATCAGCTGAACCGTGAGTCTTTCGCTCCCTATCACGTCCGTTCTAGATATTAAGCTTGAACCAGACACCCCGAAGAATATCTATTACTGCGATCACGCTGGGTGCGAGCGACATTTTGTTAGGCAAGATCTCTGTGCTCGACATATGGAACGCCATACCGCCCGCGGCTCGCACTTGCAAAGAAAGGAACCTTACCTATACAACGCTGACCATGGGTCCACTCTTTCATCGCCTGTTGGCGGTCATCAAGACCAACCAGATCATCTGTTTCGCCCATCACCTGCTCACGCAGTGTCGTTGAGTAGTATTCCTAGGAGTAACACGGCTCCGCTTGTCATACCCCTGGACGTCAATTCTATGCTCGGCCGATTGGGCGAGTCTCAGCAGTTGCGCTCCCATAATACCACACCACTGGGGATTCGTACCATGTCTCCACAGTCATACAATCCTTCCGTGAATCCGGATTACGCCTCGATGACTATGCTTAATAGATCTGATCGGGATGAGCAATACTACTCTAGCTCTAATGTTAGAGAATATGATGTATGTGGTACGGTGAGGAATTTGTCTGTCTCAAGCTTTGATACAAGTCAGCGGCATAACAGTTTCGAATCTGCCCACTCGCAAAAACCCATGGTCTCGGACTCTCGAGCCAGCACGCATACACTGACTAGTCCTACCAACTGGCGCAGTTCTTCGAACCTCACACACACAGCACCGCCATCTCATATGTACAACCCTCTACCACAAGGACAGCAAAACACCGACAACGGTTTGTATACGTCGCATCAGAATTTTCCACCAATGTTATCTTTACCCCCTCCTGTATTTCCTTCTATCGCTCAGACACCAGCAATAGCATCCAAGATGGGCTACACTAGCGCCCCAACGCCTCCGACCCAAGTGCAAGCTCCTACGAGTATAGAAGTACCCGGTTCAGAGGGTGTGGATCATACGCTCACTGACCATAACAGAGCTGTATATACTGTGCCCGTATTTGCAGGCGACGGTTACAGTCGATCTCCATTCGCTATGGCTGACGACTTTGCCGCGTGGCTTTTCGGTGACCCGCACCTGAACAATGCGTCCTCCGGCGGTCTTCGACACGATCCGACGTCGCTTGGAGGGCCTAACTCTATGGATGATTCTGGAAATACCTCGCGCCTGCCATACGGAGTCGACGATGGGTCAGTGAATGGACAATTCGGACAATCGATACCGCCTCAACATCCAATGTCTGTGACCAGTATCTTGGATCCAGCCTTACCACAGCCCATCCTTTCCGAAGAGAAGCGGCAACAATTACTTGACTTGATTGTTAGGCGATTTTATGAAACAGATCGAGCTCCTGTTCGAAAGCAGAAGGAGGCCTTTCTGGGTGGCGATCGCGATGAGCCGAGTCACGTTCTGAGTCTTCGAATGATGCAGACTTACATCGGTTCATATTGGTACCATTTCCACCCGCAGATGCCGATACTGCACAAGCCCACATTTTCTGCGGATAATGCCCAGAATTTACTACTGATTGCTGTGATTGCGATTGGTGCATCTTGTCTCGACAAAGTCCACGGCCTACCTGTTACAAAGGCCGGCGCAGAGCTGTCGAATTTTTTGGCATGGCACCTCCGCGAAGAGATTTTCAAGGACGTAGACTTCATACCACCGGCGAAATTGTGGGTATTCCAGGCACTTCTTCTGCTTGAGATATATGAGAAGATGTATTCCACGCGACTATTGCATGAAAGGGCGCATGTTCACCATGGGACAACTCTAACGCTTTTGCGGAGAGGCAGCTCACTCATTGGCCGTTCAGGACTTGACTCACCACCAATGGTTAAGGACGAGATGACCGGTCAAACTGCCAATGGTGGTCAACTTACTTCTGCCACTAATACTCCGGATCAATGGTGGAACCACTGGATCATCAGTGAGGCCACTCGGAGAGTGGCATTCGCGGCCTTCATCATTGACTCCATTCACGCCACTATGTTTGGGCACGGAGCCACCATGGTCGCCCATGAGATGAAGTTACCCCTTCCTTGTGATGAATCCCTTTGGTCTGCCACTAGTAGTGCTGAAGTTGGTCGCATCGAACAGAACCTTCAAGCTAGCGGCGTCAAGCCTATCAGTTTTTTCAACGGACTCAAAAGCACCTTGAGTGGTAAAACTGTAAGGACAAATCCATTTGGTCGTACTGCTCTTATGGCCGGACTCTTGAGCGTGAGCTGGCATATGAACCAACGTGATGTACAAGTACGTGCTATTGGCGCAACTGCATTGGGCGGCAGGGAAAAGTGGCGGAGTGTTCTGACCAAAGCGTTTGACTTCTGGCGCCGGGACTTCGACCAGAGTGTAGGTAAGAGTTCAGGCCCAGCGCCTACTTCCTACCAGCCGCCAGGCAAACTTGACGAAGAAAACATATTTGAAAGCCGTACTGTTCTGCATCACCTCGCACACATGGCAATGCATGTTGATATTGTAAGCTGTCAGATATTCGCCAAGGCCGGTAGGTTACTAGGGCGCACGACTTTACCATCTGACTATGCCATCGCGCAAAGGCGAATCAAGGAGCATTGGGCTCCTAAACCTAGCGCTCGGGATGCAACATTCTTTTCTCTGAAGTTCCTCGCTCAGGTTTTAATCCCTGATGGAGCCAGCTCCCAGCATAGCCCTACTTCAATCAGGAATTTCGGACCTACAGGGTACTCAGCACGAGACGACTTTTTGTTGAACCGGCCCTGGGTTCTTTACTTTGCAGCTTTGATTGTCTGGTCTTATGGTTATGCCCTCGACGGAGCTCTGGCATCACCGCCGGACATGAGCACCCCAGAGCAACAAACATCCGACATGCGTTTGTTCCTTGCACGAGTTGGCGGAGTTGAAAAACCCGATGATCTTGAAACTACTCGAGACCGAAACGCTTGTATGGGCATGCTGTACATCTTACAGAAAATGTTTAGAGATTGTCGGTGGGAGCTGTTACACGAGGCGGCTAACCTGTTGGGCAACTGCATTGATATGTTGAGGGGCCTTGCTTGACATGGCGTGTGGTATGGCGAGGAACAAAGAGCGTATCTATTATACCCTTGTGGAGTCTACGGAGAACTACCAGGCATTCTGGCGAGTAAGTTTCAGTACAAATTGGTGGTATTTCAGCGAGGCGCTACTACTACTATGTCTTTGATTTTCTTATCATCTGAATCTACGAGGTAAAGTAAGTTCCCATGTGTGTATATAATGTACTTTACGGCCTGACGCCCTTTTGACTGGTCCCGAACCTTGATCATTCTAGGTAATCACCAATAAAATTTAGATGCTAATATGAATGCTCTGTGAATGTAAATACTGCTGTCTACTTTAGCCTCGACGTGCTTCCTTGCTTATTACTCGAGCTACCTTATGTAGCTACAGCTTCGGAAGGTACCTTAAGGTTATCGTATCGTAAAGCTTTCAAGTAGATTAGTCCGTAAGGTAAGTAAAATGGCGTTACGTAGTAAGGTATCTGACAGAATGTAAGTACCTGGTATCATTAGACTAGGTAGCTTCCCCGAAGTCAGGTGAAGTAATGTGCGTTACCTTCCCTTATTCACAATTTTGCCTTAAGTTTAGGTACCCTGCATTTTCTCTCATGCAATACACAATACAATATTGATAACATGGTACCTCCACGAATACGTGCCCTGGGAGAAGATTCGAGATCTGAAGCGTCTAGCACAAGAGACAAGCAGCCTAACGGGTTTGTCGCCTCAAAAGGCCGGCGGAACGGCAACTCCGCTGTCACCACTGGCAGTACTCTCAAAGATGTTACTGCAGCACCCATAACCACGAACCACCATCATGGTGGACACGACGGTACCAGTGGGGTATGATGAGCCCTCGAAAACATCTGCTGGGAAGGAATGCTTGCGCTTACTCTTCGCTATTGCCTAGATCAACTGGTCTACTTTCGATGTAACTGTTCTCCATGCCTACAGGCAAGCACATCGCTTGAACGTCCCTTCGGCCTTTAGCTCTCCTTTCAATGAAAGGGTCCTTACACGCTCTCGAATAGGGCAGTCATCACCAACAATGGCAGGACGCAAGGATAGTCGGAGAACCAGCAAAGAGCACCTGGCGCTGGCTGTCAGGAAGGACTTCAATGCGGCTATGATCAATGAGCCCGATGCTATTACTTCTTTTCTCTATGCGGCCCACAGTCAAGGTTGCTTTTGTCCTTTCGTGAAAGGTACTTCAAATGGTTGCTAACAAACGGTATAGAGAAGAACTTCCGGATGCGATTTGATCCGCTCAGGATAAAGTGAAATGTTTTTATAGGCACGGTCCCGATAATGAGCATACCGGCGTTTGGATTGACTCAGAAAGGTCAAGATGCTGAAGAGATTTCTGCGGTAAAGCTTCTGGATTTTCAGGGAGAGCATTACCTGTGCTTGGTGTTTCTAGCGTGTCACATGAATTGGAGCTTCCTCAATAATACCCGGTGTGCAACGCACTTATAAATCACAATCAAGACCCTCAAATTCCACGGTATGGCTACTGTGACCATTCGACAAAATAGGCATAAAGTCACAGTTGTTTAATTTGTTGTTCGGCGAACAGTCTTAGATAATCGTGCCTTGTGCCTTGTAACCGTGAACTAAGGTTACCTAGTATTCCCAATTTTTACGTGTACCATAAAGTACCGAGCCGATTGGTTTTGAACGCCGTCAAATCTATTAGCTCCCGTTCTGGAACCCTATGGAAAATTATTGATGACCGGATGGGAATTATTGTTCTTGTCACAACAGACTCAGAGACCTTTCTGACAGCCGACGTTTAAGTACGAGCTTTGTGATCTGGACGTCTGTACGGCATTTGGAGAGGATGAATAGCATCGGGCATAATCTGCCCTACAAAATCGCCGTACCTGCACGTTCAATCTGCACGTCTACACCTTGCCAGAGGATCTGCATCGTACGAAAAGCACAGACAAGGACGATATACGATTTAAGAAGGGAAAGAGCTGTCTGTTTTCCTCGAAGATCATGGGAGGCTCGAAAATCGCTGACAGTCCGGCCGCCACGAAGGGTAAGTGACAAGACCTCTCTATGGGCCTCCATTCATATACTAATTGTTTCTGGCGTCTTAGTTATTCCACGCCACGCCTGTCGCCTACGCGACAAAGAATCCCTATAAAGTTCTAAGTGTCGATAGCGATGCTTCGTCTTCCGAAATCAAAAAAGCATACTATGCTTTGGCGAAGAAATACCATCCTGATACGAACAAAGACTCGGGGGCGAAGGACAGATTTACAGAGGCACAAGCCGCCTATGAAATTCTATCCGACCCGAAGAAAAAGGAAACTTGGGATCAATACGGTGCGGCGGCATTTGATCAAGGCGCAGGGTTTGACCCAAGTGGAGGCGGTGGAGGAGGGCCGTTTGGTGGTGCCGCCGGAGGAGGCCCTTTCCAAGGCTTTTCAGGCGGCTTTGGAGCGGATATCAACTTCGAAGATCTGTTCGGGGCATTTGCAGGAGGGGGCAGGAGGGGCAGGGGCTCACGCCAATCACCATTCCAGGAAGAAGTTTTGGTTGGCCAAAACATCGAAGTACAAACGAACATATCTTTCATGGATGCAGCGAAGGGTTCGAGTAAAGATATTTATATCACACCACTCGTACCCTGTAAGACTTGTTCTGGAAATGGCATGAAGAAAGGCCAGTCACGATCAACTTGCAACAAGTGTGGCGGCACAGGCACGAGGGTTCAGTTTGTTCAGGCTGGATTTCAAATGGCTAGTACATGCGATAACTGTGCTGGACAAGGGGTGGTGGTTCCGCGAGGAGGAGAATGTCGCACCTGTAACGGAAACGGAGTCGTCAGAGAGCGCAAGACTGTTAATGTTGACATACCGGGAGGTATTGAAGATGGAATGCGCCTTCGGATCTCTGGGGAGGGAGATGCACCACCTACTGGCACGGCTGCGAATCCGAATGCGCGATCGTCACGAGGAGACCTCTACGTCTTCGTTAGGGTAGCCCCGGATACTAAATTTGGCCGATCTGGGGCAGATGTGCTATACACTGCTTCAATTCCGCTAACGACCGCCATTCTTGGCGGAGAAGTCAAAATCCCAACTCTAGATAGGGAAGCAAAGCTCAAAGTGGCCACCGGAACGGGAACTGGCGACGTAATAAATCTGAGTGGCATGGGAATGCCAAAGCTGGGTAGTCGAAAGAACGCTACTGGAGATCTACGCGTTGAATTCAAAGTCGTTATGCCGAAGTATCTTAATGCGAATCAGCGAACGATATTAGAAATGCTAGCAGACGAGATGGGGGACAAAACAGCGAAACGAGTAATGAACGTTGGCAAGGCCAGGTATGGTTGATGCTGTATATCTTCAATGCTTGTTCCATGCTAACTGACAGTAATACAGCGAGTCTCGAGGAAGTACGGAAGCCACCACGTCAAAGCAGTCTGACCATTCCCACAAGGACGAAGGCTTCCTTAAAGCGGCGTGGCATAAGTTGACCCATCAGCACGACGACCTACCACCAGATACTTCCGCTACAGGAGCAAAAGTCGAGGACAAGAACGGGGAAGAGGAGTCTAAGAAAGCGGCAGGGTCTGGTTGATGGATTCTCCATTAGGGAGAAATTTTGGCACTTCTTGTGGGCTCTGGAACGTAAAGGCAATGGTATAGTAGGACCAAAGGACAAAGTGGCAATGGGGCATGGTTGTATGTTCGAATTTCAGCTGTAGATATATCCCGCGTCATAACTCGGTAACAGATTTGGGAGTTGTACAATATCAACGAGATACCCATCTGAGCCTATCCCTTAAACCAGAATGCATGTCTCTCAGAGGCGTGAAATCGTATCTGTGGACGTAGCCTTTGGCGCCGGCGCTTCCGGAGTAAAGAGTGGTAGCCTGGTAGGATATTGATTAGCTACTAATCTGAAGGTTCTTTCTGCTTGAAAAACTACGAAACGGGAGAATGTTTGCAAGAAGTCATCAATCAAGACCAGAATTTTTATAAAATTCCTTCGAGGTCTAGTACTCCGTACTACGGAGTAAGGTAGGTAAGGTAAATAGAGTAATGTACTAAGGTAGATTGGGTAAGGTCAGGTAAGATAATAAAAAACCCAAGTCGAGAATATTTTACCTGGCGGGCCGAACTAATCTACATAAGCGCTGTATATTAAGGTAAGGTAAGGCATGACCCGGACTGACGTGCATGTTTACAGGGTGATGGGTGTAGAATCACAACGCTCTCATCATGATCGCACGGCACATCAGATTGGACGAGCTTGACTCTACTCATCCACCTATTCGTGGAATGACTCACGAGAATAGGGATCCACCTTCCAACTGCTGAGCTCCGACAAGCAAGCAAACGACGTCGCTTTCACCGCGAGCTTCTTCGTAAGTGAAAGGGCTATAGTGGAGCCAAGCGATTCGAGATTATTCGAGATTCCGGAGGCAATATGTTGCAACCGCCGATGATTTCAAGTCCGCTTAAGCAGACCAACGAAATCGACTGGGTGTCACCACTGAAGGCGTACATCAGGCAGACGTATGGCGACGATCCTGAGCGATATGCCGAGGAGTGCAATACACTCAACAGACTGCGGCAGGATATGAGGGGGGCGGGCAAGGATAGCGCGGCTGGCCGAGATCTGCTGTACAGGTATTACGGGCAGCTGGAATTATTGGATCTCAGGTTTCCGGTAGACGAAAATCACATTAAGATATCCTTCACATGGTACGTCTTGCCATTCTCCTAGCGTACCAAGATTCTCAAGAGAGCTGACGGCTAGAATTTACCAGGTTCGATGCCTTCACCCACAAGCCTACGTCGCAGTATTCTCTAGCGTATGAGAAAGCCTCCATCATCTTTAACATTTCTGCGGTTCTTTCATGTCATGCCGCTCATCAGAACCGTTTTGACGACTCTGGATTGAAGACTGCCTATCATTCTTTTCAAGCCGCCGCTGGCATGTTTACTTATATCAACGAGAATTTTCTGCATGCTCCTTCTACGGATTTAAGTCGAGATACAATCAAGGCCTTGATTGATATTATGCTAGCCCAAGGTCAGGAGGTTTTTCTAGAAAAACAGGTTGCCGATGGGAAGAAAGTTGGACTGCTTGCCAAGCTTGCGAGCCAAGCAGCATATCTCTATGCTCAGGCCTCCGAGGGTGTTCAGGAGAACGTTACCAAGGGCATTTTCGACAAGCTCTGGCTACTTGTCGCCCAGGTCAAAGCTAATTACATGTCTTCTGTGGCCCAGTACTATCAAGCGTTGGCTGATGATGATGCTAACTCCCACGGAACAGCAATCGCAAGGTTGCAGATCGCTGAGGCTGAAGGCAGGGATGCAAACCGAATTGCAAATGCTTTCCCTACCTCGGTGTCACCGAATTCCAATCTCAGCTCGGAAACGGGATCTAGCTTGACCGAGTCGACCAAAAGACATGTGGCTAATGTGCAAGAGAAACTTACTTCATTCAACAAGGATAATGACTTTATATATCACCAGACGATCCCCGCTGAGGCTGCGTTGAGTGTGATTCTTAAGTTACCAGCAGCGAAAGCGATACCGGTAAGTGAACTATATCAAGGCCAAGATATCCAACGTATTATTGGGCCCGATATTTTTCAGAAAATTGTTCCCATGTCTGTCACTGAGTCTGCAAGTTTGTATGATGAGGAGAAGGCCAAGCTTGTCCGAGCAGAGTCGGAGAATGTGGAAACTGCCAACGGCGAGATGGCAGCAAGCTTTGACTACTTGAAGCTTCCTGGAAGTCTGGAAGTGTTAAAAGGTGGGATGGACCAAGAAACAACCGTCGATGAAGAATTCCGAACTTGGTGTGAAGAATTGGCAGGACACGAGCCCTTTGGGAGAGCTTTCGAACATCTTCAAGCCGATAAGGCTAGCATATTAAGCGTCCTGGATAGGTGTGGTAAGCAGCTGGACATGGAGGAAAGTGTTTGCGAGAAAATGAGGTCTAAGTATGGCGGAGATTGGACGCAACAGCCAAGCTCCAGGTTGACCTCCACGCTCCGAAGTGATATAAAGAGCTACCGTGTTGCGGTTGACGAAGCTAGCGGTAGCGACGCGCAGCTTCTCGCTACGTCTCGGCAATACGATTCAGACTTCGATCAGATGCGTTCAGCTGGTGAGACGGATGAAGCCGATGTCCTATACCAGCGAGCCATGCTAAAAGCAGGCCCAAATCGTGGCAGGGGGAAGAATGTTATTGGAAGTCCTATGTCACCAAACAATGAAGGAAATCTGTTGGATGAAGACTATGGTGAGGGTGGAATCAGTGTTATGGATCAAATAGCGAAAGTGGAAGACCTACTGAAAAAGCTCAATCTCATCAAGCGGGACAGGATGCAGGTTTTGAAAGATCTCAAGGAGAAAGTTCGATCATCTCCCATGTTTGAACTTGACGTTTAGCTTACCGGGTTTTTTCAGGTTCACAATGACGATATATCGAATGTGCTCATCCTTAACAAGAAATCAATTACCAACCACGAGAATCAGCTTTTCCAAGCTGAGCTTGAAAAGTTTAGGCCTCATCAGAATCGCCTGTTACAAGCAACTCACAAACAAACCGCACTCATGAAGGAGCTCACAAAGTCGTATGGCGATCTCCTCCAAGATAAGAGAGTACGAGCCGAACAGGCAAAATATGAAACTTTTACTCGGCAACGGACTACTGTCCTAACCAGATACAAGAAGGTCTACCAGGCGTTCAACGATCTGATAGCCGGGCTCATGCGCGCGCAAAGTTTCTACTCTGAGATGAAAGATACGGTAGATAGCCTCGAACAGAATGTTGAAACCTTTGTGAACAACCGAAGATCCGAAGGAGCGCAGTTGCTGGGTCAAATCGAGCGCGATAAATCAAGCAGTGCAGGAGGTCAAGCGGACAAGGAACGAGATCGGCTTCGGGAGCTCATGGAACGGATGTCGGTCGATCCATCATCATCATCATCAACATCACCAACTAAGCATTCGACATCACGTCCAACGCCTCTATCGAGACCATCACAACACAGCGATCCGCACATGGCAAAGTCTTCACCATTATCGGCTTCCTACTATTCGAAGCCGACACCGGGAAGCAACTATCCGCCTCCGGCCCACCCAAGCCCCGCTTCGGCTGCTTACCAGGGCTATCCACAGCAACCATCATCATCTAATGGGAACCAACATGGGACAGGAGTGCGGGATTCGTACCAGACTAGTGGTGGACCAGTGCATGGCGATCCTTATAATCCTATGGTATATCCTTATCAAACACCCGTTTCGCCGCCACCAAACCAAGGAGTCTATTTTCCAGCTTCTACACAACAAACTCATGTTCAGTACAGTCAGCCTGGTCAGTACCTGCCACAAGGCTACGTACCTCCTCCACCACCGCCTGGACCACCACCCAGCTCTCTGATGGATTACAGGAATCTAGGCGTTCCATATCCGGCCGGACCTGGAGGTTATGCATATCACCAACCCCCCCGTCAAAGTGGAGGGAGCTCTCAACAAGGTCACAACGATCCCTGGGCCGGGCTCAACGCGTGGAAGTGAAATGTCTTTTTCAGACTCCCTCTTCTAGCGTGCTACCATCATTGGTTTCACTAATCGATTGCATTTCCATGTCATTGTGCATAGGTGGATAAGGCGTCTGAATGTCAGGCAAAGGCCGAATGCATAGCGCAGGTGCTTGAAGCATTGTTTTTACAGCCAAATGTACTCTTGGGTACTGCACAAGATGAGTGGTTTGGGCTTCCTACGCTCACCAAAAGCCCAAAAGCCCAAAATTCCCACGCACACTACTACTACTATTTGATACCGTTTGTTGATTGCGGAACCTCTCTGATCACTATCGCAGAATCTCCGTCGGCAACTGTAGGTTAGCCTTCTACCGGCTGAGCAACTCTTGGGTGGCTTTTTATTAGAAATCCTCAGCCTGATAATTGCAGATCATCATATACTTAGAAGGGTCCACCTAGCACTCGTCTAAACCTAGCAGTCGTCCAGCCCTATAGGGCTGATAATCCACATTTCATATTTTATTGCTTCAAACGATTCGTTTTAGGTGAACTGCGTAGCTAATAGGACCTCTTTGGGGCCCTTCTGATACCCATGCCTCGCCCTGATTGGCCAGTTATAGATATCACCTCTGCTTCTTGTCCTGGTCCTGATTCTGCTTCCGCTTCAGCTTCAGCTGCCTGACTCGTAGCTTAACTATCAGCTGCTTCTTCTTCTTTTGTCTAGAGCTTGCTGTCACTGATGCCGAAGTGAAGAGCTCAGAGCCTAGACGTAGTAGATCATTGATCTTCTTATTTCACATCTTTGTTTGTTGAGCTGAGACTACGACAGCTCGTTTTCGAATAGAAGCTGAAGGAGATTTTGAAGTAAACAGCTCAGAATCTAGACGTAGTAGGAAATTAACCTTCTTTTGTCATATCTTTGTTCGTTGATTCTCTCTTCTTTCATCGACAATCTCTTGATTCATGACTCTTGCAGTATTGTAATTATTCTCAAGCCTTTCGATTGATCTTTTGATTCTTTCTTCTATTGAGCTCAAGAAGTTTCAGATTAGTGACGCTCTGAATAGTAGATTTCGTAGTTCTTTAGCTATCGAACGTACTTGCTTCACATGAGAAGATCAGTCTCAAGCCTGAAGACGTAGAATTCAGTCACATATAGCTGCTTCTTCTTCGAAGCTAAGTCTTTGAAAATGCTGATCGCGTACAGAAGCAGCCTTTCGATCATTGATCCGATCCGTAAGAGTACTCTTTGGTATGTCATGTTGACGAGCGATTTTTGCTTTGGAAGAATTTTCGTTGACTGCTGTAGCCTCATTTCAACGGGCTTGAGCAAGCGTTATGCGCTCTTCCTGTGAAAGTCCGATATCTTCAGAAGGTATGAAGGACATAGGGGGGGTGGCTGCCATCGTTTTGCTGATATGTTGAAGAATTATACGTTGGTAGCAATAAAATATGAGATGTGAATTATTAGCCCTATAGGGCTGGACGACTGCTAGGTTTAGACGAGTGCTAGGTTAACCCTTCTATTTGCAATGCGCGGCATGCGCAAACATCATTGGAAGGTGTCGAAACTGACGAGCCTACAACTACAGACTAGCACTTTGCCCTCCATTACACATGGTAGTCAAGAGCTAGTAAACTCTGGATGAACATTTTTCAAGCCGCACTGGTACACGCCAAAAACCCGATAGCCGCCGATGGTCAAAGCTGTGATCCAGGGAAACAACGCTTTGTTCCTGCTCCGGCACTGCTTCTACCCTAATTCAAGCCGATAGCCGCCGTTTCATATTATGCAGGTCACAATTCAAGCTTCCGAAATCTGGGGTTCGAGTCCCATGACACTTGGGGTGCCTTTGGGGCGGTGGTTCCATCCGCTGGCCTATTTTTCTAGGGCTCGAGTACAAGATCCTGAAGACGATGTGTCTGGATTGTGGAACGGATCTGTGCGGCCACCGGTTTTAGACTTGCCGGAGGCTACGAATGTAGATATACCACGATAGTGACTTCTTAGCAGTGGAGTGGATCCCGTGGATGAATCAGGGCATAGGTCTTCCCAAATGATCGTGGTGGAACCAGTATACGTCTAATAAGTTTCTGGCCGTACCGGACATACAAATGTCCACGATACATGCACATGCTTTCTGCGCTCGCATTTGATAGATTACTAGGTACACCTTATCCCCTAGCTGCGAATTCATAATATTCCAATATTCAACAGTTCCACGTCCAACTTCATCCGGGATATTATCACTGCCAACTCCCCCCAACTGACCATTCTGTAGCCATGTACTTCAAACTCCGGTAATCAGGCATCTAAGCCCTGAACTGCTCCCTCTCCTGAAGTTTCGTACTCCCACCCTTGATGATATGACTGATATCCCCAACCGGGATCTGGAATGGAAAGTCCACAGAGGCGAGCATTTGCGCGAAGAAGATCCACCATCCGGCCATGCAGGCCATGAACCCAAACGCCCCTGCTGCCTTTATAAATCATCAAGTTAGCTTCCAACATTGAGTTGATGCTGACAATGTGCTGGGAGCTTACTATCTGCAATCTCGCGGCCGTTTGAGTGTGACCCAAAGCAAGTTGCCAGTAAGAGCCAGTCAAGACCACAAAGGTAAGGAACAAGCCGAGGAAGATGGTTACAAAGACAATGTTCGTCCGCAGCGCGCAGATTAGGTACATGAAGCAGAGCAGACCCATGAAGAGGAGGAAGAAACCAAAGCTAGCGTGGAAGCCGGTGCTGGTTATGCCCGCTGTCGTCGTGGTAGGGTCGGGCGGTGCGTAGGCGCCGTAGGCATTGAACGCCGGGGTCAAGGTACTCCCCAGGGTGAGCCAGAAGCCACCAAAAGAGCAGAAGACGACGAAGGAGAAGGTATTGCCGAGAAAAAACTCAAGGATCCCGCCGAGTAACATGAGGATGCCCCCCTACAGAAGTAAAGCACGTGAGTCCGAGATTGGCAATAGAGACCGGAAGAAGAGAGCTTACGATGAAATAATAAGCACCAGTGGTGGCTATCCCAGCTCCTCCAGCTCCTCTCCAACCCATCAACTCACATGACAGCGGGCTTAGACTAAGTAGATAGCCGAGAAGGGCCAAGGGGGTAGGATTACCAAAGGTGGATCGAAGGTCGCCCTTGACGGCATTCTGTGGACTTAGGTACATCTTCTCGAACATTTCTAAATACCTTCGTTAGCCGGCATGAACCAAACATGGACCGTCATTGAGATGATCCTACCGGGACTGATAGTAATGGAGTTGGCAGTCCGTATCTTCCCGAGCGCTTCATCACTGGGAACATCTCTATCTAGCTGGTAGGGGTGATTGTTGAGAAAATTAGGACGGTCAGATTCCTGTGACCCATTCTGCAGTGAAGGGATGATTGGGTTGAACGGTTCGCGCCGTTGTCCGGGAAGATTTTTCTCTTGATCCATGGCAGTCGCGAATCGGTCCATGCTGAGGTGGAGGATCTCCTCGGAAGATTGTAAGCTGGCAGGACGGAGAGTGGAGGCAGAGAGCTCAGGACTGGTAGAGCCTATCGCTGAGATTCCCGAGAGATAGTCTGCAACTACAGAAGAATAGAAATCCATAACGTAAAAAGAAGTTGAGGCAAGTATATATAATTCGCCTGCCTTCGGAAGACGTTTGCCGATTGGCAAGGGAAACCCTATGAAAAATTGAGAAAGAGGATTTCTTCATCCGCTCAAGCGTTAGGGTCGCACCGTCTTGAAGTCCAAGCTACTTTGCCACCTGATTATACTTCTGTCTGGGGAATACGGCGGTCATAGCTCGTCTGGGGGATTTCTGGGGTAAACCTACTGTATTTGCTAACAAGCACTGACATGGAGCCTGGAAGTGCTGTGGGGCACACTAACCGCTGCTACCAGTAATGTCGTAGAACAAGTTCAACACAATGCAGAAACGATGTTCGAGGAGTTGATAAAGTGACATCTGTATGGAAGGGGAAACCTTGGTCGTGTAAGGGAGATTAGCGACCGGAACCTAGATGGTTGGAATTGGCATCTTTCAGTCAACCAATTCCAATGGCGGTTTCTACCTTTCACTAGAATGGTCATAGGGTTTGCGCATATTGCTCTTCCAACCGTTCGCAGGATTTGGTGAATGTCGCCTATTTCGCACTTCAAACACGCCAGCGCTTGTATCGTGATAATCTACCCGCCGTAGCAAATAAGAAAGTGCAGATAAAGACAGCTTTACTTTGTAGAAGCTGATTTCAGAAGGACCGGCTAAGGCAAGGCACCAAAGAAGCGTCCCATAAAAGCTCCGGCATGCCCCAGCCTCCGAGCACTCGGTTATTGCATTTCGAGAACACGGCCAAAGCGAACTTTTAAATCCGCCTGACGACTCATCTTCTTCGCAGTGCTCTTCGGCTAGTTTAAGTCGTTCTCGATAGAGCCGTCGCGTGTGACAAATATCACCTTTGCGAGGCCTCCGTTGCGAAGTAAACCAGTAAGCGCAGCGCGATCTTCTACACTTAAAGGAAGAATTCAAGTCGTTACGCTCATCGCGAAGATCTCTTGATTCATATTTGGGTTGAGGCATAGCTTCCATTAAAAGCGTGCATTGAAGAGAAAAAGCCGGTAATGCTTTGGGACCTAAAGTTGCTTTTGTGCTGAAGTGCTCTTGACCGGAAGATCCGAAGAATATGTGAGTGTGAATTTCTGTGATGACTCTTTTACTCTTTAACATTGATTTCAACCTTGCTAAAGTCGTTTGGAACCGGAGAAATTTCTTCCTTGCTCTCCTGCTGCTGTTGTCCAAGCTTTATTTCTGACAAGGCGGCTCTTCAGTTACCTATAACGTGCGCAACTCCACTCGGCACACCGAGTCTCTCACGCAGCTGGTTGTGAGGTAGCCCCATAAAAGAACCGTCTGCAAAGCAGGCGCACGTGAGTTCCGAAGGCTAAAAGGAGGGCTGGGGTTGTAGGTTGGGGGATGCTGCATGTTGCAGGAATTGACAAGGCTGTTCTGTGGTCGTCATACCCACTGCCATGCTTGTTGTTCATCCCTGTACAAGTCCAAGTGTCACTAACGAGACTGAGCTCCCTGGTTGACAGCCTTAACAGATTGCTGGATAGAAGCAGAGAAAGCTGAACCCGGCATATGGAGATGATAAGAGAAACATGAATCTAACAGCGTGATAGTATCATAATCAAGCGTTAGCGCTCGACGCCTTCTCCGGAGGTAAGCTCTGGGTTTGGAGCAAATACCCATTAACTGGGTAAATAACATACTGGAGTTACATTTATGGAAGCAACTATCCCGCCGAACGGCAGACATATATTGCCATGCTTTTTAGTGAAGTGCGTTAAATTTGATGACTTTACCACTCCAAAGGCTCATCAATCTGCTCACCCCTGTTTGTCTTTGGTACTGGCACGGCCTCAACCTTGACAGGGCTGGCTCTCTTTCCCCTTTTTAAGTAGCCACTTCCATCTAACCATGGCATATCCATGGTCCTTCTACCCTCGAACTTCTTGATTTTAACTTCCATTTCCATGGTCAGTCCGATATCGTCAAGCCCGTTTACTAGGCAGTGTTTTCTAAATTCCTCAACCTCAAAATTTGCCAGCTGCTTTCCCATGGCGTCGTTGATTTGCTGATTAACAAGGTCGACTTCGATTTCACGGCCTGCCTTGGCTTCTTCGACGATTTTGAGAAGTGTAGGCTGATCCGGGATTGCAAGTGGAAGCATACCATTCTTGAAAGTGTTGTTGAAGAAAATATCAGCGTATGAAGGTGCAATGATACATTTGATACCAAAGTCGAGAAGTGCCCAAGGAGCGTGCTCGCGCGAGCTACCACAACCAAAATTAGGGCCTGTTACCACCAATATCTTCGACCGTCGGTATGGCTCCTGGTTTAGTAGAAAGTCCAGCTTCTCGCTGCCGTCTTCGTTGAAGCGAAGAGCGTAGAAGAGTGCCGAGCCAAGACCGGTACGCTTGATTGTCTTCAAGAATTGCTTAGGAATAATCGCATCGGTATCGACATTCGAGCGATCCATAGGCGCCGCTATGCCCTTTAATGTCGTGAACTTGGGCGATCCAGCAGATGATTTAGGCGCGCCGTCATTTGCCTGTGTCTCATTGTCCTTAGGTAAGTCGAGCAGACGTTCGATATCGTCATCTGTATCAATATCTGGAACTTCAGGGTCGGCATCTAATTTCGGAGACATTTTCGCTGGAGTAACATTTTGATTCGCAAGTTTCCGCACGTCTGCCAATTTACCAATTATTGCGGCAGCAGCGGCCATAACAGGTGACATTAGATGTGTTCTTCCGCCTGCGCCTTGCCGACCTTCGAAATTTCTATTTGAAGTACTCGCACATCGTTCCTTTGGCGACAAAATATCAGGATTCATACCCAAACACATTGAGCAGCCAGCTTCACGCCACTCGAAACCGGCGTCAACGAAGACCTTGTCGAGGCCTTCGGCCTCCGCTTGATTTTTGACGAGACCAGAACCTGGAACCACCATTGCTCTCTTGAGATTCGGTGCGATCTTCTTCCCCTCAACGACTCGAGCAGCTGCTCGAAGGTCCTCGATTCGAGCGTTAGTACAGGATCCGATGAAGATTTTGTCAAGTTCAATATCCTCCATTCGAGTACCTGGTTTTAAACCCATGTATTCTAGTGCTCGCCTTGCGCTTTCTTTCTTCGCCTCAGTAGGAAAGCCTTCTGGATCCGGGACGTAGCCAGTAATAGGCACAACATCCTGAGGTGAAGTACCCCATGAAACCGTGGGGATGATATCTCTGGCGTTGATGAAAACCTCCTCGTCGTACGATGCTCCATCATCAGAACTAAGGCTCGACCAATACTTGACGGCCTTCTTCCACTCGGCGCTATCGACCTTTGGAGCCAATGGTCTTCCCTCTAAATACTTGAACGTAATTTCGTCAGGGGCAATCATTCCAGCTCGAGCTCCTGCTTCGATTGACATGTTGCAGATTGACATTCTTGCTTCCATGCTCAAACCTCTGATAGCGGAGCCGCAGTACTCGATAACGGCACCGGTCCCACCTGCTGTACCAATCACACCTATTGTATGTAGGATGATATCCTTACTGCTCACTCCTGTTGGTAGGATTCCGTCGACCTGTATCCTCATATTTTTACTTCGCTTTGTGATCAGAGTCTGGGTGGCTAAGACATGCTCAACTTCGCTGGTTCCAATACCAAACGCTAGGGCACCGAAAGCACCATGGGTTGAAGTGTGGCTATCGCCGCAAACGACGGTGGTTCCGGGAAGAGTGAAGCCCTGTTCAGGTCCAATGATGTGGACAATTCCTTGACGTTTATCTCCAAGCCCAAAATAGGTGAGACCGAATTCCTTGACGTTATCCTCGAGCGTAAGGCATTGAATCCGCGAGTCGGCTTCTTCGACAAATTGTCCCACGTTCTTGAAATTTTTCCGGGGCGTCGTAGGTACATTCTAGGGCATGTTAGCAAGGAGCCAGCAGAGAGCTTTGGAGGGGCCCATTACGTGGTCGGTAGTAGCAAGAGTACAGTCGGGTCTTCGCACTTTCCGCCCCGCATTTCGAAGGCCTTCAAAGGCTTGCTGGATCCCGATGAGTCTCTGCTAGCGTACTGGTAAAACACCATGTATACTTACAGGTGACGTGACCTCATGTACTAGATGCCTGTCTGTACACAGGTTAGGAAAACCAAGTACAATCATTCAGCGCCATCCTCCTCACCGATGTAAAGCAGGATCGTCCCATCATCACGTTCGTCTACAATGTGGTCTTGGAACACCTTGTCGTACAAAGTCCGCGGTTTTCGATCGGCGGACGGCATGATAAGAATGGCAGAAAGAGTCTTTGAAAGCTAAGGATTTTTCCAGTAGATAACACTGTAACTTGGAAAGATAACCTGAGAAGTTTGGCTGCTCCAGGGTCCAGTATCTCCAATAATCAAATACAGAGTTTGACTCTTGATGCTTCTTCCGATATCGGACACCGCGGTTCCTGAATCATCAAAGCTCTGATTCGCTGGGTCGCCTGTTTTTAAATAACGCGGCTTCAGCGGTAGTCGGAGCAGGAACAATTCGCTTTCATTTGCTCAGACACACATCAACTGTTTGACCTCGACAAAGAGAGGAATCGAATAACTATAAAGTCTCATCACACACGGGGAAGAACTTTGCAGCACTACGTGTCTAGAGTGTATTTCTATTGCCTATTGTCCTGTCTGAAAACCCACAATGCTAATTCATGCCGCACAAACAATCCCAGCAATCCGCATATTGACTGCATTACCAGGATCCCGATGGCGAGCCGATCTTCCCTCATCGGCCCAAACCAGACAAGCCACAGGTTAAGTATTGTAAGATTCGTAGACTCCACTACTTCCTCGTTACCGTTTTTCTCTATTCTTATCAACGGTATTGGCGAGCCGGCAAGTAGCTTCAGTACCATAGCCACGGGCGGAGAAGGGGGGTGTTGCCATTGAGTCATTGATGGTTCCAGAAGACCAGTCCGGGCATTGAAACGTGGTAGACGATGCCTTGGACATGGTATTATCCGAAAAAGCTGCGGAGCAGAATAGATAAAATTAATTATCTGTGGAACGAACAGCAAAAGTAATGTCTTGCTGAAATGACCAAGAATGCCGACAACCGCAAAAACCATCCCAGCAAAGTAGCAATACGTATCGCCTACAAAAACCTTGGCTGGATACCAATTGTGCCACCAAAGTGCCATCGAGACGCCGATGAACGGTAGCAGTAGATAGATTGAGAATAGATGCGGGTCGGATGCAGGGTGGGGATTCGGAGAGGTTGGTGCAACGTATAGAGATAGAACGTCGTTGAACAGTAGAAGAAAGCCAATGACGATGGACTGTGAGACTTCAATGCCGTTGATACCGGCGAGAATGTTGATACTGTTAGGACAGAAAATGGCAATTGCCGCCATGTAAGCGTAGTAAAGCCAACCAAGGTCAATCAGATTGCCCAAATAGGGTTCGAGCTGTACTGGAACAACCACGTTGGTGACTCCATAATCCACAAAGTACACCACAAGCATCGGAATGGAAGCGAATGCGGGTATGAAGAATTTGTGGCGCCATCGTATGTCGAACAAATCGTCGCCAATGCCGAGGAGAACAACGGACTGCAAGGACAATATTGCAGACAAATACGAAGCGAGCTTCTTAGAAGTTAGTGAAGTACCAGGACTGGTCATCAGATGAGGTTCACCTTATTATGAGGAAACCTATGGAGAATCCGTCCTGTTCCGACTTCTTGACGCTCCTCAACGGCATCCCTGCTGCCTCCAGAGGTAGCTGCTACAATATCCTTGTAGAAAGGAAACGGAATGAAAACAATGATGGTCAGGAGGTAAACAACAGCGCAGATAGCCCCCATGGTCTCTGGACTACGAAGCTTCGGTTTAGCACAAAAAAATCCTTTGTAATGATTTATAGCAAGAACCTACATCTGGACCTTCTTCAATTTCGACATATCTTTCCCACTCAGGCCCGCCTTTATAAAAACATCCCCAAGCCATCTGATCATGCAGTATGTAGAGGCAAAAGCTATGCCGCTAAAGGCCAAAGATGCGATTAGAGGCTCGCCGTCGCCATGGAACGTGTTGGCTATGACACCAAGAGAGGCGGTAGAGATTGTAAAGAGACTGAGAGCCTCGGCCCGACTCAGAGTCGTGCTCATGACAATTCAATGCCACAGCATGTCAATTTGGTTGATGTTTAAGTTGTCCGAGAGCTGAATCTCTGGCCACCATGGCCTCCGGGTAGATGTACTCTAGCCGCGTTAGCCGCATAAATCGCGATTAATAGCTCAACGGAAGCCCTTTACAGTTTCCTTTCACGATGCAGTCAATCGCTGCTGGACAAATCCAATTCATTGCTGTCGATGGTTAAATGAGTGAGACGATTATTACCTGATCACGATTGCTTGAATCACACGGCTTTTGAAGCTCCCGTGACCCTAATAGAGGTGTTATTTAGCCGAATCTCTCTTTGTTATGGAGTCTGGGGGCGGATTTAGAAGCTTTGATCACGGAGCTGTCGATGTCGTACTTGCCGCTGCTTTCAATTCTTCTGGTACACGTATTGCGATATGTTCTGCTGATCACAAAATCCGTACCTACAATGTCGAGCAAGACAATTCATGGACTTTGATAGATCAATGGCGGGGACACGATGGTGAAGTTCTAGATGCAAGTTCGTCGAGTCCACATGCCATGTTCATCTGCTGAGCGTATATCTGAAGGTACAATGGATTGGATCTACCTTGGGACAAGTATTCGGCACCATCGGTAGCGACAATAAATTCAAGCTCTGGCGAGAGGACCCTTCTCAGGCACTTAGAAGCGGTCGTCGTTTTAGATGCATATTTTCTCAATCTCCAAGCAACCATGTTGCTTATGTTTCCTTTGACTTCAAGACCGTCAAGCACGAAGTGTGGCTAATTCTAGTCACGCACGATGGATTACTCAGCCTTCTTGAACCTTCCGAGCCTGAATCCCTAAGCGCCTGGAAAGAAATAGATCACATCTATCCCTATGGCCAACATTCGCGAGGTACGGAACCCCGATTTAGACTCTCGTTCCATCGTTCTGAGAGACCATGCTACAACGCCGTTATGGCCGGTCTGGACCCGAAGGCTCTTTCGCTTGCTGTTTCTGCGATGAGTTTTATCAAGATCTACCGTGCTCTCAAAGTAGAAGAGGGCAATTATCAGTTTCACGAAATGATAGAACTAGCAACCAACGCCCCTCTTATTAATGATGTTTCATGGGCACCGGGCTGCGTTCGCCCCTATGATCTGATTGCCGCAGCTTGCGATGATGGATTTGTGCGAGTCTTTGAGATTAATACACCGGTGGACGCCAAGAGCTCTTCTAGAAAAACTACTGATGCTCCTACTCTGCTGAACGCTGGCCCGCGACCTGTTTCGGTAGCTGCTCGCAACGCACCATCCGGAATTGGTGCAGGCTTGGTAGGCGCGTCTCGCGCTGCCGCACGTAATAATGCTGGAACTGCAAAGATCAGACACGAGTGGAAAGAGGTAGTGGCAATATATCATGATGATGGTGCGCCAGTCTGGAAGGTTGAGTGGATCCATGATGGTAAGTATATGCGACACGTCCAGTTGTGGGGCCGCTAACAGATGATCAGGCAGTGCATTTGCATCAACTGGCGATAGTGGCATATTGCATATATGGAAGCAAAATGTAGATGGTAAATTCATCGAGTTTGCCGAGACTGGGCCAGGTTGATGCGATAGGTGTCTGATAGTCATCCATTTGCTAAACAACAACTACTGAAAAGGCTCAAAACCATAACCACCGAAACAATCCCAAGCACCCAGTTGAATCCCTTCGCCAGGAAAGAAAAACAACTCCCAATTGTGATGAGAAGCCCCCATAAAGCCATACAATATACCATCGCTAACCACACACTCCACCACGCATTCATTAATTCGTCCTGGGCGACTTCTGAATTTCGGGAAATTCTCCATGCCGGAAGAAACGGGTCGACTGTCAAGAGGATATGGCGAACTATCGACATGAACACTCGAGGAATTAGACGGACCGGGCTTTTCTTTTCTACCATTTGTCGGGGTGGATTTCTCGGCGACTCGGTCGCTACTTTGGCGGGATCGACTGGCGTATGGCGAGGGTCTTCCTTCGGCTCCTGAACCTTTGGAAGTTTGGTATCATTGGACAGCGCACGCGAACGTTGACTTTTCCTCCTTGACCTTTGTCGTTGTGGACTTTCGGTTGACAGCTGGTCCAGGGTCGTCGATCGACTTTTCTCGACTACCGTCAGCCATTCTGGAATACTGGGCCCTATGGGCAGTGGCGTAGGTGGTGGAGGCGGCCGGAGCGGAGGAGGCGGGTTTTCTTCCTTCCTCTTCGGCTGTTGTCGAACTGAAGAATTCAGCGATGATTTCTTGGCTGGCAGTGTCTCCAGATAGCTGATTTTCGTGGTGGACTGCGCAGGCCTGGCTGGCGCGGGAGCCTCAACTCGCGAATGAGGGATCTCAACCGAAACCTGGCCGGGAGGTTTAGCCGGGTAATGGCGGTGACTCTTAACCGGCCACTTTCCACCAAGTAACTTCTCCACTTGAGGGGCGGGCGACGACGAGGAAACGAAACGCATGCTCTCGGTTGGCGGGTCGAGATATCTATGTGGATTCTCGTAGCGGACCCCCGTGATGGGGTCTGCGCCCCAGTTGGTGAGCTTGTCTTCTGGTTTGACATGTCGAAAGAGATGGGTTTGAGGGTATTTGAGTGTCGCCGGTGGTGCTGGCTTTTCCCGGGACTTCTTTGACAGGCGGCGAAAAAAACTGTCTGGCGCTGACAACAGGACCTTTGAATCGGCGTCGTCAAAGAACAATCTATCGTCCGGGTTGAGACATATTCCTGCCCCTTCAATAAAGGGCCTTGCGTCTCCAGATTGGCATCTCCTCTCCTTCTTCGATCGTCGAAATAGTCGCATGGTGATGTGGAAAGTATGTTCAACTAGACTACCAGTACTTTTCGAATTTTATGTGGTTGGTGTTACCGATGATCGATGTGGCTGATTGTAAAAGTCGATGACACGAGATTTTGTGCACCTAGGCTGTCGAGGGTTCCATAATTCCTCGGGCATGCGACGAGGAGAGAAGTCGAGTTTGGGGGAGGGGAATAGCCATTGTATACCCCCAGTGCGGCCTCTCATGCGAATTGCCCGGTTGGTGAGTTGATATACTTGCTCAAACTCATGATTGACTCATTTACTCACAAAGTTCTAAACTTTGTATGAAGAGCTAGACTAGATAGTATCAGGGTTAAGCTGTTCAAAGTCGGATGTGGAAACCTTGAGTATTGGTCTGGCACGAGCACATTTGCGGTAACATGGGTCAATGCTAAGCAGCTCAGAACAAACATTATTTGGAATCTACCACTACCCTCGTACTATTTATTACAAGCATGCTCTGATTGTACAAACCCATGCTCAGAACATTCCACTCTCCCTTCTAGCTGGCGTCCCCTGCAAATGTGCCCAACGCGTCGTATTGGCGCCTCCAGGCACACTACTTCTTTTCAGTGGACTACCTTCTCGCTTCGCAGGGCTTGAACTTCTTTCACGCTGACGATGCGCGTCTGGGAAATTTGTCGACGTCGCTTTTCTGAGTGGGGAGTTGGCATGTGAATAAACGCCAAGACTTCCCCCGTCACTGGTCGAGGGCTTGAATTGCGGTTGACGTATGGCGGTACGTGGACGTATTGGTGAAGATGCATCGCGTAAATGAGCAGGCGTTCGCAGGGGTGGAGCCATGCTGGTTGAAGCACTTCTTGGAGGTGAAGTTGCTCGTCGGGCGTAGCCCTCGGGATCAACGTGTTTGATGTAATTGGGGTTAGGGCGTGTTTGAAAACTTCTTTGTAGAATTATCATGGGCGAGTATGTGTCTACTGAATTCTCATCTGCTTCATGTCGAGGGAGGCCATGCATTGAAGTTCCGGAACTCGTGTATTGTGTGCCAACATCGCGCATATGAGGTTGTGTTCGTGGATGGACGTATTTGGTATCATATTCATTCAACACCTCTTTGTGTATAACAGACGTATCTTTCGATTGCTGAGAAAAGTTTCTTTGTAGCATCATAAGTTGTGCAGAGAGCAAGCCCGCCAACACTATCGTGGTGACTACTGTAGTGCTTGGCCGAGGATCTTGGACAGCAGTTGGTAAGAAAAGCCAGTAAACCAAGACATGGCCTGGACTGAACAAACAAAACATCCTGAGAGACAACGGCGTTGGGTCCCATACCGCAAGCTCCCACACGTCTCTTGCGGCGTCCGGATGTGTTCTGGACTCTGCGCTATCTGTCGCAAGCATACTGGAGAGAAAGCGCAAGGGGGATGAGGAGAGGGGTGAGGAATCAACGCGGACACGATGCGCCGAGGGAGTACTTGGTACAGCGTCTACTGAGTTTTCGAACAATCTGTAGTGGCGTTGGCGGTAGAAAGTGTATGCGGCATTTGCGAACGAGAGAAGTGAAAGGAAGTGAACGATGAAGGCTGCCTGTACCGTGTAAGTCTCCGTACTGTCAACTCATTGTCCCGTCTCAGAATCTGCGCACAAACCAAGCAAGCCATCCGGCGTGGGATTCATCTTCTCCAAAGACATCATCCCCCTTCGTTCTTGAGCTAGATCCACTATTTGCTCTTGCAATCAAAAATACAACGTTGAGCGCAAACCCTATAGGTGTTGCCCAATCTTTCTGCCATTGGTCCCAATCGCTCGAGTCAAGTTCTTCCGAGAGCCAAAGGAGGAAGTCTAGTGGATTGAGATATGCTTGTATGCGCTCCGCCAGTGGTCGGCGGCGGATGAGTCGGGGCATCTCGACAGTTCAGAGGGAGGTAAGATGGCACTGCTGGCATTACATGCCACTCTCGAAGATCTCGCCGAGCTTCCACTCTCATGACAGTTCCGAAATGTGACAACCCTGGTGAAAAACACATGTTTACAAACACACAAAGAGTGTAGCCAAGGCGGACCGAAGGCGGGTAGGGCTGGACAGGGGGTATGCATCAACCTTGTGGAGCTTGGCACGCTTGGGGGCTGTCATCAGATATTCGAACTTTAGGTAGCTCTACCTTCATGTAATAGCCAGGACGTCAAAAATGGCCGCACCAACTTCCGCATACAAGGATCGACATTTCCTTGCAGTCATTGGAGATGAGGTCTGTAGTTCGCCTGCGCTGTCGATGCTAGTTAGAAGCTCACATGGTATTAACCTAGGACTCGGTGACAGGTCTACTGTTGGCTGGCATTGGGGTATGCGACGTCTGTAGCTCTTCTGGACAATGCTGACGGGCGATTTGTAGCACGTCACACAACCTCCCGATGCGCAGAAGAATTTCCTTGTCGTGGATGCGAAAACCGAAAACGCAACCATTGCCGAGGCTTTTGATAGGTTCACACAAAAGCGCAAGGACATAGCCATTCTTCTTATCAATCAACATGTGCGTTCGTTGCTGTTTGCTGACTATATTGGGGCTCTTGCGTTGACATATCTGTATATAGATCGCTGAGAAGATAAGAGACCGAGTAGATACATATACAGACGCCTTTCCTGCGGTGCTGGAGATTCCGAGCAAAGACCACCCGTACGACCCAGAAAAAGATAGTGTATTAAAGAGAGTGAGGAGACTATTTGGGGAGTAAAGGAGAATCTAATTAGAGGAAGCCGGTTGGCTTAATCGAGATATTGTCGGAGGCTCAGGGTGCTACACCTGGGATGAAGAGCATAGCATATCATGGTATCTATGGGTTTGGGCTTGACAGTTGCACGGATATTTCCCCCCAACAAAGGCATACTTTGCGCGGCGAATGTAGACTACTGATACACTGGAGGGTATGATACGGGCTATCCTCGAGCAACTAGAGGCCTTTGAGACCCATGCACCTGTTGCAGCGCCTGTAAACACTAGAAATATTAAACGCACATCAATCGTTCTGTTTGCCCTCGCTACCGTTCTGAGTGGGAAACCTGCTGCTATCGTACTATTGATCATGTAACACAACCCTGTATGTAGTGCAAACCGAGCTAGAACGTCGCAGTTCGTCTCCATCAGAAATGCACAGTGGCTTCAAGACAGATTATCTTAACGTCGTCTTTTGTGTAAACATCCGCAAGCACAGTGTACTTTCCCTAAAATTTAGAGGGTTAGCTCAACATTATAGCATTACATGGGATGGAACTATACGCTACGTACCGTTGGAATCTCCTTTGGCAGCTCCACGTCCTTCTTTATAACCTTCTCACCCTCCAATGGGCACTCTTCATCTACATTCTTCATCTGCTCACAAAGATCTTGCTTCGAATTGATCAGGGTTATTAGACCGTATTTGATCTGCAAGTTCACGTAGGAATCTTGTACAACCTCTTGGGTGAAGTTGCCTTTGGCTTCGATGGTAAGTGTCGCACCTCTGGGTTATGTTAGCTGTAAGGCTCTGCGCTTGTAGGTGTAGTCTACTGACTTTGCAGGCGGGTTAGGTTTTAAATTCACATAATCTATAGTCAGGATATCCTTGGTTGTGTCCGCCTGGCAGTACTTGAGCGGGTTGTCGCCTGGTACTGAACGGTCGTCATCAAGGACTCTCTGATCGCGGCCGAAGAAGCTTGATGACTTGGAAGCGGCAAGTGAGGAAAGGACAAATGGTAGGAATATGGTTGTAAGCTTCATGGTTATTGCGAGAACGTTATCAGTGTAACAAGGTAGTGTACTCCGTAGGTAGAAAGAACACTGGGATGACTACGGAGATATAAGGTAGTTCACACAAGTGCACAACTTTGGCGCGGGATCATGAGTGACGAACGATGTACCTCAGGTAGGTAAGGTAAGGTAGGTACATATACCTTACAAGCGTGGCAACGAGTCTTGGCGGCCTGCGCCCTAAGGTATCTAGCGGGTATGGTATTGTTTACTAGTTATGAATACATCGCCTTACGTTACCGTACCAACACACGCTACCTTCCTTACCTTATCCTCCAGGCTAGGTAGATACCTTGAACATGTTGGGATTTGAAGTACTTAAATACAGTGATCAAAAAGGATTTTGGTGATACTTATCTGCTGGCGTTAGAGGATGAATGTCGGGTCGTTTCGAAGTGGGTTCATTTCTAAAGCATCTGGCACAAATAAAGCACCTCGTTGTTCAGACCTACGAAGACTGACTGAGAGTCGCTTCCAACTTTGAACGGTAATCAACCAACGACTGCCAAAGGGCATCCCGGGGTTGAAGGTCACAATGAACGAAGATTCGTTGTGTTTTTGAGAGGTTCATCAAAATACCTTAGTCTACTGAATTCTCCCTACTGGCTGTCTTATGAGATGGAACAGGCGGAAGATGGATGAAACAACAGCTTCTACTCTACCTAGTTGGCGGCGACATGTCTCTGAGTCTGGACTCTGGTAGATGTTTAGATCGTCCAACGGCGGAATTGATTTCTTCCACATGCATGTAAACCCACCTATCACACTAGTAGAGTACCGGCTTGAGAAGTAAAGTAAGGTAGATAAGCAAAACCAGGAAACAAAGTCGTTGCTCGACTCGACTCGACTCGACTGTTCCAACTCTCCAATTGGTCTTTGTGCCGCACGAGCTGCTTGTCACATGCTCCTTGCTGAGTGAGGATGAATTCCGCAAGGCTTCTGTTAACCTGCAACAAAGCGCTTTTGACAGTAACCATTAGCGATGGCCCCCCACTCCCTCTTTGGTGACCGAAGGAGGTTGTTCTAATGGACCAGCTGACACCAAGGCCTCTCCTCTCCACAGCAACTTTTGACAACATATCAGTACAAATGTACTCGGTCCCGGCGACTCTTTTGATTCTCTCCGGGGCAGCGGCAGGTCTCAGGGATACCCTGCGTCACCTACAGTCGACTAGACATCGGCCAGCAGAGCGGAGGGGCAATGGTGACAATGCTCTGCTGCGGCTCTCCTTGAGCTCGACGCGCTTTGGAAGTGGTCCTCCATCCTGTCCATTCGATGTTCCGAAACAAGCACGACTTGCACGAGTAACACGTTCCTTGCAGTATTTCTTTTCTCAACATGGTTACTTCGCTGCTCCTCTGCTCCTCTGCTCCTCGAGCAGCGGGCGGGCAATTCGAAGCATCCAACTGAGGGGCCGGAGTGGCTCTGCAAAGTCTGCATACAACTTTACAGCTTACAAGCAAGCGGTATCTATCGCTTGTCGATGTGATTGGTCGGTGCATGAATAATCCAAAATATTTCCTTTCTTAGTTGCTCCCGTGTCGATCCCCCGTCGTTTCGCTCAAGTCGCAAATGGAAAAGTAAGTGCGAACTTGGCCCTTTAGTTTTATCTACTCCTCCCTCTCTAGAATCCTTCGCCCTCACCAACAGCAGCCTCTTGAACAACAACAACAACAACAACAACAACAACAACAACATATCCGACCATCACCCCCCCGCCCTTTGCTACTTACTTGACATTTCTCTTCTCAGTGGTCAACAGTCGCCAAGCAACAGTGTCTCTACCACCGTAAACTTCCAACCCACTGCGCGCAAAAGGACACCGCCATTCCTAACAGCCCGTTGAGACACGGTTGATTGCCGTCAAATCTGTCAGTTGTCACGACCAACGGATGGGACAAGCCTTGGTTCACTCTTAATGATTGATATCACGGCCTCTACATGATAAATCGCGGCGAATGCTCTTTGAAATTTCCTCTCGACGGCTCTTTGATCCTCAACTCACCCTCACTTCGAGTCACATTTCCGAACCCGGTACCTTCAGCATCGCATACAACTGCCACTTGTCACTTGAGCTTGGCTTATCGACATTGTCGGCATAGTCGACGTATAGACTCTTCGGCAATCTCCCGCTACCTCCAAACGTCATGCGAGTCAGACCCAGAAATCTCTGAACGACCCTATCCTCGCACCCACAAAGACACGGAGGATTTGTCGGCCATATTATGACAGATATCGCTTTATCGTTCAACACGCTCACGGCGCCTGTAGTCCACACGAACGGATCTGTTCCTACCTCGGTCAAGGTTGCTCAAGTGTCGAAGCACGCTGTGCCTGGCATCGAAGACGAGGAAGACTACACTATCAAGTGTATCTGTCGCTTCAACGAGGATGATGGAAACACAGTGTTCTGCGACCGGTGCGAGACTTGGCAGCACATCGAATGCTATTATTACGCCGATGGGATGGTCCCTGATGTCAGCGCGATCATCCACTTCTGCGCCGATTGTGAGCCCAGGCCTCTGGATGCGAAAAGAGCGACCGAGCGACAAAGCACGAGAATGGAACAGCCTGACCCGGGCGAGAAGAAGATCAAGAAAACAACCACCAAAAGCCATAAGAAAAAGATCAAGGTACTAGAGTCGAATGCCACACTTACAAACGGCTGGTCTCACGATAGAAACGATCTTGCCTTTCCCCACGACCGTACTAGCCGAAGTCCTCGAGACCAGCTCCCACACGCCAAAAGACCTAAAACGAATCATCGCCTCTCCAGCTCGGTCAATTCTCCAATGACCCCATTTGCGCCCTCGACCCAATTTGGCAAACGTTCCGGATCTACATCGCACGCAATGCAAAGTCCTTCAAAAATGCCGCAGAACCATTCACCAAACGGATACTCCAGCGAACCATATAGTCCTGAATTCTTACATCTTTACGATGACGATCCTGGCGATACTCCCTCACAAGCCAATCTGTTCAACGACATTACAATTACCAGAAGTCTTTCATCTTGGTCGCGCGATAGTCAGTCACTTCGTGAAGCTACCAATGGATTGTCACCGGGAGATGTGTTCCATCGCTGCGAACAACCTGTTGACTCAATGACGCTCCCGCAGCTCCACAAACAACATAAGCAGCACCCTTCCTCGGATCCTCATGGCCAGCATCCGCAATGGACTTTCCTTACTATTGATTCGTCCATTCCACAGGACTCGATAGTGGGTGAGCTGAAGGGTAAGGTTGGTCATATGAAGGACTACATCGAGGATCCGCTAAACCGATGGGACTACCTTCGACACCCTGTTCCTTTTGTTTTCTTCCACCCAAAGTTACCCATCTACATTGATACGCGGTCCGAAGGCACGGCTTCCCGATACTTACGACGAAGCTGTCGGCCCAACCTGAGCATGAAAACCATCTTGCAGGAGGGGGACTACCATTTTTGCTTTGTCGCCAAGACTGATCTAGAAGCGGGATCAGAGTTGACGATAGGATGGGTTTTGGACGAGCACATGAGAAACTTCGTTCATATTCGCAACAATGAGGAGATAAAGCGTGAGGGTATTGTCGATGCGGGCGAAGACTATGCTGTCGACTGGGTAGGGAAAGTCCTGGCAGACTTCGGTGGCTGTGCATGCGGCGTCCCGAGTCAATGCGCTTTGGCCAGATATGATCGACGCCATGGTGCTGCCAACGTCAATTCCGCTTCCCACTTATCAAACGGCGTGTCTAAGAAAGGTCGTAACGGCTACGCCAATAAGACATCACCGCCCAGTACTGGCCAGGCCACAAATAGCAGGGCCGCAAGTGAAGGAATGAAGCATCAAGATGACGACGATCGCGAGGATAGCCGATCTACATCAGGGTCTGTACGGAGCAAGCCGCGAAGTCGGGAGATGACGCCCACGCATGGAATTGCTCTCGGGCAAGAGCTCTCTGTTCGTGAGAAGAGAAAAATCGCGGCACTGGAGAAAACATTCGAAAATCTTGAGCAAGACAAGCACCAGCCTGCTCAAAAGAAGAAGAAGCGAAACAGCGGTGGTTCCAATCTCAATACACCTTCTGCTGGCACTAGCCAGCAGCTAGGTCATACCGCAATTTCCCAGTCTCAGCCAAGTACTCCGCACATCTCTTCTAGGCCTCGATACATGGACTCTGGCACTTCCCAAAGGATATCAGGCGCTCTTACCAGCAAAAGCTCGCGTACCTTGGGCTCACAGAACTCTTCCCACATGCCCCACAAAAAGTTGTCGCACCTGAACCCTCCCCTGGCAGCCTCACCACTCGTTCGTCAGAACTATGTCGACTCTTCTGTACAAACCGATCCTGACAAGAATGACGACTGGTACAAGCCCACGGGGGCTCAGATCCTACCGCGAAAGCCCTTTGTATCTTTGACGAAGCGTCTTCTGTTGCGATGCCAAAGAGATCGGGTAAAGTTAGAGGAACTTGAACGGGCAGCCTCTACGCCTACTAGCGATCTGCAAGCTGGCAGCCAACAGCCTCCTGATGTCCAGATGAAAAACTCTTCGCCTATCAATTCGACCGTCCTTGTCGGCCAGCATCCCTCAGAGGATGCAGAGATGCATGATGTCGGTCTTGGTGTGACACTTGATCCAGACAGCCTACCGTCGGATCTTCCGGTACAGAAGCCTCGCCCTCCCGATCAAGCGCCAAATCTGCCAGACCTGGCAGTAGTTGGGGACGTCAAGTCTCCTCCTCTGCTATCAATTTTGACTGACAGGAAGCCGCCTGATGTTCAGTCTCGCCCAGTCAATGGATTCCGCTCCGCCGATCTGCACGTTCAGCTTCCGCCTACACCTCAGGACAATCCAGAGCCCTCCATTACCGCCACTCCCAGTTCAATTCCCTCTCGGTCACCGTTCTCGCATACTTCCAATCATACTCATAACAGCTATCCTCCGCTCTTCTCCGCCTCAGTCTCGAGTCATGTTCAGCCCAGCCCTGTCAAGAAGAAGGTCAGCCTTGGAGAGTACATGAGCCGGAAGAAGACCGAATCACACTCGACAGCTGATAAACATGCAAGTAGCAGCCCGATATTACAATATAACTCTATCAAACCCTTACCTGGGATAGAGGATGGCGCCAAGGATCTGGCAATGGAAGGGAGTTCTATAGCCGACTCGCTGGGAAAAGAGGAGGGATTTCTGGTGGGACACGATGGCAAAGATCCAAAACTGTGATATCTTCTTGCATCATAAACGCATTCTCAGGTCGTTACGGCGCCGTTTATGACTTTATCTACCCTCCAGCGAGGCATTCGTTGTTGGGGAGGGCGGCCTCCATACTGACTCGGCACAAATGTCTTTGGAGACGATGATTGTGCCGCAGTGCGGATGTCACCGCGTTTCTAGCTTTGAAATAGGAGCGTTTTCGCTTTCAATGAAAAACCGTTAAATATCAAGACCCTACTAACCCCCTTTGTCATGTGTGCTGAACCTTTGTTCCTTACTTTTGGGCCACTCATCTAATCGATCCTGGGAGCTCGGATGCTTTCTCCACCGTCTAGTACTTACACTCGTCCGTAGCACATTTCCCAAATCACCGCCAGCAGGGGAAATAGTCTGCGGTGCCCTCACCCGATGCCCGTATCTTATCTTACCTTTTATTAACACTCCCAATAAGCACTTCTTGCGTTCCGTTAATACATTTACATCTTTCTCCAAACAGACATCCAACCAATTAGCTATTCCTCCAAATATACAGTGATGCCCTTCCCAACTAGAAGCACCCCACCACCAACCTCCAGATTTCTTGTCCTCCAGCATTTCCGTTTGTCTTCCAACTGGAAACGATGTGGGTTTATTCACTCCTACCTTTAACCAATGCGAGTCGAAGACCATCTTTCTGTTTCGCTGAGCTACGATCAGCAGCTTCAGCTACGGTTCAGACCCGTCATCAACAAAACCAGTGTTATCGGATCCGCTATCATAGGGCTGCCCTTGACATCGTCGTAAGACTCCCTAGTCTTATCAAATTAAACCTCCTTGCCCCCTCTTTCAACCTCTTGGGGGGGGGGGGGGCGCGCGCGGCGGGGGCGGG
>JAABUT010000423.1_pt1 | contig 70130 bp, 61 predicted proteins | sample 5559281 | NCBI WGS metagenome assembly JAABUT01 (sample SAMN10711880, study PRJNA513359) | rock metagenome | isolation source: Antarctica rocks | place: Antarctica: Victoria Land, Ricker Hills nord | collected 2016-01-04 | reverse complement strand
AAGCAATTCGTGATCTCAGCGCTGAATCTACTAGTGAATCAAGTACACGCAGTATGAGACTGCAAAATCAAGTACGTAGTCTTCATGCTTAGTCTAGACGTTGCTGAGACGTTCAATCATGTTAGGGGCCAGCATAGAGCGAGTCAATATGGGTGTCATTTAACTAGAAGATAAATGCTAAGGAAGAAAGGTAGCTACAGGAAAGAAGCTGGCTACATATGTGTGTTCCTCAGCCGACGCTAGGCCCAATAGGGACTAGTCAAGGTGACGAAGCGAGGATAGGCCTGGCAAGGCTAGAAGGCTGAGCCTGGCAAGGCTAGGATCGTGACATTACCCCCCCCCTTCGACAATTCATGTCCGCATGAATGTATTTCCTGCCCGGTTCGGTTGATTGCCCAATCATGATTTCACAGGCCCAGGCCCATTAAATCCTGATTGGCTGAATAGTCGAAAGCGCTCCTAGCGCGATTTGTTCGGATATCGAATATGGAAATCGTCAACTACCTCCTGAGCGTTCATAAATTCGTCGCCATCAGCGTTGTACCAATTGAGATCATTGTCATAGCCATTTCATTTGACCCTATACTGAAGCCGTCTCCGGTACCGGCGGGAATCCAATATATCGTCGATTTCCCATTCGTCTTCGTCGTTTACCACTATTGGACCTGAGGGTTCGTTCTTTTGACCAGGCAAGGGGTCGTCGGCGGCAGGGCGAAGCAGATCAGGATGGAATACATCATGAACACGCATAGACTCTGGTAATTCCAGTTTATATGAAGAGCCGACGGGACCTAGATTGGTGAAAGGATCGAGCATTTTGTCATCTAGCTTCTTGAAAGGTCTCGCTGTAACGATGTTCCTTCCATTCAGGAACACCTTTGATCCGGCCTCGTAATCAACTTCTTTTCTATGCTTATTGGCTTGTTCCATCATTTGTTCTCGTGTTTTGGCTAGCGACTCGCGGGCAAACTTCAGTGTTTTGTTCATATGTTCAGATATATCCTCGGCTTTAGTCGCCTGCAAGCGTTCACGGGAACTTCCATATTCGCTGACATCGGGTTCAAAGCTCATACGAGGATGAAAGCCTTTGTTTAGAAAGAAAGGGGTCGAGGAGGTGGCTGAGAACAGAGCATTATTGTCGGCGAACTCGGCCATGGGTAGTAGCTTAGCCCAGTCATCCTGCATGTACGAACAGAAGGATCGAAGGTATCTTTCGACGTCCTGATTGGCTCGTTCACTTTGACCGTCGGTTTGGGGGTGGTAGGCAGTGAATAATCGAAGGTTAATGCCCAGCCTTTTGCAAAGGGACTTCCATAGAATGGAGGTAAATTGGGGGCTTCGGTCCGAAACAATGAAATCGGGTAAACCGTGTATCCGATATATTCACTGAAGCATTAGCTCAGCTGTTTTTTCTGCTGTGGTTCCTTCGTCATCAGTAGAACAAGGGATATAGTGCCGTTCCTTTGTCAGTCTACATATCACTGTTAGTATGGCGTTTTTGCCTTCCGAAAGAGGTAAGCCGGTGATGAAATCCATGACTATGTTCTTTCATCGCTGTTCGGGTATGGGTAGAGGATGTAGTAGTTCATTGGATTTATCCCGAGGAGCCTTTGATCGCTGGCAAATGTAGCAGTTCCGAATATATCGACCTATTGTCTTCCGCATTGAAGGCCAATAGTAGTATCTTCTTATGACCTTCACCGTTCTGAGAATTCCGGAATGATCAATAGAAGGTTGATCGTGAACTTCCCGAATTAGCTTCATTTGAAGATGCTCATCGGAGGGAACCCATAGAAGGTCACCCCGGTATAGTATTTCGTTCTGAACTCGGCAATCCCTTAATTTAGTACCTTCGTATTGAGCTTCACCTTTTAATACGGCTTCACGAAGTAGAATACAATTCTCGTTGGTTCTGTTAGCTTCTAGAACCAATCGATAAATTGGTTCATCGTTCTCTTTCTCTTCTAGATCAGCGATTTTCATTCGATCCGGCGTGAGAATTGTAGTCCGCTGATAGCGACATCGTTCATCCTCGGGGCTTCTAGGAACTGAATCGGCTCGGCGAGTCAATGCATCGGCTTTGATGTTTTGTTTGCCTGGGCGATACATGATTTTGAAGTTGAAGTCGGCGAGCTTTTGTACCCAGCGCATTTGACGTCTACTTAGCTCTTTATCTTTCATTAATGGCGTTAAAGCTTGATGATCAGTGAACACCTTGATGGGTAGCTCAGTCAATTCCAGCTCAGGTCGCCAATGCTCGAAGGCACGAATGATTGCTAGTAGTTCCTTGTCATAGATCTCGTAATTGCACTCAGCGGGGCTCAGGTTCTTGCTGTAGTAGGCCACCGGGTGCAATGTTCCTTCGTCGTCATACTGAGAAAGTATGCCACCGTTGACGTAGTCGGATGAGTCTGTTTCAAGGATAGCCTCCCTATTCTGATCAAAATGGCGAAGAATAGGGGCTTCAGTCATTCGTTTCTTCATATGGTCAAAGGCCGTTTGACAAGCTTGGTTCCATTCAAATATCACCTCTTTTTGGGTTAGCCGAACCAGAGAACGAACAATCTTCGAAAAGTCCTTTATAAAACGTCGATAGAAATTGCAGAAGCCGACGAAGGACTGCACCTGGGTGAGGTTTGTAGAAGTAGGCCATTCGACTACTGCTTGTACTTTTCTGGGGTTCATCTTTAGTCCTTCGATGAATAGCAATAGTCCCAGGAAGGAGATCTCCTGAACATGAAACTCGCATTTGTTTATATCCACCTGAAGGCCGGCCTCTCGTAGTCTATGTAGAACTAGTCGTACGTGTTTCTTATGTTTCTTCAGTGTTTTGCTGTAGATGATAATGTCATCTAGGTAGGCCTGGCAAAACTGATGGAGGTAGTCAAATAGCACGTCGTTCATATAGTGTTGGTAGGAAGCCGGGCCGTTGGTTAATCCGAAAGGCATCACGTGATATTTGTAGGAACCAAAAGAGGTAATAAAGGTAGTCAAATCTTCGCTCCCCGGATGCATGCGTAGTTTGTTGAAGGCGGCTATTATATCCAATCGGGTCAGGTACTTGCTACCTTGAATACGAGCGAGAGTTTCGTCTATTAAGGGTAGGAGGTAGCGGTCCCGTTTGGTCAAAGCATTGAGCTTTCTATAATCGACGCAGAAACGCAGGCTACCGTCTTTCTTTTCGGCGAATAGTATGAGCGAAGCGTATGGGGCCGAGCTAGAAGATATAAAGCCCTTATTCAGATGTTCGATCAGGTAATCCTTCACCTTTTGAAGCTTGTAACCAGACATATGGTAGAGGCGGCTTCGAGGAGGCGTTCCCTCGCCGGTCAACTCAATTTTATGATCGTAGGGGCGATGAGGGGGTAGTTGATCAGCCATCGCTCGGTCAAACACGTCTAGATAGTCATGATATTCCGAAGGAAGCTTAGCTTTGACTTCTTCCAAGGCCTCTTCGTGTGAAAGCTCTTGTAGATTTACATCTTCGGGTTTATTCCTAGCTGTTTTTAGAAGCCGATCGATTTCCGTGACGATGATCGCGAAAGTAGCCACATCCGACCGTTTGGCTAGTGATCTATATGCTGCAGCCCCTATCATTGCTATGTTCATTGAACCGGAAGGCGAAGCGAAGTTGACTGAACTAGGTGGTTCCACGATTCTACTGGATGAAGATGACTCCTCGCTGAGTCGGGTGGCGACAGAAGGGGTAGACCTCTTTAGTATTTGAGTAGGGGCCGAACTCTTCTGTTCTATCGCGATTTTCTTGCTCGGAAGGACAGCCGAATGAGCTTTGGTAGAAGCTTTGATATGAGCTTCGGAACTAGAAAATTGAAGACGATCGTCCCTCATATCAATAGTCACCCCGGTCTTGTTCATCCATGTTTTTCCGAGAATCATCTGATGTTGGCCTAATCGAGTGATTAGCATAGGGGCGGAACGTTTCATATGACCTTGAACAGTTAGATTCGGATAAATCGCATGGGTAATGGGCTTTTTTGCATAATGGCCATCGAATCCCCTTATTGGTTTGGGCTTGGTTAAAGGTAAAGGTTCGATTTGCAAATGATCACAAACATTCTGCGCGGTTAATTCATCAATGAACGAATAGCCAGCTGCTCCAGTGTCAACCAATGACTTTAATGAGTAACTAATTTCATTGCTAGATAGTACACATTCAGTAGTCAAAGGTTCCGGAGCAAAGAAGTCATTTGGGCTGCTCGTTGTTGAAGAAATTAACACATCTTTCACCGCGTCTTTGATGGAAGTCACTAGTTTTTTGCCTCATCCTCCGATTTCTCTGTAAATAATTCCTCCTCTTCTTCCGGCATGACGACCTCATTGAGGCGAGGGGTGAATGCACGAGGTGCCGAAGTACTAGCCTTCAGCTGAGAGCAGTCCTTTGAAAGGTGACCCGGTACTTTGCAGTTGAAGCAGGTGATTGGCATTCTTGGTCGTTCAGGTTCGGGGGTGGAAAAAGTAGCGGGCCGAACATAGCTAGTAGCCGGGGCTGGTGCTGGTGTCGACGAAGGAACGAAACGTTTTTCCGGAGCTGCTACCGATTTGACTGTTCGTTGCTCGTCACGTAGCTGGTAATTGGCTCGTTGTTTGTTATCCACACCTTGAAGGAAGGTCTTGAGCTTATCAAGCGAGCTAAACTCTATGGGGCAAACTGACAACGCGTCCTGGAGGCGATTATTGATTTTATCCTGGATGTCGTCCATCAGGGTGGTATCGTCGTAGTTCAGGAAGCTGGATATTCTAGTGAATTCTGAATAGAAGGAGCTGAAGGGCTTGTTGAGCTGCTTCAGAGCGACGTATTCGCGACGACACTTCCGAATCAGGTCCTGGTCTCCGTAAATTCCTTCCAGATGTTTCAGTAGCTCTGATAGTGATTGATAGGGTGAGGGAGCGCCAACACGACGCTTTGCATAGGTTTGCTGATCAGCATCGCCTCCTAGCCTGGAAACCACATAGGCAATACGAATCTTTTCAGTAGGGTAATGGTCCGCGTTGGCATCGAGCTTGTCAGCTATTTTGATGTTCCATGTCTCTCAGGTAGGGTCACCTGTTCCGGTGAAAATGGGTGAATCCGGAAGCTTGACGGACTTGTGATGACCGTTCCCGTTACCGGATAGAGTGAATGACTCTCGTGAGCTTCGGGGGCGTTGATCGACTTCAGGGGTCGGTGGAGCCTCTTCCTGATTGGCTCGATGCTCGGCTGGCTGAGTCTCTTGACGAGGCATAGGCCGATCAGCTTGACGTTGTTCCGCTCTGGAGTTCAACCGCTCGCCTTGTAGCTGGTGAATCTTTTCCTCTAGCTCATCGTTCTTATCAAAAGCGGCTTCTAGTTGTTCCGCTCTCTTTTTGTGATCTTCTTGTACGAGGAGCCAGTGTTCATTGAGTTGTAGAGCCAAGTCGCGCTGGCTTCGGAGCTCGTTCAGCATATTGATGACTTCGTTGGGTTGATTGCTGGCTCAATGAAACAGTTGTTCTTCGGTGTTTATGTTCCATGCGATGGCAGCTTCCTCAGCTTCGGCTGAAGCATCGATGGGTAGAAGTGAAACTCTTCTATTGGCAGTGCTTCTGAGCAGGCGATTTGTTCGGGGCCCAACTGGCTCGGCGTCGCGTGCCATGGTGAGAGAAGGTAGGAGTTGTTGAGGTAAGGGTAGGTGGGGGGTTGATGTTTTGGATTGATGTTTTTTGGTGAGTGGAAATTCAAAGAATCCCTTGTGAATTTCAGGTAATAATTGGGTGCTTTATCCGAAGAATCCCTTGCGGATAGACTGGTGAAAATGGGTGTAGAATCGAAGAATCCCTTGCGGCCTAAAATGGTGGTGCAAATTTGAAGAATCCCTTGCAAATTTTCCTTACTGAATAGGTTGTTTCGTATCGTCTATTCGTCGATAGCAGGGTAGTAGATGGTGAGCATTTATCTAATGTTAGGGGCCAGCATAGAGCGAGTCAATATGGGTGTCATTTAACTAGAAGATAAATGCTAAGGAAGAAAGGTAGCTACAGAAAAGAAGCTGGCTACATATGTGTGTTCCTCAGCCGACGCTAGGCCCAATAGGAACTAGTCAAGGTGACGGAGCGAGGATAGGCCTGGCAAGGCTAGAAGGCTGAGCCTGGCAAGGCTAGAATCGTGACAAATCATGTCTTGCACACTAGACTTCTACATACTTTGAGAATGAAAAGAACATCGAACTACATAGTTGAATGAACTCGCAGCTTTCTGAAAGACAGAGAGTCATTGCTGACGTTCGATGAACAAATCAGCGCGATGCAACGAGTAAATGCTGACATATTGCAGAGATTTCTCATATCATCGATTCTCTTTCTATTCTTTAACGCAAGCTTAATCGAAAAATGCAAAGCTCTAGAAATCAAAATCGAAGTGCTTGACTTCATAAATGACATCAATATTCTGATCTACGACAAAATCACAGAATCAATCTGCGAATTGCTTAGTCGAGCACATGACGTCTGTGCAAAGTGAGCTTGAACTCATGACGCTACGTTTGTCTCAGAGAAATACGAACTCACTCACTTCACTCGTAAGTCAAAAAGATTCGACATGACAGTCAGTCTATGCATAGAAAACTCGATAATAAAGTTGAAATCAGATGTACAAGTTTTTGAAGTGCAACTGAACACGAAACTACGATGAGATTCGCATCTTCGTCAAATAGAAGCAGATCACGTCATTAAGATGCTGATGCTTAGTCGACTTGAGATCTTTATCTGAGAGATTACATTCATAAAAGCAAGACAGATATACTCTGCAATGATAAAATTGAAAATGACGTTCAAAGCATTGATATAACATCAACGCGATAAAGAAAAGAAATTGTCGAATATGAAATGAAGGCTAGAAACTCTTCAGAATCAAGCGTTGCATCATGTGATCGACGTCTTCAAAAAAGTGAACATCGAAACGCTAAAAGTTGAAACATACACATTTTTGCTACATGTTCATCTGAACAAGCTACAAAATCAAGTCACACTACGCAGTTGAATTAACAACAGAACACAGAAGATTCAATGAGCATGCAAGATCATACATGCTCATCTGATAAAAACTAATAAACTCATTTCTCGCTCTTCGATCTTCAAAAAAATGACGTTTCTGAATGCTTCAATTCGCGAAGAAGCAAAGATACAGTCTAGACGCGAACGACTCGATCTCTTAATGACGACTCAAACGAGTGAACGAGTGATTGCACAGTTTCACAAAAGTCAATGAAACCTTCGATGAAAAAACTACAAAAAACGCATTGCAGACATTAATGCATTTCTCGCTCAAAGATCTCATCTATTCAAGAAGTCAGTAAAGATGCGTGATGATTTTCAGAAGATCAAAAGCATTCTTGCAACTTACATCAGAATTGAACGCATAGAACTGAAGATTTATCTGCACTTGAGAAACATGTCAAGCGCGAATAGCTCTCGATGCAATTGCGAATGAAGTCATCAGACAGTCAAGCATATTCTGATGCATTGCTTGAATTGAACGCATCTTCGATTGAATATGCTACGAGACTTTGACTTCACGAACTATCAAATCATCATCTCAATCACGAAGAGTTTCAAGGCAACAGCGAGAATGATGATGAAAATGAAGCTGCTGAAGCAGTCTAAAATGACAAGAACACTCATTCTTTAACGTGCAATCATCGCGAACAAATTTGATACATAGTCTCAGTTTTATTGTCTCGACTGCGTGTAGCAGTCGTATAGACAGCGAGCAATTTTCTACCTCAGAGAATTTTGTTCACTCGACACACATAGCATAAAGTTTCTCATGAGTCGATCTAATCAATGTCACAAAAATGTATGAATTTATTATTATTATTATTATTAATGAATTAAATGAAAGTTGAATTGATGATTTTTAATTATTGATACAGTGAATTCAAATTGCTGCTGTATGAAAGTTATAATTTCAATTGAACATACTTGTATAATAATTGTTAAAGTTAAGTAATAGTTTTTTACAAATGTTAAATGCATATTTGCTGAACATGTTATAACAAAGTTGACTGCAGTAAACTTGCAAAGCTGACATGATATTATCAATGTTATATGATAGTCTTTGTAAAATCATCATTGCATAATGACAAGATGTGACTGCTAAACTAATATAATGTAGTTGAAGAAAGATTTTGAAACAGTTGAATTACTTGAATAACGTTAAGTTATAGCATGACTGCTATGATAGAAAGTTCAATTATGTAAAACTGAAAGATCATTAATGAGATGATGAAGTTGAATATTGATTGTCTCATCAGTCTTTCTGTCTCAATACAGAATATCATGATACTAGTTTCATATAATTCAACTACTGTACTCTTGATTTGCTGCAATGAAAACTTAATTTCAAATTTATTTATATTGATTTGAAAATGCAGCTTGTCAAACTGTTTCTTCAGCGTGACTTGAGACTGAATTATACTGATCTTTGTATCAGTAAATACATATTTAATCTGATTTTCGTCAAAAATTCTTGACTTTCTCACATTGACTGCAATTAGAAGTTAATGAAGACACAATTAAATTTACAAACATTTACTACATGAATATGCGAATGAAATGATAAATGTGCATCATTTACACTAACTTGAACTCATAATCTGTTGAAGAGAGTAAGTCTTAACAGACAGCAGTGACAGTAATGATGAATAATGTAAAGTGTATTGTTTTATTTACTAGAATATCATGACTATATAAAAGCGCAAAGTCTTCTGAGCTAAACTTATCTTGATAAAGCTAATTGTACACAGCTTACTCAAAGACAATTCACTTACACACTCTGAAGATCAAAGACTACAGTTTAATAATTATAATATTTTTTCAGATTCATTATTATGACTTATGCATTGTTACAAATTATATTGTAAAGCAACTTTGAAAATTATGATGTTTATTTATCAAAGAAAGTCGAAGACTTTTGTCACTCATCTCATACATTAAAAGTTTATTTAAAATATTCTTTTGCTTACTAATCTTTTCATCTCAACAATCTCTGAGTAAAACTATCTTTGTTTAATTGAATCTCATTAAGTTCATAAATATCATTTATTCACTACATCATTGATCAACATTCTTAAAGTAAATGATGAATAAATTAAAAGTGAATGAAAGCAAATCATCTTCAATGTTATCATCAACATCATCATGCAAATCAAGCAAATCATTAACAATATTTTTAATCAGATTAAAAATGCAATCACTCACATTGCATTATAGAAAATCATTCATCTGATCTCAAATTTCAGCAAATTCAAAATGAGCAACGTATAAAGTTTCAAAATAAGTATCATAAACACATTTGTAATATGAAACATTATTTTGAGAAAATCAGATACTATTGCATTCTTCACATTTCTGAAAAATTACAAAAGATTTAGAAAAGTAGTTCAAAGTATCATTGATGATACGTTTTCTCTTTACATACTTCAAGAATCTTAACTATTCTTTTTTTTCATCTTTAATCTTCTTTTCTTTCTTTTTCATTAAATCTGATCAAGTTCATAAAATAATTTATCGTCTGACTGCAATCTCTGCTTCATTTCATCGTAATGTAAAGTTTGTTTATAACTTTGCAAAATGTCAACATTGATAACGTGATGCTTAAAATTATGAACAATGCTGTTAAAGTTGATGATGCAGTTGCAAGAGTGAAAAAATTGATTGTAAGATAAAATAAGAAAGATGAAGCTTTTGAAGATTTGACAAGACTCAATGAAAACTAAGAAATGAAGAGCTTTTAAAGTAGAAGATGAATGCATGTCATGTGAATAAAACTAGTGATCAGAACTTATTTTGCAATGATTTCAGTTTATCAAGACGTTGAAAACAACTTTCGCTATTGCTTTCAAAAGCTAAACACAGATCTTCTTTGCATTAATACTTTTGAAGATTGATTTCTTAACGCGATTAGTCTGAATCTCAAATTTGAGAAAGAACAGTATGAATTCAATTTACAAGAAGTTCATTTATGTGAAAGTCAACAAGACAACAGCGTAAGATAACTTCTTTCATCTGTTATATTTTATTCTCAGAGCGAAGTTTAAAGATGAGACAAAGACATGCTAGAAGATTTACAATGCAATCTTGTTAATCATATTTCACAGTATCATTTTTAAGCATTATGCTTGCAATACTATAAGAGCAATTTATGAGAAAAGATTCTATGTATTGAACAGATAAAGAGCAAATTTGAACAGATGTATATTAAAGTTGAGAACAGTTACAATGTGATTAAATTACAACATGATTACAGAGAAAAGTTTCGCTGATGAGATAGCTTATGATGATTATTGACGTTCAAAGAGAAAAATTTAGCAGAGAAATACATCTGTTCAACAAATTTTAGTCAGCTGTTTTTCTTTTTATTATGCTTTCTTACATAGATGAAGAAAGTTTACAATCTTCTTTGATTTACTTTCTTGATCATCGTGAACAATGAGTTTCTTGCAAACAATTCATCATCTTTAATCAACAAGACATGACTCAGAGTCTGCAATCTTTTCTGCTCTGTAAATCATGTACTCAGTTAACAGTTTACTTAATTCATTCATTTGCTTTCATCTTAATTCAGATCTTCAAATCTCATCTTCATATTCACAAGATAAGCATTCAAAAAAAGCATGTTATATTTATTAATCTCATCATCTTCTTGAATGAAAACAACAAATTGCTCATTTATTAATCTTCTGATGAATTCATGAGTTAATAGACAATTCAGAATTCTTGCTGATTTAATGATTTTCATCATCTTGATTGACAAATCTTTTATTTCTTTCTGAAAGATTTGTCAGAATGTTTTCTGTAAAGTCTCATGATCTTTGTATTGTTTTCAATCATTACTTTAATGCAATATATTTAAAAAATCTTGCAGCATTTATAAATTTTGTTCAAATGAACAGATTGTTGCTTCAACTCAGTTAATAATTTCAATCAATTGATCAAAGACTTGCTGAATCATTATATTACAGAAGCTAAAGTTAATGTACAATAGTATGAATGAAAAACGAAAGAAAATTGATGACATTGAGTCAAGAGATTTTTGTATAATTGAATGAAATCTCAATGAAAGATGATAAAGCAGAAGTTGAAGATCTTTGATGTACTTTTGATATAACTTCTTTATGAAACTTGTGTCAATTCTTTGTAGTATGTTTCATGATGCAACAAAGAAGCTGTCATAGCATTATCAACAATGTTTGAATATCAAGTAGAAAGATCAACTTATTGTGCAAGATTCATCATGAGATCTGCTTGCAAGACAAAGTTTTCTTCAAAGTTTTTGACATGATTATTTGCAAGATGAAACTTAAGATAGCTGATGTCTGAAATTCTGCATAGAGAATATACTAATGCTGTCTCTTGACTTGTATCTTCAAGCTATTCATGATATGCAATGATAAAAGCTAGATTGTCATGAATCTTTCTTGCAAGAATCGTAGTCGTAAAACTCAATGATAGTGACTGTAGTTGAAACTGAACAATGAACTTGAAACAAGTATCATTGTAAACAATGTAGCTGCAACTTTCTTGAATTGAAACTGATATTATGTTGTTTTCAATCAAGAATGCAGCTTTCTTGTCATAAGCTTCATGTGTAACAGACATTCTTGTGAAGAACTTGACAATGAAAATGTCAAGAAAGTATTGAACATAAGCAAACATTACTAACAAGTGAATGTGTAGACTGTAGTGTTGACGCAAACAAGAGAAAATACACTTGTCGTAAATAAAATTAGTCTTCGAAACTTTTTAGAATATGAGTCTCACTACAAGATCAGTATCGAAATCTCTTTAAGCAAAGCTCAAAGCTCAAAGCTTGAGAATATATATTTAATAACTTGACGTGATGATACTTTTCATCACATCATGTTCTAAAGTGCATATGATTATCACGTTTTAAATGAGTCACTCAGAACAATTAAGTTATTTAAAAATGATGATGATTTCACTGTTTTTCAAGTCATCACTTACTCATTCTCAAAAGATTTAAATGAATGATCGCGATAACATCTGACTTTTGAATACTGCTGCGCAATTGTTCACGATGTTTCTTGCTCTCAAAAATCACAGTAGTCTAGCTCATCATGAGATAATCTTGACTGTCACAAGAGTTTTCTTGAGATCAGCGACACTGATCAGCTTTGACTGAGTCTTGTCAACGTTAAATACTTGATGATTTTCAGAAGTCTTCTTTGCGTGCGTTTCGTTAGCAGCACGTACTCGCAACTTCTCATTCTTGAACTCAAATGTTCATTCAGTTTATTGAGAAGCAAAGCAGTCATGAACAGCAGTCTCATTCAGCATTATAGTTTCTTGATCGAGAATGAGTTCAAACATGCTCTCAGACACGCTCTCAAGACGAATCTGAAATTCAATAAAAGATGACAAATTGTTTCTGATCAAGTACAAGATAAATTCGATGAAGAAGACTTTCTTGATGACAAAAAGATTGAGCATTGAGTCATCTTGATACTCATATGCAACGAACTCATCTGTAGAGTGAAGAGCAAATATGTGCTCATGAATTTTGCTGAGATCAACAGCGTTGACTGTCGTAGCTTTGATTCAACAATTGCAAGAATTTTCAATACTGATTCTCAGCATGACTGTGTTGAAAGAAGTTTTGAAGTGATCATGAATAAGATGAATTTCAAGCTTGATGTGAGCGTTATGATGAACGAAAAGCTCAACAAGACTTTGAATATGTGTTTCAGATACTTCTGACTGTTGAAAGTCATCAAGAAGTTCATTGTATCTATGAACTTGTTATTACACAGAAGCATCTATAAAAGAGATTGAATGACTTACACTGCGTGACTGTTCTTCAAGTCGATAAAATTGAGAGTCTCGTTGAGATTTAAAACAGTAAAAGATCAAGCTACACAAGTGATCATGATGTGAAAAAGATGTAATCGAGTGTAATTTAGTAGAATAAGAAAGTGCTCTTGAATGTTTGATTGAAATCTGCAACAAAAACACTTCAGTTAACTTGAAGAATAACTCAAGACATAGTTGAACAAGTATTTTGCTTTATACAACGAGACATCTGTGAGTCATTGCTTTTACTCAATTGCAGCTTGCTCACAAGACTATCAGTCATCTAAGATGAGACAATTCAAAGCTCTTGATCACTTATCTGAGTCTTGTTCATCAATCATGAATGCATGCATCAGAAGTTTTTCTTCATTGCTGAGTCATTTAGAACTGAGAAGAGTCACAACTATGTTTCATCATCATTGAGAAGACAGCGAAACGAGCTAGAGTTAGAAATCTGAATGTTATCTTCTTGAGCACTGAACTTAAACTTTGTTGCAAGGTTGAAGATTGAAACTGTTGATTTGTTTAATGCATTTTGTTGATATCTTGATCATTTACAGTCTGACAAGATTATTTGAACACATCACGTCTGTTCTACTGATTTCTTTGTTCTTAGAGTTCAGTTGTCTGATCTATCAATGTGATGTAAATGCTTACATGTGCATGCTTTCAAACGTCTTCAATTTCTACATCGACGTCTTTACTGTATGTTGTTATTCTGTGCAAGTGATAGCTCTTTGAGCATATCATGCACATGACAACAGTGTCTGAGCATAATGAATGAGAATGTGATATGCTGATGAATTTCGCTATGTTGAACGCTAAAAGTTAATATGTGCTAGACTTCAATATCACTATCATTGTGTTCATTGATCTTCTGATCTTTGAACTCTTCACTTCTCTAAAATTTCTTGATCAACATGTATACGCTGTCTTTGAGAAATACTTTACATGCTTCATCAGCATTGATTCTGACGATGACATCTATAATCACATTATGAAGTGACTTGATGATCATAAGATATTCATTAACTTACGTAGCTTGATGATCAAGACTGAACAGAAGCATGTCTGAAACTTTCATAATCTGAACATGATAGTGAATGAACTGAATTCAAACACTCTCATCAACTTTAGTAATTGAAATTTCAAAGTGTTGTCATTTTTTCTTGCATCAAGATCAATATTTTGAGTTCAGTCACTTTGTTAAACAGATTATGAGAGATAGTGATTTTCGTGAAGCAGAGAGCATTCAACTTATTTGTATCAAACGCTCGTTTCAGTCTATCAAAAATCTCATGAAGAACTGTCATAATCACTATCTGAATAACGAAATCATTCTTACTGTTTTACGCAGATCGATAAGTAAAGAGAATAGAGAAGAACACAATATGTAACAAAAAGTTGCAATGATCTTTTAAATTTATGCACATGATCATTTTGAATCACGATGAGAAGACTTAAGTTCTGAAGAATATAAAAAAGTATCTGCATTCAGTCACTCTACGTCGATCACGATATTTCTTATCGTTGTGAGTATCTGTTTCATGAAGTAAGTATAATTCTATCTCAAAGATCATTAAATGTCTTTTACTCTTGCTGATGTTTTCAAAAGTCTTCTGAAACTGACAAATTCAGTTTTGTCTGAGTCATCGCTGACGTTTTTGACCTTGATATTTACTGCATCTCGCTTGCGAATCAAACTCTTACAGAGAAACACTTGAAAATAATGTTCAGTTCACTGTCTTGATGCTGTGTAGTTCTGCTTGAAGATATCAACAGCGTCGATCTGATTAAACGTCAAGAAGAAGACGAAAAATTCATCAAATCAATCAACGACATGATCGCGAAAATTGACGTTGAACTTAGCAACATTCTTAAGAATGCTTCGAAGAACAACGAGAAAGATAGAAAAAACAAGAAAATCAGCTTGTTCAATCTTCTCAACGCTATTGATGATGTGACTTCGCATGAAGAAAGAGTTCTAGTGATGACAATTAACTGTCTTGAAAAGCTTAACGAAGCTTTAATTCAATCAGATCATATAGATATGAAAGTTGAATTTATCATGATCACATGTTCTCAAATCTTCAAGCTCTTTACTTGCATGTACTCTCTCAATGACAGTTCTTCAAGACTCATTGCTACTTTCAGTAAAGAAACTCTCAGACAACAACAACAACAACAACAACAACAATTGCTCAGAAATCTGTCATTCTTCAGTTCTGCATCAACAAGCTCATGCTCATTGACTCTCTCACTTTCGTCAAAAGTATCAACAATCTTGTCATCATTACGTCTTTCAATAGCTCTTTTCTCAGCGCAGCTGTCACATTCGCGTCAATGAAGTTGAATAATATGACGAAAGACTTTGCAATTAAGTTGTTGAAGAACATGCTTATGTTAGTCGAGATACAAAGATATTTTCTCACACGAAAGAAGAACTAATGAAGAGCGCTGTAGAAGATGAATGAGTGAAGAGATCGATTGATTAAGACGAAGAAGTCGAGAAGTAAATTGAATTCTGCGTAGTAATCAAAGACAAAGAAGAGTGAGAAAGCATGAATAATGTTGAGAAAATCAATACAGTGAGATTTGTATTTAATTACAGATTTATTTACATTAGTCGTTCTTCATCTTGAGTGTGATATGCAAGATAGCATGATGTATCTGCATTGACGTTTATCTGTTTCTCAATGAGACTACAGACTTTTCATCTGATGAAATGTATTGAATCACGAACTTCGTGCTACTTTCAAATTTTGTCAGTTATATCATGTTCAATATTGAATCTGACTGTAACAACGTTTTGAGTTGACGTTTAGAATCATTGTTTCTTTGCTACATATGTTTTGCTACATATCAGTCGATCTTGCGATTTACAATTTCGTTTGATGTCGCGTTTTCTTCAGAATGAATATTGAGGTTGATCTGATTTGAAATGATGATAGCAAGTTCGAAGTATTTGCACAAGCTTAAAGCAAAGATTTATCTCTTATCTTCAGATATTCTCTGAACTCAAAGCTTTCTCAGAGTCTTTCAAGTCATGTTGTAAATTGCTACTATAATCTGTCATCAAATAACGCAAGCGAAACATTCTCTGATTGAGCTGCGATGCTCAAAGCGCTTTATTTCTCGATATGTTAAGTGTAGAATCAGTGCGTGATGCACTCTTCTATTTTGACTTCGCACGTCACAGTTGAGATTTACAAGAATGCAGAACGACAGAATTAATGATGTATATTGCACAAGAGCTTGTACAAGCAATACATCAAGTCACTGTTATCAATAAGCAGTCTGTTTCAAAGCAAAGAAGCGAAGCTGCAAGTCTATTATATTGTTGATTATTCAAGTTTCGTTCAGATTGATCATCTTGAGAAAAGAGATAGAACTGCAATTGTACGCTGCTCTTCAGACTCTGACTCACTTCATGTTTTTGAAAATGTTGACTTTGAAACGTTTTTAGAGTCTCGTGCTGATTTTGAGCATTGAAAAGATGTGTATTATCATGAGATTTGAATCATTTTCTCGCTCGCTCAACACTCAATTATAATTTCTTTCGCAGATGTCTTCATCATTGTTCAAAAAATCGAGAACAATTAGATGATCAGATCAAGAACATTAAGACTATTGAAGCACGTCTAGCGTTGAGAAACAAAGCAGTATGATGTTTTCAGATGACTTCAGCTATTGCTCACACTCATTTCACAACTCACAAATTTCACATGAACATCAAATCGATTAATTTCGTCTTAGATTCTAATCAAAACTTGATTTTGATAGACTGAAAACAAAGTGAGACATTGCTTTACACTTTTGCACTTGAAGTTAATGATTCTTGAAACGTAAAAGAGACGAAAGTTGAGTCTTCATCTTCTATGATGCAGACTATGAAAAAAATGATGAATATGATTGCAATGTATGTCATGACACTGAGCAGATGTGAGAAGTATCTGAAAGGTCAAACCTGATCTCGATATCTGCGTTCGCTCAAATTGATGTCTTCTTGTGTTATGAAACTCAGTTTTGAAATATCTGCGTTGTTCTTAGACTTGTCATGTGCTTTCATGTATGACATTCTTCACTCTGATGCAACTTCAATAAAGACAGAGAAGTCAATTGTCATGACTTAGCTAAAGTTTCAAAGCATGTTACATGACATGCATGTCGATGCAACACGTCAATGACTATAATCGAGTGCTCATCTCTTGAGTTAGATATGTCAACTTTTAGCATTAGAATGACTGAGCAGAAGCATAAGCGTCTTTCAAATCTTACTAGAATGAGCAGATTCAATGTCAAAGCATGATCGCGATTCATAAGAGTTTGAACTACTTCTTGCACAACTATTAGTGTATGCAGAAAGATTTAGAATTCTTGACATTCATTTTTGCTCTGTTTCATGATGATTCGTTTATAAAAGAACTTCAGAAATCAATCTCATCATCTTTCAATTGCTTGAAATTGAAGCTATTCATATCTCTTTGTTTATTGACGTTTCTGATGTTCTTTCAGCTATGTCGAGATCACTTTCTGCAAGTCTTTGCTTCAAAATACTACGTTTTCTGCTACTTCATTGAGCTTTTTGAGCAATTGCTGAAGAGATTCATTGTTGCTCTGTCACTGTATACAATATTCAAGAGAATTTCTTTATGTATAACTCATCTTTTAGATCTCAATTTCAATTCAAAGATGCTTCTTGAAAGATTTTCAAAGTCGCTGAAAATGATCTCATAGTCTATCTTGAAGATCAGTCGTGAGTCATGCAGAAAAAGATGATCTGATACATATGAAAGAAGTGAAGCATTAACGTGCATCAATTCACGATATCAAGAATTCTGAAGAGAAGAGATTAAAGTATTAAGAAAGAACAACGTGTAAAAGTCAGACAAAACGATGAGCTTTGTTTGAATTGAGTAGCAAACATGCTTCGTTTGACAGTTAAGCAGCTCGTGTTCATGAATGAGTTTTTATTCAATGAGATCACAAGCTGACGTCATCAGATCTATGCTTTCGTTGATTAATCAGCTTGCTATCAAGTCTCTAGAACTAGAGAGCATTGCTGAAGTGTTCTTTCAATTTATACAAAAGATGAATATCTTTTCTGCATTAATATTTGCAAGAATTGATTCAACGATGAGACTTTCTTTCAATGACTAGCAGATGAATTGCTATCTCTATGCAGTTTCTTTTCGACTTCGAGAAGTGTAATCATCATGAATAATGCAAGTGTTCATTGCAATAGTTGCATAGAAGAACTCATTATCTCACACGAATGTCAAATAAGCTATTTGCCTCGTTGAATTGACAATCAATCACTGATATGAATGTATATCAGATACAATATTTGTCTCTCTACTCGTTGAATTACAATCTCATAGAACTCATTTTCAGCGTATTAAAAACATAAATTCGTAGACATTTTGAGAAGATATGATCTCATTTTGAAGACACTTTTGATGAATTTCTTCATTACGCTGTTGAACGAAGCAGATGTGATAGATTTTCAAAGCAGCACTTCAAGCATTCAGACTACATCTTTGAAACTGATATCAGAGCTTTGAAATGAGAATTGAAAGTAGAAAATCAGAAATTTGATTCTATTTAACGACTCAGTTCTAGTAAAGTCTTGATCTCACGTCAAATCAATTTGAAAAGCTTCAAATCTTTCTTAAATGCACGAGTCATTTCATCTGATACTTCTAGTTGTATAGCAGTTTGATATATATCAGACGTTGAGTCTGTCATATCTTTCAAATCATTTGTAGATCACATCTGTGCATTCACTATGAGTCTCATCTTCGCGAGCTTTTGTTTAATTACTTGACGTGAGATCTTGCTTATCTTTCAGACGAAGAACTGATCAAATATCTTCTTCGTCTTTTTTGATTCTTCGATGAAACTTGAGCGCTGAGCTGCGATTGCAGACTGAGATGATAGAGATGATAGAGAAGAAGAAGAAGAAGAAGAAGATAAAGTAGACTGAGCTGATGAAGATTGCTGTCACTGAATAGACTGTGAAGACTGTTGTCACGAAGAAAGCTGTAGAAACTGCTGTCATGAAGAAGACTGTGAAGATTGCTGTCACGACTGATAAGACAACTGATAGAAAGAATAAATAAACGATTGTTATCATGATAATCACTGTGAAAGAGAAGATTGCTGAGATGATGATAAATAAGATTCTGAAGCTTTCTGATGCAAGTTCATCTGTTCTATCTGATCAATCATTGTCTCACTCATTCGCATTTTCATTTGCTGTTCATTGAATCTTGTAAATCTCGTCATAAAATCTTTCTTTTTCACTCGCTCTGCTTTGACATTCAGTCTTTTCTCATGCAGATCTGATCAACGAGACAGCGAGATAACAGAACTCTGTTTATCACTTCAAAAGTTATATAAAGAGATAGAAGATCATTCAATGCTGACGTTTGCTTCGTCGTTAGATATCATCTTATCTTATAGAGACTACTGAGTGTGATTCATATTATAGTGCTTGCCTGCGAAATTCACGAAACAAAAGTCATTCTGATTTCTACAATGCTCATCATTGCACTGTCAGCGATTCAGCAATGCTCTATCAAAATTGTCGACGTCAGCAAGTGTACTTGATCTGATCTGAGCTCTATTCAGAAGCTGATCGATGCAAGTGCATCTTTGACGAAATCTTTCATCAGCGTCAGAATCTTCAGAAACAATCTCAGCAGATCTTTTACGAGTAAACTTTTCAGCCTTCGCGTTAATCTTTATCTTGATTGTATAGTCAGTAGCTCTCTTCTCAGTCAAAGCGAGCAAGATCTTATCTCATTCTAACTCACTAAAGTCATTAATAGACTGCTGCTTTCAAGTGACTTTTGATCTATTAGCTTTGATGACAATCATTCGATTAGTAATAATTCAGCTCTTAACATCATCATCATTGATTCTAATAGTCTCATTTAAGATCTCTTTGAAGCTTCAAATCTGAAACTTTGAAGTCAGCATCTGAGCAATGTGACTAGATCATTCAAGTCTTCGATTTACATGAAGACAGACTGATATAGACAGCATAAAATCATCAACTCGATCTTCAAAGTTCATAACTTCAAGCTCAGAGATAAACAACTTCTCTGTCTTCTTTCTAGTCTGACGATTCAGACAACGACAATGTATAGTCTCTTGTTTATCATGCTCATCTATTTCTGCCTGTCATAAAGTCTCTTCACGAGCTTTATTGTCTCTCAATCTTTGAGCAGCATCATTTCAATTCTGTTGTTCTTTTTGAAGCTTTGCACACGCAGCAACTTCTGCAGCTGAAAAAGCTATTGATCTTTCAGCTTTATCTTTAGAAATGTTGAGTTCATCTTCTCAATATCTAGAACGTGACAATGATGAGAATGAATCAGATCATGAACGTCTTAGTGAAGAAAATTCAGATCGTCAAGAAAGTGAAGACAGCTCAGAAGATGAAGACAATCGAAATTCATCTACATTCAATGAAATGAAAGCTACTCTACAATGATGATCAGAGAGAGCGAAAGAAACAGCTTGATTAGTGATCTTCGACTGTTCAGCTTGAATCGTCGATTTTCTACGTCTTTTGAATGCTCTAGAGAAAGTGAGAGAGTCATCTAGAGATAGATTTTGACTTCGACGTTGAGACATTTTGAATAAAAACGGTCACAAGAATGTCAGAAACGTCAACAAACAAAGAGATATGAATAGCTTCAATTTTAAGCAATTGAAAAGCAATGAGATTGATTTCTGATTTTTCTTCTATAAATGAATCATCATGAGACAGAGCGAAAATGAATGTCAAGAATTCTAAATCTTTCTGCATATGCTAATATTTGAACACAAAGTTTTCAATGTAAATGTCTCTTGTCTCTATTGCTTTCACTTTCATTGTCTTCGCTTTCTCTTCGAGCTTCGAAGATTTGAGCAGTTTCATCTTGATTCATTGTTCAACTTTCTTCTTAACTTCAAATTCAAAGATAATGACAGTTTCTTGAATGATGATAAAGACGAGACGAGCATCTGATATGAATCTAGAAATGATCAGTTCAAGAACTCGTAGACGACATTTATTCAAATTACTCACAATTCTGTCTTCTTCATTGTCAGCTCAACTGAAGTAACGTTTTTTGTTTAAAGTTCTTCTAGAAAGATCTTAAATCAGCTCGTTAACGCAGACTTGACATTAAGAGAGTGAAGATGAAAGTCTTCATGAAACATGATCTTTGAATTGATAGATCATAGTTGAACAAGAGTCACTGACTTTCTGACTTTTGAAGAAGAGTTTCGAAAAGTGCAGTACGTGTGATTGAGATCGCAATCAAACGCTTTCAAGATCTTCAGCTCAGATCATTTGATAACTGATTTCGTAATTCTGCGCACATGCTGACAAGATAAGTTAATTGTTCAATTTCATCTTCTTACATGTTTCTTTCACTTATCTCATCATTAACTGTGCTGAGTCAACAGAAAGTTAGCTCATCTTTTGTGTCAATGATCAGAACAAGGTCTGCGTGACACAATTAAGTCAGCTGATCTGTCTTTTTTACCAAATTTGATTTTCTTCTGATGAACTGCTGTGTCTTTGCTTTTGCTGCGTAAGTCATACTGTATGTTTTCAGATAACTTGAACGTGACAATATGCAACTCATTGAAGAAAACTGTCTTTATCTAAGATTGATTAAGAAACTGATTTTATAAGACAAGAACTAATATATCTCTGAACTTTCTGCTTCGCTTCTGAATCGTCTCTATTCTATCTTGCTGATTCTCTCAGACTTCATTTCTGACGCTCTTTTTCTCGCTTCATTTCTGATTTTCTGAGAAACAGTTGTGAACGAAGTTCACAAAGTTTTTCTAAATACGATAGTCTACGAGACACTCTGACACAGTCTTTGATTAAAGCAATGAGATAGTGTCTAAGTCTCTAAATGTGCACACTTTCTAATTTTATGTATTCTTTGAACTTGCGCATCTACATTCTTAAAACTTATGTACATTCAGTAAGTGTATACTCTCTTAAAGATATATATTCTTAAATGATATATACACTTGAAAGATATGTACACTTTGTGAAGTTGATAAAGATCACTTCACGAACTACAGCTCAAGACATCACTGATGATTTCACTTTGTATGAAAGATAGACATTGAGCTAAGAAGATCTGAAGCGATCAAAATTCTAGATATCAATGCTGTGTAGTAGATGAATCACAGAATTATCTGTTTTTATTAATCTGATCTAGAAGAACTCACACAATTTATCTACTTTCATTGTGATTGAGCTTCAAACTCACTCTCTCAATTACGTGTAAACTTTGAAGATTTTCTCATATTCTGATCATTTCAAGTCTTTGACAAAGACGTTGTCAACGAAGAAAAATCTCGTTGAGAACTATAAATTGAGCTGTGTGCATCGCGTTCTTGATTGCAAGCTCATTAAGATTGATTGCAGCATCTCAGCGTCTGACTTGAAATGACTGAGTGTATCACAAGCTTATCTAACTCGTACAATTCTTTGCTGTGCAAGCAGATGTAGTAAGTCTACACACGTCGTGAATCTGATGTCAGTAAAGAAAGATGTATAGCGTGACTCTATCAGTAAAGTAGCAGGTAAAGAGAAATTCTCGTTGTTCTCGCAGATTCTGAACTCTTTATGATCTTTGCAAGCTTTACACGCTTTGCATGTCTTGCACTTCTTGCACTTCTTGCAAACCATGTAAACTCGACGAATCATGTGATTCTCGCGATTCATCTACTTCAGAAGTTCTGCATGATTCTTGCAATTCTTGTGATTCTTGTGATTCTGTTGATTCTGTCAATTCTGATGATTCTGATGATTCATGTGATTCAAATAATTCTCAATATTTCTGATCTTCTGATGAATTGAATGATTCAGAATGATCATATGATTCTGATATCTTTACTGATTTAATGAAATCAACTATCTCTGATGATTCAGAATAATCTTGAACTCTTTGAAAATCTGATTGTTCTTGAATATCTGATGCTTTTTATGATTCATATGATTTCAAAGATCTTGCAGACTTCACTATTAATCATGATGAATGATAGAAGCACTTTTTCTGCTGTCTTAAGCTGCAGCAAAAAGTAAGCAGCAATAGAATTTTCAAAATGATACATTTCACAATAATTTTGATCATTATAGCTGAAATGTTATCATCATTATTAAAGACTGAAGTCTGAGTTGTAATTATAAAAACTTGTTATTCAGTTATTGTGACTGTTGCACAGTTTGTTAAGAAGTCTAACTGATAAACAATTGTATAAATAGTATGAGATTTCATGATGTTAAACATTACAAAATAATCAATCTTGCAGTTCTTTGCTTGCATGATAAAATCTGAGATTTTGATATCATCAAAGCTGACATGTTCTCTTGATTTTGAAGATTGAGAAATATGCAAGCATGAAGTCAAACAGACTAAGAATACATTTTATTATTTTTAATCATGATTGAATGATGTTACTGATATTAGTCTGATCAGATTTTGAGATAACTGTCTTTGCATGCATTGATGATAACAAACGTTTCATCAAAGCTACTTTTCTCAAAAGAGAATTTCATAGAATCAAACTCAATAAAATGTCAAAGAATATCATATTTTAAAAGAGAAGATGCTAATTATTTTATTCATGTAAAAGAATTTAATTTGCAACAAGAATTTATGTTTATGCAGTTACATCAAGTAAAGAACTTTCGTCTATAAAATCAATCATCACAGAGAAAATAATAATTAAATGAAAATGCAAATTGATAAATCAACAGTGATCATGAACTTCAACTTCATTTGACTTAGTAGTTACAAATATGCAAAGATGATCATTTTAAAAGATAGTATAAACAATAATATCTATTTATATACAAAGAATTTGAATCAGTGAAGAAAATATTAAAAGTACTGTCAATGTGTAACAGTTATTAAATTTACAAGTGCTGAAATAAAATGAATGTATTTATTAAAAAATATTGAGAGAACTGAACAAATTTAATATGAATGATTGATATTATGTATAATTCTGATGATTCTGATGATTCTGATGATTCATATGATTCTCAATATTTTTGATCTTCTGATGAGTTGAATAATTCAGAATGATCATATGATTTTGATATCTTCACTGATTTAACAAGATCAGCTGCTTCTGATGATTCAGAATAATCTTGAGTTTTCTGCAAATTTGATTATCATTGAATATCTGATGCTTCTTATGATTCATATGATTTTAAAAACTTTGCAAACTTTGTTATTAATTATGATGAATGATAAAAGCACTTTTTCTGCTGTCTTAAACTGCAGCAAAGAGCAAGCAGCAATAGAATTCTCAAAATGATACATTTTATAATAATTTCAATTATTGTAATCAAGATGTTATCATCATTATTAAAGATTAAAGTCTGAGTTGTAATTATAATGATTTATTGTTCAGTTGTTGCAGCTGTTGCACAGTTCATTGAGAAATTTAATTAATAAATAGTTGTATAAGTAGTATAAAGTTTCATGATGTTAAGTATTATGAAATAATTAATCTTGCAGTTCTTTGCTTGCATGATGAGATCTGAAATTTTAATATCATCAAAGCTGACATATTTTTTTGAATTCAAAGATTGAGAAATATACAAACATGAAGTCAAACAGACTAAAAATACATTTTATTATTTCTAACTGTAACTAAATGATATTACTCTGATCAGATTCTGAGATAAATGTCTGTGCATACATTGATGATGATGAATGTTTCATCAAAGCTGCTTTTCTCAAAAGAGAATTTCATAGAATTAAACTTAATGAAATGTTGAAGAATGTCATATTTTAAGAGAGACGATGCTGATTATCTTATTCATGTGAAGAAATTTAATTCATGAAAAGAATTCATGTTTATGCAGTCACATCAAGAAAAGAACTTTTGTCTATAAAATAAATCATCACAGAAGATAGTTATCAATGAACAAAGTTTGAATGCAAGAAGAAGAAATGTAAAAAAGCATATTTGTACAAATAATTTTGCAGCAACTAAATGAAAATGCAATTGATAAATCTTTTTATTGAAAATAAAAAACAGTATGAAACAGAAAACAGTACTGTTACTCATGTGATTAGTAATCTTTGCATTTATTCAAAGTTAGTGAATGAATATTTATTCTTCACTCACTTCTTTTCTTCATTCATATGCTTTATCAAAGATATATACTTTTACTAAATAATCAATATATACACATATTCACTTTGATTTTCATATATCAATACTTTTAATATATGAGAATCATAGTGAATAAATTCATATGAATATCTTAAGTGTATAGTAAAATCATATATTTAATAGATTAATTCTTTCACAGAAAGATAAAAGAAAGAAGATGATTTATATATCTTTAGAATCAAAGCGAAAATATTTAATCATCAAGATATGTATGCAAAATGTAAATATACATTCGTGAAATGTAAACATATTTTCATAAATATGTATGATGTATGAACATTTCTACGTACATATTTTATTTTCAACAAGATCAACAATGATCATAAATTTCAACTTCATTTGACTTAGTAGTTACAGATATGCAAAGATGATTGTTTTAAAAAATGTACTATAGACAACAATTTCTGCATATATGCAAAGAATTCAAATCAGCGAAGGAAATTAATCTACAAAGTTATTGATACATGATGATAAATTAAGAATACTGTTAATGTGTAGCAGTCATCAAATTTCTACGAGTGCTGAGACAAGATGAATGTAATCACTGAGAATCATTGAGAGAGCTGAACAGATTTGATATGAATGATTGATATTGTGTAGACTAAATAAAGATTCACATTCGTTGTTACAATCTGCATCAAGTGATGAGTACGATTAGCTGCAAGATTATGTCTTTTCTTTGAATGTTTAAATCACATATTCTATTATCTCACGCAACATTTATAGATGATCAACTAGAAATAGTCAAGACTGCATCATCTCATCTATCACAGATAAGTCTTCAAGTATTTGATTCATACTGTATGAGTTGAACAAAGCATTGATTTAAATTCATCTTGAAAGAAAGATTAGATCACGTGATGAAAGTTCTTCAATCTGACTGACGAGAACGTCTATAGACGCACGCTAGTCGTAAGCGATAAGTCGTCATCGTCAAGTCTGAGAGAAATTCTCGACTTTTGAGTGAGTCATCGCTTCGCTGATTCATAATGTAACGTTTGAAAGAAGTGATCAGAGTCATTTCGTTACAAGAAGTCGTGATCTTCACTTTCAGTAGCTGAGATTCGAAGTTCAAGCAACAAATTACTTCTAAAACTTTCTTCTTCAGATTATAATGACTCTCTACTCACTGAAAGGTCAAAGTCTTCATCTTTTCTTCATCTATTCTCTGCAGACAGATCAGTATGTACATCGCAACTCGATTGCTCTTTAAGACGATCATTTCGCGACGAGTTCAATCGATGTCATGTTCTTCGTTTCTTAAGACGTAGCTGTCACTCAGCACACTCTTAATGCGAGTCTTTCAATACTATCAAACAGCTGTGAATATTGCAACAGTCAAAATGACAAAGACGTAATTGACTGTATCAGCACTGAGTTAACGTCTCTCTCTTGTTGTGTCTTGAAAGTCTTACTAGAGAGCAACAACATCATTTTGACGTCAGTTCTGTTGATTGATGTTGACGCGCAATCAATGTCATAGATAGTTCGACAAGAGATTATGACTTAAGAATTTCAGAGAAAGATACATCGCTCGATTGATTTAGCTGCTTTGTTCTTTGCAGTAGATGATGATCTCGATCTCTTTTCGAAGACGTACATGATCATATATGCAATGCGAATTGACTCAATCGACATCAATTACTGACTGTTGAAGTCGATACGAATTTCTCAGTCGTGTACGCAGTAATGTGTGACTCAAGCTCTTATTCATGTCGCTCGCTCTTTAGTGATCATGAGGTTGACAACGACGAGATAGCAGATGATTGACTGCAGACGCAGCAGATAGATGTAGAAAGCAACACTACAACTCTAAAGCTCTCATAGTCAAGTAGATTCATAAAATCAAATCTAGTTTCTTCAAAAAATCTTAGAGACTAATCAGATGAAGCACTTCGATACAAATTTATGACTGGTAAAAAGATACATCTGAAATGAATATTTCAGAAATCTCAATTGAGAAAGTCACAGCAAGAGACGAGACATAAGTAAAGCAGAGTCATCTGAAGCAAGTATGATATCTCAACAAAAAGAAACTTACTCGTCATCACACAATTCACTCATATCAGAGTTTCAAGCAATTCGATATGAGTCAGTCTCAACACGAGTCTGCTGTTATGCTCAGAGATCAAATCTGCGAATTGTTGTCGTTATCAATGACTTTTTCAAGCTCAATGATTACTTTTGAGTGAAGAGTCGAACGCATTTAGAGAGTATGTGCTATTCAGCTACGATGATGATAAAATTTCTTGTGTTATACTATTGTACACAAAGAAGACGATAGATCAAGTATCAGAAAGAAGATCGTTGTTACATTGAATCACTCTTTGCTCTACACACTCATCTTTCAATAGCTTTGAGAAGAGAAATCTGTTGAAAACGAAGTACGTATGCACATACGTATGAATATACGTATGCTCATACATATACTTCGACGATTAGTTATTTTCGCTTCGATCGAAGCGACTTGACGCTAGAGATATTTATTCATTCTCTCACTTCTTTCTTCATTTATATACTTTATCATATATGCTCTATCTACTAGATAGTTCAACCAATATATTCACATGCACATATTTGCTCTGACTCTTATATATCAATAGAATCATCTCTATCTTTCTTCTTTCTCTCTCGTAAGATTGATGATCAATACAAATCATTTTTCAACTTTGATGTCTTCTGTGTTCTTGAATTCAAGTACTACTCTAGATATCATGAAGTAATTGTTTACGATCACGACTATCTGCGTATCTCAAAGAAATGTCAATATGCATGCTCAATACGTTGATAATAGAATATTTCTTCGAAGAATACAAGAAAACGTTGAAAGAATGATTACTTTCTTGAACACTTAGAAATCGATGTGCTATGTGTGCATCTGTTGTAAATTGCGTTGTATTTATCGCTGTTGCATCGAATGAAATAGCACTTGCGAACGCAACTTTGTTGTAGCACTTGCAAGAAAATGATGATCATGCGTTCATAAGACGATGTGATGACAACTACGAGATGATGCTTTAAAGTATTGAAAATGATCATTGTACAGTCTTAAGAATCAACGTAGCTGATTACATAAGCACTTATATCTATCATATATTTCAATATATATCTTATAATCATTCTATTCGCTCTATATCACTATGTCAGCTCAAAAACGCGATCGTAAGATCAGTTCAGTCACTCAAGCAGCTATTGCATACGCTCGATATCAGAATCAATCATCTTTACGCATCATACAGACTTGCATCGAAGTTTCTTTGACATCAATATCAAATATAAGCAATCATGCTTACAAACAGACTAAAACTCATGAAACGAAGTCTTTTCGTGAGAAAAACGTTGCTTCTGAGTCTCGTTCTAAAAGATCTTCATTGTTATGTCAGAAGCAAATTGATATAATGATCAAATTAGTCACATCTAGCTATGAATGACGACGCAGATCATGAGTCATGATTGCACGTGAATGTGAATTATTAGTCTCACGATCTACAATAGAGAGAGTCTTCAAGAAAGCTGAATACAAACGTTATTCATCTTGTCAAAAGTCTTATCTTATTGTGATCATGAAAACGAAGCGTTTAGACTGATGTAGAGATAAAGAGTTTTGAAATGTAATATCGAAGCAGAAATGAGATAGAGTCATTTATATGAATGAAACTTCTGTCAAATTGAGAAAATTGCGAAGTCTTATACACGTCACACGAACGAAAGAAGAAGAGTGAAAGTCAGATTGCTGTGAAAAGATCTTTTTCAAATACACAATGTTCATGTTTTGAGATTCTATAGCTCTGAATTAAAAGAATTCTTGTTACATCTATCAGCTCAAGAATAAAAAGAATCGCGAAGTCTCTATCTCAGCTCTTGCTGCTGAGAATCTACTACGACGCTCTATAAAACAGGCAGCTCATGCAGAAAAGAAGACGAATTGTCTGCAACAAGATCTGAAGACTTTCTCGTTCAGATTCTCGCTTTGCTGTCGTTTCAAAAGAAAAGAAATTGACTGATATAAATACAACAGATGCATCTTGCAATTCTTACTATTACCTGTCTATCATCGATTTCAGGTCACTCACTGTTCTATGAGCACTACTCTATTAATGCAGAATGAAGTCTTCTGTCATATCTCTCAATGGCAAAAATCTCTATTTGCGAAGCAGAACATCGTGATTCTGAATTGATCAGGCAACAGTCTCGATCTGAATTCTATCGAACACGTCTGAAATCTGCTCAAGAATCGTGTAGCTAATCGAAGATCTTTCATAAAAGGTAGAGCTGAATTAGAACATGCTTGAATGAATGAATGAAACAAGCTCGATATAGAAAAGAATATTAATTCTTTTATATTAAATCAGAAGCATCGAGTTGCTCAAGTCATCATTAAACAGGGCGACAATAACTTTCACGAATAGATATATATTATAATTCGAATCATCTAACATCTCTATATATATTTGACGTTATTGCTCGTATATGTTAATATTTGCATCTTTTGTTGATGTTCGTGTATAGTGCAATTGCGGTACGATGGCCATTTTCAATACTTTAAAGCATCACCTCGTATATGCGGAAGTAAACTTGTGGCGGTACATACACATTGATGCCTTCGTTTTGAGCAGTTATTTAGTATATATTGCCACCTGAGGGACCCAGACAAAACCCACCCCATTCACTCGCCCCGCCCATTTCCCACCCTATTGCCCATCGTATTTGAGCTCTAACTAACCCAGGACGGGCTAGTGCGCCATGGGAAAAACGAACGCGTAACCTCAGCTCCAGGCGGTTAAATACTTCTAATGTTTTCTTCTCCAGACTAGCTTCTAGCCAAAGCTCGAGGCGTGGTACACAGATATGGACGGAGGGAAGGTTCCATCTCAGGAAAACAATTCTTATCTACATTGATCAGATCGTCTAAATATAAAACGACGTGAGCTCTGTTGAGCAAGACAGTCGCAGATGTACAGATCTATCAATTGAATAAAAAAGATCGAAGGTTACGACATCGCCTTCTCTGACACTCTAGTTTTCGACAGCAATACATGCTACTCTGAGGAAGATCGTGAGTGGGCTCGATCTCTCGATACGGAAGGGAACGAGAAAAGGCGAGCCTCTGATGGTCGAAACGATATGAGGGTTGGCAAGAGACAAAAATCTTAGCTTCTTCGAAGACGAACGTATTCTGTCCCTCGAGCCAAAAGCCTCTACATGCTCGCAGGATTCACTTCGACGTCACAATTTCTCGGGCCTTGCTGCTTCTCATCGTCGTCTCATCAAAGAGCGGTTCGCGGTTAGAAACGACTCACGAACTCGCACTTCGCGAGAATATACGTTTTGAAGAAGCGGCAAAGACATAGTACAGAAAGGGATGAGTGGGCTGATGTCTCTACCATCTGGCGCCCTCGAAGATCTTCGCGACGATAGCAAAAGAAAGGGGGGGCTACGAATCAATCTTTTAATCACTTGACGACCCTGAACGTAAGAACAAGGATTCGCCTTCCTGCGCGTCATAGTCAGGCAGTTGCTCAAATCTGACGCCCTCATCACGTTCTTCGCCCCATCGCCTCAGCGCTCCTTATTCAGAAGAGTAGGCCCTAGTCGGTCTGCATTCACCAGACAGAGCGCTTCGGAACTCAATCGTTCAAAGTGCGGCTAACTACTCATGGAAACTTCGCAGCGAGAGAGCTGTGATATTCAGCTAGAAAACTTATTGCCAACTGTGACTGCTGGGCATATTGATCTCGGATGGCTACATACACCAGTATCATATCGCATATACACAAATCAGCGGCGAGTTTCATACCATAACTTCGACAGCTTCGGGAAAGGCGATAGTCAGTATGTTCTGACCTATACTTCGCGATTTACTTATGCGATTCAGGTTGTGCCGAAAGTCTGCACGGTCGGGCTCGTTATTGGGGTGCTGAACAGATCCCTATACCAGCTGATCATCTCAATATGATGAAATTTCCCTTCTGTAATAACCGGAATACAGAATGGTATTGAAGGCTAATACATGGCAAGGAAGGAACGCAGTAGAAGGCGTCTGTTCATGAATCAATATCGGTTCCTAGATCAGTCAACTGTCGGGCAGCCTATATGCAGGCCTTGCGAGATTGATGAGTGGGTTATTAACCCTGGGTTTAGCTGGAGTGCAGTCAATGCGCGTATCGGGTATTCGTGTAACACATTCAACTCGATATTCAACTTCGTAATGCCTGCTTCGGTGAGACTTTTTTCAGTGGTTTCGTCACCGACAGTACCGTTCGATGATTATGTAGCAGGGCGGACGGTCATGGATGAGAAGAGTTCGAGTCGATCCGACTAGGTCTAACGGCGATTGAGATGACCATTGATTGCTTTTTACCGCATATTGGGAGCCTTATATACCAGATTGCGACATCAAGAACGGGTCCCGCCAACGAGGTGAATCATAAGCGTCCCCGGCCTGCACCTAAGTTGTTGACCTGAGAGCTAACAAACAGAGTCGGCTTCTCATATTCCATTCGTTCTTCTACTGCTATAATCCTGTCGTTCACTTCTAGTCAGTTTCCAACGCATATAGTGCAACGTGCATACCTAAGGTTTTAGCAGACATTCTTGACTATAGGCTTTCCCCAGATGATGGGTAGATCGCCCAACCTACAACAAAGACTGTGAACAAACGAGACGCCCCGCATCAATTTATGAGTTCAAAACTTACCTGTTTGGATTCTCACTCTAATTAGTAGAGAGAACATGTATGTATGAATTGACTATCTTTTGATGCTAGAAAATAGAAACACTCTATTCATTTTATTCCTTGTGTAGTCACGTATGGAACGTTTCCCCCGTCGCTCCAACCACAAACAAACCAAACAGTACGAGAAACAACTACAGCATGCCTATTATTAGTTCTGAGACTCTTGCTCAAGGTAGTGGGTCGTTGCTGCTTAAGCCAGGAGACACGGTTCCTTTCTTTTTTGTAGGCATACTGGACGTCCTTTCGGTTCAAAACCTAGATTCTTACGTGGTGATTGATTGATCCATGAGATTCGCAGAGAGAATCTTTCGATTATAGTTACAACTTCAACACGTTCATAACTTGTTTATGACTAATCCAGATTACAGATGAAGCACTTATCGGAAGGTCCATAGGTGAACGTGTGAAAGTTCACTTGTAAAAAACAATACTCGTCTATCAAAACATTAGAGTTGGTTAACCGAATTCTACAGCTCATCGATCCGAACTCAGACTGAAGACCGTGTTTCTGGTACAACGAAAGGCTCTTTTCCAGTTAAAGTATACTAAGCAATTGTAGCTTATTTGAGGTATGGAAACATGGTAAGACACAGATCAGTGAAAGAGAATTCCTGCGGCGAAAGCGGCAAGAGAAAGACATCGTGTCAATGTGTCAACGCCTTACGATGTCTGAATGGGAGCATAATTTCAGAACAGACAGGAGGAGGTATACTGTTCTTCGTATTCCTACGCTAACACCGAACTGGCTAATTGATGGTTATTTTTTACAGCTCCGTACAACCAAGTACTTGTGTCTTGAGAGCAACTTTGACCTCTTCTAAGGCGTCTCTATTACCAATTGCAACTAGTAAAACCCCCGAAGGTCTCGTCGTCGATAATGGTCCTGTCTGCCTGAACAAAAAACGGCGATTGGATCGGACAGACAGCGAAAATGGTAGACTGTCCTCTTTGCAACATGAAAGGGAGCACAGTCGCGAGTGCCGTGGTGTTAGGCAGCATGGGCCTGGTCCAAAAAAATCAAGGGAGGACTTCCCATGACCGTATGAACTGATTGGTAGACATAAGCAAGCAATGATTCCACCCATTCAGGCTCAGTTGCGTAGGCACTCTCACACTGGCAGAACATGGTACTGAAGTACAAACGGGCTTGGGAAATTCTCGATCAGGGTTAGTACTTCATGGCAACGACTGCAACACACTGGCACGATTTTTTTTAAAGGATGATACCGTTGCCGCCCACTTTCCTATAGGATACCACTGTGCCCTATGAATAGTGGGAGGCACATTTGCATCTAAATTTAGCTTTTGCTGCTGTTCCTCTTGCTTCCACCCTTGCCCTTCAATTGCATTTGCGTCTGAGACTAGCTTTTGCCATTGTTGCTTTTGGCTTTCCCTTTGCTCTTTGACCGCGGTTGGACCTTGCATGAGCTTTTGACATTTTGTCCTTTGCTCTTACTCTTCCTTCCTTCTCCAACACGCTTTGCGTCGGATATCAGCTTTTGCTGTCGTATTCTTTGCCTTGCTCTTGTTTTTCTAGCACGCTTGCTTCGAACAGAAATTTTTTGTCGTTGTCTCTCCTGTCCCATGTGCTTGGTTATCCAGCACACTTGCGTCCGACGTGGGAATAGAACGTCATGATGGCTGGCAAAAGTCTTCAACCCCAGGGGTGATAGATGAGCTATTGGCTGTAGACAAAAGTTGACCTCAGTTATTCCAGCTGTTCGAAATTTTATCCATTTCAATCTCTCTAAGGTTCGTGACATCGAGCTTCCCTGGCTCATTCCATCGAAAATGCAGCCACTTGAGCCTGATGCGAGCCGTCCCTTTGTACTTGATCTCTTTTTCCGTCTCGAGCCTTAACTCTTCGTCATGCGCTTGAGCCCGCCACATTTCGAGAAAATTTTCTTGATGAAGGATGGAAAAGAGACAGGTATATTAAAGTGTCTTGCGACCTGATAATGCCTGTACTTTGTATTGCGCGCCGTTTCTGGCAGAGTTCAAACAGTGCTGCCCTTCCCCCTCCCCGAAACTGTTTCCCTTACTGTGCTTTAAATAGTTTCCTGACCATTTCCAGTCTACTCATAGATCGCACTGTTGTCGGCACTCCATCCTCTTATCGACTGTATTTCCGACCCAACAATCACACCAATCTCCAAGCATTTCCTCATTCCCCACGAACATCCAGCATGAGTTCTCAACCCTCCAAGCGCGACACCTTGTTCAACAAGGGGGATCTGAGAGCGGCCGAGCAGCCTACTTCGGCTGCAGAGCATCATGGCAATGTCACAGGACCGGAACGACATTTACAGGAACACACCAATGAAGAACAGTCCTGTGGCCCGAGAAATCGTCCAACCAAGGCTGACCAGGTCAACAACAACGCCAATTTATCCACGGGGCACTGTCTAATAGCCTTTTACGATCAAACTCTCGGCCGGCGATATGTTGGATTATTCGATCAACAGTTTCGTAAGGAACGCCCCTTTTCCTGAGAACTTCGCAGTATGACAGCATGAATGCTCATGTCCCTGACATGGTTCTCTTTCCGGTATGACCTTGTTGCAACCAGTAAAAGCTTGGATGACCTTCTCGTATTGTTCTAGTATCGGTCTGTCTGTTGCGCCATTCAGTGGCCTTGGGAGTATTCCATAGAAACCAATCCGCGGCCTCAATCTTTCGTGGTTCTTTTGCGCGTGCTCCTTTAGAATGTCTACACTGGGAAGTGTTTATAGATTGGGACGGGGATAAGTCGAACATGGACTTTAAACCTTACCTCGACATCAAGCCAGAGGCGTTACGAAACGTTCTCAGGGGCGTTTTGAAGGACATGCCATGGTTGAGCCTTCCGAAAGATATGCCAACGGTAACGACAGCATCTCATTGCAGTGGCTAATCATGTCCAAGGTCGATCCACACTTGCTCTTGCACTAAGTCACGGAACTCAGGCTATCTCGCTACGGCCGTAACGCATGTTGATCTGCTGCTTCAGTTCATGAACGACTACTTCGGCTCTAATGTCCGAAGGCTCAAGTCTTTATTCCAGCAGACCTTCTCTGGGCTTTGTTCAAGCCTCGCAGGCGACGGTTTATGCACTGTCGAAGAAGATCGCGGACGAGATATTGAAGGAGATTGCAAACGGGCGGGAACAGAATGGGTAGATACTGTAGAGACAGAAGAAAACACACCACAGGTCATTGCACGAACAGAAAGATGTGAATTCCTCGAGTTGACAGAGAGGGGGAAAATCCCGTTCCATCCGCTGTGATCCTTTAGTTCGGACCCACGTGGTTCTGTTGATAGCCTCTCCTTACTATATTACTTAGACACCTTACTCGCACCTAGCTCCAACTCCACCTCTTTGCATTGCTATCGACAACACTTCCTACGATACAAATAGTCTGAGTGCGTCCACGGCATCGCCAGCCACCCTTTCTCCTACTCTCCAATATACTCTCGTAGCAAAATTTCAGTTTCTAAGAATTCTTTGATATTCTGTCAAGGTTGTTTCAGCAGTCTCGAGCCAAGGGATCCTGACTCTATATCCGACGCCGCAATCATACTTTTTGCTTATCGTGTATTCCGACAACGAGAGCTTTTTCTTATAATCTGCGTATCAACCGGCTACGCTTTGTCCTTTTCATCATGATGTTGCTGTGTCCCAACAAGAACCGACGAAGTGAAAATTGTGGCCTATGGGGAGATATTTGGCGCCATCCCAGTCGAGGATCGCAGTGACTTGCCCAGAAGCCGCATCAACAAAGTAGTTGAACGGCGTCATATTCATGTGAGTCAGAACAATGGGGAGTTTTGCAAGATAAGCGTCCTGCGGTCGAATTTTCGAGATTCATGCTGTGATCCGGCGCTTCAGGTCTTTGTTCCGAAAATTGAAACAATCAACACTCAACTTTATGCTAGAAAGAGACGTATTAACAAATGAATGGTCCGTGAAAAATTGCGCCTTGTGTGTCAAAGCCTTAGCAAGGTCACTGACGGTCCTCAACCGGTGATCCAAAGACAATAGCTCCTCTCTAGCCGTGAGGAGTCTGAAATATGATATGCCTGGAGCTAGTGGAGAGGTGTATACGTAGAGTCCGTCAAAAGTTCCTTGAAACAGCACCAACGGTGCGATTTGACCATGGAGCTCATGAGCTTGTGTGTTGCCCCAGAGATTAACTTTTTCGTGACGAAATTGTATGACAGTATGCTCGCCAGTGGAAGTAGGATTATGGTGGTCCGCGATACAAGTATAACTGAAGCTACCTTCCGGGCTGTTCGCGAGCTGGTAATGAACAAAATCCTATTTCTGCCGGTCGTCAGTCGAGGGTTCGTAGTCCAAGTGAACTCGACAACTGTCCCTCCGAAGGGCACTTCAGATAATGATGGCCAGATTAGCAATAGCTGTCAGCTTGGCACATAATCGATGCTCACTCGGGTTCTGAAAGTATCGAAGTTAGCCTAGAATAGCTCGCACAATGTCGAGCTCATCAGGTTTAGTAGATATGTTGGATGTTCCGGAATGACCATGTGGATCAAGACGATTGAGTTTATCAATCGTAGTCAACTGCCAGGATAATTCTTGACTCGGATTTGCGGGCTGAATTTCTGAGATCGCGTTGAGGATGAAATCCATGGTTTGTAGTCCAGACGGGTGCTTCACCGCTGTCGTAGATTCAGCGAAATATCGTCGCTGTATGATAGAGACCGTCTTCGATGATATGAAGTCCTGAATAGCGTATGCCCTTAAGCAGACGGAAACAGCGCTCTCGGAAGATAAGAGCGGGTATTCGAAAATATCACTAGCCTTGCACAACTGGTCTCGAATAACATCACTGTCCAGCTACAAGAAGTGTGACGACACGAGCAATGATCTTGCTTTTGAAAATAGGATCGTCCCGCTTCTTTGGAGGCTTTGGAACGTAGATATGCCTACCCATGGAAGTTCACCCCCGCCAGTGTGAGCAGAGAAAGATGCGAGAAAATCTGAATCATATTCAAGTCAATAAGTTCTCAGTAAATCTCTTCTCGATCACGACTGTGGCTTCTCGAGAAAGCTGTGTATCGCTTCGTTGCATCTAGCAGAACAAGGTTGCTCATTGATGAATCGTTGATGAGCCATTAGATTGTCACGTCGAACGTTACGAATGCTTCTTTTGTTGCCATGCGTTTCGTCACAATATCATATGCACGACTCGTCGAAAACAGTGTTAAGTAAAGAGCGAACTCAAATAACAAATGATCAGGTCAAGAAGTTCGCATGCACTGCATCGATCGTGTGAAGAAGAAAGGGAAAGACGAAAGAAAGATTGACTGTGTATACAGATGAGAATAGCACAAGACGTTCTAGTGAATACAGCTTTTGATGTTTGATCTGAAAGAAAGACGGCTTGAAGAGCGTTAAAGAAGAATGATTGACTAGACTTTAAAGACAAAGTCTTCAATAGCATTTCAATCTCTTCTCTTGATGTTCAGTCTCTGACACTGCGTTTATCATTGTAATATTCAAACACATCAATCACACTTTCAAAAGAAGAAATTGAGTCTCATAGCAGACTTATGAATGAAAATGAATTACGTTCTTATCTTCTACGTACGAGTGTCAAGCTCTCAGATCATGTGTTTCTGATCGTAAGAAAGAAGCTGTTGAGATATGAGATCATATGAGAGCATATTAATATATTGACTGTTGCTGTTCTAGAAAGTAGAAACTACAAGATGATGCTTTAAAGTATTGAAAATGATCATCGTACAGTCTTAAGAATCAACGTAGCTGATTACATAAGCACTTATATCTATCATATATTTCAATATATATCTTATAATCATTCTATTCGCTCTATATCACTATGTCAGCTCAAAAACGCGATCGTGAGATCAGTTCAGTCACTCGAGCAGCTATTGCATACGCTCGATATCAGAATCGATCATCTTTACGCGTCATACAGACTCGCATCGAAGTTTCTTTGACATCAATATCAAATATAAGCAATCATGCTTACAAACAGGCTAAAACTCATGAAACAAAGTCTTTTCGTGAAGAAAACGTTGCTTCTGAGTCTCGTTCTGAAAGATCTTCATTGTTATGTCAGAAGCAAATTGATATAATGATCAAATTAGTCACATCTAGCTATGAATGACGACGCAGATCATGAGTCACGATTGCACGCGAATGTGAAGTATTAGCCTCACGATCTACAATAGAGAGAGTCTTCAAGAAAGCTGAATACAAACGTTATTCGCCTCGTCAAAAGCCTTATCTTATCGTGATCATGAAAACGAAGCGTTTAGACTGATGTAGGAATAAAGAGTTTTGAAATGTAATATCGAAGCAGAAATGAGGTAGAGTCATTTATACGAATGAAACTTCTGTCAAATTGAGAGAATTGCGAAGTCTTATACACGTCACACGAACGAAAGAAGAAGAGTGAAAGTCAGATTGCTGTGAAAAGATCTTTTCCGAATACACAACGTTCATGTTTTGAGATTCTATAGCTCTGAATTGGAAGAGTCTTTGTTACATCTATCAGCTCGAGAATAAAAAGGATCGCGAAGCCTTTATCTCAGCTCTTGCTGCCGAGAATCTACTACGACGCCCTATAGAACAGGCAGCTCATGCAGAGAAGAAGGCGAATTGTCTGCAACAAGGCCTGAAGGCTCCCTCGTTCAGATTCTCGCCCTGCTGTCGTTTCAAAAGGGAAGGGATTGACTGATATAGATACAACAGATGCGTCTTGCGATCCTTACTATTACCTGCCTATCATCGATTTCAGGCCACCCACTGCCCTATGAGCACTACTCTATTAATGCAGGATGAAGTCTTCTGTCATACCTCTCAATGGCAAAAACCTCTATTTGCGAAGCAGAACATCGTGATTCTGAATTGGTCAGGCAACAGTCCCGATCTGAATCCTATCGAACACGTCTGAAATCTGCTCAAGAACCGTGTAGCTAATCGAAGATCTTTCATAAAAGGTAGAGCTGAATTAGAACATGCTTGAATGAATGAATGAAACAAGCTCAATATAGAAAAGAATATTAATCCTTTTATATTGAATCAGAAGCATCGAGTTGCTCAAGTCATCGTTAAACAGGGCGGCAATAACTTTCACGAATAGATATATATTATAATTCGGATCATCTAACGTCTCTATATATATTTGACGTTATTGCTCGTATATGTTAATATTTGCATCTTTTGTTGATGTTCATGTATAGTGCAATTGCGATACGGTGGCCATTTCCAATACTTTAAAGCATCATCTCGTACAGAGAGAGAACTCACGCGCCCTATAGGGCTAAGCGAGATTGACAACCACGCAGGGTTAACAGCACTGTTCCCTGTTTTCAACAGAAGCAAGCTGTATTAATCTGACGAACACATACGTAATACGTTTCCCAGCAATCATTCCTCTCATTCCTGAACTAAAGTACTGACAATTGCAGCAGAATCACAATGATTGACGATGTCATGAAGTGAGTAATCACCTCAATTCAGCAAGCACAACTCTAATGGACCAGTGGGTTTGGCTCCGAACCATTCAGGTTTGTTGTCGATGGCAAGCCGATATACATGCATAGAACATTGGTCACCAGTGTATCAAAGCCACTTGATTGCCTAATTAATGGTCATATGTTCAAGGCGCAAAATGGTGAAGCAGGATTAGAAGAGGTTGATGAACCAACATTTGCTCGTTTCTGCCATTGGGCCTATGCGGGCTTTTACCCTGCTGCAGGGTTTTGTGATCGTCCACAAGACGTAGCACTGACTGAACACACTGATGTGTTGAATTTACATGGAATCTGTACAGTTGGCTCACGGTTTCCACAGCAGGACCTGCCTTGATCGCACCCCTGGACTCCCCTTCGCCTCCACGGAGGTTTAAAAATCACAATTCCTCATTTGTCGAAGCACCTCGTCGACATAGAAAAGAAGTCATGAAAGAATCGTTTCTGGTGCTACAATTTTGCAAGCCGGACGATGAGAGTATCGCGTCGGCGCCCCGTGCCAACTCCGCGCCCTATGAAGATTACACGAACGTATTTCTATCTCATGCACACGTTTACGTCTTCGCCGAAAAGTTCGATATTCAGCCGCTGAAGAGGCTTGCCTTGAAGAGTCTGCATCAAACGCTTGCAATTTTCACTCTGTGGCCAGAATGTGTAGGGGATATTTCCGCTTCAGCTCGATTCGTATATAATCAAACGTCTGAGCCCGTTGATGGAGCCGAGCCAATGAGGAGTATGCTGAAGCGATATATCGGCTACGAGATGGATGTGTTGGTAGGAGCAGCCGGCTCCCGGGATCTGTTAGAAGAGAACAGAGAGTTATTGAATGACTTCTGTTCTATGGTGGAGCAAAGAATCAAATAGCTTGGAAAACGGTGGAAAGTATGGGAAGATCCATGTGCTGTCACGTTCTAACCCTTAAATTTACTTGCCATCCTACATTACTGCGATGTGAGCTGATTCCATTCCATGCATTTTCCATTACGATGAGAACATTGCTCCTGGATTTGGCTCCGACCCCTTTCGATGCTTATCAGCCATACGTACCTTGCTGCCCGAGTTTGAGGTCAGTTTCACGGTGCGCTTTGTGCAGTAGGCCTTTCCATGTGACCCGACTTTTCAAGACCACTAATTAGCCACACCATGTTCCCCTTTGCATGGCTATCCACCCATTATATCTTCTCTCAGAGCACAGACTTGTCGAGCCTCCTAAGTCCTTGCGTGCCCTTCAGATGGTTGTTGCAGAGTTGGCGATAGACCTTTCCTCTTCTTACACCTCTGCCACATCTTACGTCGGCTATTTCCGGGATTGCCTACCCGGTTTAGATATAAACGAATAAGTGCTGCGGCCGCACCTTTTGTCGATAGCCCTTAGATCTGCAGTCCGACAACGCGAAGCTTTTTCGCATTCGATCCAAGATGTTATATCACACGAGAAATGCTTCTCAAAGTTTACGATACAAGCTGTATCAATGCAGCGCAGTCATGAGAATTCCGTCAATTTGACGTAGTGATAGATTTTGAGAACCAGAACGTCGGTCGTTTAGCTGCAGCGATAACTTCTGCTGTTTTCATCAACGTGTCTCTCTGAGCCCTCTTAGAGTAAACGTCGCTGTAGAGAATAGCTGCAGATGATTCAGTATGATTTGATACAGATAGTAAGCGGATATAAATAGACAGAGATGATAGTTCAGAGTTACCAATGTAGTCCTTGCACATTAACTAATATTCAGGTGCATCACAATGGCAAATCGTAGCATAACTATTATTATTGTGAAATCACAATTCCGCTTTCATTGCGAAGTGTTATGCGTGTCATATCAAGGGACTTGAAGTTTAGCTCACTTTACCTAACATGCGAGATCACAACCTTTGTTTCCTTCACCTCGTCTTTCTGTACCGTTAACTTTCACCACTGCCATCGTTCAACGCTATCAGCTCCCACGTTTTATTCTTCTGTGTGTGTCTAGTGTGCTGTATGGTAGTTGTGATATGTTCGGTTGAGTGTTCTCACTGAAATCTGGATTGGTGGTTAGATAGTTGTCATCTAACAGTAAGATCACCTCAATTTGTCTCCCAGCAGGCACAGTCAGTTTCAGTGCTTCACCCCCTTGACATACCTCAAGGCCGCATCACTCTGCATAGATCACTGCTGATGAAAAGGTAGGGACAAGTCACCGACCGCCATGGAAACCCAAGGTGAAAACCGACCTCTCGCACCGACGTCGAAGGAAAGAATATGTCAGGAACTCAAGATATCCCCCGCCCAATACGAGGAGATATACAAATCCGCCTCGGAGCTGATGGACTTCGCCGGCATCAAAACCGCTAACTTCAAGGAGCCAGGTTCCAAAGAGCAGCTCAAGAGAATCATAAGTACAATCCGCAATCGCTTCGGAGGATTTTTTGATACTCTGAATGTCAATGGAAAAAGGACTTTCTTGAATGATTGCATCAAAGCGATTTGTTTGAAGGTTCCGGCCAACGCGAAGAGAATGGTGGAACATAAGATCGAGAAGGATGTACAATCGCGAAATTCTCTGGCCTATCGACCATCCCCATCTCCTTCTACGGAACTCTTTTCACACAGTACGACTGATAGAGAAGACCAATGTGTAATTCTGGAGTTATTGTCGAAGGCTGATCCCGACTCGAGCATCATCCATATCATGGATAGCATCCTACCCGTGTCACTCAATCCCGCAAAGAAAATTTTACTGCAAGCTTCGTTCGAACTTTATTGTGACTTACTACGTGCAGGTGGCGTAGTGCTTGAGGGTCAAGAACTCTATGCTGTGATAGAAGAGAAAGCAGTGAAGGTGAGTAACGAAGCTGTATTCCGTGCAGCGTTGGTACGAGCAGTGTATCATCTCAAGCAAGTCATTGTGACGTTCGAGATTCGATTAGCTAAAGACAGTAAGAACTCTGCTCGCACTCTATTAACTAACAATCGATTAACATGTGAGTAGTTCCTTCGTTAGCCACTTCCACGGAAAATGTCGCAGCGTTAGAGAAAGAGGTAGCAGATCTACACGTCGACTTGGAGAAGATGCGATCAAGGGGACAGGCCTTTCGGGAAGAATTGGCATTGCTGAAGCAGGATGAAAATAAGAAGGCTCAGGAATCGAGTACTTTGTCGAGAAGTGCACGGAAGCACAAGCGTTCGAAGCCCTTTGACTTCGATTGTGATGCCACGTCGAAGAGTAGCGATTCTTGCAATGAAATGTCGAATCCTAACCAGACTGTCGTCGGGCCTTCTCGTAAGAAGCGACGTACATTAGAACCACCGTTGGAGAATGGGAATATTTATGAAGAGAAGCAGGATAGGGTTGTTATTGACTTAGAGAATGAGGTTCCGCGCCCGCCTCCGGGTTATGAAGACGGCTCGAGGTTGTTGATTGATGATGGTGGAGAGCAAAACCCTGTTGGCGAGCAAACCGTCGAAGAGGCGTGAGGAACGTCCTTTGAGTTAAATGTCGCTACCGTTGCTAACGAGACACGGCAGGATCCTCGCGCTCAAGAATTTGAGCCAATGCGAGCAATTGAATGTTCACAGCTGGAGTACACTGTGCTGTATGTTTAGAAGAAGCCCAACCCGTCGAGGAAACAACGATTGCTTCAAGATGGATGGTATAAAGACTCCGATCAAACCCTACCAACTTCGTGCTGCTGTTTGGATGCTGGAAACGGAAAATGGTGCCGCAAAGTCGGGGTTTATTGGCGATGAAATGGGATTAGGAAAGGTTAGTTGTCATTACAGTGAAGAGCAAGTCTTGACTTTGGGCTAAAGTCTGAGTAATGTAGTCTCTGGAAACGCTCGTCTTCCTTGTCTTGTCGAGATGGATTGCCCTCAACCGGAGTGATATCAACGCGGATGTTCTCCGAGGCCGTCAAGGGGAAACCTGTCGTCACCTACCTTCGGGCATAAAGCCGGCTTCGCCTTCGGAGAATGCATATTGTCCCTCACAGAGCGAGTGGCCTTTCCTCTGCGCCTGCGTACCTGCATCTCCAACTGCTCAGTTCTCAATATCTAAAGGACCTACCGTGTTATTTGCTCCTCGAAATTTGCTGAGCAACTGGATCAGACAGTGGAAGGAGCATGTGGAACCCCATTCTGGACTTGACATGCAAATCTTCATAGGCCACGGAACAGCACAATCAGAATTCAGGCTTCACCCAGATGATACTACAAAATCGCTCGTTCAAATTAAAGAAAAGGACGGCTATCATTTCCAAGGACAGGAGCGAATCGTAATACTAACGACGTCCGGATCCTATGAAAACCACGTCAGGAAACCTTTCCTTTTCATGGAGACCAGCGAAAAGGTGGTGTCGGTCGGTAAGACCGGGAAGACCAGAACTATTCCGCAGCAACAATTTTTCAATGGAATCCGGTGGGGCAGAGTGATAAGAGACGAGTTTCACAAGGAAAGATCAAGCCAGTCCAAAATGATGGCAATACTACGAGAGATAAGAAGTAACAATACCGATATGAGGTTCTTCGGACTGTCCGGCACCCCTTGGGAGATTTCTCCCGAAGACTTGCAACAGTATTTGAAGGTCATGGAGTCGTCCAGTTGGGCAACTGACCAAGTTTTGTCCTTGGCAACAGAGGTTAATTTTAAAGCCCTAATTAAAGATTATCGCGAAGCCTCCACCAGTAAAGATATGAAGAAGAAGAAGCGGGACGTAGCTACTAAATTCAGCCACATCTTGACGAAGATCATGATCAGAAGGACGTCGGATTCGAAATGGTTCGAAGATTCAATAGCAGTCCTTCCAAACCATTATCACAGAGATGTGGATTGTAGCCCGGATCACACTTACGATCACTATATTCAACAAATGGCCGCCAAGATGCAAGAACGACTTCGTAAAGAAACCAGCGACAAAATTGAGAAGTGGAAGGTGTCTGGAAGAGTTGGCGGACAACCCAAGACGAGCAAGATGAACTATTTCGCCTATTCCCATATTGATAGAGCTTGCGCATCTATCCCTGGCCTCAGTAAACTGGTTGCGGAGAATCAGCTAAAGCTGACTTTAGGGGAGTTAAAGGATATGGACTTTGACAAGCACGATAACAATATTTTCATGCAAAACCTTGTCATGTTGGGCGAATCGTCGCCTAAACTTCAAGAGATAGTGCGCTTCATCCGACTGGAAATGAACCAGGACCCGCACGCTCAGCGTGAGAAGCTCCTTGTTATGAGCAGCCTGCCGATCACGTCTCACATAACAGCCAAGGTAAGTCTTTTTGATCAAACCTTGTAGCCGTGGAAATATGAATCCAGTGAAGAAATGTGACTAACCTTGTGGCAGTACATCGCCTTAAAGTGTCCCGAATTGCGAGTTGAACACCTGCACTCGATGATGCCTCCCGGCACTCGAAATCAGCGCGTATTAGCGTTCGAAGAAACAGTCAATGAAAAGGGACAACCAGAGTTTCCAGATTCAGCGGATATCTTAGTTTCGACTATGTCGTGCTTGGGTACAGGCCTTGATTGTGTGCGGGCGTTTCGAGTCATTCTAACGGATCCGAACTATATTAAATCCGAGGAGATTCAAGCGATTTTCAGAATTCGTCGAGTATCTCAAAAGAACCCATGTACGTATTCGATCCGGCTTCTAAATCGACGGTCGCACATCGAAAATACGATTGTTGCTGTGCAGGAGAAGCGAGAGGAATTTGTCGAGCTAACGTATGGTATCGTCGAGGACGGAAAAGATGATGACGGGCAGAATTCTAAGCTGATGGAGGTGGTAAAGTAGTTTGAATGTGTGGAAAGTGGCATCGTCGACGCTTGTGATGCTCTGAAAAGATAGATATGTGTGATTGAAGTATCTTAGCTATGCAGAGAATTCAAATGTTTCTTTTTGCACTGTGCGATTCTGACAGATGACATGTGAAATAACGTTTACATTAAAAGTCAAACAACACGGAATAAACATGTAGGCTGTCTTTGAATTGCAGCTCTGAAAGAGACTTACTATCGAGCTTCGGCTTCATTTGTTTGTATATATGTGTTTGGGCTTACTCAGCACGGCCCCCTAGGCAAAAATCTGCCCCAGAGGCTGCTCAGGAGCGCCAAGAACTCCCTCTATCCAAAGAGACCGAGTATATATGGAGTGGGTGGGTGGGGCAAAAGGGGATTTCTGGCCGAATCTAAAGGGATGAGGGTTGAAATTGGCTGGTGGCCAACCTATATATTCCCCAATAGCCATGCTCCCTGCTAGGAAGGGCTTGGGGGCGATTTCGCTTGCCGATAGCCCCCAGTCCTACTAGCTCGATTGAAGTTATACCTACCTGGCACGCGGGTAACAAAAAAAGCCCGACCGCAAAATCGAGTCCTCACCAAAATTACTGCTGATTCTATGAACCACGTTATCTTCACATTGTGAATTTGAACCAAGAAAATCTTAGAACAGAAGATTAAAAGAGTGACTACTAGACTGCGTAATGTTTTTGATTTATATAGAAGGGTTCACCCCCAGCTGGGCCAAACCCCCAGATGGGCCAGCCTTACAAGGCTACTAGCGTGTACACGCTTTTTTTCCTGAAGATATTGATTTTTTGACTCTATATCGTACTACCGACGTCCTTATGGCTCCCCCGACCCCCGGATCCTCCCAACCCTTGGAGCTACCACTAGAAGACGTGTCGAACTTGCCTATAAGCGTTGGAAGGAGGCAAATGGCGCCCTCTCCCGACGTAAAGCTGGTAGGCAACATGATGTCCCTAGGACTACCCTACAAAATCGCATTAATGGAGTACCATCGGCGTCAGAATAACATCTACTTCAGCAGAGGCTCTGCCCTAAACAAGAAACCGCACTAGTCAACTGGATCCTACGCCTACAAGCCTGGGGATGGCCTCCGCGGGTGGAGCAAACACGTCGAATGGCAGAAGAACTAGTATTAAAAAAGGATGATACTCAGGGAATTGGCATCAATTGGCCGCAGAAATTCATGCGACGTCACTCTAATATCAGAACGATATACATACCACCGCTGGATAAAGACGTGCTTTAGCTCAGGATCCTACTATTCTCGTCAATTGGTTCCAGCTTTTCCAACGAGTTCGAATGGAATACAACGTTCAAGATCAGGATATCTGGAATATGGATGAGAAGGGCGTTATGCAAGGCGTTATGGCCAAATTTCGGGTTATGGTCTCAGCCGATGAGAGGAAGAAGCATATGACGCAGTGTGGTAATCGGGAGTGGGTATCTCTTTTGGAGTGCATCTCTATGACTGGCAACGTCTTACGCTCCTGGGTTATCTTCAAGGGAGTTCTCCAACAAAAGGCTTGGAGTGAGGCATTTCCAGAGGCACATATCTCGACTAGTGAGAAGGGGTGGACTGAGAATGAGATTTATTTATGGTGGATTGAACAGTGCTTTGACAAAGAGACCTCTACTATTCAAAAGGGTGAATATCGCTTACTATGCGTTGATGGAAATGCTTCTCATATATCGACTACCGCGATTGAGTACTGCATTGCTCGTAAAATCATCATCTTATGTCTACCTCCTCATACTACTCATCTGCTTCAACCATTGGATGTGGGCGTATTCGCACCATTATCGATAGCTTACAAAAATTATGTTCATCGAGTGACGCAACTTGGTGCTTGCTATTCTATCGACAAGGTTGATTTTCTGAAGCTATATCGTCTAGCAAAGCAGGATGCTATTACGCCTTTGAATATTCAAAAAGCCTGGGCAGCAACAGGGCTTTTACCTTTCGATCCGCAAGTAGTGCTCAAGCACTTTCCTCAGAAGCAGTCAGAACAGTACGAGCAATATAACGTCACGATTCGACCTACTACACCTCCCGAAGCAATCATCAGCTATACTAGCAAGAATGGTGAGACAAAGATAGCAATAACGCCTACGAACACGCTACAGATTCAACAGCTACTTCGTCGAGCTACAACAGAGGGAATTGAGCAGGTAGAAGTTCTCAAAAAAGTGAGCAAAGCTGCTTGTCTTGCAATGGCTGAGCGTACTATTCAGAGTACTACTACTAATGAGCTTCTGGAATTAAATAGAAGAAAGGAACGGAAAACTAACCGTACTAAAGGTAATTGGGGTAACGCCAGGGTTTTGAACCAAGAGGTAATCGATCAAAGAAAGGCAGACGCAGCAGACACATTCAAAGAGAAGAACGCTCAGAAAGCGCTAAAAGAATGGAACAAGGAAGAGAAGATACTACGAGCTTTGGGGCCAGAGCTCTTTGCACCATCGCGAGTATCTATTACATCAAGACGTCGTCCTCAAGCTACTCAAAAGTCACCTCCGGCAAGCCTATTACGATCGATCTCTTCTCCTCTACATCGTCGAAGAATGATAGTGAGGCTACAGGTCAGGGTGAGTATCCAGGAGCTACAGCAGGGTCGATGGTCTATAAATAAGGGACAAGAGCAGCAGGGGCAAGAGCAGGGGCAAGAACAGCCAATGGGAAGAGGGCAGGGTGTCAAGAAGCCTCGTAAAGCGTTTCTATAGCTTGTCAATTCCTCTGAAGTCAAATAAGTCGAAATCTGCAATAAAAAACATATACACGCTAGTAGCCTTATAGGGCTGGCCCATCTGGGAGTATGGCCCAGCTGGGGGTGAACCCTTCTACTGCGACGCAACCGGACGCGAAGTGTTTCATACCTCTTGAGTCGGGTCCTCCGGTGTTGACTGACCTCATGTACGATCTGGGCGTCTCAACCTCTCTTGCTCTCGTGGACGTGATGTCCATCGAAGATCCAACTCTGCTCGGCGTGATATCACGTCCTGCCCTCGCCCTCATCCTCGTACTGCCAACTTCCGACGAATACGAACGGCATCGACGGTCTACAAAGAGAATGGTCGAAGTTGCCGAAGATCCGAATGCAGAAGAAGTCATTTGGTTTCGACAGACCATTGACAATGCGTGCGGTCTCTACGCAATCTTACACGCGATATGTAACTTCGGGACAAAAGATTTCATAGGTATGTCAGTCACACGTGCTGATGATTTCTTTGCATTGACCGAAAGTCACCGCATAGAACCCAACTCTTTCCTAAGCAAACTCTGCACTTGCTCAACTCATGACCGAGAGGCTTTGCTCAACGACTCGGCAGATCTCGAGACGATTTACCGAAATGCTGCCGTACGTGGTAGTACCCCCCCTCCGCCGGCTGAAGATGAAGTCGATCTGCATTACGTGTGCTATGGCTCAATCTACGAGATGGATGGCGATGCAAATGGGCCAGTCAAGACGGATATTGTGATAAAGCAAAATGAGGATATATTGGAAGCATCAGCACTTGAGTGTGTGAAACGCTGCATTGCTAGAGGGCATGCAGACGTAAATTTCGGTTTGCTTGCACTTGTACCGAATCTCGGCAATTTAGATTAGACGTATCGGACCATTTAGCATACCCCAGTATCTAATTTGATAGTTCATATTGTCGCAGACCTCAAAAATAGTTTCGCCCTGGAGCGTCCGCGTGTCCCAAGCCAATTATTCGCGACCGCATTGATAGAGCATGTCCGTGCCTCTGAAAAGACTCCACGACGCAGCGATATGGAGAGCGGTCCAACCTTCATGGTCTATCCCGTTGATATCGGCACCTGCTGCGAGTAAGAGTCTTACTGTTTCGATGATGTCGTCGTTCATCCATGCTGAGCGAGGTCCGGCAATCGCAAGATGGACAAGTGGCGAGAAGCCTTCGTCTTTATTAAAGCGAAACTGATTTGGATTGGCACCAAATTTCAGGAGCAGCTCGGTGGAAGCTGTAAGCCCGTACTCAACAGCCCACGCAAGGGGTGTCCTGCAAAGTGCGTCGGGCATATTGATGATAGCCGTAGATTCTTCTGGTTTAAGGGAAATCAGGTAATGACCTATCGACTTATACCTTGAGTCGATTTTTAGAAGCACTTCATGCAACTTGGTAAAGCCTCGGCTGGACTCATACTCTTCGCATACCTGGTCACAGGCTCCAGTGCTTTGGCCTCTTGCTTGGGATGCAAGCAGCCAATCGTTTATCGTCTCAACCGGTCGTAGAGGATCAGTCCCTCCGTTCTCAAAGGTTCTCAAAGAGCATCACTCACTTTCCAATCTCATCAGTTCTGCAGGCGAAGTCGTCGTCCTGCGCCCCTAATCTTAAGAGAGCATAATACATAGCCATGGCTTGTTCTCTTCCGGAACCTCTCCAGCAATAGTGAGCTGCATACTTGAACAATCGAGTCAGTAGATAACTCATGATTGCGATCATTGACTTACATAAAGAATGCCGAGCCCATAGGGATCGTGATCCCATAAGCTGCCTTCGCAGCGTATAAGAATATTATATACGCCACGAATGTCTCTCCCAGAACGTACATAAAAATCGGGGAGCCATACGGTCTCTGACAGATCGGGATCGAGCTTCGGTCAAAATTGGCCTCAAGTGACAGGGCATCAACGATGTAGGTATCTGCTTGAGCGGAGGATTCACGGTGTCCTACATTTGGAACGAGATCACCGGTCTGGAAGACTTCGGTATACCCCAAACCTGCCGACGGTGGGAGATAGTGTTCTTCGCGGCCAAATGTCAACTTCCCTGGCTGGCCATCGCGTTTTACGTGCTCTGAGCTCAAAGCCGCTTTGTGAAAGCTGGGCTGACTTGAGATCTCGAAAAGGGTGTCTGGCGGAGTTTGAACATTTGCGCTGGAGATAGGGTTCTTTCGGGCGGTCACCGTCGCGCCTGGTGACTTTTCATTGCTATGAAGACGAAGTCCGCTGTTAGGAGGGTATGTTTCATTGATCCATCCTGAGACTTTTCTTTCAGTGGCGGCGTCTTCGCTATCGTCGCGCTTACGCCTGCGCTTTTGGCAGCCCCTTGTAAGGGGAGGTTCTACTTTGACATCTGCGATGTTTTAGCAGACATCAATGCGTGGAAGGTTCGACTCATATGTATCTCGTGGAGGTCGCATTGGAAGGCTTTACCCTCAAGTCGGGAGTAAAAAAGCGAGCCACGGTGTTTTGCAACGTATTTGAGGATTTTCACACGCTGGTCGTCGTCAAGGTTTTGCAGTCTCCATTTCCCTAAGGCGCAGAGGATTAGAAGAGCATAAGGCCAACCTATGGCTATTGATATAAGCCATAGATATTGCCTCGCAGCCTTAGGTTCATTGCGCTCCTTCTGAGCGTCACCCGGACCCGCTAGGTATAGATGCAAGTTATCCAAATAACGCTCATGACCTTCTGTGAACCCTTCGTTGTTTATGTGTTTGGCGGTTTTCCGAAGCATATCATAGGAATCCTCGAGTCTCGTATCATTCCAGGGCTTACGTCGGTCCGTGAGTTCAGCAAAGAACGTAGCTAGTGCACCGCGGAGGAGGATAATAATCTTTTCAATTTCAATATCTCCAAGGCTTTCGAATCTGGGCAGGCTCCGCCTTGCTCGCGCCCTTGTCGTGGCGATGGCGATCGCCCAACACCCCGTGGACAATAGTTGCCACGCTAATGGAGCGAGGAACAAGAGGCCAGCTATGGGCAGAAAACAGGACGCTGAGAGAGGGAGACAGGAAGGTCGAGGATCACTCTAGGAGGCGCAGGTGAGGGACGCGAAGGACAGGGATCCAAGAAGTCAAGGGGCAAAGTGCGCGCCTTCAAACAGGGGAGACGGTGAGCAGAAACGCAAGAAACAAGTCTCGGGCCAGATGGGTGGCATGGAAACTGGGCCAATAGAATCGATCATCGAAAACGTGAGGCTTCATCCAGAGGTGGGTTGAGGTCCGAGCGAAGGGTCATGGGACGGAAACGAGGAGCCGACAAGAAGCCCAGGCGAAAGAGACAAAGGAGATGAAGAGGAATGTTGGAAGTCGAGAGGGGACGAGCGATTATTTATGGACTGGCAAAGCGACGATGGGCTGTGCCGGCACGCTTTCCCCAATTTGAGGGGGCGCCAAACCCGGATGCGCAAACACCAGCGGGTAAATTAATAATATTTACGACTTACTTTCATGTCTGTAAAAGGTACGTCGTGGTCCATTTTCGATGACGCGGGTACAGCTACTAATGACAAGGAGAAAGACAATCTTTTTGGCAGCTGTTGCTGCGGCGAGGGCGGACAGTCCCTTCGGCGGCAAGTTTGTCAGTGCTAGACGTCAACCCACACTTGTAATAAGAAGACGTGCTTAGAAACATCTTTGCTGAAACCCAATCTTTACTATCAGGCCTCATTGAAGCTTTATGGGAATGTCACAAAGCTATATTCAACCTTCGATATTATTTTGGTGAGTCATTCACTGAGTGAAGTAATCATCAGCCTCTTGACACTTACCTTCGGCATCCCTACCGTCACATTTGAAGCATACGGTCGAGTATTGGCTGCAATAAGATTAGGTTTACCTAAGCCTTCAGCTATAGTCCACCATCAGCGACAGTACGACTGACGCTGTAGGCGCAATTGTGATCTTACAGGTACGACTGTATATGTCGCCGCACGGTCTTGAAACGTACGAAGCTTTACACACGAGTTCAAGGATTTCTTTTATTAGTGATCCCCCCAAAACACTCTCACATTGTGGACAGATTGACGCCTGGGCGTCACCAGCGCCTTGGACTAGGAATAGTGGAACAGTCGTACCTAATACTTAATGGTATAGCGCTGGCTGTCTTTCGTAAGGTCGAATTTTCTATGCTATCAGATGAAGGTACGTGGGATGGGTACCAACCAAGTCGGAACCATTACCAAATGTGACTGTTGAAGTATTCAAAGGCGCCGTATTCCGCAGTACAGCTCCCTCAGTATCCAAACCATAGGAATCCTGCAACCCACCATGGTACCTCCTTCGCCAGCAACGTCAGAGCCTTTATAGGCTTATAGCAGCATGAAGACCAAATTCCAGATGCGCGTCCTGCTGAGACGGATTGAGAACCCAAAAAGCGAAGCGGTGTGAAGGCTGCGAGACGCTCCGCTTTGATGGACGTGGAACCCGGCAGCGGGAAACGGCTCGGGCAAGCCCCTTCGACTGTATCCTAGGCAGGCGCCGTAGATGAAGAGAATCACTCTGGGCGGCGGGATATCCACAGTCAAAGCTTCCGCGACGAATATGGGAAAGGCTGAGATTTGACAGTTCATCAGAAAGATTGACAGCTTCCTGAACTTCACGGACGAACAGCAAAACGCTTTCACCGCCATGGTGCTAATTCGACGTCGTACTTCACCTGGCCGACTTCCTCGACATCATCGATGTTGGCAATCTGCTCACTCAGATGCTCCTCGAATCGATTGGTCATCCCATAGAGGTGTTGCCCACAGAGGTAATTCTGAGCTGCGCTGAAGCGAAGATGGTTTATAACGTAGGACTAGATAGTATGAAACTGTTATGAAGATTTTCTTCAAAGGCGTAAACCTCGTTTCCCTGAGGCTTGTCTCATCCGCTCGGTGGATCATCCGAACCTGACCCAGTTTCTCTCAACATTGATCTTCCGCGCCGCGACAACCTCGTTATGCGGACCATATATGTTTGAGCTGAACCCGACATTCAGCGAGAACTTCTGGGGATACATCCGCGATATTCCCGTGCTGTACAAAGGTCTTCCCCGATGGTGAAACCCCAAAAGCGCACAGGGCTCGTGACAGATGTCTAGCCGCTATCGTCAAGTGGCATCACTATGCCTGAAAGAATGTCGATCATTTCAAAGATGACGATTCCGTCCCATGAAAACCCTAATTCGAAGCCCGGATCATGAGAATCAGATACACTTACACCAAGAAGATGAAAGTCACCACGAATGAACCGCGCGCTGCGAAGAACCTGACAATGATATTCGCGTACGTCGACCCATTCTCCTTGTTTGATATCTGTAACAAGCTCTCTGCTGAATATGAAGCAGAGCAAACATCAACGTCGTTCTCGCAACAATCTACTTCATTCTTGCATTCATTCGCGTTCCCTCTCTGCTATTCCGCGCATGCAGCAACATCGTCAACGTCTTGATCATCTTGCATCCTCACTTGAATTTCGACCTTCTCAAATCGACCTTCTTCCAGCTTCCGCAATCCGTCTTCGCAGAAACTTTACGTTCACGCATCATCGTTGTGCTGATGCGCAGCTCGAAGAAGCACGATTTCAAGCTCGACAGATAGCTGTTCAAGACGAATGATCTGATCTTTCTATGCAGTCAGACAACGACACGAAACAAGAACCTGTGAAACGAGAGAATGAAGAAGAAGTCGCTGAACAAGTTCTGAGCAAAGCGATTTTTGATGTATTCTGATGATTCAACGAGCGAGCCTGTCGAGAAGAAGTCGAGTTCGAGCGATTTCTCTAATTCTAATGAAGCTGCTTTGAATAAGCGAACCTTCGAACTCAAAACCTCTGCTGCTACTGCTACGACGACATCATGATTCAACAAGCAAGGCAAACCACAATTCTTTCTCTCGAGTCTAGCAGACGAATTCGTTCCCTTCAACAACGACGTACGAATGTGTTCGAAGCGCCTTTTCTCCAAGAATAAGATATTGACTTCGCTGATCATGCTGATCACGAATTGTAATTTCGAAATGCGTACGCCTGAGAGATGAAAGCCGAAGCCCGACATGAGTTATTATCTCATGAACGCGCTGCCTTCTAAGAAAGAGATTCCTTTTCGGGTTAGAAGAAGAGAGGGGTGAATAGAGATGTGATGAGCTGAGCGAGAAGTGAAAGGGAAACGAGTGGGAACGAGCGAATATGATGGGAAAGAGATCATATGCGTGATGATCACTCAAGAATTAGCGTGTGCAGAAAGGTATCAAATCCTTGGCATCGCAATTGTCGCGCCCCCCCCCCCCCCCCCAAATTTACCATTGAAATTCAGACATTCTTGATATTTTCGAACCTTCAAGGCCTGTTTTCGCGTTAGAAACATCAATCAAACAGGTAAATATGAAGCTATTCAAAAGCACTTGTTTACTTCGTACTGACCTATCAAATAGCTATGCCTCGCACACTGGATCCATCCATTCGCTCAAAAATAGTACGCCTTCTACTACTACACTGGCGCCCCAAAGCTATCGCTCAAGAGGTTCACTGTCATTTTGATACCGTTTATAATTTACAAGAGAATCTATTTATATATCATTCCCCGTGCAGGCCTCAGTTTCAACCCAAAGGCGCTCCTCGAAAGGTCTTTCCGGCCGCTGAAGACTCCCTAATTACATATCTGAAGCAACAGCCATGGGCTATGCAGAAAGAGATGGTGTGGTTTCTATGGGAGGAGTGGGGTATACATGTTCATAGATTCACGATATTCAGGATCCTGAAGAAGAGAAGCTGGAGCAATAAAAAGGGACAGCGTGTGGGCATCAGACAGAATGATGAACTACGATTAAACTGGGTTGCAGATCTGCTTCGCCTGACTGCCGAGCAGCTTGTCTTCGTTGACGAGACTCTGTTCAACGAGACTACGGGGTGGCGTCATCAAGCCTATGCACCAGTTGGTGAGCCAGCTCGCTATCAAGCCTCTAGAAAGAGAGGCCATTGCTGAAGTGTTCTTCCGGCTTACACGATAGATGGCTATTTACCCTGTACCGGTATTCGTGAAGGCTGGTTCAACGGCGAGGCATTCTTTCGATGGCTAGCAGATGAACTGCTACCTCTATGCAGTCCCTTTCCGGCCCCAAAAGTGTAATCATCATGGATAACGCCAGCATACACTGTAACGCTCGTATCGAGGAACTCATTACCTCACACGGATGTGAGGTACGATATCTGCCTCCCTATTCGCCGGATTTCAATCCCATCGAGCTCAGTTTTAGTGTTTTGAAGGCCTGGGTCAGACGACATTTCGAGAAGATATGGCTTTATTTTGAAGGCAATTTTGGTGAATTTCTTCATTACGCTGTCGAAAGAAGCAGATGTGATAGGTTTTCGAGACAGCATTTCAAGCATAGCGTCGTCGAAGGTTATATCTTTGAGGCTGATATTAGAGCATTGGAAAGAGATCTTGAAGCGAGTACTATAGAATTTGATTAGTAGTACTGAATAGCTTCACTTTTTCATCTATTTGAATGCGATAACAGGTGATTAAGGGGTAAAAATGTCGAAAAGTCTATACAAATTTGAGAGAGGGCGCGACAATTGCGATGTCAAGAATTCGATATCTTTCTGCACACGCTAAAAGAGTTTCGTGAAGAAATTGAGAATCATTGTTGCGAGCGCGATCTGATAAGAAGATGTACACAGCGAGCGCGTTTCAGTCGAGTTACTTCTTCAGAGCAAGCAAAGTAATTCAAAAACGAACGAGCGCGAGAATGATGAGTCTTAGATGTAACGATTGTTTCTTTAACAACACAAGATATAAACAAAGATCTGTTTAGCAATGTACTAATCACTAGACAGAAGGTCTGAGAATAGCTAAGACAATAGACTGTATTGACTATTACATGAGTTGAGCACGAAGCTTCTATCTAGAGAATGACTCTCATTATATAGACATAGAAGAATCATGTCAAATTATTCCTGCTCTGAATAATCACTTTGATTCTCTCAGAGCAGAGTGAGCAAGATGAGCATCACGCTCATCATGCTCACTGTGACCGCTTCTGATTCAATCAATCAGAGCGATTCTTTCGAGAATCTGATTATATAATGATTATCTAATTCTTGCCTTATCTAATCTCTCGCAAGATGAGTTTTAACACTAGATTTTCTTCTAAGATTTTCATCTCGAAAATCACTTTTTCTTCATGTCTTTTCATCACACAATAAAAAACTCAATCTTGCGTCGCAGAAATCTTCTTGAGCGTACGAGTTCTGAGCATACTGTCATGCGTCTCTGTAAACACTGCAGTCGTTTGCAAAAGAAATGCTGTGTTGACAACGAGTTTGATCATTGCATCGAATGTGTATGTCTTGATCACAAGTGTGATCTTATGTTTTTGATGATAGAATGAAAAAGAATAAAGACAGAACATGATCACGTTCTTTGTGAGCTGCTGAATGCTCACAAGCAGATGCAAGAGATCTTCGCAAGAGCTACTCATCTGCAAAATCAATTTATGTTTCTGAAAAATGAGAAACAGATGATGATTGAACAAGAGTTTTGAAACATCATCAAGCTCAAGAAAGATGAGAGAAAGACTAGTGAATCATCGTTAGATGATCTTTTTTTGATGTGTCTTTCAAGCAGATTGAGATTTCATCAAACTTTGACTGACTGAGTTTCTCAACTGAAACTATCACAGAAGCTTCTGACAGTTTTTAAGATTTCTCTTTAATTCTCAAGTGTTCTCAATATGATCATAATCTTTTCACTTAATTAATTAATAAAGTTGACTTTTGATATTTTGTTAATCTAGTATATTTTTGTTGAGATCGTGCCTAGATCATTCAATCAAAGAGACTCAGAACTGATATGTATGTATTGTTCTTTAAAGATAGCTATAACAAGACATTCAGAATACAGAAGAGAAAGAGTGCGAGCTCTTCTATAAATAATGGCTTGAGGCTGCGCTAGACTCGATACAGATGTGATGTAATAGATCAGATGTGTTTGTCTAAAAGAATGATGAAAGAAGTGAATGAAGAAAGTGCTGAACAAACGAGAAGAAGTGTTGAGAATGATTCAAAGAGATGCGCTAGATTCAAACTAGGCATAGCATCAAGACTTGCTTTAATCAAATTGATTAGAATTAGATCTGAACTCTGATTGATTCAAACATGTTTGTAACAATTTTCTACTTCATATTCAACATTCTGACTCTCTGAATCAATTTTTGAAGATTTTGCTTGAATTGATGTATTCAAGTTTGCAAATTTCAAAAGAAAAATATGAAATATTGAATATTGAAAATATTCTCATAAATGTTAAAAAATTCAACTTATAGTTAATTAATTTCTTTTCTTCTAAAATTTCAAATGATTCTAGTTTCATGTAATTCAACTTGTTACTTGATCTTTTTATTTTAACATTTCATCTTAATAAATAAACTTTGTTTCTCTTTTTAAAAGTAAATTTTCTATCTTTTTTCTTATTTGCATACATGATCATATATATATTTACTAAGAAACTGTATATTTTTTTACAGTTTCTTTTGCAACAATTGTATTTAATTGATTTGTAACATAACTTTTTAAGTTAATTGTATAAACTTACATGATTTTTTAAAAGTTTTTGATTCAAACTTATAGTTTGTAAAGAATGATAATATACTGATTACTTTTGTTGTTGTATTATTGAAAATCAACTGTATTACTGACAGTAATTGTACTTAATCATTCTGTTTATAGTTGATATAATATTTAAGATATTGTTTTAATGTTTGATTCATTCTTTTCATTTATTTATTCATTTGTAAATGATAAATTATTGATAAATTATAATGAATTTTTAATTGATTTATCAATGATTTTCAGAATTTCAATATGAAAAGTTCATCTTTATTCAAAATTATCTCATCTGATAATTCATGATTTGTTACAATCATTCTCAGAAACATGTAAGTCAAATTTTCTGCGAATGTTGTTTTTTTATATGATAAGAAGTATTTATATTTGATTAATCTGTTCATGATTATCAATATAAAGTCATATATTATTCTTGTAACTTTCTTTTTTGACTTTGATAACTTGATTATAAAGTTCAAAGCTATGCTGTTTCATGCATGATCTGATGTGCTGAAACTTTTGAAAAGTTTATAAAATCTGTGTCAATTATGCTTTGTTCTGATGCATACATTGTACTTTCTTATAATATCTTTTATTTGCTTTCTCATTTTAAAGAAGTAGTAAATTTTAAATATTCTTTCAATGATTTTGTCTGAATTTTGATGTTCATGTATCATTAACTCATAATAATCATTTATCATTTCTGATTTACATCTTGTTGAAACATAAATGAGATCTTGAAATGTTAATATTTTATTAATAATTTCAAAGTTCATTTTGTCAGCAATATTCTTTATAATATTCTGCGTAACTGAGTTTTTTGCTAACTTTAGCTTTATTCTTTTTTCAAAATCTTCATTGTAAATTTATAGTATAGCTGCATTCTGTTTATTGTAAACAATGAAATTCTTTTAATTCTTTTGCAAAATAATCTGATTTATTTGTGATTTATCTATCATATGATTTGCTCTTCTGCTCAAAACATTGATCTTTAAGTTTTTAAATTTCTTTCAATATTAAATTTAAAAATTGTATAATGATAATTTTTTTGATCATTTGATCTGTTTTTGATTGAAAACTTTCATGATCATGAAGTATAATAAATTCTTATGATTTGTATATACTTAAATTTAATGTTTAAATTCTATTAAATACATTCTTCATTGTTTGAAAGAATTAATAATAATTAATAGTTTCTTGTCATGTATCTTATAGTTCAATTCAATGACTGTAAGTTTATAATTATAATAAGTAATAAAATTATTACAAACTGTATCAGAATTTAACTTTAATCAATTCACAGTTAATGTTAGCAAGTTAACTGCATATTGATTAAAGTTAATTAAATGATTTAATCAAGATCTGACTCAGATCTGACTCAGTTATGACTCAACTTTATAAAGCTAGTTAAGATTTTTAATCAAATCTTTATTCAAGTCTCTTTGTTTTCTCAACACTCTTTTTCTTCATCATTCATTAACATCTTGTTCATCTACAACATTTTCTTCTCATGTCACAACATGTTTTTTTTAAATCTAACACAATTTTTAAATATTATATAAATAAAAGTTCTTGTATCAATCTTCTTCTATATTCTTAATATTCAGTTATAACTATCTTTAAAGATCAAGCAATATTCAATTCTGACTTTCATTGATTGATTCATTTAAACATGATTCTGACATTATATTAAGAATTCATTAATCACATGATATTGATTTTATACTCATTCAATTAACTTGTATAAACAGATTGAGTTTAAAGAAATTCATTTATTTAGTAATTGATGTAATTGAAAAACAGAACAATATTAAAGAGTTTAATAAAATCAACAGCAAGACTGTTTGAATTGCTAAATGATTTATCACTCATTAAATATACACAGTTTACTTCATTAATAAAATCACAATAAAGAGATTTTCATAAATTGCTAAAGAATCAAATTGATTAAGAAAATCATTTAATTAATCAGTAACACTTTTTCTTGAAGATTAAATAATTATAACAATGATTTTTCTATTCAACTATTGAGCATCATTATTTGCTTAATCTCATTCAATTCATCTTTATCTTCTTCATTCAAAGATCTCATCATGTTTAAGAAAATATTCATTATTGAGTGCTTAAAAAACTTTCAAGATCATTACTTTAAAGCTTCTGAAGCTGATTCATTTATCATTGATTTATAATATATTTCTTTATTTATTTCTGAAGATGATGAATCATTTATCAAAATAATAATGTCATTTTACGAAACTTAAAAAGCATGAAGTTTAGTCTTTGACAAGAAAACAGATAAACTCTACAAGCTGAGTAAACAACAAGACAATGAAATTAAAGAATTGAAGATTAAACTTCAAATTAAAGAGAATACATCTTTTAATTTCATTTACTTTAAACGTTTTAAATCTTAAAAAATATCTGATTCTTTATTGTTTACTGATGAAAAGAATTCAATCTGAAATATTTGATACAACAAAATTCAGAATAAACTAGAAATTAACGTTAATCTCTTCTCAAATAAACAAGTTAAACTGAGCTATATACATTCTAAATTATTCAATGATGTTGCTGAAATTACTTAAGCTAAACATTAATATGATTGTAACAATCTTTATAAAATTATCAATGATTTTCTGAAAGAACTAGCTGAGCTGTTTAATAATTTAAATAAAAAAGTTAACTTTTGTAAAAAATATTACAATCTGATTCAGAAACAAAAGAAATTCAATAAGTTTTTTACTCAGTTTCAATGATTATCTTTCTTTCTAGAATATTATGAAAAGCAACTGATTATTGATCTGAAAGATAAAATCAACTTGCATCTTCAATCAGTCTGAATAAATCAGTTAGTTTAATTTAATTCTTTTAAATAATAATCAGTGAATTATTCAAGAAATAAAGAATAAAATTAATCTTTTTAAATGTACTAAAAATCTTTCAAAAGTCGTCTTTTTTAAAGTGATTATTACTATTCAATTCTTTGCTTTAAAATCAGATTAATTAAAGTTGCATGATGTGATTTTAACTAACGTCAAAGAAGCAAACGTTTTAGTCAAAAGCTGTTTCATTTATCATAAATCAGATCATAGTTTTAAAAAGTGCTTAAATCAATCTTTTAAAATTAATGCAGTAAATAAAAAATATAATTGTTCTGAATCTGATTTCAATTCAGAGTCAGATTCAAAAAACTAGTCATTTCTTCAAGAATCATTAAAAAGATAAAAGTTATATTTTTATACAAACTAGATGAAATTTTATTGAAAGAAAATTACTTTGAAAAGTTGGTTTTAATTAATGTTCATCTCATTTTGCAAAATCAATCTTTTAATCTTCATTCTTTGATAAACAATGATTTAATCATTTACATAATCATACATATAAATTTAGTTGAATGAGTATGTGAAGAGCTAGAAATTCAATTCATATCATTGATAAAAGAAAAGTTAATCAAAGAATATGATGAAAAAATATTTAAAAAGATCATCACTTATAAAATTCTATTGAATCTCATCATTAAAAGTTATAAGAAATTGATGATTTCTATGTTAATAACTGATATCAATCATCACGAAGTCATATTAAGTAAACTTTGAATGAATAAAAACGAAATACTATTAAATATATAAAATGATGTCATTGTTTTTTTGAATTAATTAAATACTTTTATTTCAATTTTTTCAATCTTACTTAATTCAAAACAATCAAGTTAATCATAATTAACTTTATTCTCTTCTATCACTTCTTTTAAAACTTTTATGATGCTCAAATAATTTGTTTTATTTACTACTCAGAAAAAATCATTCTTGATTTAAAGCATAAATACAGCTTCATTCAAAACATTATTAAATCATTTAAAAAAGAATAAAATTGAAGTTTTTACTTTATTCATGATGAACATCAATAGAAAAATCACGTATAATACTCAGTGTAATTTAAACGTTTTAAATGTCTTTTTAATCAAGAAAATGACTCAGAATTTGAAAGATATTAAAGTTAAGCTGTTATTAAAATATCATGAGTTTTTAAATGTTTTTGATTGAACTAAATTAAATAAACTATCATTAAAATATCATAAGTTTCTAAATATTTTTGATTAAGTTTAATTGAATAAATTATCTTTGAATCACTTTTATGATCATAAAATTGAGCTGACTAGTGATTCAATGTTTTCTTGCTATCAAGCATATCAAATATTCTCTGTCAAACTTCTGAAAGTAAAAAAGTATTTGAACAAGAACTTGTCAAAGAAATTCATCATTCTCAGTCAGAGTTCATACTTTTCTTCTATTTTATTTGCACTTAAAGTGAATTGTTATGATTCTAGCTACGTATCTATGTTGATAGCTATGTTGATGACTATGTTGATGACTATGTTTCTGACTATCGTCGATCGCTCGTCACTAGACTATCGAGTTGTTTCGAAGTCAACTCTATTCAGAGTTAGCTTATGTTCTTCTGAGTCATATAGATAGTTGATTCTTTTCTTCTAGATACTTTTCTTTCTTAGCATTTATATACTCGTTACATTACATTCATATGACTCGCTCTATGCTGATCTCTAACATTATATAAATGCTTCTTCATTACAGACGAAGTGAAATAATCTGCATCGACTTGCTCTGCTCGATTCACACGACTATTGACTTTGATCTAGTCGACTCGCGATCATGCAGACACTCATTCTTCTTTCTCGTGAGCTGACTCAGCGAGAATAAACAAAAGATTCGAACTCGTGCGCTGATCAGCGAGTATAAACAAACGATTGAAATCATTCGACTAGGTCAAAGATCAGCGAATTAATCGTTCATTCAGATTCGCAAGAAATTCTTCGAATTTGTTGAACAATCAAACGAGGTCAGTCTATGACTGCGTGAAGTCTCTATCTCAAAGAGCAATCAAAGAGATAAGTCTAGAACTGCGTGAAGTCTCTATCTCGATGAGCAAACCTCTCAGTGAGTCTGCTTCAATGACATCATCAAAGCGATGATCTACTCATCTTCATCACTCTATCTATCAGTGAATCGATCTGTCGACTCGTTCGTGTGCAACTAGTGAGTCTGCTACAATGACGAGCTCAAAGTCGATCTCTTCAATGAGCAAGTTGACTAGTGAGTCTGCTTCAATGACACGATCATCTTCGATAACAAGCAAATTCATGAGCTTGTTTCTATATCGAAACCTCAACAGTGAGTCTGCTACAATGATGAACAATGATTGATCTCTTGATTGAGTCGATCAACGAACGAAACAAGCTCTACTATGTAGTAGGTCTGAATCAGCAGTGAGTCTGCTTCAATGACACGATCACAATCAATCTCTTCGATGAGCTAGTCGATTCTCTTCTAGTGAGTCTGCTTCAATGACATCAGCCAATAGTCGATCTCTTCGCTGAGCAAGTCGATTTCTTTCTACATAGCTAGTCTGCTACAATAGGCATTTCGATTCTACACAAGGCTAAGAAAATACATTCATGCGAACATGAATCGTTGAAGAAAAAGAATACTGTTACGATTCTAGCTACGCATCTATGTTGATAGCTATGTTGATGACTATGTTGATGACTATGTTTCTGACTATCGTCGATCGCTCGTCACTAGACTATCGAGTTGTTTTGAAGTTAACTCTATTCAGAGTTAGCTTATGTTCTTCTGAGTCATATAGATAGTTGATTCTTTCCTTCTAGATACTTTTCTTCCTTAGCATTTATATACTCATTACATTACACTCATATGACTCGCTCTATGCTAATTTCTAACATGAATGAAGATCTTTAATTCTGCATGAACTATTGAAAGTTAAATGTCATTTTCAAAAGAAATAAATATTCACTACTTTTAATAAACAAGATCATTGATAAAATAATAAGTTACAAGCATTTGACTAGATTGAATATCATATCAACATTCAACAAACTTCAAATGCATTTTGATAATGAAGATTACATCATTTTTATCACTACTTTAAAATTATATAAATACAAGATGTTATCATTCAAATTAACTAATGAATTGATCTCTTTTCAACAATACATGAATGATGTTTTATAAAACTTTCTGAACGACTTTTGTCAAGTTTATTTAAATAACATTCTCATTTATAGCAAAATTAGAAAGAAACATAAAAATCACGTCAAACAAGTATTGAGATGACTACGTGAAGTTGAACTTCAGATGAATATTCATAAATACAAATTCAATGTAAAAGAGACTGTTTTTCTAAAAGTTATTATATCAGAATTAAATCTTCATATGAACTTAATCAAGATAAAAGTCATAGTCAGTTGAACTACTTTGATTAATTTAAAAAAAACTCAAAGCTTCATGAGATTTGTTAATTTCTATCGTTGTTTCATTAGAAACTTTTTCAAACTAGTCAAATCATTCATTCAGCTGACTAGAAAAAACACGTCTTTTGTTCAAAACAAAGTCTGTGTTCAAGCTTTTAATAATTTAAAGAAACAAGTCAGTTTAACTTTAGTACTTCGTCACTTCAATTTTAAATGTCAAGTTATTCTAAAGATTAATGCTTCAAACTATGTAAAAGATGAAATATTATTTCAGTACAATGATGAAAGTGTACTTTATTTAATGATCTTTTACAGCAAAAGCATGATTTTCACTGAAATCAACTATCACATTTATGACAAGAAACTGCTAGTCATTATTTGATGATTTGAACATTGATGATCTGAGCTGAAATGTACTGAGTTACTCATTCAAATATTCATTGATCATTAAACTCTGAAGATTTTTATGAAAAATAAACAACTGAGTCAATGACAAGTTAATTATATGAATATTCTATTAAAGTTTAACTTTCAGATCATTTTTAAATTGAATAAAACAAACTTTAAAGCTAATGCTTTAACTTAAATGTCTTTAAAGAACATTTTTGAATCAGTTAAACGTTTTGAAGATTGTTTTCAGACTATTCTGATCTTTGATAAAGTTAATATTCTATTTATTAAATCAGAAGTAAATCTTTATCAGCAAGTATAAATGATCAATTAAATGAATAAGTTTTGCAATGAATATAAACAAGCTATAAATGAGAATAAACTCAAATTTCATACTACTAAGCTGAAGAACTGCGAAATCATTGATAATGTTCTATTTAGAAAAAATCTTCTATGAGTTTCTAAAAACATGCATACAAAACTATTATAGAAAGTGCATGATTAATCTTTAATCTTTCATTTAAACAATAAATGAACTATTGATTTAGTTTAACGTTTCTACTATTAATTAAATCATTGAGATACTATTTGATAGTACATTAGAAACTATCATGCTTATCAATAAAGCAAAGCTTCTAGAAATATCATCAATGAACTTCATTATTCTTTATTTATTTCACAGATATGCTGAAAAGATATAATTATGAACTTCATCATTAAACTATCTTTGTCAAAGAACTATAACATCATTTGCACAATCATATATCATTTCTTCAAAGAATGTCACTATGTCTTCTGTCATTGAAAAGATGATGATATCTCAGTTGAAGAAATCATTTGAATCATAATATGAAACGTTTATTAACTGCATGATTTATTCAGTTTCATTGTTTTGAACAGAAACTCTTAATTCATATTCATCATATGAAAAAGTCTTTGCAAGTGACTAAAAATTACAACTAGTTTATTCACTATTTATCATTTTAAGATTAATAATTAAACGAAACAAGTCAATCAAGACATGAAACGTGAACTTCAAATTTACTATAATTACATGCAGAATGACTGAGCTAAATGAATATTTATGATAAAATTCAGCAATAATTTCAATACTTTCTTAACTATCTTAATGATTTTTTTCTACTTTAATAAAGAATTTCATTCTTGAATGAGTTTTAATACAGATACAACTGATTATGAAATCACTTGTGAATGAATTAAAGCTAGAAAAGTGAATGATATTATCACTCATATGAAAGAACTACTTAGCTTTGATCATCAACAACTAGAAAAAATGAAGTCAATCATTGAAGCATAAGTTAATAAGTATAAATGAAATGTCATTTATAAAGTAAATGACTGAGTTTAACTACTCTTCAAAAACGTTAAAACAACAAGACTTTGCAAAGATTTGAAAGATAAACAGTTAAATCTTTATTAAATTATTGTCAAAGTTAAAGCTTTCTATTATTTTCATCTGTCAATCAGCATAAAGCATCTTCACTTAATATTCAGCTCAAAACTACTTTGATCATATTCAGAAAACTTTCTATCAAATCAGCATTCAGAATCACTCAGATCAATCACTATCAAAAATGATGAACATTGAAAGATAAATAATATACTGAACTTCAGATGCTATCAAGATTGAATACAGTACAAGATCAAATGAAAAAATCTAGATAAAGATGATGAATAATACTATGTTGATAAAGAAAAATTCAATAATTCAAAGAAAGTTTTGAATGAATTTTATTCATTATATTCAAATAAGTCATGCTAGTATTAAAATAACTCAACAACAAAAGCGAAAAGTAAGCAAATGAATTACATTTATGCAAACATGAATTTTCAAAAAGAGAAAATAATGTTATGAACTGTATTAGAATTTAATTCTAATCAATTCACAGTTAATGTTAATGAGTTAACTGCATATTAATTAAAGTTAGTTAAACAATCTTGTTAGAGATCAGCATAGAGCGAGTCAATATGAGTGTCATTTAACTAGAAGATAAATGCTAAGAAAGAAAGATAGCTACAGAAAAGAAGCTGACTACATATGTGTGTTTCTCAGTCGACGCTAGACTCAATAGAAACTAGTCAAGATAACGAAGCTAGAATAGATCTGACAAGACTAGAAGATTGAGTCTGACAAGGCTAGAATCGTGACATTACTCTCTTCTCTTGACTATTCATGTTCGCATGAATGTTGTTTCTTAGTGCGCTTTTCTTGAATATTTGATATGAAAGTCGTCAACCATCTCTTGAGCGTTCATAAATTCGTTGTCATCAGCGTTATATAAGTTGAGATCGTTGTCATAGCTCTTTTATTTGACTCGATATTGAAGTCGTCTTCTATAGCGTCGAAAGTTCAGTATATCATCGATTTTTCATTCATCTTCATCTTTTATCACTATTGATCTCGAAGATTCATTCTTTTGATCAGATGAAGAGTCGTCGACGACAGAGCGAAGCAGGTCAGAATGAAATACATCATGAACATGCATAGACTCTGATAATTTCAGTTTATATGAAGAGTCAACAAGATCTAGATTGATGAAAGAATTGAGCATTTTGTCATTCAACTTCTTGAAAGATCTTGCTGTAACGATGTTTCTTTCATTTTGAAACATCTTTGATTCGATCTTATAATTGATCTTCTTTCTATGCTTGTTAGTCTGATTCATCATTTGCTCTCGTGTTTTGATCAGAGCTTCGCGAGCAAAGATCAGTGTTCTATTCATGTGATTGAATATATCTTCGGCTCGAGCGATCTGCAAGCGTTCGCGAATGCTTTCATACTCGATGATGTCAGAGTCGAAGCTCATACGAGGGTGAAAGCTCTTGTTCATGAAGAAGAAAGTCAAGAAGATGACTGAAGACAAGACGTTATTGTCGACAAACTCAATCATGAGTAGTCACTTGAATCAGTGATTCTGCATGTATGAACAGAAGAAACGAAGATATCGCTCAACATTTTGATTGACTCGTTCGCTTTGATCGTTGATCTGAGAATGATAGGCGATGAACAATCGAAGAGAAATACTCAGTCGTTTGCAAAGAAACTTTCAAAGAATGAAGATGAACTGAGAATCTCGATCGAATACAATGAAGCTTGATAAATCGTGAGTTCAATATACTCATTGAAGCAACATTTCAGCTGTCTTTTCGACTGTGATATCTTCATCATCAGTGATGCAAGAGATATAATGCCTTTCTTTCGACAATTTGCAGATGACAGTCAGAATAGCGTTGTAGTCGTACAAATCAGATAGATTGATAATGAAATTCATGATTATGTTCTGTCATCGCTGTTCAGATATCGATAGAGGTTGAAGTAAGTCATTTGATTTATCTCTAGATGTCTTTGATCGTTGACAAACATAGCAGTTTCGAATATATTGATCTACTGTCTTTCACATGAACGATCAATAGTAGTTTCGTTTGATGATCTTCATCGTTCTAAGAATATCGAGATGATCTATTGAGAGTTGATCATGCATCTCACGAATCAGATTCATTTGCAGAAGTTCATTGAACGAAACTCATAGCTGACTGTCTTTGTATAAGATTTCATTCTGAACTCGACAATTCTTCAGCTTGATGTCTTCGCATTGTGCTTCGCCTCTTTCTATTGCTTCGCGAAGTAGAGTACAATTCTCGTCGATTTCATTCGCGTCAAGAACTTGTTTATAGATTGACTCGCTGACGTTTTTCTCTAGATCAGCAATCTTTATTCAATTCAACGTCAGAATAGTGATTCATTGATAGCGAACGTGTTCATCATCGAAATCTCTGAGCATGAAGTCAGCTCGACGAGTTAATGCATCGATCTTAATGTTCTGTTTGTCAGATCAATACATTATCTTGAAGTTGAAGTCAGCTAGCTTTTGAACTCAGCGCATCTGACGTCTACTCAGCTTTTTATTCTTCATTAATGACGTCAGAGCTTAATGATCGATGAACATCTTGATTGATAGCTCAGTCAATTTCAGCTCAGGTCGTCAATGCTCGAATGCTCGAATGATCGCTAGTAGCTTCTTGTCATAAATCTCGTAATTGCACTCAGCGAGACTCAGATTCTTGCTGTAGTAGATCATCGAATGCAATGTTTCTTCGTCATCATACTGAGAAAGTATGTCATCGTTGACGTAGTCAAATGAGTCTGTTTCAAGAATAGTCTTTTTATTCTGATCAAAATGACGAAGAATAGATGCTTCAGTCATTCATTTCTTCATATGATCAAAGATCGTTTGACAAGCGTGATTTCATTCAAATATCATCTCTTTTTGAGTGAGTTGAATCAGAAAATGAACAATCTTTGAAAAGTTCTTTATAAAACGTTGATAGAAATTGCAGAAGTCGACGAAGAACTGCATCTGAATGAGATTTGTAGAAGTAGATCATTCGACTACTGCTTGTACTTTTCTGAGATTCATCTTTAGTTCTTTGATGAATAGCAATAGTTTCAGAAAGAAGATCTTCTGAACATGAAACTCGCACTTGTTTATATTCATCTGAAGATCAGTCTCTCGTAGTCTATGTAGAACTAATCATACGTGTCGCTTATGTTTCTTCAGTGTTTTGCTGTAGATGATAATGTCATCTAGATAGATCTGACAAAACTGATGAAGATAGTCAAATAGCACGTCGTTCATATAGTGTTGATAGAAAGTCGAGCCGTTGATTAATTCAAAAGACATCACGTGATATTTATAGAAATCAAAAGAAGTGATAAAGATAGTCAAATCTTCGCTACCTGAATGCATTCGCAGTTTATTGAACGCGACAATGATGTTCAATCGAGTCAGATATTTGCTTTCTTGTATACGAGCGAGAATCTCGTCTATTAATGACAAAGAGTAGCGATCTCGTTTGGTCAAAGCATTGAGCTTTCTGTAATCGATGCAGAAACGCAAGCTATTGTCTTTCTTTTCGACGAATAGTATGAGCGAAGCGTATGAAGCTGAGCTAGACGATATGAAGTCTTTATTCAAATGCTTGATCAGATAGTTCTTCATCTTTTGAAGCTTGTAGTCAGACATATGATAGAGACGACTTCGAGAAGATGTTTTCTCGTTGATCAACTCAATTTTATGATCGTAGAAACGATAAGAGAATAGTTGATCAGTCATCGCTCGATCAAACACGTCTAGATAGTCATGATATTTCAAAGAAAGCTTAGCTTTGACTTCTTTCAAGATCTCTTCGTGTGAAAGCTCTTGTATATTTACATCTTCGAGTTTATTTCTAGCTGTTTTTAGAAGTTGATCGATTTTCGTGACGATGATCGTGAAAGTAGTCACATTCGACCGTTTGACTAGTAATCTATATGCTGCAGTCTCTATCATTGCTATGTTCATTGAATCAAAAGACGAAGACTTGACTGAATTAAATGATTTCACGATTTGACTGAATAAAAATGACTTCTCGCTGAGTCGAGTGACAACAGAAGAGATAGATCTCTTTAGTATTTGAGTAGAGATTGAACTCTTCTGTTCTATCGCGATTTTCTTGAGAACAGAAAGAAAGATTGAGCTAGCATCAATATGAGTCTTTGAATCAGAAAATTGAAGACGATCGTTTCTCATATCAATCGTTACCTCAATCTTATTCATTCATGTTTTTTCGAGAATCATCTGATGCTGACTCAATCAAGTAATCAGCATAGAGACGAAACGTTTCATATGATCTTGAACAGTCAGATTCGAATAAATCGCATGAGTAATGAGCTTTTTTGCATAATGATCATCGAATTCTCTTATTGACTTGAGCTTGATTAAAGATAACAATTCAATTTGCAAATGATCACAAACATTCTGCGCGATTAATTCATCAATGAACGAATAGTCAGCTGCTTCAGTGTCAATCAATGACTTTAATGAGTAACTAATTTCATTGCTAGATAGTACACATTCAGTAGTCAAAGATTTCGAAGCAAAGAGATCATTTAAGCTGCTCGTTGTTGAAGAAATTAACACATTTTTCATCACGTCTTTGATGAAAGTCACTAGTTTTTTGCCTCATTCTTCAATT
>JAABUT010000422.1_pt1 | contig 70169 bp, 79 predicted proteins | sample 5559281 | NCBI WGS metagenome assembly JAABUT01 (sample SAMN10711880, study PRJNA513359) | rock metagenome | isolation source: Antarctica rocks | place: Antarctica: Victoria Land, Ricker Hills nord | collected 2016-01-04 | reverse complement strand
GACGTCGGAGGCGAGCGCGGCCTTGGTATCGGCGAGCGCCTCGATGCGCTGTGCCACCCACGCCGCTTCGTCGTGCTCGTTCTCGGCGACGTAGCCGGCGATCTTCTCGCCCGCGCCGGAGTCGGACCACAGATTCTTCGGCTTGCGATCGGAATTGCGGGAGATCACGGCGTTGGCGGCGTTCAGGATCGTCTGGGTCGAGCGGTAGTTCTGTTCGAGCATGATCGTCGTCGCGTCCGGGTAGTCGCGCTCGAACTCGAGGATGTTGCGGATCGACGCGCCACGGAACGCGTAGATCGACTGGTCGGCGTCGCCCACGACCGCCAACTGCGCTGGGTCTGCGCCCATAGTGAGCTCGCGGATCAACACGTACTGCGCGTGGTTGGTGTCCTGGTACTCGTCGACGAGGACGTGCCGGAAGCGCCGGCGGTAGTGCTCGGCGACGTCGGGATGCGACTGCAAGAGGTTGACGCTCGTCATGATCAGGTCGTCGAAGTCGAGCGCGTGCGCGTCGCGCAACCGCGATTGGTAGCGGGTGTACGCCTCGGCCAGCACCTTCTCCGGCGCGTTCGATGCCTTGTCGGCCCAGGCCTCGGGCGTCACGAGCTCGTTCTTCAGGTTGCTGATCTGGGCTGACATCGAGCGCGCCGGATAGCGCTTCGGGTCGAGATCGAGCTCGCGCCCGACCATTGTCATCAACCGCCTCGAGTCGTCGGCGTCGTAGATCGAGAACGACGACTTCAGCCCGACGGTCTTGTACTCGGCGCGTAGCAGCCGAACGCACATCGAATGGAACGTCGACACCCACATCGATCTCGCGCGCGGCCCGACCAGCGACGCAACCCGCTGCTTCATCTCACCCGCGGCCTTGTTGGTGAAGGTGATGGCGAGGAGCTGCCCGGGCGTCGCCGCGCGCTCGGCGAGCAGGTAGGCGACGCGGTGGGTGAGCACGCGCGTCTTGCCCGATCCGGCACCGGCCACGATGAGCAGCGGGCCGCCCTGGTGGACGACGGCGGCGCGCTGCTGCGGGTTGAGCCCGTCGAGCAGCCGCGCCGAACCGCCGGTGGCATTGCTGGGAGGGGCGGGCTCGCTCATGTCGGTGCAAGCCTACGTGCGCGCACCGTCAACCTCGCTGATCGCGCGTCACGATGCACGGGCGCGTTCGTGATCGATCCGCGCAGCAGCACGCGGGGACGGGCATGAGTGCGGTTTGATCACCTCGGTAGGCGGCAGGACGCGCGGCGCGGGCAGGACGCGCAGGGTTTGGGCCGACACGCGGGGCGGGTGGCAGGGCGCGGCAGGGCGCGGGTCTCGGCCATGGGCTTGCCGGTGGGCGGGCACGCGTGTCACCATCGGTTCGTGCACAGCAACCGCTTCTTTTACGGGTACCACCGTTCGGTGCCCGTCGTTGCTGGCTGATCCAGACCAACCAATCGACGCCCCGGGCCGAAGCCCGGGGCGTTTCTCGTGTCGGGGCTTCGATCCGGGCGCAGCGGAAAGGCAGATTCAGATGAGCCCCACCCAGGCCCAGGCGGCGGCCGGCCAGACGCAGAGCGTCGCGGTGCTGCGCGCGCAGATCGATGCGGTGGACGAGGCGATCGTGCGCCTGGTCGCCGAACGCGCCAAGCTGTCGGCGCGCGTGCAGACGGCACGGATGAACGGTGGCGGCACCCGCGTCGAGCTCGGCCGCGAGCGCGTCATCCTGGACACCTACCGCTCGGCGCTCGGCCCGCACGGCCCGGCGCTGGCCGACTCCGTACTGCAGGTCTGCCGCGGCGCACGGTAGAGCTTCGTCAGGCGTGCCGATGGCCGGTGGGTCTACGCGGTACGACGACGAACGCGACGATGTCGAGCGCGGAGTGGACGATCACCGGCATCAGCAGGCTGTGGGTCTGTAGGTACAGAGTGCCGAGCAATGCACCCACGAGCGCGGTCGCCAGCACGCCGCGGACACCCTGGTAGGCGTGTGCGACACCGAACAGCGCCGCCACGACGATCACTGCCGCGCCCGGGGACAGGCTCAGCAGGCCGACGCAGGTTGCGACGAACAGGCCGCGGAACAGCGATTCCTCGGCGATGCCGACCATGATCGCTATACCGCAGACGAACGCTCGCTCCCCCGGTTCGGCGATGATCGGCCGTCGAAACCTGTCCGCCTTCGACCTCCGACCCGGACGCGGAGCCCGGCGAGCCCGCCAGCCGCCGACCGTGGCGAGGACGAGAATGTATGCCGTTCCCGCAACCGACAAGCCCACCGACCGCCCGCTCGGCCCCTGCCAGCCGACGTCGCCGGCCGAGATGCCGGGAGCGAGCGCGACGACGGCAGCTACGAACGCCGCAGTGGCGACCTGCCGAGCCATGATCCGCCGCAGCCGCGTGCGCCGTACCTGCGGGTCCTTCGGGTCGGGACGGTCCGCGTCGGGCGCGTAGGTCCGGGCCCAGCTCGCCAACGATCCGATCAGTACGGCGCCAAGGGCGCAGCACACCGCAATCGCCGAGATGACACCGAAGTCAGGTGCGATCACGCCGGCCGCGGTCATAGGACAAGATCACAGCATTCGACGGTCAACAGCCCAGCGGGTCAGCTGGTGCCGGTTCGACAGCTGCAGCTTGCGCAGCACGTTCGAGGCATGCGTCTCGACGGTCTTGATCGAGATGAACAGCTGGCCGGCAATCTCCTTGTACGCGTAACCGCGCGCGAGCAGCCGCAGCACCTCGCGCTCGCGTGGGGTCAGCTGATCGATCTCCGGATCGATGGACGGGACAACAGGTGAATCGCGGAAGGCGTCGAGGACGAAGCCGGCCAGGCGCGGGCTGAACACCACATCGCCTCCCGCGACGCGGGCAACAGCATCGGCCAGCTCGTCGGCCGAGATCGTCTTGGTGACGTACCCGCGGGCGCCGGCGCGGATCAGCGCGATCACGTCCTCCGCTGCGTCGGACACCGACAGGGCGAGGAACCGGGTGTCCGGCACCTTCTCGCCCAGCGCTTCCAGCACTGCGAGTCCCCCGCCGTCGGGCATGTGCACGTCGAGCAGTACGACGTCCGGGCGCGTCGCGGCGATGACCGTCACCGCCTCGGCCACGCTGCCCGCCTCGCCGAGCACGTCCACCCGGTCACCGAGATCGGCGCGCACACCGGAACGGAACATCGCGTGGTCGTCGACCAGCACCACGGTGCTCATTGCAGCGGCATCCTGAGCTCGACCTCGGTTCCGTCACCGGACGTGCCGGTCACCCGCGCGTGCCCGCCGTGGCGTTCGATGCGGCCGATGATCGAGCCGCGCACCCCCTGCCGGTCGTCGGCGACCTGGTCCAGGTCGAAGCCTGCTCCGCGGTCCTTCACGTACACGCTCACCTCGCCCGACTCGACTTCCGCGTACAACGACACGCTCGTCACGCCGGAATGCTGCGCGGCGTTCACCAGCGCCTCGCGGGCCGCCGCTGCGAGCGCGCGCAGCCGGTCGTCCAGCGGTGCGTCCCCGACCACCACCACTTCCACCGACATCGCGTAGGTGTCCTCGATCTCCGCGGCGGCGGCCCGCAACTGCTCACTGAGCTGGCCGGCGGTGGCAGGTGAGTCGTAGAGCATCGTGCGCAGCGTGCGTTCCTGCCCACGCGCCAAGCGCGTGACCTCGCGGGGCGATTCCGCATTGCGCTGGATCAGCGCGAGCGTCTGCAGCACCGAATCGTGCAGGTGCGCCGCGATGTCCGCGCGCTCCTGAGATCTGATCCGCTCGGCGCGTTCGTCGGTGAGTGCGGTGACCGTGCGCATCCACCACGGCCCGCTCACCAACGCCAACCCGATCACCGTCACGATCATCGCCAGCAAACCGTCGCGCACCGCACTGACGTCGGCGCGGGCCAGCACGAAGACGGCCCCCGCGACGACGAGCAGGACGCCGACGGCGTAGCGCACCTGACCGACCCGGTCCGATCCGCCGGCCGACAGCGAGCTCACCGCCAGCTTGTTCAACCGGCCGCGTTCGGGCTCGGACGCCTGCCGCCAGATCAACGCCCCGCCCAGGCATGCCAGCAGCACCGGGCCGAACAGATGACCGGAGGGCAGGGAACCCACGGTCGCGCCGAGCGCCGCCACCGCGGCGAGGACCGCAGCCAGGTACTCGACGGGGCGGGGCATCCGGCTCGGTCCGGCGTCCGGCGAGGGAGCAACGACGATCCAGTAGGCGCCGTACAGCGCGATGCCCAACCCGCCCGCGATCGTGAAGACGACGAAGCCGATGCGCACGGCCCTGGTCGAGATGCCGACGTGCTCGGCGATGCCGCTGGCGACGCCGGCGACCCACCCGCGGTCCGGGCGCCGGTAGAGCCGCGGCCGCAAGGCTGGTGCGGGCGAAGCGGTAGCCGGTGTCGTCACGCATCCATGATCGCGCGGGCGGCAGCGTCGCGCATCAGGCTGCCCCCCGAGTTCCGGAATCAGGGTCGCAGTCAGGGCAGTGCCCGATGCGCGCCGGGCGTCCGAGCGGGCAGCCTCGATGCCATGACCACGACCAACCCCACGACTCGCACGCTGCGGCGCAGCAGGACCGGACGCGTCGGCGCGGGTGTTGCCGGCGGCCTCGGCGAGTACTTCGGCCTGGACCCGGTGCTGTTTCGCGTCCTGTTCGCCACCTCCGCCTTCTTCGGCGGCGCAGGCGTCATCGCCTACCTTCTCGCCTGGGCGGCGATCCCCGAGGAGGGCACGGCACACGCGCCGATCGACGGGTGGATCGGCGGGCTGCGCCGCCGGCGCGTGCCGCCGTGGGGGGTTGCCATCGTCGCCGCCGCAATCGTCTGGATCCTCGCGTTCAGCTGGTGGTCTACCGGGCCGCTGGTGCCGGTGCTCGTCATCGTCGTCGTCCTCGTCATCGTCTACGGACGCCGCGACTTGCAGGCCGAGTCCGACGACGTCGACGCGTCGGCGGTGAATCTGACGAAGCCCGCGGCGCCGCAGACCCAGCCATCGTGGATGTCCGACGCGCGGGCATGGTTCGACGAGTCACGTGCTGCGGCGCGGGCGCGACGACGCCGCGCGCTGCCGGTGAAGATCGCCACGCTCGCCGCTCTGGTGGTGGCGCTGACGGTCCTCGGCATCGTCGACGCGGCGTCCGGCGTCGAGCTGCAGCTGTACTTCTGGGCGGCACTCGGCATCGTCACCGTCGGCCTGCTGGGCGGGCTCGCGTCCCGCCGGTTCCCGATCTCCATCGCGACGTTGCTCATTCCGTCGGCCCTCGGCGCGATCGCCTTCGCCGGCAGCCACGCCAGCCTGCACGACGGTGTCGGCCAACGCGAATGGAAGCCCACCGGCACGCCTCCCGCCGCCTACAAGCTGGCGTTCGGCCAGGGCATCCTCGACCTGCGCAGCTTGCCGGTGCAAGACGCCGCGCGCACGATCCGGGTCACGATGGGCGCCGGGCAGGTGGAGATCATCGCGCCGAAGTCGCTGAACCTCACCGTCGCCGCGAACGTGCACTTCGGCGACATCAGAGTCGACCAGAACAACATCGACGGCAACTCGGGCGGCGTCAACTACAACCGCACCATCGAACCGCCGAAGGGAGCGACCGGCCAGCCGTTGAAGGTGATCGTGCACCTCGCCGACGGCGACGTCGCCATCGAGCGCCGCTGACCGGTCGTCACTCCACGGCTTTGACCAGGGATCGTGTGGCTCAGACCGCTGTGGCTCAGACCGCCAGGTCCCCGGTCAACTCGCATTTCGGCGACCGGTGGCTATTCCCACTCGATGGTGCCGGGTGGCTTGGACGTGACGTCCAGGACCACCCGGTTGACCTCGCGCACCTCGTTGGTGATGCGCGTGGAGATCTTCTCCAGCACCTCGTACGGGACGCGGGTCCAGTCGGCGGTCATCGCGTCCTGCGACGACACCGGGCGCAACACCACTGGGTGGCCGTAGGTGCGCCCGTCGCCCTGCACACCGACGGAGTGGACGTCGGCGAGAAGCACGACCGGGCACTGCCAGATCTCGCGGTCGAGGCCCGCCGCGGACAGCTCGGCACGGGCGATCGCGTCGGCGCGGCGCAGGATGTCGAGCCGGTCTGCGCTCACCGCACCGACGATCCGGATGCCCAGGCCCGGGCCGGGGAACGGCTGGCGCCACACCATGTCGCTCGGCAGGCCGAGCTGCTCGCCGACGCGGCGCACCTCGTCCTTGAACAGGGTGCGCAGCGGCTCGACGAGCGCAAACCGCAGGTCGTCGGGCAGCCCGCCCACGTTGTGGTGGCTCTTGATGTTGGCGGTGCCGGTGCCGCCGCCGGATTCCACGACGTCCGGATAGAGCGTGCCCTGGACGAGGAACTCGACCGACTCTCCTTCGGCCACGATCTCGCGTGCCGCGGCCTCGAAGCAGCGGATGAACTCCCGTCCGATGATCTTCCGCTTCTGCTCGGGGTCGCTGATCCCGGCGAGCGCGTCCAGAAACTGCGCGGTGGCGTCGACGACGCGCAGGTCGACCCCGGTGACCGCGACGAAGTCACGCTCGACCTGCTCGGCCTCGCCGGCCCGCAGCAGCCCGTGGTCGACGAACACACAAGTGAGCTGGTCGCCGATCGCCCGCTGCACCAGCGCTGCCGCCACCGCGGAATCGACGCCACCGGACAGCCCGCAGATCACTTGCTTGCCACCCACCTGCGCGCGGATCGCGTCGACCTGGTCGTCGATGATGTTCGCCTCCGTCCACGACGGGCGCGCCCCGGCGATGTCGTAGAGGAAGTTGCGCAGCACCTGCTGGCCGTGCTCGGTGTGCATGACCTCGGGATGGAACTGCACGCCGGCGAGTCCACGGCCCAGATCCTCGAACGCCGCGATCGGTGCGCCTGCCGTCGCCGCGGCGGCGACGAAGCCATCAGGTGCCGCGGTGACGGCGTCGGTGTGGCTCATCCACACCCGCTGCACGGCCGGCAGGCCCCGCAGCAGCACGCCGGGCTCGGTGACGGTCAGCTGGGTGCGGCCGAACTCGGACGCGCCGGTCTGGGCGACTGTTCCGCCGAGTCCCAGCGCCATCGCCTGGTGGCCGTAACAAATGCCGAAGATCGGGACGCCTGCGGTGAACAGCGCGGGATCGGTGCGCGGCGCGCCCGGCGCGTAGACCGAGGACGGGCCGCCGGACAGGATGATCGCCTTGGGCCGGCGGGCAAGGATCTGCTCGAGCGGCATGGAGCTGGGCACGATCTCGGAATACACGTGCGCCTCGCGCACCCGCCGGGCGATCAGCTGGGCGTACTGCGCCCCGTAGTCGATGACGAGCACGACATCCGTTTCCACGCCGCGAGTCTACGAAGAGGCGCCACACTGGGCGGATGGAGCAGGACAACGCGCCGTCGGCCATCCGCACGCGCGTATGGCGCAACGGCACCCTCGAGGCCGAGAACTTCCCGTTCGAACAGGTGTCGGACTACCTCGCCGAACCCGACTGCCTCGTGTGGGCCGACCTGCTGCGCCCGGACCAGGCCACGCTCGAACAGCTGGCCGAGGAGCTGAGCCTCGACCCACACGCGGTGGAGGACTCGATGGGGCACAACGAGCGGCCGAAGGCGACCCGCTACTCGACCCACCTGTTCCTGACCGCCTACACGGTCACGTGCACCAAGGACGCCACGGGCATCACGATCGGCCGCGTCTCCGCGTTCACTGTCAAGCGAGGCGTCGTCACCGTGCGCCTCGACGACTCGCTCGACCTCGATGCCGTCGTGCGTCGATGGGACGACAACGCCGATCTGATCAAGTTCGGGCCGCGCACCCTCGTCCACGGCCTGCTGGACGAGATGGTCGATCGCTATTTCGACGCCGCCGAGGCGCTGGACACAGCCGTCGAACAGATAGAGGACGTGCTCTTCGACGAGAACGCGAAGGCGGCCCACGAGGTGTCGCGACGCACGTACGCGATGCGGCGCTCGCTGGTGCAGGCCCGGCGGGCGATACTGCCGATGCGCGAGGTCGTCAACACGATCATGCGGCGAGCTGCCGACGACGCGCCCGAACTCGCGCCGTACTACTCGGATCTCTACGACCACGCCCTGCGCGCTGCGGAATGGACCGAGTCGCTGCGCGACATGGTCACATCCATCTTCGAGACGAATATGACGCTCTCGGACAACCGGATGAATACGATCATGAAGAAGCTGACGGCCTGGGCGGCGATCATCGCGGTGCCGACCGCCGTGACCGGCTACTTCGGCCAGAACGTGCCGTACCCCGGGTTCCAGCAACCGTGGGGGGTGTGGCTCAGCGTCGGCGTGATAGTCGTGATCGCCGTCGGCCTCTACTTCAGCTTCCGGAGAAAGGACTGGCTCTAGTCACCAGACGCTGGAAGGCGATGGCAACAGTGTGACCTTCGCCGTTGCTGGAACGCGACGACAACAGTTAAGGCCGGGGTGGCGGAATGGTGCCGGTGAAGCGGCCCGCCGCGGCGAGCCGTTCGGCGGGCACCACGCCGTAGTCGGTCATCCGCTGCCGTGCACGGCGGTCGGGAAGCGCGCCGACGATCTCATGAAGCTGCTCGACGGTCTTGGCCGAGCCGTGGCTGCTGCCGGCCATCCGGCTGATCGTCTCCTCCATCAGCGTGCCGCCGAGGTCGTTGACGCCGCCGCGCAGCACCTGTCGGCAGCCCTCGACGCCGAGTTTCACCCACGAGCACTGGATGTTGCCGATGCGCCCGTGCAGCAGGATGCGCGCCATCGCGTGTACGACCCGGTTCTCGCGATCGGTGGGACCGGGGCGCGCGACGCCGGCGAGGTAGATCGGTGCGTTTGTGTGGATGAACGGCAGCGCGACGAACTCGGTGAAACCGCCGGTGCGGTCCTGGATGCGCGCCAGGGTGCGGAAGTGCCCGAGCCAGTGCGCCGGCTTGTCGACGTGGCCGTACATCATTGTGGACGAGCTGCGGATCCCCAGCTCGTGCGCGGTCGTGACGACGTCGATCCACTCCGACGCCGGCAACTTGCCCTTCGTCAGCAGCCAGCGCACGTCGTCGTCCAAGATTTCCGCCGCGGTGCCGGGGATCGAATCGAGCCCGGCGTCCTTCGCGGTCTGCAACCACTCACGCACCGACAGCCCGGTGCGCGCCGAGCCGTTCATGACCTCCATCGGGCTGAACGCGTGCACGTGCATGCCAGGTACCCGCTGCTTCACGGCGCGCGCGATGTCGAAGTAGGCGGTCCCGGCCAGGTCGGGGTGGATGCCGCCCTGCATGCAGACCTCGGTGGCACCGAGCTCCCACGCCTCGTCGGCGCGACGGGCCAGCTCGTCCATCGACAGCGTGTACGCGTCGGCGTCGGTGCGCCGTTGCGCGAAGGCGCAGAACCGGCAGCCGGTGTAGCAGACGTTGGTGAAGTTGATGTTGCGGTTGACGACGTAGGTGACGTCGCCGCCCACGGCCTCCGCGCGCAGCGAGTCGGCCAGCGCGGCGACGGCATCGAGCTCCGCACCGTCCGCGTGCAGCAGCGCCAACGCGTCGGCGTCGGAAAGGGCACCCGGGTCGCGCTCGGCCGCCCGCAGCGCAGCCGCGACGTCGCCGTCCAGTCGTAGCGGCGCTCGCGTACCGACGGAGCCGGCCGATGTGCCGAGCCGCTCGGCCTCGTGCGCGACGCTCGCCCAGTCGCCGTAGACGCTGTCGAAATCCTCTCGGCGGTCCGACGTGCGCCCCTCGGTGTCGATCGTGGTGTGCAGGTCGGTTCGGCCGCCGGACCCCCACGCGACGTCCGGTACCTGCCACGGCCTGCCTTCGAGCGTGGCGTCAGGTCGCGCCAGACCGGTCGCCGGGTCGGCGAGCGCGGCCACGTGCGGCAGCACTCGCGGGTCCAGCCACGGCTCACCCGCGCTGACGTAGGACGGGTAGACCGTCAGCCGTTCTGCGAGCAGGAACCCGGCAGCCTCGGACTGCCGCGCCAGCTCGTCGATCTGCGGCCACGGGCGTTCGGGGTTCACGTGGTCGGGCGTCAGTGGCGAGACGCCGCCCCAGTCGTCGATGCCCGCCTCGAGCAGTAGCCGGAACTGCCCGCCGATCAGGTTGGGGGGCGCCTGAATACGTACCCGCGGGCCGAGCAGCAGGCGCGCCACCGCAACCGTCGCGGCAAGATCACCCAGTTCGGCGTCGGGCATCCCAGCCATGGCGGTGTCCGGCTTGGCGCGGAAGTTCTGGACGATCACCTCCTGGATGCCGCCGTACGCGCGGGCGATGCGGCGGATCGCGAAGATCGCGTCGACGCGCTCGGCCGGCGTCTCGCCGATGCCGATCAGGATGCCGGTGGTGAACGGGATGTTGGAGCGCCCGGCGTCCTCGAGCACCCGCAGTCGGACGTCGGGATCCTTGTCGGGCGAGCCGAAGTGCGCGCCGTGCGGGTCTTCGAACAACCGCCGCGACGTCGTCTCGAGCATCATGCCCATCGACGGGGCAACAGGCTTGAGCCGTTGCAGCTCCGACCACGTCATGACGCCCGGGTTCAGGTGCGGCAGCAGGCCGGTCTTCTCCAGCACCAGGATGGACATCGCCCGCACGTACGCGAGCGTGGAGTCGTAACCGTGCGCGTCGAGCCACTCGCGCGCCGCGGGCCAGCGGTCTTCGGGCCGGTCGCCGAGCGTGAACAGCGCCTCCTTGCACCCCAGCGCGGCGCCCTGCGCGGCAACGGCAACCACCTCGTCCGGCGACAGGAACGGCGCGGGCACCCGGTTGGGTGTGGTGGCGAACGTGCAGTAGTGGCACCGGTCGCGGCACAGCCGGGTCAGCGGGATGAACACCTTGCGCGAGTACGTCACGACGCCGGGACGGCCGGCATCGGCCAGCCCCTGATCACGCACCCGCGCTGCGGACCCGCACAGATCGGCCAGCGCGTCGCCGCGCGCACCGAGCAGAATCTCCGCCTCGACCGCGTCCAGCGCCACGCCGTCGCGCGCACGCCGCAACGCGCGCCGCATCCCCGAGTCAGTGGACCCGGCACCGGCCGTCAGCCGTCCCTCCGCGGTCACACGTCCGCCCGCAGGTTGAGTGGTGCGAGATCGATTGAGTGGCGCGGTATACCGCGCCACTCAGCCGAAAACGCGCCACTCAACGAAAGGGACGGTGCGGACGGAGCGGCGGTCACGACGCCCATACCGGTCACAGCGCACGCAGCCGCGGGAGTATTTCCGCACCGTAGAGCTTCAGGAACTTCGCCTGGTCGGGGCCGGGCGCGTGGAACACCAGATGAGTGAAGCCCAGGTCGAGGTATCGCTTGATCGACTCCACGTGCTCGTCCGGATCGCTCGACACGATGAACCGCTTCGCCGTCTGCTCCACCGACAGCTCGTCGGCCAGGCGCTGCATCTCGACCGGGTCCTCGACGCCGGACTTCTGCTCGGACGTGAGCCCGAGCGCGCCCCAGAAGTGCGTCGCGTTCATCGCCTCGTCGCGGTCATGGTCGAAGGACACCTTCACCTCGATCATCATCTCGATGTCCTTCGTCGACCGGCCGGCCTTCTCGGCGCCCTCGGCGATCGCCGGCATCAGCGTGTCGGTGTAGAGCGATGGCTCCTTGCCCGACGTCGTGATCCATCCGTCGCCCTGGCGTCCGGCGAAGCGCGTCGCCGCAGGACCCGAGGACGCGAGCCAGATCGGCACCGGCTGCTCTGGCCGGTCGTAGATCGTCGCCTTGTCGGTGCGGTAGTACTCGCCCTCGAAGCTGACGCGCTCACCGGTCCACAACTCGCGGATCAGCTTGACGGCCTCGCGGAAACGGGCGAAGCGTTCCTTGCCGTCGGGCCACTCGATACCCAGCGGCACCTCGTTCATCGACTCACCGCTGCCCATGCCCAGCACGACCCGGCCCGGGTAGAGGCAGCCGAGCGTCGCGAACGCCTGCGCCACGATCGCCGGGTGGTAGCGGAACGTCGGCGTCAACACCGACGTGCCCATCGTGACGCGCGAGGTCTTCGCGCCCAGCGCCGCCAGCCACGCCATCGCGAACGGCGCGTGGCCGCCGTCGTGGCGCCACGGCTGCAGGTGGTCGGAGACGAACACCGAGTCGAAGCCGCACTCCTCCGCCAGCACCCCGTAGTCGAGCAGCTCACGCGGCGCGAACTGTTCGTTGGACGCCTTGTATCCGAGTCTTAACGCGCTCATCGTTTCTCCTCCGGACCACTCGCTACGCTCGGGCCCGTCATCGAACCGAACGCTCCTTCGTCGCGGTCTGCGTTTCTTGGCTCTTCGCGCAAGCGCTCATCGCGTTCGTGGTCACCGCTACAACCCTCCCGTTTCACCGTGTTGTCGTGACAATGAGCTCGGCTTTTTGGAATTCCTTGACGGTGGAGTAGCCGCACTTGCCCATGACCCGGCGCAGCGCGCCGAACAGGTTGCGTTCGCCGCTCGGGTCGGATGTCGGCCCGACCAGCAGCTCCGCCAGCGTCGCGCGCTCGTCGCCGTCCAGCCCGAAGTCGACGACCGCCGAACGCGGCACCCGCGGATGCGCGGCGGTGGAGTCCCAGTAGCGGCCGCCGCCCGGCGCCTCGGCGGCGATGGCCAGCGGCTCGCCGAGCATCACCGCGTCGGCACCGCAGGCCAGCGCCTTCGCGATGTCGCCGCCGGTGGACATGTCCCCGTACGCGACGAGGTGCACGTAGCGTCCGCCCGTCTCGTCCAGGTAGTCACGTCGAGCGGCCGCTGCGTCGACGAGCGCCGTCGCCATCGGCACCTCGATGCCCAGCATCGAATGCGTGGACGAGCCGAGGTGAGCGCCGTACCCGATGATCACGCCTGCCGCGCCGGTGCGCATCAGGTGCAGCGCGGTCTGGTAGTTCGTGACGCCACCGACCAGCACCGGGACGTCGAGGTCGGCGATGAACGTCTTGAGGTTCAGCCCCGGCGTCTCCTCTGCCAGCACGTGTTCGGCCGAGATCACGGTGCCCTGGATGACGAGCAGGTCGACGCCCTCGGCCAGCACGTGCGGGGCGAGCTCGGCAGTGTGCTGCGGCGACAACCGGACTGCGACACGCGCGCCCGACGAGCGCAGGTCCTTGATCTGGCGGCGCAGCAGCTCCGGCGACACCGGGCGGGCGTAGACACGCTGCAGGGTCGCGGTGTCCGTACCGAGGGCGGCCAGCTCGGCGCCCGGATCGTCGTAGCGTGCCCACAGCCCCTCACCGTCGAGGACGGCCAGCCCGCCGAGCGCGTCGATTGCCGCCGCGCTCGCCGGGGACACGATCGCGTCCGACGGCGCGGCGACCAACGGCAGTTCGAAGCAGTGCGCATCGATCTGCCAGGCCGTCGACACCACCGCCGATCCCCTCGTGCGCCGGGTGGGGACGAGGGCGACGTCGGCCAGGTGATAGCCGCGACGGGCGCTGCGGCCGAGTCCGATCTCCACTGTGTCCGGCATGACTGCGAGTCTGCCGCACCCGCGAGACGCGCCACCGTGCGGGACGAAAGTCCCGGCGACGCGGGTACTACTGACCTGGGTAGTTCGTCCCGACCAGGGCATGCTTCTAAACACCGGCCTTACACGACGCGATTCGCGAGTGCATACCGTCCAGCAACTGGAGCCGGCGGGCCCGTCAGATCGGTGCGGCGCGGGGGGGCCGGCACCGAATGGCGACGGCTCGATCGTGCGCAGGCACCCGCTGGACGTCACACTGGCGAACACAGCGGGGCCTGCGCACGGGTGGGTGGCCGCCAGCTTCGACCATGCGCCGCGGCGCAGCAGGGATCTGTCATGGCCGAGACCGCGCGCAGCACGCCGGGCCGCCTGCACGGCCTGCTCGCCGCGCACCACCTCATCACCAGCGACCTGCGACTGTCGGCGACGCTCGAGCGTGTGGTGCGTGCCTCGTGCGATCTGGTCGCCGCGCTCGGAACCCGGGGCGCCGTCCTGCTGACACGCACGCGCGGGCATGACCCGTTCGAGCTGCGAGACATCGAGCTCGCGACCACCTTCGCCGCGCAGGTTGCCGTCGCGCTGCGCTTCGACGACGCCCGGGTCGACGCGCAGCGGCTGCGTATGTTCGAGGACCGCGACGTGGTCGCGCAGGATCTGAACTACAACGTGATGCAACGGCTGTTCGCCACCGCCGTGCTGCGGACGTTCAACCCGCGGGTCAGGCGACGCGGACAGGCCCCTTACCCGACGTGAGCGTGCATGATGTCTGACACCGAGCCGAGGAGCGTTGCGATGAGCGAAGCAAACGCGCCGCGCATCCGCATCTTCCTCGTCGACGACCACGAGATCGTCCGGCGCGGGGTCGCTGATCTGCTCAACGGCATCGCTGAGTTCGAGGTGGTCGGCGAGGCGGGCACGGTGACCGAGGCGCTGCACCGAATCCCCGCCGCCGCGCCGGACGTCGCGATCCTTGACGGCCGGCTCAGCGACGGCAGCGGCATCGAGGTGTGCCGCATCCTGCACGACGAGCAACCACGCATCCGTTGCCTGATCCTCACGTCCTACGACGACGACGAGGCCATCTTCGCCGCTGTGCTTGCGGGGGCCGCGGGGTATGTGCTCAAGCAGATCCGCGGCTCGAACCTTGTCGACGCGGTGCGCCAGGTGGCCGCCGGACAGTCGCTGCTCGACCCCTTGGTGACCGCACGCGTCCTCGCGCGTCTCCGGGAGGGCAAACAGGAGGACGCGCGGCTCGCTTCGCTCAACGCTCAGGAACGCAAGATCCTCGTGCTCATCGCCGAAGGCTTGACGAACCGGCAGATCGGCGAGCGGCTCTTCCTTGCCGAGAAGACCGTCAAGAACAACGTCTCCGGGCTGCTGTCGAAGCTCGGGATGCAGCGGCGCACGCAGGCCGCTGTGTTCGGTGCGAACCTGCGCCATCAGGGCGAGCTGGGCGACCGGAGCTGACCGAGGCGGCGCTAGCCCGAGTAGTTCGGCGCCTCGACGGTCATCTGGATGTCGTGCGGGTGCGATTCCTTCAAGCTTGCCTGGGTGATCCGCACGAAGCGGCCGCGCTCGGCGAGCTCGGCCGTGGTGCGCGCCCCGACGTAGAACATCGATTGGCGCAAGCCGCCCACCAGCTGGTGGGCTACCGCCGAGAGCGGACCGCGGTAGGCCACCCGGCCCTCGATGCCCTCCGGGATGATCTTGTCGTTGCTGGTGACCTCGGCCTGGAAGTAGCGGTCCTTGGAGTAGGACTTCTTGCCGCGCGAGCTCATCGCGCCCAGCGAGCCCATCCCGCGGTAGGACTTGTACTGCTTGCCGTTGACGAAGATCAGCTCGCCGGGCGACTCATCGCAGCCCGCGAGCAGCGAGCCGACCATCACCGTGTCCGCGCCGGCGACGATCGCCTTCGCGATGTCGCCGGAGTACTGCAGGCCGCCGTCGGCGATCAACGGAACGCCGGCCGGCTTGCATGCCAGCGACGCGTCGTACACCGCGGTGATCTGCGGAGCCCCGACGCCGGTGACGACGCGAGTGGTGCAGATCGAGCCGGGCCCGACGCCGACCTTGACCGCATCGGCACCGGCATCGACGAATGCCTGCGCGCCGGCGCGGGTGGCGACGTTGCCGCCGATGACCTGGACGTGTTTGGTCGCCGGGTCGGACTTGAGCCGGCTCACCATGTCCAGCAGCAACCGCACGTGCCCGTGCGCGGTGTCGGCGACCAGCACGTCGACACCGGCATCGACGAGCGTGGTGGCCCGCTGCCAGGCATCGCCGAAGTAACCGATCGCCGCCGCCACCATGAGCCGGCCCGCGGGGTCCTTTGTGGCATTCGGATACTGCTCGGACTTCACGAAGTCCTTGACGGTGATCAACCCCGCGAGGCGGCCCTGCGGGTCGATCAGCGGGAGTCGCTCGCGCTTGTGCTGCCGCAGGATCGTGGTGGCGTCCTCGTGCGAAATGCCCACCGGCGCGGTGATCAGCGGCGCCGTGGTCATGACCTCGTCGACCTTCGTCGTCGCCCACTCGGCGACCGGCACGAAACGCAGGTCGCGGTTGGTGATGATCCCGAGCAGTCGCTGGTCCGCGTCGACGACCGGCAGCCCGGAGATGCGGTACTGCCCGCACACCTCGTCGAGTTGCTCGAGGGTGGCGTCCGGGCCGATCGTGACCGGGTTCGGGATGCGACCGGTCTGGGTGCGCTTGACGAGATCGACCTGGTAGGCCTGGTCCTCGATCGACAGGTTGCGGTGCAGCACGCCGATGCCGCCCTCACGCGCCATGGCGATGGCCATCCGAGCCTCGGTCACCGTGTCCATCGCCGCGGACAGCAGCGGTACCGCCACCGACAGCTCACGGGTGAGCCGGGCTGTGGTGTCGACGTCGGCGGGCACGACATCGGTCTCGCCGGGCAGCAGCAGTACGTCGTCGTAGGTGAGCCCCACCGCGGCGAACTTGGCGGGCATCGCCTCGCTGGCGGAATCGGACGAGAGGTCGTCGGGCAACGTCGGAACTCCTTGCGCTCGCCGGTGGCTCCATCGTACGTGGACGCAGTGATCGCTCGCGTGAAGACGGCGCGGCGGGGCGTCTCCAGCCCACTTTCGGTTGGCGCTGCGGGGAGGGGGGTTCTACCGTGGTGGCGTGACACGGAGCGAGCAATGAATCTCGACGACGGACCCCTCGATCCCTTCTTCGACGATCCGGACGATCCGGCCGGGTTGCTCGACGACAACGAGGCACCTGAGCCGCTGGGTGACGACGAGCGTCGAGACGTCATCGCCGACCTCGCCGAACTCGTCGAGTTCCGCACCACGCTCGCCCCGCAGGGCGTCGACGGGATCATCGTCGACTGCGGCGATTGCGGCGAGCAGCACTACTTCGGCTGGGACCTGATGGCAGCCAATCTGCGCGCGCTGTTGGGCGAGGGACGCACCCACGTCCACGAGCCGGCCTTCTCCCCGGACCCCGACGCGTACGTCAGCTGGGACTACGCGCGCGGCTACACCGACGCCGTGCAGGCGCTCACCGAGCGCCGCTAGCTGCACTGCCCTTTCGGGTAGGCGGCGTCACTTTTCGCCGGTTCGTTCTTTGAAGTGAGCAGACGATCGCCGACCGGGATGGCGATCCGCGCTTTCGGGGGTCTCCGATGGCCGAGATCAGGCGACTGCCTGCCCTGCGCGAAGGCGACTGGGACTGGCAGGTCGCGGCCTCGTGCCGCGGCAGCGACACCGCTAACTTCTACCATCCGGAGAACGAGCGCGGCCCGTCGCGAGCGCGACGCGAGACCCACGCCAAGGCGGTCTGCGCGACCTGCCCGGTGATCGCGAACTGCTTACGCTGGGCACTGGCGGCCCGCGAACCCTACGGCGTGTGGGGCGGGCTGTCGGTGGACGAGCGCGAGCGCCTGCTGGCCAAACAGTCCGCCTAGCACGGGCCGCTGGACGCTGGAACGACTGGCAACAGCGTGCAGCGACCCGTAGCTGGAACGCGACGAGAACAGAAGAATGCCGGAGAGGCGGATCAGCCCGGGAGGCGGATCAGCCGGAGCGGCGGATCAGTAGCCCGGGCCGTGCGAGTGGCCGTGACCGTGGCCGTGCTCGTCGTGACTGTGCTCGTCCTCGTCGATCGGCTTCTCGACGATCGCGCCCTGCGTCGTCAGCAAGAGTGAGGCGACCGACGCCGCATTGGCCAGCGCGGCCTTCGTCACCTTCACCGGGTCGACGACGCCCGCAGCCAGCAGGTCGCCGTATTCGCCGGTGGCGGCATCGAGACCGTGGTTGTCGGGCAACTCCCGCACGTTCGACACGACGACGTAGCCCTCGTGCCCGGCGTTGCTGGCGATCCAGCGCAGCGGCTCGGCCAGGCCGGCCCGCACGACACGCACGCCGGTGGCTTCGTCGCCGGAGAGCCCGAGCTCGCCGTCGAGTGCGGATTCCGCGTGCACCAGAGCGGCGCCGCCGCCGGCGATGATGCCTTCCTCGACGGCTGCCCTGGTGGCCGAGATGGCGTCCTCGATGCGGTGCTTGCGCTCCTTGAGCTCGACCTCGGTGACCGCGCCGACCTTGATGACGCCGATGCCGCCGGCGAGCTTGGCCAGCCGCTCCTGCAGCTTCTCGCTGTCCCAGTCGGAGTCGGTGTCTTCGATCTCGCGGCGGATCTGCGCGACGCGCGCGTCGATGTCGCCCTGCTCTGCGGCACCGTGGGTGATCGTCGTGGTGTCCTTCGTGACCACCACGCGCCCGGCCCGGCCGAGGATGTCCAGCGCGGCCTGGTCGAGCTTGAGGCCGACCTCGGGTGCGATGACCTGGCCGCCGGTGACGATCGCGAGGTCCTGCAGGAACGCCTTGCGGCGGTCACCGAAGAACGGCGCCTTGACGGCGACCGCGGTGAAGGTCTTGCGGATCGAGTTCACGACCAACGTCGAGAGCGCTTCGCCGTCGACGTCCTCGGCGATGACGACCAGCGCCTTGCCCGACTGGGCCACCTTCTCCAGCACCGGTAGCAAGTCGCTCACCGCGGAGATCTTCTGCGTGGTGATGAGGATGTACGGGTCGTCGAAGACGGCGTCGCCGGCCTCGGCGTCGGTGACGAAATACGGGCTGATGTAGCCCTTGTCGAACTGCATGCCCTCGGTGAACTCGAGCTCGGTCGTCATCGTCTGAGCCTCTTCGACGGTGATGACGCCGTCCTTGCCGACCTTGGTGAATGCCTCGCCGATGAGCCCACCGATGGTGGCGTCCTGCGCGGAGATGGTCGCGACGTGCGCGATCTCCTGCTCACCGTCGATCGCGTGCGCGGCCTTGTCGAGGGCCTCGTTGATCGCCGTCACCGCGGAGTCGATGCCGCGCTTGAGTGACATCGGGTTGGCGCCCGCGGCGACGTTCTTCAGCCCTGCGTTGACCAGGGCCTGCGCCAGCACGGTGGCGGTGGTGGTGCCGTCGCCGGCGACGTCGTTGGTCTTCGTCGCGACGGACTTGGCAAGCTGAGCGCCGAGGTTCTCGTACGGGTCGTCGAGCTCGATCTCGCGCGCGATGGTGACGCCATCGTTGGTGATGGTGGGCGCGCCGAACTTCTTGTCCAGGACGACGTTGCGGCCCTTGGGGCCGAGCGTCACCTTGACGGCGTTGGCCAGCTTGTCGACGCCGCGCTCAAGCGCGCGCCGGGCGTCCTCGTCGAAGCTGAGGATCTTCGCCATGTTCTGTCCTTCCAGCTGTCGGTTGACGATCTTCCTGCGCCGGTCGCGTACGACGCCGCCCGCGCAGGAAGATCAAGTTGCCGGCGACGCAGAGCGCCCCGGCGCGCACGCAGCGCGCGCGGCCGGGGCGTCGGCGGGTGGTGCTTACTTCTCGATGATCGCGAGGACGTCGCGCGCGGACAGCACGAGGTATTCCTCGCCCGCGTACTTGACCTCGGTGCCGCCGTACTTGCTGTACAGGACGACGTCGCCGACGGAGACGTCGACCGGCACGCGGTTGCCCTTGTCGTCGATGCGGCCGGGGCCGACCGAGACAACGGTGCCCTCTTGGGGCTTCTCTTTGGCGGTGTCCGGGATGACGATGCCCGAGGCGGTGGTGGTCTCGGCCTCGTTGGCCTGCACGACGATGCGGTCCTCGAGCGGCTTGATGCTGACCTTGGTGGCGGTCACTATGGGACTCCCCTTTGACTGTGGTGGTCGAACGTAGTTGGGGGCGGCTGCCGTCGCGGGGTCAACCTCTCCCGAATTGGCACTCTAACGCGGCGAGTGCCAACTGTCGAACCTGGGTCGGCGGGGTTCAGGTGAGCGGCTCGTAGTGCGCGCGAGCGCTGCCGAGTTTCCAGACCCGGCGGCCGCGTGCCGGCGCCGGCAGGCCCTTTGATTGCAGGCTGCGCCATTGCGGGCGGTGCCAGGTCGTCAGCGGCAGCGATTGCACGACCTGCACATAATCCGGGCGCTGGACGCTCGGCAATTTGCTCAGCGCCTTGTCGATCGCGTCGGTCTCGATGTCGGTGTCCGCGCGCAACGTGCACGCGGCGACGAGCACGTCGTGATCGCCGTCGCGCACGCCGTACGCGACCGCGAGGTCGACCGCGGGAATCGAGCCCAGCGCGTACCGGCTGCCGGAGGGGATCGCCTGGCCCTCGGCCGTGTCGACGATCTCGGCGATCGGACCGGCCAGCCAGAGATCGCCGTGATCGTCGCGCAGGAAGAGATCACCGGTCGAGCGCCACGCGTCGCCGCCTTCGAACACGCCGCGCATCGGGACGCCGGCCATCGAGTCGGCCGGATTCACCTTCGCCAGCAACACGCCGACCTCGTCCACTGCGCACTCGCGTCCCAGACCGTTGGCGTCCAGCTCGAGACGCCGGGTCGCCAGATCGATCGCCGCCACCTTGACGGCCGCGGTGCCCGGCAACGGCTTGCCCATAGAGCCGGGCGCGCGGCCGGACAGGTTGGTCAGGATCGCCTCGCCCTCCGCCGAGGCGTAGAACTCCAGCACCCGAGCCGTCGGGAAGCGCTCGGCCACCCGGCGCCACAGGTTGCGCGGCATGCCGGAGCCGATGAACATCCGGATCGGGTGGTACTGCTCGTTCGGGTTCGGCGGCGCGGCGACGACCGGCCGCAGCGACGTCCAGGTATAGGACACGTGGGTCACGCCGTAGCGGCGGACCTCCTCCCAGAACGTGTCGGGGTCGTCGGCCGTGGCCATCGCGAATCGCGCCCCGCTGGCTACCGCGCCGCCGATCGTCATCAGCAGCGCAGACGTGTGGTACATCGGCGTGACGCTGTAGATCGTGTCGCCAGGTCGCAGCGCCGCCGCGGACGCCGTGCCGAGGGCCGACATCGCCCAGCGGCGGTTGGTGATCTGCACGGCCTTGATCGAGCGACCCTCGCCGGTGAACAACACGAACGCGACGTCACCGGCACGGTGCGGGTTCGCGCGGTACCACGCCGGGAGTTCCACCTCGTCCGGGTCGATGCGCTCCATGTCGATGGCGTCGGTGTTCTGCTTGCGCCACCGCGCGTTCCGGCCGCTGCCCGCAGCGCCGCCACCGAGGACGGCCCACCGGACGCCCTCGAGCTTTTCGGCCTGCTCGACGTGCTCGGGATCGGAGATCACCCAGGTGGCGCGCCCCAGGGTGGCCTCGCGGACGACGTCGCCGTCCGGACGCAACAGCACGGCCGTCGCGCCGAGACGGCTCAACGCCGCGATGAGCGTGAACGCGCTCGGACGTGTGTCCATCAGCACGCCGACCCGATCGCCCTGTCGCACGCCGATGTCGACCAGACCCTTGACGACGTTGTCGACCCGCGCCTTGACGTCGTGCTGGCGGTGCGCGCGGTCGCCGAACAGGAACGCCACGTCGTCGGGGGCGCGGCGGGCCTGTTCGTCGAGCAGGCGGCCCAGCGAGATGCGCGTGGCGGGATCGAGCCGTTCGATGCGAGCCAGGCGGGGCAGCTGCGCCGGAGCCTCGCGCACGAGGTTGCGGGCCAGCCGCGACGTCCGGCGGGCCGAGCCCAGCACCGCCCGCCCGATTCCCAGCCCCAGCTCGGTCGCCGATGCGGCAGCCGACGCCGCGGCGGTCGGTCGCAACGGCTTGCTCGGCGCCACCTCGTCGGCCGGGACGACGGTGTCCGGCAACTCCTTCGCCCCGCTGCGCCAGGCGATCCAGTCGGCCACGGCGGGCCAGCTGTGCTGCTTCGCCGTCGAGCCGACGACGAGGCCGAAGTGCCCGGCGGTGAGCGTCACCTCGTATACCGATGCCCGCGGCGCGGCACGGCGGATCGCGCGCACCGAATCGGGATGACCGAACGTGTCACTCGTCCCGACGAAGGTCAGCACCGGAACGTCGATGTCGGCGAGCGTGACGAGCCGATCGTCGATGATGAAGCCACCCTCGAGCATCCGGTTGTGCGTCACGAACTGCTCGAGCAGCTCCGCGATCGCCGGCCCGGAGTACGCGGTCCACCCGTCGGATTCCAGGAAGCGCCGCTGGCGTTCGCGCGGCAGCAGCGCCTCACGATCGTGCAGCGCGAGCAGGAACTGCACGCGACCCTGAATCGATTTCGCCGGCGTCATCATCTTGAAGCCGGTGCGTGCCATCCAGCCGGGCATGGCGATCTTGCGCAACAGGCCGCTGTCCACGAGCTCACCCGCGACGCGGGACACGACGTCCGGGGCCAGCGGAATCGGCAGCGGCGCTGTGGTGTCGACCGGCGAGCCGAAGGTGATCAGTGAGTCGATCTCCTTGCCGCGCCGGTAGGCGGCGACCTGGTAGGCGAACATGCCGCCCTGCGAATAGCCGGCCAACACGACCTGCTGGCCGGTGGCGGCGTGCACCCGATCGATCGCGTCGCTGACCCCGAGCACATGGTCGGTGAGGTTGCGCTCGCGCCCACCCGGTTCGGCCTCCGGATTGCCGAAGTCGACGACCCAGACATCGACACCGGCCGTGTGCAACGCAGCGACGGCGGACGCGGTGGGCGAGACGTCCCAGACCTCGGCGGTCAACATCAGCGGCGGCACCAGCAGGATCGGCAGGGAACCGGCCGCGGCGTCGTCGGCGTAGTAGTGGCGCAGCCGGTAGTTCGCCAGCTCGGCCGCGACGGCGAAGGGGGAATGCTCCTCGCCCGTGTCCAGGCCGCCGAAGCGCACGACCTCGGCGACGTTGCGCGCGGTGTGCGAGGCCCGGCGGGCATACCGCGCAGCCGCCGAGGGCAGCCCGACGACGCCGGGACGGCGTGCGGACGGGGTGCTCACGTCGGCGTTGCCGTCAGTCGGAGGGTGATTCGCCACGACGTGCACTGTCCCCCGGGTCCACCGCAGGTGCAAGCTCAGCGCGACAGGCGCTCGAAGCCCCACACGTGAGGTTCACGGGCCACGAGCTCGCCTGGAACCGCCGGCATGCCGTGCCCGCTCGGGTCGATGACCACGACTCGGTCGTCGACGCTGCGGTACACCTCCGCGGCGGGGTCGGCGTGCGCGAGCGCGAAGTCGACGAGGCCGTTCGCGCGGCCCTCGGCGGCCTTCGCTTCCCACATCAGGACGTTCACGACCCATCCCCCGCGCTCTTCGCGCAAGCGCTCATCGCTGGCGTCGCTGCGCTGCTCGCTCGCTGGACGCGCTCGATGCTCACGACAGCTGCGCCCTCTCGAGTTCGACGGTGGGGATCGCGGAGAAGTCCGGCCGCGACGGCGTGGCGCCGTCGCGAACGAGCAGATCGCCGATCGCTGCGATCATCGCACCGTTGTCGGTGCACAGCCGCATGGGCGGGATGCGCAGCTCGACTCCCGCGGCAGCGCAGCGCTCCTGCGCCAGCGTCCGGATGCGGCTGTTGGCGGCCACCCCGCCCACGATCACGAGCGTGTCGACATCCTGGTCGCGGCAGGCGCGCAGTGCCTTCGCCGTGAGCACGTCCGCGACCGCTTCCTGGAAGCTCGCGGCGATGTCCTCGGCGTTCGCGTCCGCGTTGGCCTCGACGTAGCGGGCGACCGCGGTCTTCAAACCGGAGAACGAGAAGCCCAGCGGCGGATCGTTCGCGCCGCTTAGGGGGCGCGGGAAACGGATCGCCCACGCGTCGCCATGTTTCGCGGCCCGGTCGATGGACGGGCCGCCCGGGTACGGCAGCCCGATCAGTCGGGCCACCTTGTCGAAGGCCTCCCCGGCGGCGTCGTCAACGGTGTCGGACAGGTGGACGATCGGAGTGCGCACGAGGTCGCGCACGCTCAACAGCGACGTGTGCCCGCCGGAGACGATCAGCGCGATCGAATGCTCGGGCAGCGGCCCGTGCTCGAGGGTGTCGGCCGCGGCGTGCCCGGCAAGATGGTGGACGCCGTAGAGCGGCACGCCCAGCGCCAGCGCGTACGCCTTCGCCGCAGCCACCCCCACGTGCAGCGCGGTCGCCAGGCCCGGCCCCGCTGTCACAGCGACGGCGCCGACGTCGCCGAGCGCGATGCCGGCGTCGTCCAGCGCGGCGTGCACCGTCGGCACCATCGCGTGCAGGTGGGCGCGGGCAGCGATCTCCGGGACCACGCCGCCGAAGCGGGCGTGCTCGTCCATGCTGGAGGCGAGCGCGTCGCCGAGCAGCAGGCCGTCGCGCACGAACCCGACGCCGGTCTCGTCGCAGGACGTCTCGATGCCCATCACGATCGTCATGGGCGCAGCTCCCGGCGCATGGTGGCGGCGTCGACGCGTCCGGCGTCGTAGTACCCGCGCCGCACCCCGACCTCGGTGAAGCCCGCGCCGACGTACAGCGCTCGGGCGGCGGCGTTGTCGACGCGGACCTCGAGGAACGCCGCGGTGGCGCCGCGCCGGACGGCCTCGTCGAGCAGCGCCTCGACCAGGTGCTTGGCGATGCCGGCACGACGAGCAGCGGGCACCACCCCGACGGTAAGGATCTCGGCCGTCTCGGCCACCACCATGACCCCGCCCCAGCCGAGCAGCGCCTCGCCCGGCCCTTCGGCTGCGAGGTAGTAGCGGCGCCCGCGATCGGCGAGTTCGGCCCGGTAGCTGCTTCGCGTCCACGCCTCGGTGCCGAACATCTCGCGCTCGTAGGGCATCAACGCGTCGATGTGTGCGGTGGTCATCGACACGACGTGGACGGTCTGGCTCATGCGACCTCCTTTGGGCCACTTGCAAGCTCGGACCCGGCGTCGGCCACATACGCGCTGACGGGCGATCGATGTTCCTGGTTCGCTGCGCAAGCGTCGCTCACCGGGTGACCTGCTTGGGCGCGCTGGGGGCGACGGCGTCGGGGCGGCGCAGGTACAGCGGGCTCAGCGCCTCCGACGGCGCCGCACCGGTGAGGCGGTCCGCCGCGCAGATCACCAGCGCAAGCGGGTCCGGGTAGCGCTCGGGCCGGCGCGGCAGTTCGGGCCACCCGTCCGGGTAGAGCTCGGCGGCCGTCCCGGCGAGGGCGCTGACGCCGTCGACGGGCGCCTCGGCCGGTCGGCTGACGGCGGGACCGTCGGTTCGGCTGCCGGACGCGTAGCGCGCCCAGTAGATCTCACTGCGGCGCGCATCGGTGGCCACCAGCAACTGCGGTTCGTCCGCACACGCCGCGGCGATGGCGTCGAGTGAGCAGACGCCGTAGGTGGGCACGCCGAGCGCGTCCGCGAACGCGGCCGCGGTGACCAGACCAACACGCAGCCCGGTGAACGGCCCTGGGCCGGTGCCGGCCACCACGGCGCCGATCCCGGCGGGTTCGACGGCCGCGTCGTGCAGGCACTCGGCAATCGACGGGGCCAGCAACTCGCCGTGGCCGCGGGCCGCGATCGGGGCCCGTCGAGCGAGGAGCGCGATCTGCTCGGTGAGCGACACGACCGCGGTGGAGACCGCAGCGCAGGACGTATCGATCGCAAGCACGAGCACGACGTGTCAGCCTAGCTGCGCGACGCGTTCGGCCCAGTCGCTGCCGTGCGGTTCCAGCACCGCGCTCCGTTCGTCCGAGGCGGCAGCTCGCTCCAGGATGATCGTCAGGTGCGCGTCGGCCAGCTGCTCGACGAGCCCGGCACCCCACTCCACGACCGTCACCGAAGCCGGCGCATCGACGTCGAGGTCGAGATCATCGACCTCGCCGAGCGATCCCAGCCGGTAGGCATCCACGTGGACGAGCGGGACTCCGCCATCGTCATGTGGCGGGTGTACCCGGGCGATCACGAACGTCGGCGAGGCGATCCGTCCGCGCACGCCCATCCCGGCGCCGATGCCCTGCACGAGTGCGGTCTTGCCCGCCCCGAGGAGCCCGCTAAGCACCACCAGGTCACCGCGCCGCAAAACCGCGCCGAGCCGGGCGCCGAAGGCCCGGGTGTCCTCGACAGTGGGCAGCGTGACGGTGCGCCGCGCAAGCGCGTCGCGTTGCTCGGGGTCGACGCGCAGCCGCGGACCGGCCGGTTGGCCTGGCCCGTGCATCGGTCCGAGCGTCATGCCGGGGCGCCCACGTACACCCGCTGCACGCGGGGGCCGATCCGCGTCACGATTTCGTAGTGGATGGTGCCGACGGCATCCGCCCAGTCCTGCGCAGTCGGCTCGCCGTCGCGGCCCGGACCGAACAGCACGACCGGGTCGCCGGGCGCGACGGCCAGGTCGCCGACGTCCACCACGATCTGGTCCATGCACACCCGGCCACTGACGGTGAACCGCGCGCCGTGCACCCACACGGGGCCGGCGTTGCCGGCGTGTCGCGGCACGCCGTCCGCGTAGCCGAGCGGCACCAGCACCAGCGTCGTCGCCTGCGCCGTCGTGTACTCGTGCCCGTAGGAGACGCCCTCCCCCGCGCGCACCCGCTTCACCGCCGCGGCCCCGGCGCGCAGTGTCATTGCCGGAACGAGGCCGTGCTGTTCGCGCACCGGCGACAGCCCGTACACCGCGATGCCGGGACGTACGAGGTCGAGGTGCGCGGCGGGCAGGGTGAGTGTCGCCGCGGAGTTCGCGATGTGCCGCAGCTGCGGTTGGATCCCGGCGCGCGCTGCGGTAGCCAGCGCGTCGCGGAATGCCGAGAGCTGCCTGGCGATGGTCGGGTGTCCCGGCTCGTCGGCATAGGCGAAGTGGCTCCACACGCCGATCACCTCGATCTCGCCCGCCGCCTGCGCCTTCGCCGCCGCGCTCACGAGATCGGGCCAGTCGTCGACGTAGGCGCCGTTGCGCGACAACCCGGTGTCGATCTTGAGGTGGACGCGGGCGGGGCGCCCGGATTGGCGGGCGGCTGCGGTGATCGCGTCCAGCTGCCACGTGCTGCTGGCGCTCAGATCGATGCCGGCCTCGAGGGCGCGTCGCACGGTGTCCGTCTCCCCCGGCGTCCACAGCCAGGACAGCACCGGGACGGTGATCCCGGCGGCCCGCAGCGCGATCGCCTCGTCGACAATCGCGGTGCCCAACCAGGTGGCTCCGCCGGCCAGCGCCGCGCGGGCCGAAGGCACCAGACCGTGGCCGTAGCCGTCGGCCTTCACGACGGCCATCACTTCCGCGGGCGTTCCGGCTTTCATCGACGCGACGTTGGCCGCGATCGCGGTCAGGTCGACGACGGCCTCGGTGCGCAGCATGGAGACAGTGTCCCAAGCCGTCCTACTCGGCGGCGACGAGACGGTCCATCTCGATGGCGACCGGGAACGGTGCCCCCTGGCAACACCTGCCGCACCGGCGCGCGAACCTCCTCGCTGGCCAACTCGTGATCACCACCGGTCGAAGGGCTCGCGACGAGCGCCCCGTCGATGATCTCGTAACGCCACCAGTCGGGGACGTCGAGCGCGTCGACGTCCTCGAACGCCCATTCCTCCATGCGAGTGGGAATCGTCGGCTGCACCCGAACCAGCTCCGGTCTGAGCCAAGTCTGCGCCTCACCGTCCGTCCCAGTCTGGCCAGCCCGATCGCACCGCGCGGCGGCCTGTGGACACCTAGCCGGTGGCGATCGTGCGCAGCGCCGCGCGCACCGAACGCAACACGTCGATCGAGGACGGCGGCCCGGCCGCCGCCGCGATCTGGCCCGCCACGCCGTGCACGTACGCGCCCACGGCGGCGGCCAGCGGCGCTTCGAGGCCGGCGGCGAGCAGCGAGCCGATCAGCCCGCTGAGGACGTCGCCGCTGCCCGCGGTGCCGAGCCACGGCGTGCCGGTGCGGTTGATCCACGCCCGGCCGTCCGGCGCGGCGACGATCGTCGCGTCACCCTTGAGCAGGACGGTCGCGCCGAGCGACGCAGCGGCGCCCCGGGCCGCGCCCAGGCGATCGGCGGAGGGGCCGTCGGCGATGCGGGCGAACTCCCGGTCGTGCGGTGTCAGCACCGTCGGGGCCGCCCGGTCGCGCAGCAGTTCCGGCGATTCGCCCAGCAGCGTGATGCCGTCCGCGTCCACGATGACCGGCACGTCGGTGCCCAGCACGTCCGCCAGCAGCGACCGTGCCGCGTCGTCGGTACCCATACCCGGTCCGGCCACCCATGACTGCACCCGCAGTTCCGACGGCGTCGCCCCCTCCTGCACCACCGCTTCCGGATACGCCGCGCGGATCGCCTCTGCGGCCGTGCCGGCGTAGCGGATCATGCCGGCGCCGCCGCAGATCGCCGCGCCGCTCGACAGCACGCCCGCGCCCGGGTAGGCCGCCGAGCCAGAGACGAGTCCGACGACGCCGCGCGTGTACTTGTCGTCCGCAGCCCCGGGTGCAGGCAGCAGCGATGCCACGTCAGTGCCCTCGAGCACGCGGATGTGCGGCGCGGGCAACGTGGCGTCCAGGCCGATGTCGACGAAGCGCACCTCGCCGGCGTGCCGCGCGCCGCCACCGACCAGCAGCCCGGTCTTGAGCGCGCCGAAGGTGACCGTGATGTCGGCATGGACGCTGTCGCCCTCGACGGCGCCGGTGTCGGCGTCCACCCCGGACGGGACGTCCACGGCGACGGTCAGCACGTCGCGGGCCGCCGCGGCCAGCGGGACCGCGTCGCCGCGCAGGGCGCCTTTGCCGCCGATCCCGACGATGCCGTCGACGACGAGGTCGGCGCCGGCCATCGAGGCGGCTTCGGCGGCCATCGTGCGACCACCTGCACGCTCGAACGTGGCGAGACCACCGGCATGGGCGCGATCGGGCTTCAGCAGCACCGCGGTGACTGCGGCACCGCGCCGCGCCAGCGCCGCACCCGCGAACAGGGCGTCGCCACCGTTGTTCCCCGCGCCGACGAGCAGCACGACCCGGCGTCCGTAGACCGAGCCGAGCAGCTTTGCGCACTCGAGCGCGAGTCCGTTAGCCGCCCGGGCCATCAGCGCGCCGGCCGGCACTCGCTTCATCAGCGCGTCTTCGGCGGCGCGGACTTCCTCGACGGAGTAGACACCTCGCACGCCAGTCACCCACCCCGGGCGGGGTTGGGGGGCGTCATGAGCCCGACTCGGCGATCACGGTGGCCGAGGCGATGCCGCCGTCGTGCGACAGCGACACGTGCAAGCGCGTGACGCCCAGCGATTCGGCGCGCGCCTGCACCGTCCCGGTGACGGCCAGCGTCGGGCGTCCGACGTCGTCGACGAGCACCTCGGCATCGGTCCATGCCATCCCGCCGCCGGCGCCGAGCGCCTTCGCCAGCGCCTCCTTCGCCGCGAAGCGCGCGGCCAGCGACTCGGCCGGGCGTGGCGCCCCGGCGTCCGTCACCTGCTCTTCCGGCGTGAACAGCCGTGCCGCGAGCGACGGTGTGCGCTCCAGTGATTCGGCGAAGCGGGCCACCGGCACCACGTCGATTCCGACGCCGACGATGCCCATCAACTGATCGACATCACGCAGTCGGCGATACTTCGACCGCTTCGCCCGGCGCGGGCGCGTAGTCGGACAGGTGGCCGGGGAACGCCGACTTGCCGGGGTTGAGATAGGCGAACGCGTTGTTGACCGCGGTGGCGACCTCACCGAAGCCGGTGGCGATCAGCTTGACCTTGCCCTCGTAGTCGACGATGTCGCCCGCGGCATACACGCCGGGCACGGACGTGGCGCCTTTCGTGTCGACCATGATCTGCCGCTTCTGGATGTCCAGGCCCCACTCCATCAACGGACCGAGGTTGGCGGTGAAGCCGAGCGCGGCGACGAGCTTGTCGCAGGCCAGCGTGCGTGGCTCGGCCGAGCCCTTGATGGTCACGTCCACCTCGGTGACGTCCGGATCACCGCGCACGCCCGAGATCTGCGCGTCGGTGACGATGTCGATCGAGGATGCCTTGAGCAGTTCTACGGAGTGCTGGTGCGCACGGAACTCGCCGCGCCGGTGCACAATCGTCACCGACTTGCCGATCGGTTCGAGCATCAGCGCCCAGTCCAGCGCCGAGTCACCACCGCCAACCACGACGATGTCCTGCCCCTCGTAGGCCGTCGGTTCGGGGACGAAGTGCACAAGGCCGCGGCCGAGGTACTCGCCGCCGGTAGGCAGCGGGCGCGGGGTGAACGTGCCTATTCCACCGGTGATCACGATGGCCCGGCATTCGATGCGGTGCCCGGTCGCTGTGGTGACAGCGAAGCCGCCGTCACCGCGCTCGAGCCCGACCGCCTGGTGGCCGAGCAGGTACGCGGGGCTGAACGGCGCGGCCTGAGCGAGCAGCTGGGTGACGAGCTCGCGGCCCTTGATCGCCGGGAAGCCGGCTACGTCGAAGATCGCCTTCTCCGGGTACATCGCGGTGATCTGGCCGCCGGGCTCTTCCAGCGAGTCCAGTACGGCGGTGGACAGCAGTCGCACGCCGGCGTAGTAGGCGCCGAACAGGCCCACCGGACCGGCACCGACGATGAGCAGGTCGACCGAGTTCGCAGCGCCGTCCACGGTTGACGAGCCTACCGAGTCGTCCTGGCGCCTCGGCGACTGCGTCACGCGGTTCCAGGACCGCAACGATGGTCGGGACGAACGCGCCACACCTCGCCAGGATCATCCCCATGAATGGGTTGTGCGAGATCCTGGAGATCGTCGAGGAGAGCCTCGGCGAGGCCCCAACTCAGCGGCACCGATCTTGCCGGACGCGCGTACCTGTCGCGCTACCACTTCGATCGGCTGGTCCGTGGGGCGCTCGGCGAGCTTGATCGAGAGAGCGGATTGGTCGCATATCGACCGAATCGATCTCTTGGTCGAGGTTCGCGACGGCATCATTACTCGACGGTGACCGACTTCGCGAGGTTGCGCGGCTTGTCTACGTCGTATCCGCGCGCCTGCGCGATCTCGGCTGCCAGCACCTGCAGCGGGATTGTGGTGACGAACGGGGAAAGCAATGTGGGCACGCGGGGCATCGGGATGAAGTCGACTGCGAGGTCGCGGGCTGCCTCGTCGTCGGCATCGCCGATCACGATCGTCCGGGCGCCGCGCGCTTTCACCTCGGCGATGTTGGACAGCATCTTGCGGTGCAGCACGCCCCGCCCGTGCGGCGACGGCATGACGACGACGACTGGCAGATCGTCTTCGACCAGTGCGATCGGGCCGTGCTTGAGCTCGCCGGCGGGAAAACCCTCGGCGTGCATGTACGCGAGTTCTTTGAGCTTCAGCGCGCCCTCGAGGGCCACCGGGTAACCGACGTGCCGGCCGATGAACAGCACCGCCTTGGACGTGGCGATGTCGCGCGCGATTCGCCGGACGGGATCCTTCCCGCGCAGTACCTCGGCGATCGCCTCAGGCATGGCGCACAGCGCGTCGAACTCGCGAATGATCTCGTCGCCGTACTTCGTCCCCCGCGCCTGGGCGAGCGCGAGGCCGAGCAGGTCGACGGCGGCGACCTGCGCGAGGAACGTCTTGGTCGCGGCGACGCCGATTTCGGGCCCGGCATGGGTGTAGAGCACGGCGTCGGACTCGCGAGGGATCTGAGCGCCGTTGGTGTTGCAGATCGCCAGCACTTTCGCGCGCTGGTCGATCGCGTGCCGCACCGCTTCGAGCGTGTCAGCGGTCTCGCCGGACTGGCTGATCGGCACGACGAGCGTCTGGCGGTCGAGGACGGGATCGCGGTAGCGGAATTCCGAGGCCATCTCGACCTCGACCGGGATGTGCGTCCAGTGCTCGATGGCCTGCTTGCCGATCAGACCGGAGTGGTACGCGGTGCCGCAGGCGACGATGAACACCTTGTCGATGTCGCGCAGTTCCTGCGGGTCGAGGCGCTGCTCGTCGAGCACCACCCGGCCGCCGACCAGGTGCCCGCTGAGGGTGTCGCGAACCGCAGCCGGCTGCTCCTCGATCTCCTTGAGCATGAAGTACGGGTAACCGCCTTTCTCGGCGGCGGTGAGGTCCCAGTCGATGTGGAACGGAATGCCCTCGGCCGGGGTGCCGTCGAAGTCGGTGATCGAGTACCCGTCGCTGCGGATCTCGACGACCTGGTTCTGGCCGAGTTCGATGGCCTCGCGGGTGAACTCGATGAACGCCGCTACGTCGCTGGCCAGGAATGTCTCACCGTCGCCGACACCGAGTACGAGTGGCGAGTTCCGACGGGCGGCGACGACGACGTCGGGTTGGTTCGCGTCGACGAGCACGAGGGTGAACGCGCCGAGCAGGCGGCGGCAGACGGCTCGCAGCGCATCGGCGAGCGATCCGCCGTGCTCATCGAGGTGCCGGGCGACGAGGTGGGCGACGGTCTCGCTGTCGGTGTCGCTGGCCAAGTCGACGCCGGAACGCTCAAGTTCGGAACGTAGCTCGCCGAAGTTCTCGATGATGCCGTTGTGCACGACGGCGACGCGTTTGTTGCCGCTCAGGTGCGGGTGGGCGTTGCGGTCGTTCGGGGCCCCGTGCGTGGCCCACCGAGTGTGGCCGACGCCGGTCGTCCCGGTGATGGTGCGGTCGATGAGTTCCTTATCCAGGTTCTCTATCCGGCCGGCCCTCTTGGCGACCTGCAACGTGCCTGCCGCACCGCTCGTGTCGACGATGGCGACACCTGCGGAGTCGTAGCCGCGGTACTCGAGGCGCCGCAGTCCCTCGACGACGACGTCCAGGGCCGGTCGTGGCCCGACGTATCCAACGATGCCGCACATGGGCTCAGCCTAAGGCGTCGGCGATGTCTTCGACGGTATCGGCGTGCTCGACGTGCCGGGGCGCGCGGCGGTCGTGCGGCTGCTGGCCGGCGGCGTGGTGGTCGTGGTCGCCGGTGGGGCGGTCTGCGTCACCGTCGGGGTGGTCAACTCGATCTTCGGGGTGATCGTCTTGGTGACCGTGGGGGCGGTGGGCGGGACGGTCTTGGTGTGCACCTGCTCGGCGCCGAAGAAGCTCGTCCCCTTGCCGGTATCGCCGCGCACTACGTCGCTGACCGGCCGGCCGGCGATGATCTCGACGGCGGTGATAACCGCGAGCACGGCGACGAAGACCCCGATCGCGCCGATCGCGATGCGCCGCCAGGCATTGGGCTGTGCGACTCGAGGCGTCGCCGCGGGTAAGGCGGGAGGCTCGTCGTCGCCGGTAGCGGTGGCCGTCGCGGACGCCAGCGAGGGCGAGGCAGGATCGTGGCCGCGCGGCAGTACACGGGTGACCGGAACGGCTCCACGCACGCGGTCGCCGGTGCTGCGCAGGGAGTGGCTGTACACCTCTTTGCCGGCGGCGGTGAGCACGCTGGCCAGCGCCGCGCCGATCACCGTGCCGGTGACGCCGAGGTAGGACGCGGCGAACGTGGCCGTCGTGGCGGCAAGGCCGGTCGCAACCAGCTGCGTCGCCGAGAGTTCGAAGGGCATCCTGCGGGGCGCGACGTGCCCGTGGGCGGGCCGGTCGGCGCTGGGCCGAGTGGGCCCGCGTGGGTCGGTGGGGTCGGTTCGGTTGTCGTCAGTCGTCGTCATCGCTCACTCAGTGTCGCAATTCCGGAAGCGCTTGCACTACCGCGACTCACTGCCCTCTCAGAGCCTCCCGCCCGGATGTGACGCCGCTCTCCGACGCGGGCGGCTCGCCCCGGGTGACCTAGCGTGCAGGCCATGACAGTTGTGCGAGAAGACCGCCACGCGTGGGAGGACCCCGGCGCGTTCGAGGTGGCCGCGGGCGTCTACCGGATCCCGCTGCCATTGCCCGGCGACTCGCTCAAGGCCGTCAACGTGTACGCGATCGCCGACGGCGAGCAGGTCGTGCTGATCGACGGCGGGTGGGCGCTGACGCAAGCACAGGACCTGCTCGGTCGCGGATTGCGCACGATGGGTTACGAGCTGTGCGACGTGCGCGAATTCCTCGTCACCCATTTGCACCGCGACCACTACACCAACGCGATTGCGCTGCGCCGCACGTACGGCGCCACGGTGGCCCTCGGCGAGGGCGAGCGGGCCTGCCTCGAGGCGATCCGGGGCCTCGAGCAGCACCCCGACGTCGCGCGCTTATTCGAGGCGGGCGCCCTGGATCTGTGCAGGCAGGTCGCGGAATGGGCGGGGGCACAGGAACGCGATCTCACCGATTGGGAGGATCCGGACCGCTGGCTGTCCGACGGCATCGACGTGCCGCTGTCGACGCGCACATTGCGGGTGATCGCCACGCCCGGCCACACCCGCGGGCACGTCGTCTTCCAGGACGTCGAGCACGACACGTTGTTCGCCGGCGATCACGTGCTGCCACACATCACGCCCTCGATCGGCGTCGAGCTCAACCGGCCGCTGTCACCGTTGCGTGACTACCTGGCGTCGCTGCAGCTGATCCGCGCGCTGCCCGACGCGCGGTTATTGCCCGCGCACGGCCCGGTGACCGGGTCGGTGCACGAGCGCATCGACGAGCTCGTTCGCCACCACGACGCGCGGTTGGACGCGACTGCCGCCACGGTCGATGCCGGCGCCCACACCGGCTATGCTGCCGCGCTCGCGCTGCCGTGGACGCGGCGCGCGCACAGGCTCGTCGATCTCGACTTGTTCAACCAGCTGCTCGCCGTGCTGGAGACCATGGCGCACCTGCAGGTGCTGGTCGAGCGCGGCTGGCTGACCCGATCGACGCTCGACGGGGTCGCGCACTTCGCCCGGGCCTGATCCGCGCGTAGGTTCGTCAATCGCGGCGCCTGATCGACCATCCTTGCGCGCCGGGTGAGGAGCCCGCAGCGTGCCCGAGCAGTTCGACTACGTCATCGTCGGAGCGGGATCGGCTGGCTGCGTGCTCGCGAACCGCCTCAGCAACGACCCCGCCGTCCGCGTCGCGCTCGTCGAGGCCGGCCCGCGCGATCGCAGCCCCAACATCAAGCTGCCACCGGCCTTCCCGAAGCTGTTCCACACCAAGTACGACTGGGATCTGTTCACCACCTCGCAGCCCGAGCTGAAGGCGCGCGAGCTGTACTGGCCGCGCGGGCGCACGCTCGGCGGGTCATCTTCGCTCAACGCCATGATGTGGGTGCGCGGCGCGCAAGCCGACTACGACGGCTGGGGCGCTTCGGCGCCGGGCTGGGGTTACGACGACGTGCTGCCCTACTTCCGCCGCTCGGAGAACCGCGTGGGCAGCAACAAGGGCGACGTCTACGGCAGCGGTGGCCCGCTCTACATCGAGGAGCTGCGAGACCCGAACCCGTTGCGGGCGGCGTTTTTCGAGGCCTGCGCGCAGGACGGGTTCGCACGCCTCGACGAGCTGAACGTCCCCGGCATCGACGGCTACGCGCCGACACCGGTGAACCAGCGCAAGGGCCGGCGGTGGAGTGCGGCCGACGGGTACCTGCGCCCGGCGGCCAAGCGGGCGAACCTCACCCTGTTGGTCGGGGCGCTCGCCGAGAAGGTCGAGGTCGCGAACGGGCGCGCCACGGGTGTTCGGGTGCGCCTTGCCAAAGGCGGCGTGCGGACCCTGGGCGCCGCGCGGGAGGTGCTCGTCAGCGCCGGGGCCGTGCACTCGCCGCACCTGCTGCAGCTGTCCGGGATCGGCGACCCCGACGTCCTCGCCGCCGCTCAGATCCGGCTCACCGTCGACAACCGCGGCGTCGGCAAGGGATTGCAGGACCACCTCTCCGTACCGGTGATCATGTTCACCCGCGAGGGCGGCACGCTGGTCGACGCCGAGAAACCGATCAACTTGATCAAATTCCTCGCACAGCGCCGCGGCATGCTCACCTCCAACGTCGGCGAAGGCGTGCTGTTCGGCCGTTCCGAGCCGGAGCTACCGCACCCGGATCTCGAGTACATCTTCGCGCCGGTCCCGTTCATCAACCACGGGCAGGACGACCCGCCGGGGCACGGGATCACCATCGGCGTGGTCTTGCTGCAGCCGGAGTCGATGGGCAGTGTCACCGCCCGATCGGCTGACCCGGCCGTCGCGCCGATCATCGACGCCGGATACCTGAGCGCGCCGAAGGATCTCGAACGGCTCGTGGCCGGCGTGCAGACCGCACAGCGGCTGTTCGCGACAAGCGCGCTGCACGGGCTCGTCGGCGAGACGATGATGCCCGCGCCCGAGCAGACCGACGTCGCCGAGTACGTGCGGGTGGCGGCCGAGACGCTGTACCACCCGACCGGGACGTGCCGGATGGGCACCGACGACGCAGCCGTGGTCGACGAGTCACTTCGCGTGCGCGGGATCGACGGGCTGCGCGTGGTCGACGCCTCGGTGATGCCCCAGATCATCCGCGGGCACACGCATGCCCCGACGGTCATGATCGCCGAGAAGGCCGCCGACCTGATCCGCTCCGAGTAGCCGGGTGCATCATCAAGAGACTGATTGGTCGATTCGACGAAAACGGGCTCTTCACAATTCGGGGTGTAGTCGGGGTCTGAAGCCGCCGGTCTCAAGCCGTGATCTGCCGATGTAGTTGGTGAGGTTGCGGAAGCCGAGGGCTGGGGGTCGTCCTTGCGGCCGCGGTGGCCATGAAGGGTCTGCTGGGACGGCGTAGGAACCTCCATCCTCGGAAGACCTCGACCCTCATCCCAGCAACGACGCGCGGACCCGACCACACCGTCTCTGTGAAGAGCCACAAACGCGACCACATCTGGCGATCCGGATCTGGCTACGACACCCGGTCTATGATCTACGGGACACGCGCTAGCCGGGACACCTGGGGACTGTTCGTCGAGAACAGCGCCGGCACACCCCCAACCGTGTCGGTGCTGTGGCCTTCCTGTGCCCCGCCTGCCGTCACGCGGTGAACGTCATTCCCTGCCGCGTAGCGGGTCGCGACCGATGAAGCCGAGCAGGCGGGTCTGCACGTCGGCGTCGCCGGGCACCGGCACCCGGGGCCCGAATTGCCCCGAGGACCGCATCAGCTCCTCGATCGGCGCCATCTCGGCGAGCAGGCCGGCGCAGGTCTGCGGGTCGAGCCGCTCGTCCTGGCCGGTGGCGCGGGCCAGGTCCCAGGTGTGCATGAACACGTCCGAGGTGTAGAACCGGTCGACCGCGTCCGGCAGCGGCATTTCCCCCACCATCGGGTGCCGGAAGGGGGTGGCCGCCTCCGGCCCGTCGAGCAGCCGCTGCACCGCGTCGGCGTGCACCTGCCAGGCGGCGACCGGGTCCTCCTCCGGCGACGGGCCGCGGTCGAGCACCAGGCCGGTCGCGCTCTTCAGGAAGTCCGGGAACCACTCGACCAGGTGACCGACCACGTCCCGGGCGCGCCATCCGGCCACCGGGGCCGGCGCGTCCCAGTCGCACGCCCCCCGCACCCGAGCGGTGAACCCGGCGGTCACCGCGCGATGGCGCCCGGCCGGGCCTGTGGGGAGGGTCATGCCTCCGCTCCTTCGCCGGTCCCGGCGATCTCACCGGCGGCGAGCAGGGCGTCCAGCTTGGCGTAGCCCTGGTCCACGCCGACCTCCATCCCCGCTGCGCAGCCAGGCGTCCCGGCCCTCGAAGCTGTCGCACAGCGACTGTGCGCGCAGCCGGGTGCGGCCGTCGCCGAGGTCTTCGAAGTTGAGCGTCTCCAGCGCGACTCCGTCCGGGTCGCCCTCCCACGTGAAGGTCTGCACAATCCGGTCCGGCCGGACCTCGTGGAAGCAGCCGTGGAAGCCGAACTCCATCCCGTCCCGGGCGGCGACGTAGCGCCAGCTGCCGCCGGCGCTGGCGTCCCAGCGGTCCAGGGTGGTCGTCATCCCGTCCGGGCCGACCCACCGAACGAACAGCTCCGGGTCGGTGTGCGCCCGAAACAGCTGGGCCGGGGTGGCCGCGAAGTCCCGGGTGACGCGGATGATCGGGACCGTCGGATCCGCCTCGATCGCCGCCTTCTTCATCGTGTCGTTCATGCCGTCTCCTCGCGCGTCGGGCGGTGCCCGGCCTCCTCGTCGTCGTCCATCTCCGCCAGCACGGCGTCCAGCCGCCGGTACCGGGCCTCGGCCCGCTGCCGGTAGCGCTCGATCCACTTCGTCATCAGGTCGAAGACCTCCGCCTCCAGGTGCACCGGGCTGCGGTGCCCCTCCGCGCAGCGGCTGACCAGGCCGGCCTGCTCGAGCACCTTCAGGTGCTTCGAGATGGCCTGCACGCTCACCCGATACGGCGCCGCCAACTGCCCCACGGCGGCGTCGCCGTCGGTCAGCCGCGCCACCAGGTCGCGCCTGGTCGGATCGCCCAGGGCCGCGAACACCTGCGACAGCGGGTCACTCATCTCGGCCCCCGAACCTCAACTGCTTGGTTGACGCAACCGTAATGGCCTCACCTAACAAATGTCAACCGAATGATTGATAATGATGCGAGGCCATCGGTCGTAGGGCGCCCCCGACGACCTAGGGAAAGCAGCGAGCAAGATCCGGCGACGTCGTCTACATCAAGAACGACGAGTGGCACCGGCACGGCGCAACGCAAGACCACTTCATGACCCGCCTGTCCCTCACCGAAGGCGACGCCGAGTCGGGCGACCACGTCACAGCGAGGAGTACCGCAGCGATTGAGTGACGCAGCTCCGCAATATCGGCATGCCTCGTGACTTTGATCACGCTAATGCGCATTGCCCTGGTCGTGCCCTGCGCAGGCGTTGTTGCCCTTGTCGACCGAGCACCGGCGGCTCGTGCCACAGAGGCGAACCGGGCGGCCGACGCAGGCTTAGTGCCGGCGGCCCTTGGTTCAGCGATGCCTGCGGTCGCCCCGGGGACGTTTCAGCGTGAAGGACTCGAAGCCGGCGAGCTGCCCTTGCTGGCCGAGCACGTTGTAGTAGGTGACCTCGAGCTTGGTGACCCCACCCTCTCGGGAGCCGGGGTCGACGGTGAATGCCGCGAAGCCGTAGGAGTGGCCTGCGTCGCGCACCGCCGACCACGGCGCGTCCTCAGCGGTGTAGACCGGCGCGCGCTTGCCGGTCGTCGGATCGGGCGCCGTGACGGCGGTGATCACCCGGCACGCGGGCGGGTCGAACAGGAGTTGGTTGGACGTCACCGAGGTGCCGCCACCGCCGATCACCATGTGCACGGTGCCCTTGGTGGTGTCCACCGTCCGCGTGCCGGTTCCGCGCGGGATGGGGGTCAACGTCGAATTCGGCTGCTGGCCACGGATCGGATGCGAACGCTCGTAGTGATGCTCGTGTCCGCAGACCACGAGGTCGACTCCGTACCTGTCGAACAGCGGCACCCATTCCTGCCGGATCCCGAGATCGGCGCCGTTGAACTGGTTCGCGGTACTGACCACGACCTGGTGCATGCACACGACGATCCAGTCGATGTCGTGGTCGGCCCGGGTGGCCTTCAGCTCCTTCTCCAGCCAAGACTTCTGCGCGCCTCGGGAGTAGCCGCGGACATAGCTGTTGCCCCCGTCCTGATAGCAGACGTCGTCGTTGGCCAAACTGATCACCCGCACCGAACCGACGGTGAACGCGTACCAGAGTCCGCGGGTGACCTCGGTCTGGCCAGGTTGCACCGGCAGCGAGAAATACGTCTGGTAGGCGGCGTAGCCGATCGGCCCGTTGCCGAGCTCGTTCTCGTGGTTGCCCGCCGACGGCATCCACGGACGGTGCCGCGCGCTGCGGCTGTTGTTCTCCCAGAAGTCCGTCCAGGTACGCACCCGATCGGTGGCGAGGTTGGCATAACACAGGTCACCGTTGAACAGGTGGAACAGCGGCTGCACCCGCTCCACACCTGCTGTCGTATCGGCGGCGGCAGGCGAGCCGAGATTGTCGTTGACATAGGGCGGGTTGGGAATGCTCGCTCCCGCCGGCGGGACGTACCGCTTGCCCAGCGTCGGCGTGCCCTGGTCGCCGAAGCTGGTGAACGTGAATGCCTCCCGACCACGTGGCCCGGTGCGAAACGACCCGAACTCCGACTCCGCCCCGTCGTGCACAGCGGCGTAGACGTACTCATGGGACGAACGCAGACCGGCCAGCCGCGCGTGGTAGGCGTACACCACCTGGCCGGACTTCGCATCGGTGTAGCTGACCTGCCGCGCACGGTAGCTGCGGCGGTAACGGCCATCGTGCTCACCAAGTAGCACCCGGGCCCTGCGGACCGGCTGCAGCGCGTGCCAGGACACCAGGACCTCGCTGGACGCATCCGCGCCGAACTGCAGGTGCAGGCCGCTCACTCGCGGGGTGGCTACGGGATCGCCACCGCCCGAGCGCGCAGGTTTCGCGCCCGCCTCGGCCGCGCCGCTCGCCAGCGGCGCCAGTGCAGCGCCCGCACCTGCCATGCCGGCCGCTGTCAGGAAACCGCGCCGCGAAAAACCGGCCGTGAACCTCTGCTCGTCATCCATGACAGGGACGCTGCCCAGCCTGCCGGGCCCGATAGCCACGTCCGCGTGAACGCCGGTGAAACCTTCGACCAAGGATCAGCCGGCAGGGCTTGAGGACGTGCTTAGACTCGCCGGCGCCTTCGACGTCTTGGACTTGGACGCCTTCGTCTTGGACGGCTTGGCCTTCGATGACGAGGACGCAGACGACGAAGTCGACGAGGTGCTCGGCGTCGGGGTGGGGGTCTGCTGCTGCGACGTGCGCGAGGGCGCCCGCGTGCTGGGTTGCGTGGATTTCGCAGAACTGGACACGCTCTTCGTCGGCGTCGGGGTCTGCGCGGGAGTCGGACCGTCGTTCGCGTTCGAGAGCAGCAGGAAGATCACCAAGCCGACCAGTGCGAGCAGCGCGAGCGTGATCAACGCCGCCCGCCATGCGCTGGGAGTCCGGCGCTCGGGCTCGAGCGGCCGCGATGCGGATGCCACAGGCCGCGGCGCGGCAGCTGCGGCGGCGGCCATCGGCGGCAGGATCGACGTGCTCGACGGCGAGTACGCCGCGGGAGCCGCAGCAAGGTACGACGTGGTGGCCGACGCAGGGTCGAGCGGCAGCACGGGCGGCGCCGCCAGCGGCTGCGTCCCGGTGCCGCGCAGGCTCTGCGCCACCTGCGACGCAGTGGGCCGCGCGGCGGGATCCATGGCCGTCATCGCCTGCAGCAACTGCGGCCACGGCGGCGGCAGGTCGGGCGGGATATGCGGCGGACGGCTCAGCCGCGCCGCCATCGCCTCGAGCATCGGGCCGCCGAAGCTGCGCGCCCCCGTCAGCGACTCGATCAGCACCAGGCCGAGCGAGTAGACGTCAGCCGGCGTGCCGACGTCACCGCCGCGGGCCTGCTCGGGCGCGAGGTAGGACGCGGTGCCCACCGTCAGCTCCGGTGAGGTCATCCGCGGGCTGTCGATCAGCCGGACGATGCCGAAGTCGGACAGCCGCGCCCGCACCGACGTACCGCTGATGTGCTCGCCGTCCGTGCCGAGCAGGATGTTCGCCGGTTTCACGTCCCGGTGCGCAAGCCCCTGCGCGTGCACGTAGGCGAGCGCTCCGGCGATCTGCGCGCCGATCTCGCGGACCTCGTCGGCCGGCAGCGCGCCGTCCTTCAGCCGTTCGGCGAGATCCTGCCCCTCGACCAGTTCCATCACCAGGTACGTCGGCTCGGCGGTCATCGAGCCGTCGTAGAGCGTGATCAGGTTGGGGTGGTTGAGCCGGGCCAGCGACTGCAGCTCGAGCGCCTGCCGCGCCACCCCGGCGGTATCGCCGGCATCGCCGAATCCGCTGCGGAACACCTTGACCGCAACGTCGCGCTTGAGCAGTTCGTCGTGCGCGCGGAAGACGTCGGCCATGCCACCGGCACCGATCCGGTCGACCACGCGATAACGGTCCGCAAGCATCCACCCGGTAGACGGCGACGATGTGGGGATCGCATCGGTCTCGTCGAAATCGTCCGGCACGCCGACTCCTCAGGCCCCACCGACGACGGCAGCCAGCCGGTTGGCGATCGCATCGGCCTGCAGCTGGTCGCCGGCCTCGACCATGACGCGGACGAGGTGCTCGGTGCCCGAGGGGCGCAGCAGCACGCGCCCGGCGTCGCCGAGCTCAGCCTGCGCCTCCGCCACCGCATCCGTCACGGCCGATGATGCCGCAACGGCCGAGCGGTCGGCGACCTGCACGTTCACCAGTGTCTGCGGCAGGCGCTGCACGACCCCCGCCAGCTCAGCGAGGGTCGCGCCGGTCTCGGTCATCCGCGCCATGACCTGCAACGCCGTCAACAGCCCGTCGCCGGTGGTGGCGACATCGTTGAAGACGATGTGCCCGCTCTGCTCACCGCCGAGGCTGAGATCCTTGGCGCGCAGCGCTTCGAGGACGTAGCGGTCGCCGACAGCGGTGGTCAACACGCCGACGCCGGCGTCGCGCATCGCGTGGTGGAAGCCAAGGTTGCTCATCACCGTCGCGACCACGGTGTCGTCGCGCAGCGCGCCGTTCGCGCGCAGCGCCAGCGCGCAGATCGCCAGCAGCTGGTCGCCGTCGACCACGGCCCCCGTCGCGTCCACGGCCAGGCAGCGGTCGGCATCGCCGTCGTGCGCGATGCCGAGATGCGCACCGGCGCGCCGCACCGCCGCGCTCAGCCCGTCGAGGTGCGTGGAGCCGACGCCGTCGTTGATGTTCAGCCCGTCCGGTTCGGCCGCGATGGCGGTTACCTGTGCGCCGGCGCCGCGGTACACCTGCGGGGCGAGCGTCGACGCGGCACCGTTCGCGCAGTCGACAAGCACGTGCAGGCCGTCGAGCCGGCTTGGGTTCACGCCGAGCAGGTGTGCCCCGTAGCGCTCGAGCGCGTCGTCCGCCTGGCGCAGCCGGCCGATCGCGGCGCCGGTCGGACGGTGGTTCGGGCCGACGCGGAGGGCGGCCTCGATCTCCGCCTCGACCGCGTCGGGCAGCTTCAGGCCGCCCGCGGCGAACAGCTTGATGCCGTTGTCGGGCATCGGGTTGTGTGAGGCCGACAGCACGACGCCGATGTCCGCGCCGTAGGAGGCGGTGAGGAACGCGACCGCCGGGGTCGGGACGACCCCCGCGAGCATCACATCTGCACCTGCCGAGGTAAGCCCGGCAACGACAGCCGCTTCGAGCATCTCGCCGCTGGCTCGTGGGTCGCGCCCGACCACCGCGAGGGGTCGGTGCGAGGCGTCGTGCGCGACGAGCACCCGCGCCGCAGCGCTGGCGATCCCGAGCGCGAGTTCCGGGGTCAGGTCACGATTGGCCAGACCCCGGACTCCGTCGGTTCCGAACAGGGAACCCACGAGGGCCTACCTGCTCTTCGCGCGAGCACTCATCGCTTGGAGTACTGCGGCGCCTTGCGAGCCTTCTTCAGGCCGTACTTCTTGCGCTCTTTGGCCCGCGGGTCACGCGTGAGGAAGCCGGCCTTCTTCAGCGCGGGGCGGTCGTCGGGCTCGATGCCGATCAGCGCACGCGAGATTGCCAGGCGAAGTGCGCCGGCCTGACCGGTGACCCCGCCGCCGGACAGCGCCGCGATGACGTCGTACTGGTCGATCTTCTCCAGCGTGACGAAGGGTTCCTTGATGAGCTGCTGGTGCACCTTGTTCGGGAAGTACGCCTCGAGGGTGCGGCCGTTGAGCGTGAACTCACCGGTTCCCGGGACGAGGCGGACACGGACGATGGCCTCCTTGCGGCGACCGACTACGGGAACGGGAGAGGTCACTGGTTTACCTCGTTCTTCGCGCAAGCGCTCATCACGGCGTTCGCTCCGCTGCTCGCTCGCTGGGGCTCGCTACGATGCTCACTCACTGGGACACCTGCTTGATCTCGAAAGGCTGGGGTTTCTGCGCGGCGTGCGGGTGCTCGGGACCGGCGTACACCTTGAGCTTCTTCAGCTGCGCGCGGCCGAGGGTGTTCTTCGGCAACATGCCGCGCACGGCAAGCTCGATGACCCGCTCAGGACGACGCTCGAGCAGGTCGCCGACGGTGATCCTCGACAGGCCGCCCGGGTAACCGGAGTGCCGGTAGCGGAATTCGTCGCGCTTGGCGCCGGAGATGGCGACGTTGGCCGCGTTGACGATGATGACGAAGTCCCCGGTGTCGATGTGCTGGGCGAACTGGGGCTTGTGCTTGCCGCGCAGCAGCTTCGCCGCCTGGCTGGCCAACCGGCCGAGGACGATGTCGTTAGCGTCGATCACATGCCAGTGACGCTCGACCTCGCCCGGCTTCGGGGAGTACGTACGCAATTGTCTACTCTCGTTTCGGTCTTCACGCGGATGCGCCCCCACGGTCCAACGGGCTGACCCCGGGGCATGGCCGGAGCGTACGGATGACCCGTACGCCAACGGGCAACTGTACCGGCGGGCGATGAGGCGGCCAAATCCGACGATTGCCCGAACCGGCGAGACGCTTCGCGTTGTCTTATGATGCAGAGCGGCCATTCGCGGCCGACGGACGGGAGCAAGGTGCGCGGGAAGCAGGCTCGGGGTTCGACGATGCTCGGCCACATCGGCTGGGTTCCGTTCGCGTGCGCCATCACCGTGATCATGACGCTAGCGATCGCCGGCATCACGTGGGTGCACTCGCCGTACTGGGGGCGCAACGCCCAGGCGAAGCCCCGCAACATCGGCACGGTGCCTACGGTGCCCACGGTGCCCGCGGCTGTGAGCCGCGTCCTCCCGACCGCCGTCGCGCCGAACCGCATCGACATCCCGAAGCTCAAGCAGAGCGCTCGCATCGTGTCGGTCGCGACGACCCCGAACGGCGAGCTCGACGTTCCGGTCAATCCCAAGGTCGTGGGCTGGTGGCGCTACGGCGCCAAGCCCGGCGCACGTAAGGGCACCGCAATCCTCGCTGGGCACGTCAACTACGCGGGCGTCGACGGGTCGATAGCCAAGATCGGCAAGCTCGCCCCGGGCGACCTCGTGTACGTGTACGGCAAGCACAACGCCGACAACAAGACGAAGGTCCGCTTCAAGGTCACCGGCGTGCGGACGTACCACAAGACCGTTCTGCCCTACAAGAAGATCTTCGACCAGAGGACCCTCGGGCGGATCGCGATCGTCACCTGCGGCGGCCCCTTCGACGCCGCGACCGGCAGCTATCTCGACAACATCGTCGTGTTCGCCCTCCCCGCCTGACACTCGCCGGATCGACCTGGCGAGCGCCGGCGGCGTCAGCGGGGCCGGGCGACCCGGGTCTCGTCGAAGACCGGCTCGGTCGACTCGTACACCTGTCCGTTTGCACCGAACACCAGGAACCGGTCGAACGAGCGAGCGAACCAGCGGTCGTGCGTGACGGCGAGGACGGTGCCGTCGAATGCCTCCAGCGCCTCCTCCAGCGCCTCGGCACTGAGCACGTCCAGATTGTCGGTCGGTTCGTCGAGCAGCAGCAGCGTGGCGCCGGACAATTCGAGCAGCAGGATCTGGAACCGCGCCTGCTGACCACCGGACAGCGTGCCGAACGACGCTTCGGCCTGCGCGCCCAGCCCATAGCGCCGCAGGGTCGAGATCGCGCGACCTCGGTTGACGCCGGGCCGATCGGTGTCGCCGTCCCATAGCACCTCCAGCAGGGTGCGGCGCAGTGCCGAGGTCAAAGCGGGAAGCACGTGCGTCTGCGCAAACAGCCCGGGCACTACCCGCGCGCCCAGGCGCCAATCACCCGTATGCGCAACGGCTTCACCGCCGAGAAGCCGTAGGAAGTGCGACTTGCCCGCACCGTTCGCGCCCAGCACGCCGACGCGCTCGCCGTAGAAGATTTCGATGTCGAACGGCTGCATGAGCCCGCTCAGCTCGAGGCCGGCGCAGGTCACCGCCCGCACGCCGGTCCGGCCGCCGCGCAGGCGCATGCTGACGCGCTCGTCCGCCGGTTTGTCCGGCGGCGGCCCGGCGGCCTCGAAGCGTTCCAGGCGACGCAGCTGCACGCGGTACTTCTGAGCCTGCGCCTCGCTGATCTTGGCCTGGACCTGCAAGGTCCGCACGAGATCCTTCAGCCGTGCGTGCTCCTCGTCCCAGCGGCGCCGCAACTCGGCCATCCGCTCGTGCCGGTGCGCGCGCGCCTCGTGGTACGAACGAAATCCACCGCCGTGCACCCACGTCGTCGCGCCCTCGATGGTGATCACCCGGTCGGCCACCGTGGCCAGCAACTCGCGGTCGTGGCTGACGAACAGCACCGTTTTCGGCGTCTCGCGCAGCCGCTGCTCGAGCCAGCGCTTGCCCGGAACGTCGAGGTAGTTGTCCGGCTCGTCGAGCAGCAGCACGTCGTCGCGTCCGCGCAGCAGCTGCTCCAGAGCGAGCCGTTTCTGCTCGCCGCCGGAAAGCGTGACCAGCTCGCGGTACTTGCACCCCTCGAACGGGACGCCCAACGCAGCGACGGTCACGGTGTCCCAGAGAACCTCCGTGTCGTAGCCGCCGGCGTCGCCCCAGTCGGCGATCGCGTGGCCGTAGGCGAGCTGGGCGCGTTCGTCGTCGCGCTCGATGAGGACGAGTTCCGCGTCCTGCAAGGCGTCCCACGCGGCGCGTAACGACGGCGGTGAGAGCTGGACGAGGAAGTCCTGGACGCTCGTCGCGTCCCGCACCGAGCCGATGAACTGCCGCATCACTCCCACCGCGCCGGAGCGTCCGACCGAGCCGCTCTGCGGCTGCTCGTCACCGGCAATCAGGCGCACCAGCGTCGTCTTCCCGGTCCCGTTGGCGCCGACGAGCGCCGCTTTCACCCCCTCGCCGACGCGGAAAGACGCGCCGTCGAGCAACACGCGCCCGTCCGGCAGTGTGTGCCCGATCGACGCGACCTCGACGTACCCCATGCCCGCAGTCTCAGCGATCGCCAGCCGCCGCGCACGCCAGTTACCTCCGCTCGCGGGTGCAAGATGGGGGCATGTCGCTGGACGAGTTGACGGCCGCGCTGCCACCGGACACGGTGCGACCGATCCGGACGTGCTCGCCTCATACCGACAGGACTGGTCGCGCGACCCCGACGCCGGCACGCCGCTGGCCGTGGTGCGCGCCAACTCGACGGCCGACGTGCAAGCTGTCCTGCGCTGGGCCACCGAGCACCGGGTACCGGTCGTGCCGCGCGGCGCGGGCTCGAGCTTGTCCGGCGGCTCCACTGCCGTCGAGGGCGGCATCACGCTCTCGCTCGAGCGGATGCGCGAGATCAGCATCGACTCGGTGACGCGGGTGGCGGTCGCGCAGCCCGGTGCGTTCAACGCTGAGGTGAAGAAGGCAGCCGCCGGCCACGGGTACTGGTATCCGCCGGACCCGTCCTCGTTCGAGATCTGCTCGATCGGTGGCAATGCCGCCACCAACGCCGGTGGCCTGTGCTGCGTGAAGTACGGCGTCACCACCGACTACGTCCTGGGCATGGAGGTCGTGCTCGCCGACGGGACTGTGGTGCGTCTCGGCGGCCCGCGTCTGAAGGACGTCGCCGGCCTGTCGCTCACGAAGCTGTTCGTCGGCTCGGAAGGGACGCTCGGTGTCATCACCGAGGTGACGTTGCGGCTGCTGCCCGCTCCGCCGCCGGCGTCCACGCTGGTGGCGACATTCGACTCGATAGAGGCGTCGGCTGCCGCGGTCGTTGCGATCACGGCCACGCTGCGACCGTCCATGCTCGAGCTGATGGACAACGGCGCCATCAACGCCGTCGAGGACATGGTCAACATGGGTCTCGACCGCACCGCCGGGGCGTTGCTGATCGCACGGTCGGACGCGCCCGGCGACGCTGCCGCGGGCGAGATCGCCTCGATCGAGAAGGCGTGCCGGGACAACGGGGCGAGTGAGGTATTCACCACCGACGATCCGGACGAGGGCGAGGCGTTCGCGGCGGCCCGGCGGGCGGCCTTCCCCGCGATGGAACGCATCGGCACCCTACTGCTCGAAGACGTCGGCGTACCCGTTCCGGAACTGCCCGCACTGGTGCACGGCATCCGCGCGATCGCGACCGCCCGCGATACGGTGATCGTTCTCGTCGCGCACGCCGGCGACGGCAACACGCACCCGATCCTCGCCTACCCACCGGGCGACGCGGCCGCCGAGGCACGCGCGCGGCTGGCCTTCGGTGAGGTCATGGATCTCGCGCTTTCCCTCGGCGGGACGATCACCGGTGAGCACGGCGTCGGCCGGCTCAAGGCCGCGTGGCTGCCGGCCCAGCTCGGCCCGGACGTCATGGCACTCACCCGCCGCGTCAAGGACGCGCTCGACCCGCAAGGCATCCTCAATCCGGGCGTCGTGCTCTAGCTGTCCGGCCCTGACGGGGCGGCACGGCATACTCACTTGCCGTGACCGTCACCTTGCTGATCATCGCCGGGCTCGTCGCCGTCGGCGACTGGGTGGCGGTGCATCAGCGCCTGTTCCGTATCGAGTACCTCCTCAAGCCGCTCACCCTGGCTCTGCTGGTCGCGGCGGCGGCAACGGCCGACCTCGGTGCCATCGAGGCCTGGGTCGTCGCGGCACTTGCGTTCGGGCTGCTCGGCGACGTCGGGTTGATGCTCAGCCGTGGCGGCCGGGCTGACCCGCCTTTCCTGGCCGGTCTCGGGGCGTTCCTGCTGGGCCACATCGCCTACATAGTCGCGTTCGTGCGGATCGACGTTCGCCTTATCGACCTGGTCGCGGGCGCGCTGATCGCTCTCGGTGTCTCGGCGCTGGCATTGCCGAAAGTCTTGCGCGGCTCCGAATCCTCGGCCGGCCGGGTCTTCGCCGTCATTGTGGCCGGCTACGCCGCCGTGCTCGCGGCGATGACCGCGTTCGCGGTGGGCACTGGCATCGTCCTCGTCGCGATCGGTGGCGTCCTGTTCCTGGTCTCGGACACGATCATCGCCTGGCAGCGCTTCGTGCGGCCGGTGCGGCACGGCGCGGTGGCGGTGATCGTGTCGTATCACCTGGCCCAGTTCCTGATCCTGATCGGGCTGGTCCGCAGCGCCTGAATAGGCTGCGGGCATGCCGCGCCGCCCTACCCGTAGCGTGCCCACCGTCGTCGTGCCGGGCTGGCAGGGCTCGGGGCCGGGGCACTGGCAGACGTGGCTGGAGGCCCGGCTGTCCGACGCCGGGCGCGAGACGAGCCGTCCGGCGTTCGTCGATCTCAATCACCCCGACGTCGGCGACTGGCTCGTCGCACTGCGGGCCACCCTCGACGGGATGCCGCCGGACGGCTACGACGTCGTGGCGCATTCGGTGGGCGCGGTGCTCTGGCTGCATCACGTGGCCGACCCCGGCGCTTCGCCGCGGGCCGCGCGGGTCGCGCTGGTGGCGCCGCCGTCGCCGAGGACCGCGATCGAACAGATCGCGTCTTTCTTCCCGCCGCCGCTGGATATCGACACCGTGCGCCGCGGGGCGGACGGCACGGTGCTGGTCGCCGGCGACGACGACCCCTACCTTCCCGAGGGCATCGCGGCCGCGTACGGGCTGCCGCTGAAGATGGCCACGACGGTGCTTGACGGCGGTGGCCACCTGAACACCGACAGCGGCTACGGCGAGTGGCCGGCGATGCTCGACTGGTGCGGGCGCGACCACCTCGCCTTCTACTGACCATTCCGCCCTAGGTCAGGCGACAGCGGGGTCCAGTCCTTCGACCGGCTGCCGGGTCGCGTCCGGCGCCCATCCGGGCGGCCCGACGACGTAGCCGAGCCGCTCGCGCCAGCTGCCGCTGCCGCGCACGTCGCGCACGATCGCGCCGTACTCGTGGTACTGCAGCCGGAATGGGTTGAAGCTGTCGATGTTCTTCGTCAACCCGTACGTCGGACGGTGCGTTTCTTCGGCGTACGAGCGGAACAGGCGGTCCCAGATGATGAGCATGCCGCCGTAGTTCTTGTCCAGGTAGTCCGAGTCGCTGGCGTGGTGGACGCGGTGGTGCGACGGCGTGTTGAAGACGAGCTCGATCGGTCCGGCCAGCTTGCCGACGCGCTCAGTGTGCACGAAGAACTGGAAGATCAGGTTGATCGAGAATGCGGTGAAGATCAGCCACGGCGGGATGCCAAGCAGCGGCAACGGCACCCAGAACAGCAGCTCGAACCACGGGTTCCACTTCTGCCGCACGGCCGTCGACAGGTTGAAGCGCTGGCTGTTGTGGTGCGCCTGGTGGGCGGCCCACATCAGCCGCACCCGGTGCGAGGCGCGATGGTAGAGGTACCAGATCAGGTCGACGACGAGCAGCGTGAACACCCACGTGTACCACCGGTGCGCGTCCAGGCGCAGCGGGGTCAGCACGTACAGCGCGGCGTAACCGAGCAGTGCGAAGATCCGCGCAGTCCCGTTCACCAGCAATGAGCCGAAGCCCATGATCAGGTTGGTGCGCGTGTCCCGACCGTCGTAGCCGAGCGGGCCGTCCTCGGCGTCGTCTGCGTCTTCGGTGAACCGCAGCGACAGCAGCTCGATCGCCATGAACACGGCGAACACCGGGACCGCGAAGACGACCGGGTCGTGCAGGTTGTCCGCGAACGACGACGCCATGTCACGTCCCTCTTCAACGCTAACTGACCTGGAAGTCACTTACCCTAAGGTAATATCTCGGACGTGTCCAGCGTCGCGCTAGTAGGGACGAAGGGGGTGCCCCGCCCCGAGCGCGAGGGACAGATCGTCGCGGTGGCGGTCGGCGAGTTCGGCACCCACGGCTACGCCCGCGCCTCGATGGTGGAGATCGCCAGGCGCGCCGGCATCTCCAAGCCGCTGGTCTACCAGTACTTCGGCTCGAAGGACGGCCTGTACCTCGTCTGCCTGCACCACGTCGCCGGCGGTCTGCTGGACCGGCTCGAAGACGCCGAACTCGAAGTCGACGACTCCGTGGCCTCACGCATCTATCCCCTGCGCGCGATCTTCGAGGCGCTCGAGCCTCAGCGCGACGCCTGGCGGATGCTCTTCGACACCTCGATGCCCCGGGGCGGCGAAATCTCCGCGGTGGCCGACGGCTACCGCCGCCGCACCACCGAGATCGCAGCCAGCGGGTCGCAACGATTCCTGCGGGCACGTGGCATCCGCAGCAACCTCGACGCCTCGGCGCTCACCGACCTCTGGATGGGCGTCGTGAGCTCGTTGGTGACGTGGTGGCTCGAGCATCCGAACGAGTCAGCGCAGGACATGGTCGAGCGCTGCATGCGCCTGCTCAGCGCTTTGCTCGCCCAGCCCTGATCGGCGGCGAGCGCGGTCAGGTGCGGCGGGCCCGGGCCTGTTCTACCCGCGTCGCCAGGCCGTCGTCGGGCGGGTAGCCGACCTCGACGAGCGTGAGGCCGTGCGGGGGGGCCACCACAACGTCGTCGGCGCGTCGGTCGATGCCGAGCAGCGACGCCGGCCAGTCGGCCCCGCGCCGGCCGTCACCGACCGCGAGAAGCGCGCCGACCAGCGAGCGCACCATCGACTGGCAGAACGCATCCGCGACGGCGGTGATCACTATCTCGGCGTCGTGCCGTTCGAGCGAGAGCTGCTGCAGGGTACGGATCGTCGACGTCCCCTCGCGGTGCCTGCAGTACGCGGCGAAGTCGTGCAACCCGATCAGCCGGGCGCAGGCGCCTCGCATCGCCGCCACGTCGAGCGCACGCGGCCACGCCAGCACTTCCCGACGGAGCAGCGGCGCGACTCCGGACGGCGCGTCGCACACGCGGTAGACGTAGCGCCGCCACAACGCGGCGAACCGCGCGTCGAAGGCGGGCGGCACCGCCTGCACCGCCTGCACCCGCACGTCCGGCGGCAGGATGCCGGCCAGCCGGCGCTCCAGCCCGCCCGGCAGCGACGGCAGATCGCAGTGCGCCACCTGCCCGGTGGCGTGCACACCGGCATCCGTGCGGCCAGCAACCCGCAGCTGCACCGACGGCAGCCGCAGCACCGTCGCCAGCGCCCGTTCGAGGACGTCCTGCACGGTGCGGCGCTGTGGCTGGCGCGCCCAGCCGGAGAATTCCGTCCCGTCGTAAGAAACGTCGAGGCGGACCCGCACCAGCGGGCCCGCCTCGATCGTGTGGTGGTGCAGCGTTACTTCTCCTGCGCGGGCTTGCCGGTTTCCTGCGCACCGGCTTCAGGCTCGTCGCCGTCGAGGACGTCCTCGGCCGCATCGGCCGCGTCCTGCACGTCGTCGTCGTCCAGCCCGATGGCCGCCAGGCCCTCGTCGCTGTCGGCACCTTTGAGATCGGTGTCCTCCGCGTCGTCAACCGCGTCGTCAGTCGCGGCGACCGCCGCGGCGGTCTTCGACTCGGACGCCGCGTCCTGCGCGATTTCCCTGGTACGGCCCGTCGGCTTCTTCGACTTCGCGACCTTGGTGCCGCGAGCCTTCTCTGCCTCGGACACCACCGTTTTCAGCTCCTCGCAGAGCTCGATGATTGCCATCGGCGCGTTGTCACCCTTGCGCGGGACGGTCTTGATGATCCGCGTGTAGCCGCCCGGTCGGGTCGCGAACTTCGGGCCGATCTCGGCGAACAGCTTGTGCACGACGTCCTTGTCGCGGATCACGCTCATCGCCTGCCGCCTGGCGTGCAGGTCACCGCGCTTGGCGAAGGTGATCAGCCGCTCGGCGAGTGGGCGCAGCCGTTTGGCCTTGGCCTCCGTGGTCGTGATGCGGTCGTGCTCGAACAATGCAGTGGCCAGGTTGGCCAGCATCAACCGCTGGTGCGCTGGGCCGGCGCCGAGGCGCGGACCCTTGGTGGGCGTGGGCATGTCGTGCTCCCTGGACGGATGGGATCAGTTGGGTGGGTGGCTGCCGCTTAGAGCTGTTCGGTCTCGGCGTAATCGGTGTCGTCGCCGAAGTCGTCCTCGCCGTAGGAATCGACGGACGTCGGCAGGGCGAATCCGGGCGGGCTGTCCTTGAGTTGCAGACCCAGGCCGTGCAGCTTGACCTTGACCTCATCGATCGACTTCGAACCGAAGTTGCGGATGTCGAGCAGGTCGGCTTCGCTGCGTCCGACGAGCTCACCCACGGTGTGGATGCCCTCGCGCTTGAGACAGTTGTACGAGCGGACCGTGAGATCGAGATCTTCGATGGGCATCGAGAATGCGGCGATGTCAGCGACCTCGGCCGGCGACGGGCCGACGTCGATACCTTCCGCCTCGTCGTTGAGCTCACGGAACAGTCCGAACAACTCGACGAGCGTGTGACCGGCCGACGCGACGGCGTCGCGGGGGCTCATCGAGGACTTCGTCTCGATGTCGACGACCAGGCGGTCGAAGTCGGTGCGCTGCTCGACGCGGGTGGCCTCGACGTTGTACGTCACCTTCAGCACCGGCGAGTAGATCGAGTCGACCGGGATGCGTCCGATCTCCTGACCTGCCTGCTTGTTCTGCGTCGCGGTGACGTAGCCACGACCACGCTCGACGACGAGCTCGATCTCCAGACGGCCCTTCTTGTTGATAGTCGCGATGTGGAGCTCCGGGTTGTGCACGGTCACACCCGCCGGCGGTGCGATGTCGCCGGCGGTGACCGCTCCCGGACCCTGCTTGCGCAGGTACATGACGACCGGTTCGTCGCTCTCGGAGCTGACGACGAGTTCCTTGAGGTTCAAGATGATGTCGGTGACGTCTTCCTTGACGCCCTCGACGGTGGTGAATTCGTGCAGCACGCCGTCGATGCGAATGCTGGTTACCGCAGCGCCCGGGATGGACGAGAGCAGCGTGCGGCGCAGCGAGTTGCCCAGCGTGTAGCCGAAGCCGGGCTCGAGGGGCTCGATGACGAAGCGTGATCGACTGTCGTTGATCGGTTCCTCGGCGAGCGAGGGGCGCTGAGAGATCAGCACAGGGTGACTCCTTGATGGTCGTGGACGCCCGCTATTTGACGTCCTGACTGGGACCGGGCCCGCTGGCCCGGGTTGCTACTTCGAGTACAGCTCGACGATGAGCTGTTCCTGGACGGGGATGTCGATCTGCGCGCGCACCGGCAACTGGTGCACCAGGATGCGCAGCCGGTCGGGCACGACCTGCAACCACGCGGGCACCGGGCGCTCGCCCTGCGTCTCCTTGGCGATCAGGAACGGCGTGGTCTCCAGAGACTTCGGCTTCACGTCGATGATGTCGTACGGCGTGACGCGGTAACTCGGGATGTCGACCTTGTGGCCGTTGACCAGGAAGTGCCCGTGGTTGACCAGCTGCCGGGCCTGGCGGCGTGTGCGGGCGATGCCCGCCCGGTAGACGACGTTGTCCAGTCGGGACTCGAGAATCTGCAGCAGGTCGTCGCCGGTCTTGCCCTGGCCGCGGACGGCTTCCTCGTAGTACCGGCGGAACTGCTTCTCCAGGACGCCGTAGCTGTACTTGGCCTTCTGCTTCTCCTGCAGCTGCAGGAGATACTCGCTCTGCTTGATGCGTGCGCGGCCGTGCTGGCCGGGCGGGTACGGACGGCGCTCGAAGGAGCTGTCGCCGCCGACGAGGTCGACGTTGAGGCGGCGCGAGATGCGCGTCGCGGGACCTGTGTAGCGAGCCATCTCAAACCCTCCGGCGCTTGGGCGGACGGCAGCCGTTGTGCGGCTGCGGGGTGACATCGGAGATTGTCCCGACCTCGAGGCCGGCGGCGGTCAGCGAGCGGATCGCGGTCTCGCGGCCCGAGCCCGGGCCCTTGACGAAGACGTCGACCTTCTTGACGCCGTGCTCCTGCGCCTTGCGGGCGCAGCTCTCGGCGGCCATCTGCGCGGCGAACGGGGTCGACTTGCGCGAGCCCTTGAACCCGACGTGCCCGGCCGAAGCCCAGCTGATCACATTGCCCTGCGGGTCGGTGATCGAGACGATCGTGTTGTTGAACGTGCTCTTGATATGGGCCTGCCCCACAGCCACGTTCTTCTTCTCTTTCCGGCGGACCTTCTTCACGCCGGCCTTGCGAGCCTGACCCGGCATTACTTCTTACCTGCCTTCTTCTTGCCCGCGATGGTCTTCTTCGGGCCCTTGCGGGTGCGGGCGTTCGTCTTCGTGCGCTGGCCGTGGACCGGCAGGCCGCGGCGGTGTCGGACGCCCGCGTAGCAACCGATCTCGACCTTGCGGCGGATGTCGGCCGCGACCTCACGCCGGAGGTCGCCCTCGACGCGGTAGTTGGCGTCGATGTATTCGCGCAGCTTGACGACGTCCTCGTCGGTCAGGTCGCGAACGCGCAGGTCGGGGCTGACCCCGGTGGCCTCCAGCGTCTGCTTCGTGCGGGTTCGGCCCATGCCGTAGATGTAGGTGAGTGCGATCTCCATCCGCTTCTCGCGGGGTAGATCCACACCGGCAAGACGTGCCATGTGGGCGGTTCTCCGGTTTCTGTTGCGTCGAAGGTCTGGTGCGCATCCGTTCCCGCACCCGCCCGGGTGGGGCTCCGGCCTTCGTTCCGGAGGTGGACTCGCTGCCGTCGGCGGCGAGCTGGCGTGCGCTGCTGGGTGGCTCTGCTCAGCCCTGGCGCTGCTTGTGGCGCAGGTTGTCGCAGATGACCATTACCCGACCGTGGCGACGGATGACCTTGCACTTGTCGCAGATCGGCTTGACGCTCGGCTTGACCTTCACGGCCGTGGCCCTTTCCTTCAGTAGCGAGAATTGTGTCACTTGTAGCGGTAGACGATGCGTCCGCGGGTGAGGTCGTAGGGCGAGAGCTCCACGACGACGCGATCCTCGGGGAGGATCCGGATGTAGTGCTGACGCATCTTGCCGCTGATATGGGCGAGCACCTTGTGCCCGTTGCTCAATTCCACTCGGAACATCGCGTTGGGCAGGGGTTCGACCACGCGGCCTTCGACCTCGATGGCCCCGTCCTTCTTGGCCATATCCTCCGCATTTCGTGACTCAGGCGTGCTGGCACCGCAGCCGGTCTGGCTGCGGCTATACCGTGGTTTTCGTCGTGAGGACCATGCTCTGATCCGCGGCCACAGCGGCGTGAGAGCAGGGCGACGTGCACCAGCGGTCCAGTCTACCCGCGCGACGGGTCTGGGCCAAAAGGCCCTCGAACCTCCGCGCGCGCAGATGCCCCCACTTCTGTTCAATGGCGCGACACACGATCAGTGGCGCAGAATCTCGCGCCACTAACGCACTAGCGCGCCACTGAGCGTCGCGCCATCCCGGGTCGAGGGCATGTGGACAAGCCCGTGATCATCCACAGGCCTCGTGCGGAAGGGAGCACGCGCGCCAAGCTCATGCCATGTCCGAACTTATCCGGGTCTCGTACGGCATTTGGCGTCCGCCGTCGTCCATCGACCAATTCCCCGGCCGGGCCGCCGCGCTGCTCTGCGCCTGCCCCGACGGCACCGTCGTCTCGGGAAGCAGCGCGGCGCGCCTGCACGGCCTCTGGCTGCCCGCGATCCCCGTGTCACCGCTGCAGGTGATCGTGCATCCGGACATCCCGGCGCCGTCGGACCGGCCGGGTAATCGTCGTCACGACATCCGCGCCCGCAGGCGCGTTCTCATGCCGGACGAGATCACGGTCGTCGACGGCATCCCGGCTACAACCGAGGCACGCACCTGGTTCGAACTCGCGCAGGAGCTGAGCATGGCCGACTTCGTGGCTGCCGGGGACTCCGCGTTGCGCGGCGCTGCGACGCTTGACGAACTGCTGCTGATCATCAACCGTAGCCGCCATCGCCCAGGCGTCGTCCGAGCTCGCTCGGCCCTGCCATTTCTCGACGCCCGCTCCCGATCTCGCCCGGAAAGCCACCTGCGCTACGCGCTCGTCAGTGCGGGATTGCCCAGGCCGGCGGTGAACCAACCCATCCGCGACGCGACCGGCGGATGGTTGGCCGAGCCAGACCTGAGTTATGACGATGTACGGCTCGCGCTCGAGTACAACGGCGCGGATCACGCCGATAAGGGGCGGATGCGGCGTGACATCACTCGCGGCGTCGGCATCTCGGGGGCCGGGTGGCGCACGGAGGTCTTCGGCCCCGTTCAGGTCTTCGATCGACCGGATCAGGCTGCGACGCTAGTGCGTCAACTGCGCTACGAACGACGCGCCCCGTTCGCTCACCCGCGCACAGCCTGACGTTGAGTGGCGCAGGTCCGGATCGCTGGCGCGACTTCTTGCGCCACTCAACGAAGCTCGCGCCACTGAACGAAGCAGGGCGGGAGAGCTGGGAAGTGCGGGGGCGCTCAGGCGGCGGAGGCATGGGCGGACAGCTGCACGCCGCGCTTCTCGAGTTCGGCTCGGCCGCCGTCCTCGGCAGTCAGCACCCACGGCCCATCGTCCATGATCGCGACTGTGTGCTCCCAGTGCGCCGCCCACGACCGGTCGGCGGTGCGCACCGTCCACCCGTCGTCGAGTTCCTCGGTGTCGCGCGCGCCCAACGTGATCATCGGCTCGATCGCCAGCGCCATGCCCGGGGTCAGCCGCGGCCCCTTACCGGCCTTGCCGTAGTTGAGGATGTGCGGCGCCATGTGCATCTGCGAGCCGATGCCGTGCCCGCCGTAACCCGCGACGATCCCGAACTTGCCCGAGCGCCGGATCGAGGACTCGACCGCGTGCGAGATGTCGGTCAGCCTGCCGCCGGAGCGCGCGAGCACCAGGCCGTCCCACAACGAGGTGCGGCACGCGTCGGACAGTGCCGCGGCATCGGGCTCGACGTCGCCGACGGCAACCGTGACCGCGGCGTCACCGTGCCAGCCATCGACGATGGCCCCGAAGTCGAGCGAGATGATGTCGCCGTCGTCGAGCTTCTCGTCCGCGGACGGGATGCCGTGCACGACGCGGTCGTTGACCGACGCGCAGATGACGCCGGGATACGGCCCCGAACCGATGTCGTAGTTCAGGAACGACGACGTGGCGCCGGCGGCGGACAGGACGTCGCGGGCGATGCCGTCAAGATCGGCTGTGGACACTCCTGGGGCGGCGGCCGCGGTCATCTCGCGCAGCGCTCGCGCCACGACGAGACCGGCCGCGCGCATGGTCGCGATCTGCTCCGGAGTCTTGAGCTGGATGCGCTCAGGAATGCCGCGCATCAAGAGTTGGTGTAGGGGGTGAGCGCCGAAATCGCGCGCTCGGTGATGTCCTCGACCGCGCCGAGCGCGTCGATGGCGACCAGCTTGCCGGCGTTGCGGTAAAAGCCGATCAGCGGCGAGGTCTGGTCGGTGTACACCTCGAGCCGGTGCCGGACGGTTTCGGGCAGATCGTCGTCGCGCTGGTACAGCGCACCGCTGCACTTGTCGCATACGGCGGCGACCGACGGGGGGTCGAATTCCAGGTGCCAGACGTGCCCGCACTGCTTGCACGTCCGCCGGCCCGCCAACCGCTTGACGACCTCGTCGTTGTCAACGTCCAGGTCGAGGACGACGCTCAGCTCGATGTGCAGGCCGCTCAGGATGGCGTCCAGCTCCCCCGCCTGGGCCACGTTGCGGGGGAACCCGTCGAGCAGGAATCCCTCGGCGGCATCGGGCTGGGCGAGGCGGTCGCGCACCATCGCGTTGGTGACCTCGTCCGGGACCAGATCGCCGGCGTCCATGTACTTCTTCGCCTGCTGGCCGAGTTCCGTTCCACCCGAGACGTTGGCCCGGAAGATGTCACCGGTCGAGATCTTGGGGATGCCGAAGTGCTCGGCGATGAATTCTGCCTGGGTGCCTTTGCCCGCGCCTGGGGGCCCGACGAGCACCAACCTCATGTCAGCCTCCTACTCGTGCTTAGCGAAGGAAGCCTTCGTAGTTGCGCTGCATGAGCTGGCTCTCGATCTGCTTCACCGTGTCCAGACCCACGCCTACCATGATCAGCACCGCGGTGCCGCCGAACGGGACGTTCTGGTTGTTCCCGCTGGTGATGCTGAAGAAGAAGTTCGGCAGCACCGCAACGATGCCGAGGTAGATCGAGCCGGGCAGCGTGATCCGGGACAGCACGAACTGCAGGTATTCGGCGGTCGGGCGCCCGGGCCTGATGCCGGGGATGAATCCGCCGTACTTCTTCATGTCGTCGGCACGCTCGACCGGGTCGAAGGTGATACCGACGTAGAAGTACGCGAAGAAGATGATCAAAAGGAAGTAGGTGACCAGATAGACCCAGGATTCCTGATTGATCAGATACGTGTTGACGAACTTGGCGAAACCGCCGCTGGTGGTGTTGTTGGAGGTCAGCTGGCTGATCAGCTGCGGGATGTAGAGCAGCGACGACGCGAAAATCACCGGGATGACGCCGGCCTGGTTGACCTTCAAGGGCAGGTAGGTGGACGTCCCGCCGTACTGCCGACGCCCGACCATCCGCTTGGCGTACTGCACCGGGATGCGCCGCTGGGCCTGCTCGACGAAGATCACTGCGATGATGATCGCCAAGCCCAGCAGCAGGATGAGCATGAAGATGAATGCGCCGGCGTTCTGCAGGATCGTGTGACCCTCGCTCGGAATGCGCGCCGAGATCGAGGTGAACATGAGCACGCTCATGCCGTTGCCGACGCCGCGGTCGGTGATGAGCTCGCCAAGCCACATGATGACGCCGGTGCCGGCGGTCATGATGAGGACCATCGTGGCCAGGGTGAAGACGTCCTGGTGATAGAGGATCGAGGTCGCCTTGCAGTCCGGGAACAGCTGCCCCGAACGAGCCAGCGCGATGAAACCGGTGGACTGCAAGATCGCGAGGCCGATGGTCAGGTAGCGGCTGTACTGCGTCAGCTTCTGCTGGCCGGACTGGCCTTCCTTCTTCAACTGCTCGAAGCGCGGGATGACCACCACGAGCAGTTGGATGATGATGCTGGCCGTGATGTAGGGCATGATGCCCAGCGCAAACACCGCCAGCTTGAGCAGCGCCCCGCCGGAGAACAGGTTGATCAGCGAGTAGATGTTCTGGTTGTTCTTCGCGCCGGCGGCAATACACCCGTTTATCGCATCGGTGTTCGTATTCGGCGTCGGTACCGAGGCCCCGAGCCGGTAGAGCACCAGGATCGCCAGGGTGAACAGCAGCTTCTTGCGCAGGTCGGGTGTCCGGAACGCCGATGCGAACGCGCTGAGCACAAATCCTCCTGCGGCGAAACTGTCGAGAGATCGGGCGCCGATGCGATCCCGGTCCAGGGACAACCTGCGCGTATGTGCAGCTGATGCACGTTGCGCCCAGGCTAACAGCCGCTCTGGCGGCTGAGGTGAATCGTCAGAGCTCGGTAACCGTTCCGCCGGCAGCCGTGATCTTGTCCCGGGCAGCTGCCGAGAACCTGTTGGCGGTGACATCCAGCTTCACGCCGAGCTCGCCGTCGCCGAGCACCTTGACCAGCTCGCCCTTGCGCACGGCTCCGGCGGCGACGAGTTCGTCGACGCCGACCGTCCCGCCGTCGGGGAACAGCGAGCTCAGGGCCGCGACGTTGACGACCTGGTATTCGACCCGGAAGCGGTTCTTGAAGCCCTTGAGTTTGGGCAGCCGCATGTGGATCGGCATCTGGCCGCCCTCGAAGCCGGCCGGCACCTGGTATCGGGCGCCGGTGCCCTTGGTGCCGCGACCGGCGGTCTTGCCCTTGCGACCGCCCTCACCGCGGCCCACCCGGATCTTCTTGGTGTGCGAGCCCGCAGCGGGCTTGAGGTGATGAACCTTCAGATTTCCCACGATTACTTGACCTCCTCGACCGTCACGAGGTGCGTGATGGTCTTGACCATGCCGCGGATCTCCGGGCGGTCCTCTTTCACAACGGTGTCGTGCATGCGCTTGAGACCCAGCGAGCGCAGCGTCTCGCGCTGGTTGCGCTTGTACCCGATGCCCGACTTGGTCTGCGTGATCTTCAGTTGAGCCATGAGGTCACGATCCCTGGCCGGCTCGAGCCCGCAGCATGCCGGCCGGCGCGACGTCCTCGAGTGGCAGGCCGCGGCGTGCCGCGACCTCCTCCGGTCGGACGAGCCCCTGCAGGGCAGCGATGGTGGCGTGCACGATGTTGATCGGGTTGTCCGAGCCGAGCGACTTGGACAGGACGTCGTGGATGCCCGCGCACTCGAGCACGGCACGCACCGGGCCGCCGGCGATGACGCCGGTACCGGGGCTGGCCGGCTTGAGCAGCACGACCCCGGCCGCCTTTTCGCCCTGGATCGGGTGCGGGATGGTCTGCTGGATCCGCGGAACCTTGAAGAAGTTCTTCTTGGCTTCCTCGACACCCTTGGCGATGGCGGCCGGGACTTCCTTGGCCTTGCCGTAGCCGACACCGACCGTCCCGTCGCCGTCACCTACGACAACCAGCGCGGTGAAGCTGAAGCGCCGGCCGCCCTTGACGACCTTGGCGACCCGGTTGATCGCCACAACGCGCTCGAGATTGGTGCTCTTCTCGGGGGCGTTGCCGCCACGGCCACCGTCGCGACGATCGCGACGGTCGTTGCCGGCGCGCTCGTTGCCGCCGGTGCGGGCTCCCCGCTGCGGTCCTGGCATCAGATACTCCTCTTGTTACTGCGCTTCGTGGCGTGCGTCATCAGAACTCCAGTCCGGCTTCGCGCGCCGCGTCAGCGAACGCCGCAATGCGACCGGTGTAGGTGTTGCCGCCGCGGTCGAAAACCACCTTGGTGACGCCCGCCGCCTTGGCGGCGTCGGCCACCGAGGCACCGAGCTGCTTGGCCTGTGCCGTCTTGTCGCCGTCGAGGAGCTTGTAGGTCGAGCCCGAGGCGAGCGTGACACCCTTCGCGTCGTCGACGACCTGGACGAACAAGTGACGCGCCGAGCGCGACACCACCAGGCGTGGCCGCTCGGCCGAGCCGACGACCTTCTTGCGCAGCCGGAAGTGCCGGCGCGACTTGGCGACCCGACGCGAGGCCGAGACGCCGGCCGAACCGCGGGCCTGTTTGGCGATGTTCGAGGCTGCCATTACTTCTTCCCTGCCTTACCGGCTTTGCGGCGGATCGCTTCACCCTGGTAGCGGACGCCCTTGCCCTTGTACGGATCGGGCTTGCGCAGCTTGCGGATGTTGGCAGCCACCTCGCCGACCTTCTGCTTGTCGATGCCCTCGACCGCGAAGCGGGTCGGGGCCTCGACCCGGAACGTGATGCCGTCCGGCGCCGGGACGACGACGGGATGCGAGAACCCGAGAGCGAACTCGAGGTCGCCGCCCCTCGCCGTGACACGGTAACCCGTGCCGACGATCTCAAGGGTCTTCGAGTAGCCCGCGGTCACGCCGACAACCATGTTCGCGACGAGGGTGCGGGACAGCCCGTGCAGTGACTTGGAGATGCGCTCCTCGTCCGGCCGCGCGAGTTTGATGGTGCCGCTCTCGTCGCGCTCGACTGTGATCGGCGCGGCCACGGCGTGCCTCAGGGTGCCCTTCGGCCCCTTCACCGTGACGGTCTGACCGTCGATGGTCACGTCGACGTCCGCGGGGACGGCAACTGGAAGCTTTCCGATTCGGCTCATTCGTCTGTCCTTCTCACCAGACGTAGGCGAGGACTTCTCCGCCTACTCCGCGCTTGGCGGCCTGCCGGTCGGTCAGCAGCCCTGTCGATGTGGAAATGATCGCCACGCCCAGCCCGCCGAGCACGCGGGGCAGCCCGGTGGACTTCGCGTACACGCGCAGGCCCGGCTTGGACACTCGGCGCACGCCGGCGATGCTGCGCTCGCGGTTCGGCCCGTACTTCAGCTCGACGGTCAGCACCCGCCCGACCTGTCCCTCGGGTGCGTCAGCGACCGTGAAGCCGGCGATGTACCCCTCTTGCTTGAGGATTTCGGCGATGTGGCCCTTGAGCTTCGAATGCGGCATGGCGGCCTCGTCGTGGAACGCCGTGTTGGCGTTGCGCACGCGGGTCAGCATGTCCGCGATCGGGTCTGTCATGGTCATGTTTGATCTTCTTTCTCGCCGTGGTTCCCGCAGGCCTGCGGCGAAGTTCGAATTACCAGGAAGATTTGGTGACGCCGGGCAGTTCGCCGGCGTGCGCCATCTCGCGGAAGCAGATCCGGCAGAGGCCGAACTTGCGGTAGACGGCTTGCGAGCGGCCGCAACGCTGGCAGCGGGTGTAGCCGCGAACTTTGAACTTCGGCTTCGCCGCTGCCTTGATCCGCAGAGCAGTCTTCGCCATGTCAGCTACTTCTCTCTGTGTCACGGAACGGGAAACCCAACGCTCGTAGCAACGCGCGTCCCTCGTCGTCGTTTGCCGCGGAGGTGACCACGGTGATGTCCATGCCGCGCGCGCGGTCGATGGAGTCTGGGTCGATCTCGTGGAACATCGACTGTTCGGTCAGGCCGAACGTGTAGTTGCCGTTGCCGTCGAACTGACGGTCCGACAGCCCGCGGAAGTCACGGATGCGCGGCAGCGCCAGTGACAGCACCCGGTCGAGGAACTCCCACATCCGGTCGCCGCGCAGCGTGACCTTCGCTCCGATCGGCATGCCCTCGCGCAGCTTGAACTGCGCGATGGACTTGCGCGCCTTCTGCACCAACGGCTTCTGCCCGGTGATCAGCGTGAGGTCACGGACGGCGCCGGTCATCAGCTTGCTGTCCTTGGCCGCGTCGCCGACGCCCATGTTGACGACGATCTTCGTCAGGCCCGGCACCTGCATCGGGTTGGCGAAGGAGAACTGGTCCCGCAGCGCGGGCACGATCTCTTCCCGGTAGCGGGTCTTCAGCCGCGGCGTCGGCGCCTGCGCGGTCGGAGCGCTCATCACAAGTCCTTTCCGGAGCGGCGCGAGACGCGAACGTTGCGCCCGCTCTCGTCGTCGCGGCGGTAGCCGACGCGAGTGGCCTTGCCCTCGCCGTCGATCACCATGACGTTGCTGGCGCTGATCGGGGACTCGACGTGCTCGATGCCGCCGGCCTTGGCGCCGCGGTTGGTGGTGCTGACGCGGGTGTGCTTCGTGACGCGGTTGACGCCTTCGACGACGACCTTGTTCGTCAACGGGTCGGCCGCGATGACCTTGCCCTTGACGCCACGGTCCTTGCCGGCGATGACGACGACCTCGTCGCCCTTCTTAACCTTCATCGATTCGCCTCACAAAAAGCGTTCGCCGACCCGATGAAGCTTCGAGCCTGCTGCATTGAATTGATTCGCTCGCTGCGCTCGCTCATCATCAGAGAACCTCGGGTGCGAGAGAAATGATCTTCATGAACCGCTTGTCGCGCAGCTCGCGACCCACGGGGCCGAAGATGCGCGTGCCCCGCGGCTCACCGTCCTGGCGGATCAGCACAGCCGCGTTCTCGTCGAAGCGGATGTAACTGCCGTCCGGGCGCCGGCGCTCCTTGACGGTGCGCACGATGACTGCCTTCACGACGTCACCCTTCTTGACCCCGGCACCGGGCAGCGCGTCCTTGACCGTCGCGACGATGATGTCGCCGATCCCGGCGTAACGCCGCCCCGAGCCGCCCATCACGCGGATGCACAAGATTTCCTTGGCACCGGTGTTGTCGGCGACCCGAAGTCGCGACTCCTGCTGAATCACTGCTATCTCCTGTAGTACGGCTTCCGGCGAGCGGATGTGCGCCCTTGCTTGGGCAGCCTTGTTACTTGGCCTTCTCGAGAATCTCGACCACGCGCCAGCGCTTGGTGGCCGACTGCGGGCGAGTTTCCATGATCAGGACGCGGTCGCCGATGCCGATCTGGTCGGTCTCGTCGTGCGCCTTGAGCTTCTTCGTACGGCGCATGACCTTGCCGTACAGCGGGTGCTTCACGCGGTCCTCGACCTCGACCACGACCGTCTTCTGCATCTTGTCACTGACGACCAGGCCCTCGCGCACCTTGCGATGCGACGAACGGACCTCCTCGGTCGTCTCAGTTGTCTCGCTCACGCGGTCACACCCTCACTGGCTTCTTCGGGGGCGACGGACAGGCCGAGCTCACGCTCACGCAGGATCGTGTAGATCCGCGCGATGTCGTGCTTCACGGTGCGCAGTCGCCGGTTATTGTCCAGCTGCCCGGTGGCCATCTGGAAGCGCAGGTTGAACAGCTCTTCCTTGGACTCGCGCAGCCGCGTCTCGAGCTCGTCGTCGCGCAGTTCGCGCAGCTCGGGGGTGTTCGTCGCCATCAGATCTCACCTTCCCGAGTGACGATGCGGCACTTCATCGGCAGCTTGTGGATAGCGCGCGTCAACGCCTCGCGGGCGACGACCTCGTTCGGGAACGACAGCTCGAACAGCACCCGGCCGGGCTTGACGTTCGCGATCCACCACTCCGGCGATCCCTTGCCCGAGCCCATGCGGGTCTCGGCAGGCTTCTTCGTGAGCGGACGGTCCGGGTAGATGTTGATCCACACCTTGCCGCCACGTCGGATGCGCCGGTTGATCGCAATACGCGCGGACTCGATCTGCCGGTTCGTCACGTAGGCAGGCTCCAGCGCCTGGATGCCGTACTCGCCGAAAGCCACCTGCGTTCCGCCGGTGGCCATGCCCCGGCGATTCGGGTGGTGCTGTTTGCGGTGCTTGACCCTGCGTGGGATGAGCATGACTCAGCTCTCCGTAGGTTCTGCGGTTGTCGCCGCGGGCGTGCTCTCGGTGGACGCCTCGGCAGAAGCGGTCTCGGTAGCCGGCGCGTCTGCCTCCGGCGTCACCTCGGCAGCAGCCTGCGCTGCCGCGTCGGCCGTGACCTCCGGCGCGTCTGCCTCCGGCGTCACCTCGGCAGCAGCCTGCGCTGCCGCGTCGGCCGTGACCTCCGGCGTCGCCGACTCGTCGGCCTGCGGCGTGACGGCTGCGTCCGGCGCGGTGGCCTCGTCCGGCGCGGTCGCCTCGTCCGGCGGCGGCTCGGCCGCCAGCGGGACGCCCGACGCGGCGCGGCCGGCGTCGGTGCTGACCCCCGTCGTGCCCTGCGAACCGGAACGACGCGGACGCGCACCGGCCGCGGGGCGGTCGCGGCGCTGACGCAGCGCCTCGGCAGCGGCGGCGGCCTCGCGCTCGGCGCGCGAACCGGTCGGTACCTCGCCCTTGTACAGCCACACCTTGACACCGATGCGGCCGAACGTGGTGCGCGCCTCGTAAAAGCCGTAGTCGATGTTCGCCCGCAGCGTGTGCAGCGGCACCCGACCTTCGCGGTAGAACTCCGAACGCGACATCTCGGCGCCACCCAGACGGCCGGCGCACTGCACCCGGATGCCCTTGACGCCGGGACTCTTCAGCGCCGACTGCATGCTCTTGCGCATCGCGCGGCGGAAGCTGACGCGGTTGCTCAGCTGCTCGGCCACGCCCTGCGCGACCAGCTGCGCGTCGCCCTCGGGGTTCTTCACCTCGAGGATGTTGAGCTGCACCTGCTTGCCGGTGAGCTTCTCCAGCTCACCGCGGATGCGGTCGGCCTCGGCGCCGCGCCGGCCGATGACGATGCCCGGACGCGCGGTGTGGATGTCGACGCGCACACGGTCGCGGGTGCGCTCGATCTCGACCTTGGAGATGCCGGCGCGCTCCATGCCCTTGGACATGAGACGGCGGATCGCGACGTCTTCCTTGACGTATTCGGCGTACTGCTTGTCGGCGAACCAGCGACTCTTCCAGTCGGTGCTGATCCCCAGGCGGAAGCCGTTCGGATTGACCTTCTGGCCCATTACTTGCCCCGGCCCTTCGAGTTGCTCGGCAGGTCGATGCTCTCGACCTCGATCGTGATGTGGCTCGTGCGCTTGCGGATGCGGTAGGCCCGCCCCTGCGCGCGCGGCCGGAACCGCTTGAGCGTCGGACCCTCGTCGACGTAGGCACGCGAGATGACCAGCGTCTGCGGGTCGAGCGAGAAGTTGTTCTCGGCGTTGGCAATCGCGCTGGCCAGCACCTTGGCAACCGGCGCGCTAGCGGCTTGCGGCGCGAACTTCAGCGTCGACAGGGCCGCCTGCGCGGGCATGTCGCGGATCAGCGCAATGACGCGACGTGCCTTCATCGGCGTCACGCTCACGTGCGAGGCCTTCGCGAAGGCCGTCCGCACCTCGTCTGGCTCTGTCACTGCTCGCTCCACAAGTTCCGCTCGGATGTCATTCCAGTCACTCCTAGCCGCGCCGGGCCCGGCGGTCGTCCCTGATGTGGCCCTTGAACGTGCGCGTTGGGGCGAACTCGCCCAACTTGTGGCCGACCATGCCCTCGGTGACGAAGACCGGGACGTGCTTGCGCCCGTCGTGCACGGCGATCGTGTGCCCGAGCATGTCGGGGATGATCGTCGAGCGACGCGACCATGTCTTGATCACGTTCTTGGTGTTCTTGTCGTTCTGCGCGTCGACCTTCTTCAACAGGTGGTCGTCGACGAACGGGCCCTTCTTGAGACTCCGTGGCATCGGTGCTTACCTCTTCTTGTTCGTACGACGGCGACGGACGATGAGCTGGTCGCTGGGCTTGCTGCGGCGGGTGCGGCCCTCGGGCTTGCCGTTCGGGTTCACCGGGTGGCGGCCACCGGACGTCTTGCCCTCGCCGCCACCGTGCGGGTGGTCAACCGGGTTCATGGCGACACCGCGGACGGTCGGGCGCTTGCCCTTCCAGCGCATCCGGCCGGCCTTGCCCCAGTTGATGTTGCTCTGCTCGGCGTTGCCGACCTCGCCGACGGTGGCGCGGCAGCGCAGGTCGACGTTGCGGATCTCGCCCGACGGCATGCGCAGCTGGGCGTACGGGCCGTCCTTGGCGACGAGCTGCACGCTGGCGCCGGCCGAACGTGCGATCTTCGCGCCGCCACCGGGACGGAGCTCGATCGCGTGCACCACGGTGCCGACGGGGATGTTGCGCAGCGGCAGCGCGTTGCCCGGCTTGATGTCGGCGCCCGGGCCGTTCTCGATGCGGTCGCCCTGTTTGAGCAGCCGCGGCGCGAGAATGTAGCGCTTGTCGCCGTCGGCGTAGTGCAGCAGCGCGATCCGCGCGGTGCGGTTCGGGTCGTATTCGATGTGCGCAACCTTCGCCGGCACGCCGTCCTTGTCGTGCCGGCGGAAGTCGATCACCCGGTAGGCGCGCTTGTGCCCGCCGCCCTGGTGCCGCGTCGTGATCTTGCCAGTGTTGTTCCGGCCGCCCTTGTTGTGCAGCGGGCGCACCAGGGACTTCTCCGGGTGGTCACGGGTGACCTCGGCGAAATCGGCCACCGAGGAGCCGCGGCGGCCCGGGGTGGTCGGTTTGTACCTGCGAATAGCCATAGGTCAATCAGCCAATCTGTCCGAACACGTCGATGCGGTCGCCGGCACGCAGGGTGACGATCGCGCGCTTGACGCTGCGGCGGGTGCCGTAGCCGTAGCGCGTCCGCTTGCGCTTGCCCTGGCGGTTGAGGGTGTTGACGTCGGTGACCTTGACGTCGAACACCTTTTCCACGGCGATCTTGATCTGCGTCTTGTTGGCCTGCGGGTGAACCTCGAAGGTGTACTTGTTGTCGTCGAGCAGGCCGTAGCTCTTCTCCGAGATCACCGGAGCGAGCAATACGTCACGCGGGTCGTCGAACACTCCTCAGCCCTCCTCGTGGTCACGTTGGGACGGGGGCAGCTCGAATCCGGCGGCCTCGGCTGCCTCGGCCGTGCGGAACCACACCTCGGCGGTAGTGCGCGAGTAGAACGGGCTGTCGGGCACGTGGTAGAGCATCGAGTCGGCGTTGCCCTTGATCGGGAAGCCCTTGGGCGCCTTGTCGGGGTCGACGAGCGGCGCGTGCGAATCCGGCCCGTAATCCGGGGCGGCGTCGTCGGCGTCGGCATCCGCCGCGTCGTCGTGGGTAGGTGCCGCGGCAGCCACAATGTCGTCGTCGGCGTCGATCGACTTCTTCGCGAGGTCGAGGACCTCGTTGTCGGTCGCGGCATCCTTCGCCGACCTGCCCTTGGCGGGGCCGGCCACGAACGTTTCGAGCGCGGCCTGCGTGAACACCACGTCGTCACTGATCAACACGTCGTACGTGTTGAGCTGTCCCGGCTCGAGCAGGTGCACATTCGTCACGTTGCGCAGGCTCTTCCAGGTGAGCTCGTCGGTGCGCTCGGCGACGACTAGCACATGCTTGGCACCGCTGATCTTCGCCAGCGTGACGGCGGCCGCCTTGGTCGACGGGACGTCGCCGGCGACGAGGGAACTGACCACGTGCACGCGATCGTTGCGGGCCCGGTCGGACAGCGCACCTCGCAGGGCAGCGGCCTTCATCTTCTTCGGCGTGCGCTGGTCGTACTTGCGCGGCACGGGGCCGTGCACCACGCCGCCGCCGACAAACTGGGGTGCGCGGGTTGAGCCCTGCCGGGCGCGGCCGGTGCCCTTCTGCCGGTACGGCTTCGCACCGCCGCCTCGAACCTCGGCACGCGTCTTGGTCTTGTGCGTGCCCTGACGCGCGGCCGCGAGCTGCGCGACGACAACCTGGTGGATCAGCGACAGGTTGGTCTTGGCGTCGAAGATCACCTCAGGCAGTTCGATCTTCGCCGACTTCGCCTTGGAGTCCGTAGGGTTCTGGACCTGCAGCGAGAGCGTCATGGTCAGACCCCCTTCGACTTGTTGGCGGAACGGACGAACAGCAGCGCGCCCTTCGGCCCCGGCACGGCGCCCTTGATCAACAACAGACCGCGCTCGACGTCGACCTTGTGCACGACCAGGCCGGTGGTGGTGACCTTGACATGGCCCATCCGCCCGGCCATGCGCATGCCCTTGAACACGCGGCCCGGCGTGGCGCAGGCGCCGATCGAGCCGGGTTTGCGGTGGTTGCGGTGCGAGCCGTGCGAGGACGAGACGCCGTGGAACCCGTGCCGCTTCATGACACCCGCGGTGCCCTTGCCCTTGCTGGTGCCACTGATGTCGACGCGGGTGCCGTCGGTGAAGGTGCCGTCCACGGTGATCTCGGCGCCGAGCGTGTAGCCCTCGATCGCGTCGGTGCGTAGCTCGACCAGGTGCCGGCGCGGTGTCACGTCGGCGGCCTTGAAGTGCCCGGCCACCGGCTTGGTGACCTTGCGGGGGTCGATCTGCCCGTAGGCGAGTTGGACGGCGCTGTAGCCGTCCTTCTCCTCGGTGCGGATCTGCGTGACGACGCACGGGCCGGCCTTGACGACGGTGACCGGAATCATCCGGTTGTTCTCGTCGAAGACCTGGGTCATGCCGAGCTTCTCGCCCAGGATCCCGGTTCTGTTAGCCATGTCCTTTGCCCTACTGGATGTTCACGTCGACGCTGGCCGGCAGGTCGATGCGCATCAGCGCGTCGACCGTCTTCGGTGTCGGGTCGAGGATGTCGATGAGCCGCTTGTGGGTACGCATCTCGAAGTGCTCGCGGCTGTCCTTGTACTTGTGCGGCGAGCGGATGACGCAGTAGATGTTCTTCTCCGTCGGCAGCGGCACCGGGCCGACGACCCGGGCACCGGTGCGCGTAACCGTTTCCACGATCTTGCGCGCGCTGGCGTCGATGGCCTCGTGGTCGTAGGCCTTGAGCCGAATGCGGATCTTCTGTCCCGCCATGGTGGCTGACTCACCTTCACTGTTCTCGGTACTGCAGGATCGGGCTCGCGGCGGGTGACCTACCGGAGCACGGCCCCGGGCGGGCTCTGTGTGTCGAGCCCGCCCGGTTCCGCTACTACTTGTTGATCTTCGTTACTCGGCCGGCGCCGACGGTGCGGCCACCCTCGCGGATGGCGAAGCGCAGGCCGTCTTCCATGGCGATCGGCTGGATGAGCTCGACCGACATCTCGGTGTTGTCGCCCGGCATGACCATCTCGGTGCCCTCGGGAAGGGTCACGACACCGGTCACGTCGGTGGTACGGAAGTAGAACTGCGGGCGGTAGTTGTTGAAGAACGGCGTGTGCCGCCCGCCCTCGTCCTTCGACAGGATGTAGACGTTCGCGTCGAAGTTCGTGTGCGGCGTCGTCGTGCCCGGCTTGATGACCACCTGGCCGCGCTCGACGTCCTCACGCTTGATGCCACGCAGCAGTAGGCCCACGTTCTCGCCGGCCCGGCCCTCGTCGAGCAGCTTGCGGAACATCTCGATGCCGGTGACCGTGGTGGTCTGCTTGGTCGGGTGGATGCCGACGATGTCGACGGTCTCGTTCACCTTGAGGACACCGCGCTCGATGCGGCCAGTGACGACAGTGCCACGACCGGTGATCGTGAAGACGTCCTCGACCGGCATCAGGAAGGGCTTCTCGGTCTCGCGCTCGGGCTGCGGGATC